>Ga0070698_100004144_pt1 | contig 15943 bp, 6 predicted proteins | sample KBSK1502metaG_FD_65477 | JGI IMG/M metagenome (GOLD analysis project Ga0070698, IMG submission 65477) | Corn, switchgrass and miscanthus rhizosphere microbial communities from Kellogg Biological Station, Michigan, USA - KBS K1-50-2 metaG | ecosystem: Host-associated > Plants > Roots >...
TTGCTCCTTCTGTACAGACACACGCTCTCAGTATGGACATGTGCCCTACACGGTTGCAAATGTCTACATAACCGCCTGGAACACCAATCGGGCCGACAGATTGCCAAAACGCTGGGGATTTCACGGCAGAGCGTGGCCAAAGCGCTGCAGACTGACATAGCGCCAACCTATACGCGAAGCCTACCACGCGAAGCCCCACAACTGGGCCCCTACAAGGCCCGCCTTGACGAGTTGCTCAATGAGAATAGAAGGTTACCCAGGAAACAGCGCTACACGGCGCACAAAATCTTTCAGATGCTACAAACGGAAGGGTACGCTGGGAGCGAGTCAAGCATCCAGGGCTATGCAGTGCACTGGCGCAAAGCGCAGCGGCGACCCGCGACGTTTCTGCCACTGGAGTTTGAGAAAGGCGCGGATGCTCAGGTGGATTGGGGTGAGGCCCAAGCGGTGATCGCTGGTGTGCCGCAAACGGTGCACTACTTTGTGATGCGCCTCAACTACTCGCGGCGCAGTTTCGTGATGGCCTTTCCGGCGCAAAAGCAAGAAGCCTTTTTCGAGGGGCATGTGCGAGCCTTTGAACACTTTGGCGGCGTGCCTCACCGCCTCAGTTACGACAATCTGAGGACAGCCGTCAGAATCCTGGTGCATGGGCGCATCCGCGAGGAACAGCGGGCCTTTGTGGCCTTGCGCAGTTACTACCTGTTTGAGAGCCACTTCTGCACGCCTGCACAAGGTCACGAGAAAGGAGGCGTAGAACACAGTGTGGGCTTTTCGCGGCGCAATTTCATGGTGCCCATCCCGCACGCGGCTTCCTTTGAGGAACTCAATACGCATTTGCTCGCCGAGTGCCAACGCGACGATGTGCGTGTGGTGCAAGGACAGCCCATGAGTATTGGAGAGGCCTGGCAAGCGGAGCGAGCGTATTTGCACCCACTGCCCAAACGCCCCTTTGCCTGTTGTGTCACCCGTCAAGCCCATCTCACCCCGTACAGCCAGGTGATCTATGACACCAACCGCTACTCGGTTCCTGTTGAGCAAGCGCGACGTGAATTGGTGGTCAAAGCCTATCCCTTCCGCATTGATATGTTGCATGAGAGCCAGGTGCTTGCCAGCCATCCCCGCTGTTACGGCCATGAGCAAGATATCTTCGATCCGCTGCATTACCTGGCGTTGCTTGAACAGCGACCAGGCGCCTTTGAGTATGCTCGCCCACTCAAGCTCTGGCGCAAAGAGTGGCCGCAGGCGTACCATCGTCTGCTGGCTCTGCTGAAGGAAAAATGGCCGGAAGGCCGTGGGGTGAAAGAATTTGTGCGCGTCCTGCGACTGCATCAGCACTATCCAGCATCCCTGGTGGAGCAAGCGGTACAGCAAGCCTTGAGCTATGGCTGCGCGCATGCTGATGGCGTCACGCACTGCTTGCACCAACTCCAACAGCCTGAGTCGCCGCTCCCCCTCCTGGATCTCTCCGACAAACCGCATCTAGCAACCGTCGGCACTCAACCGCTTGATTTACAACGCTATGAACAGCTCGTAGAAAGGTAAGACCATGCCCCAAGAACTCTTGTTAGAAAGTCATCTCAAGCAACTGCGCTTGTCCAGTTTTCTGGACCACTATCAACCCCTGGCTCACGATGCCGCCCGTCCCAATCTCTCCTATGAGCGCTATTTGCTGGCCCTGGCACAAGAAGAAGTGAACCAACGCGAACGGCGACGGCAGGAGCAAGCCATTCACAATGCTCACTTTCCCGTCCTTAAGGAATTGGCCGACTTTGAGTGGAGTTGCGTCCCCAATCTCTCCAAACCGCGTCTTCTGGAACTGGCACAAGGCGGCTATATCACCAAAGCTGAGCCGGTGATCTTAATTGGCAACCCCGGACTTGGGAAAACGCATATTGCGACAGGATTGGCCTTGGCCGCCTGCCGTCAAGGGCGACGCGTGCGCTTTTACAATGTGACTGGATTGGTCAATGAACTACTCAAAGCCCAACAAGAATATCGGCTGTCACGCTTCATGAGCCAGATCGGCAAGCAGGAACTGCTTGTGCTGGACGAGTTGGGGTTCATCCCCTTTACGACGACCGGAGCTCAGCTCCTCTTTCAGCTCTGCTCGGCGCTCTATGAACGCGTGGCCGTCATCGTGACTACGAATTTACGCTTTGCCGAGTGGAGCAGTGTGATGGGCGGGGATGAGCGCATGTCAGCTGCGCTCTTGGATCGGCTCACCCATCGTGCAACGATTCTCGAATTTATTGGGACCTCGTTTCGCTTCCGTCAGCACTTACAACGACAAGAACTTCAGGAGGAGATGCCTGCTGAAATCATCCAGGTGCAGGAAAGTTAAGGGCTGCTCTCTCCTCAGTTGGTCGTCACTCACCCAGATGTGGCTCAATTTTCAATTGTAAAATGCTCATAGCCCAGCCTGGCAAAGTTTTCACTTGGAAAATGGTTCACTTTTCAGATGTTCTCTTTCAAGGTCAGTTCTGAATTTGGCAAAGAATTCGATCAAAAAATGGCACATGATTCACTTGACAAAAACACAAAAAATAAGATGTGAAAACGCTGCATTGCTTTTCTTTCCATTCGTAGCTGAATTGCTCATAAGAGCAAGATGATATGATCGCAATGCCCTTGGCCTGCTCGAAAACGTTCCTGATAAACTCTTCAGACATTGACTTTGGTCCCTTTGCCCCGATTTTCGCTCCAACATGACAGGCGTCGAGGATCATTGGCTCATCCTCACATTAAGTGAGCCTGCTTGCTTCCTATCATGGTTCTCCTCTCTCTTGCTCATCGCTTCTTGCCAGCAGCCACGTTTTCCGTTTCCTGGCTGGTTCTGGAGGGCGCAACCACAGTGAGACAAAAGTTGGCTGCATGGTCTCCTGCACCACGGTCACTAGATGTTCACGTAACTGGTCCAGGTCCACCTCCTGGCGCAAAGTAGCGCTGAAAGCTGCCACGGTCTTGGCGGCGTCATACTTGCTGCGATAGAAGCGCCGGTCAATGATCCGCTGGATCCGTCGACGAAGCGGCTGGAAGAGGGCGGCAATGGTCAACGTGGAGATGACGATGGCCACATCGCTGTCCTGGCTGATGATGCCTCGCAGCAGCCCTTGCAGTCCAATCACCAGACCCACATAGACCCCTGTCAGGATGACCGTGAGCATGCCATAGACGAGGGTGCGGTTGATGAGGAGGTCAATATCCCACAGGCGGTAACGCAAAACCGCGATGCCAAAGGAAAGGGGAGCGAAGAGCAAAATGAGGTAAGCGGCAGGTTTGAGAATCAAGCCAGAGAGACCAGAGGGATTGAAAAGAAGAAGTAATCCCACCATGCCAGCTGCCACCAGTACTCCTACCATGAACCCCAGGACGACCCACTTGGTCTGCTGGCGTTGTATAGAAGTAGAGACATAGCGGTAGCGAAAGAGTTGCGCGAGCAGCCCAGGGATAGTCGTTACCACAAATACTACAAAAATGAGAGGGTAGAGCCATTGGGAGAAAGGAGCTTGTAAAAGGAAAAAGACTTCTCCTACTGCCAATGCAATCCCAGGAACCAAGAACCAGCGCATCCATCTAGGCACAAACCGCCCATCAGGGAAGAGGAGAAAGGTGAGGAGAAAAAGGAAAGCTTGCAGGAAGATCACCACGAGGGTCGGCACCAACCAGGGGGAAGAGCTAGCAAGAAATGCAGGCGTGGGATGGAAGATTAATGGAAGACTTTGCCCAGAGACTCCTGTAGTGACAAGCAGGATCGCAACCAGGAGCGCCATCCAGTCCTTGGACTTGCGCCAGGCAATGAAGGCGCCCACAGCAGACCAAACGAAGACGAAAATGACGCTAAGTGCCACGCTGAAGAGGGCATAGCTCTGGACGGTAAGACCGACCTGCTGAAGTGCCAGTACGCTTGTTGGAGTCAGTTGCCCGATTATACAGGCTGAACCTCCACAGACAATCTGCAATTGCGCAAAGTACGCAGCAAGATCGGCGAAGAAGACCGTCAAGCTGAAACCGAAGAGTGCTACCCAGATGCCACGAGCGAGGATAAGCCAAGAACCGCTCAACTGAGTGCTGTGTTCGCTTCGTGTGTCAGCACTTTCCATGCTCAATGTAGATGCTTTCGGAGAGTTCATGGAGGCACTCCTTCTGCTCCTGCTTCATCACAGGTTAAGCACTCACATACAAAGAACGCAACTATGTAACATGTAGATGCTCTGTTTTGCTTTGCACACGAGTATTGTACCATAGGCCCATCTCCTAATCGTTACGAAAAGCGTTACGAACGGTCAGACTTCCGCGGCTTTCGGAATGGAGACCAAATCCGGCTAATCACTCGTAAGACGACGAGATGGTGAATTTTTCGGTGAGAGGATTCCTGAGCGGTCTCCCCAGGCTTTCATGACGAACGACTTGACAGGCCTTCATCTGATTTGGTCTTCTTTGCACTTGCTTGTAAGAGGTGTTTGACAGACCATCCCTCTTCAAAGAAGACCGTTGGCACAGGGAAACAGGTTGGAAGCAAGCAGGCTCACTTAATATGAGGATGAGCCACTTTTATTTTACACAAAACACCGGGTCTTATCTCATCGGGAAACTCTTTTTTTCACGCACCCCTTTTCTCCCTCCTTATATCGCTGCCCTTCCTCCACTTGGACTCGTGTGGTGTATCTACTATCTGACCTACACCCAGAACAAACGCAATCGCTTTTTGATAGCGGTAGCGGCCATTGGTCTCATTGGGAGCATGTATTTTTATCTCTCTTCTCTCCTTTCCCACTAGCTGCTTCAGCCTGAAGACGCGCTTAGGAGTGTGAAGGAGAGAGAATCGCATGCTCATCTCTTCTGTATTATCTCCCCTCTAGAAGCCCCTTAGGTAGCACAAGAAATACCAGAATAGCCCCGATGCTGCTCACTTGGGACCAGCATTACTGAAAGTGCGACAGCCGGAGCTCTTCAGTTAATTGAAAAGGGATACGAAAAAATCTCTCCTTCATCCGGCTGAAAGTGCGGAATGTGGGAGAAAAGCAGCGGATCCAATGGAGATGGAGACCTTCGGATTATAAACCCTTCAATTCATGATTTGGAGTGGAATAGCTTATTTTACAGCGTTCATCCTCTGAGGATGAACAAAATAGTGATTTATTCATCTTTATCAGTAGATACGGTAAATTTAGCCTCAATTTTTTGGATAGCGTTTAGCAGTAGTTCGATCGCCTTATTACGCTCACGGAAGAACTGACGAATACTAATTGCTAGAATGGCAGCGATTTTTTCAGATGTCATATGATGCTGAAAATAGCGATAATAGAGAATGTTGTACGATCGCCACTCAGGTGCTGAATCTTTACGCACTCCTGGTCCTCTCATCTTCTCTAAAGCTTCCACAAGCAGCTTGCGAACAGCTAAACCTATCTCAACTGTAGACTGTAGCGAGGGACTCTTTTTGTATTGGAAGGAGACAGCGTTAAGGTGACTTAGATTGCTCTCTCCTAAAAAGCGAATACTTTCAAATTTTTCTAGAGCCTCTTCCACATCCTGGAAAGTGATATTGAAAGGGATGATATTGTATCTATTTCGGACAAATCTGCGAAAGAGGAGGCTCTCACTTAGCTCTGGGATATTGCGCTGATGCATTCCCTGAAGACTTGCCTCCAACTTGAGTCGTTCTTTATTACGTTCGTTCAGTGATGTCCAAGTATACTCGAAATAGGGTAGCAGATCGCCATAGGCTCTCTTTTTTACAGTTTCGAGCTCGATTTGCAATGATTCACGTGCAAGCTTTTCCTCGAAAAGCTTTGAACAGACACGCTGAATAAGAAAAGGATGTCGGCCAGCAAGTGCAAGTATCCAATCGATCTCTGAAGACGTAAACGGGAGACCTATTCGACTAGCAGGTACAGATGCAAGTTCAAATGCCTCTTCTTCCGTAAGTGCTCCTATCTCATAGAGGCTAAAGATATTGAAAAATGGAGAATCCTTCACATTAGTGTGACTTACTTCGTAAAGTGTGGCAGTTGACGCAGTAATATAAGAAATATAGCCCCTTGTTGCCAATGCCCTGAGAAACGAGAAGAAGTCTGGATCAAATTCTTTATTGCGTGTAATATTATCAAACGCATCCATTAGCAGCACTGAATAAATGCCTTGTCTCCAAAGCTGGTCTAGAATATGACTGAACTGATCTGCACCTTTTCTAATAGAAGGTTGTATTATCAAACGTCCCTGGCTCTGTTTCATAAGCTGGTCATTCAATTCTTGGAAGAAGTCGTCTTGCGTCTTCTGATAATATTCATTCATATCCCGTAGCACAAAAAGGTAGTGACCTAGGTTGTAATCAAGCCGTTTCTGTATCTCTGGCAAGCACATGCATCCAAGTATAGATGACTTGCCGATCTTTCTGGGACCTACAAGAGAGACACTTTCTCGGTTAGTGATCGCTGAATAAATACGTTTTAATAAATGAGTACGCCCGAAGAACATATTGGCATCATGAATGGCAGCTACATTGAAGTAAGGATTTTGAAGCTGAAATTCTAACGGATGCACCGAGTTTCTCCTAGTCGCTAAGATACACATCTATGCTTAAAGATGTGCATGGCACTATAAAATTCAATGTGCTACCCAATCAATCGTCATCACTTCTTTGTACCCAACGCTAACTGTACACGTTGCCAGTTGGATTGAAGACCAGAACTGGCGAGAAATACTGAGCTTGCTTATTCTCTCCATAAATTACTCCAATTGATGGAGGGCCATTCCAATAATCGCTAAGTCCACTCTGCTTTACAACATATCTTAGCATACTCTGCTCTGTAATGGTATAGAGACGATGCATAGTAATTATGGCTTTTCATTAAGTCGTGTTATACTGTGATAGTTTCGATAGACTGATAAAGACAATACTGAGGCAAGCTTCGAAAGAGGTGAAGACAAGGATATGTCCCAGGCAGGCGAGCAAAATAATACTACAGAAATCCAATCTGCCATTGTGTCTCACTCAGGTAGCGGTAATATCATCTACAAGGGGTGGTTTATTCCAACACCAAACCTCCCTAGCAACTGTTCTAATCTTCCCAACCCCCATCCTCACTTTGTTGGAAGACAGGATAAAATACAAGAAGTAATGAATGCAATTGCTTCACGTGCTTGGATCATTGGAATTGATGGAATGGGAGGCATTGGAAAAACAACATTAGCTCTTGAAGTCGCTCATCGTTGTGGAAAAGCTAGCCAGAGTGATCCTCCGATCCCTAGGTTTACTGGTTATATCTGGCTGTCCGCACGTGATAAACCGGATTTCCGTCTTGATGATGTTATTACAAGTTTACTTTACGTGCTGAGCCCTCTTGAGCATACGAGAAGAAAACTTCCCCAGTCTGAACAATTTAATCTTGCTGTCAAAGCACTGGTGGTAGAACCTCGGCTACTCATCATTGACAACTTTGAGAGCGTAAAAGATGAGGCTCTCTACAGATTCCTCAAGACATTTCCAGGGCCTAGCAAAGTATTAATCACTAGTCGTATTCATATCAACACAGGGGAAGAAGTAGTCACATTGGGTGGACTTTCAGAGAAGGAGGCTTTAGAGTTGCTCTTTTTTGAGGCGGCCAGACTAAAAGTACCAATCGAAGTTCAGGATGAACTACCTCTGAGGATCATCGCACAAAAATCTCATGGTATCCCTCTTGTATTGCGCTGGGCTATGGAAAGTGTTCGTGATGGCCAAACACTCGAGTCTGTATTGAATTCATTGGACAATGCCACGGCAAAAGATATTTTTGACTCTATTTTCAAAAGCTCTCTCGCAATGCTTGATGCAGAAACCAGAAGCATTTTTCGTTCGATGGCACTTCTTCCAACTTGGGCCAGAATTGAAACTATCACAGCAATGAATATGCCATTAGCCGCTATTCAAAGTCGACTCAGCATATTGGTAAAATATTCTTTAGTTGAGGACAATGGTAAGCTTGTTCAAATTCATCGTCGGTACCAACTACATCCAATTACTCGATCTCTCGCAAAGAAAGAACTTGCAAGTACAAAGGATAAAGGTAAAAGTATTCTCAACAGTGCTCTCCTCCACTACCTTAAAGAGCTGAATGAACTAATATCCACCCATTCTTACAGCACGTACACAAAGCAGTATTTAGAAGAAGAGTATATTAACCTGGAAAGTATTGTTCAATTTGTCGCTAAATTAGACCATGTCCCGCTACTGGAGCAATGCATTCTTGTATATGATCTTCTAGGGAAACTTGATTATGACAAAAGACGCTCTCTCCTTCCTTCTTTGTCAGACGCTATTAATAGAGTCGGTGATCTAGATCTAGCACTAAAAGTATTTAGGCTGATTACTAATCCCTACTCCACAGGCTTACCAGTTCGCTCTCCGATGTTTTTTGGTAGAGGTGAATTATTAGAGTCAATTCAAAGAACGTTTGAAAGTGAGTTATCTAATGAAGCTGTTATTTCCCTTATTGGACCGAGGCGTATTGGAAAAACATCTATTTTGTATCAGCTTGGCCAGATTAGTTCTAACAAGTGTGTCTATGTTTTTATTGATCTACAAGGTGCTTACACTCGCGATGTCAGGAGACTGCTATTCGCTGTTGCCAAGGACGTGTACAGTGTACTTAGCACAAAGAATGAGGGGTTTGTGCTTGAGGTTGGGGCTCCAAATCAGGAAGAATTTAGAGAAGACCCTGTTCACGCTTTTGACACTTTCATACTAGATATAACCAGTGCTTTAGGTAATAGATGCTTGGTTTTAATGTTTGATGAATTTGAGTCGTTATCAAATTTAGGCCCTGACGAGGTTACGCGGATTTTGCTTTACCTCCGGTCTAAGATACAACAAAGGACTTTCGGTCTCATTACGGCAGGAGCGATACCCCCTCAGGAAATAGCATTACCTGGAAATATCTCCACCCCTTTCAATATAACACAAATAAAACGTGTCTCATTTTTAGAAAGGAAAGATGCTATCGAGCTATTGCGTCAACCAATGTACGGTTTGCTTAAGTATGAATCAAAGGCGATTGAGTACCTTTTACATGCTAGTGGTTGTCATCCCTATCTCCTACAACTTCTATGCAACAGCATTGTAGAGGAGTGTTACAAAAGCCAAAAATTTGTTGTTGGGACTGAGCTCATTGAAACTATACTTCCATTATTTTATGAACAATCCTCAATGTTCTTCCTCTACATAATAAATCAGCTAAGTAAATCTGAGCAGGTATTTCTGCTAGCAGCGGCCTGGGCTATAGAAGAAGGCGGCGATTGCTTTACTGCTAAGAGTGTCAAAGAGATGTTGGTCAAAGGACGCGTCTCAATGATCGAAAATTCTTTACGTAGGCTAGAACAACAAGAAGTTCTTGCTAGAGACCTATCTGGCAACTATCGGTTCACTGTGGAGCTCTTTCGTAATTGGCTTATTGAGAGCAATGCATTCCATAATATAGTAAGCAAATCTCTCATTCCAGTCAAGAGAAGAAAGGTAAAAGAAAAGGAGATGCTTAATATGGGAACAAACGAAAGTGACAAAGACAAACCTTCTGTAACAAACACGACTCATATAGGCCAAGTGGTTGGCCAAGTACATACAGGTACAGGTGATATTACTGTCAATTCTTTCTTGGTTGATTATAGTATCTCTACGAAAGAAGAGTTCCTATCAGCGTTACGAATCTTTAAGGAAGAGCTTAATAATGCGCTTCAGCAAGGCCTACCTGAAGAGACCTACGATGATACAATTGTTGAGGTTGAAGCCGTTGAGCGTGAAGCACAAAAACAAACATCTAAACCTGATCGTATTATTCGCCGCTTAGAAAGCGCTAAGGCTCTTATCACCGCTGGAACAAGTGTGGCTACGACAGCAATTTCAGCAGTAGATGTATCAAGTAAGCTAGTCCCGCTTATAGAAAATGTTATACAGGCGGTAGGTAGAATCTTTCATTAAGCAGATGCCTCTTCATGCATAACTTGCTCAAGAGGTTTTGTCTCTTGGAGCCATCTACTAATTAGGCCTACAGGAATTCTATATCTTCCTTCGATGGAGGGCTCCCTAGAAGCTATATTGGGTACTATTTCAATTATCTCTCTTTCCAGTAAGTTCTTTAATGAAGCAAATACAACGTCGCGTTTGAATTTTAGGTTATAGGCTTTATATAAATCTTCGATCTCAAAGAGGGAAAGAGTGAGTCTCCCGTCTTTCCCTCCCTTTGCTATAATCGATAGCACATATCGGTCCTGAGATGAAATCTGATCCCATACCCATTCAAAGTGATACTGACCAGTTAGCATGACTCCATCAACAACAGCATTAACATCATTGATAGTAACGAAGGCTTTCTTATTCATATTACAATAATCGATCAGGTGCCGACACAAGAGGTGAATAAGGTAGGGTTGATCGGCTGTCAATTGACGAATCTTTAAGATCGCATGAGGATCGTATTCTAGAAATCCTTTTATAGGTTCCGTAATCAAAGTGATAGCCGCTTCTTCGCTCAACTTCGAGAGGCGATAGTGGAGAGCCATGTTGAAGAAGATAGACCAGTAGCCAACAGCGAGTTGTTCAATAGTATGAGTTCCTGAAAGGAGGAAATTTATACTTTGTCGGTGTTGTATCAAGCTCCGTAGGTAGGCGAACAATTCAGGTGCAAGATTACCACGCTCTACCTGTATTTCAAGCACTTCAAATTCATCAATCAACATAATTATCTTCTTCCCCCCCAAATTCCTCTCCACTTCATCGAGAAAGATATCGAAGGTGAGCGTAGGATCCTTATCGAAATTCGCCTCTGGAGGTTGCTGAACAAAGATTCCTTTACTTTCAAGTGCTTGAGCTATATAAAACGAGATATTGCGAAAAAGGCTTCCCACACTAATTCTCCATGACTCTCGTTGCATATCAACCAATATAGGGATATGGGGTTCTAAAATAGGTGTGCTGACTAATTGGTACAACAAAGTTGTCTTACCTGCGCGTCGCTGACCATACAAGATGAGCAGGGTCTTAGCGAAGGGCTGCGTCAGGTTATCCCTCAAAAACATAAGATCTTCTTCTCGCCCATAAAACATATTAGGATTGCGTATAGGTGTTCCTGTAGAGTAGTAATTGGGTATAGGGGCAAATACTTTTAGTCCTACTTCGGCCTGCAATTCTAGCCGCTCGCTGAACTGCAAAACCTTCTCGCTACTTTCTGCATCCCTATAGACAATCTCAAACATTAGATTTGGCGAAGAAGTAAGAGGCTTGATGGTGAACTCAACAAGTAATTCATCTTGAGCAAATATCGTCTCAGCCTCAAAGAAGTTCTTGCCAATCACAATGAACTCATCACTCTGAAGAAGTACAATATACACCTTATCCGCTGCACTTCGACCTTGATTATGCACTGCTAACCAAACGACAGTCTGCTCTTCCAGAAGAAAATGCTTGGTTCGAAGCTCAGGTACCAGGTTAGCCTTTCCTCGTACTCGAATCAGCTCAGCACTAATGATATTTTGCCATTTCTTCAGAATTAGTTGAAAAATATGATAATCAGGTAATTTCAATAAGGCCTCATCGTATGAATTATTTATATACTCCTGATCTAAGAACTTATTCATTTTATCAATTAAATCAATGACTTCAAGCAGAAGCGTTAGCCGGTCATTGATACCTTCCCGCCTTAGATATAGCCGAAGCATACGCGTAATTGTATTCAGTCTTAGTAAGACTCGTTGGGCTACAAGAAAATGCAGATTCCCAGTAAGCTGATCTTGATTTAGGGTACAAAGATATTGTGCCATATCCTCAATTGTACGGATATTTAGTAGGTGATGTAGTTCCCTATAGATCATCCTGCTCTCGTCCCCATACCTAAGCATTCCCGCATCCTCAAGAGTCGCGACTGCTAGTTCTAGCCTGTCGGACACATTACTGTCATCTAAATCAGAGATTAGTGAAACAAGAGCCAGAAAGACCCTTTGGTTAATAGGAGAGGCAGATTGATGAGCAATATGCAATATAATTTCAGGCTGTACCCCTTTGACAATAAGTGTGTAAATATACATCAGCGAATCATCGAGATAGAAATCAAAAAAATGTGCTAGCGTCCGCGCGGCTTCCTGCTGTACCCACGGAGAATTTTCATCTAAAACGCCTTTCAGCAATATATTAAAGATGTCCTGTTTACGTCGCAGATAGGAATCTTCAATGAGCTGAAAAAGTTTTCTTATTACGGCTCGACGGACAAACTGATCAGTACTTTCAGAGAAATGTTGGAGGTATCCAAATCCAACTTCCCAATCGCTCCTCATAAGGGTACTAATATGCTTCACAAAGCTTAACCGAATATCTTGCTCAGCATCCATTGACAACTGATCAAGGATATATCTTGCTTGCGGAGGGTTAATAGCATAGCTTGTCATTACAGCACGAATAAGAGATTTGCGAACCTCAATAGAGCCATCTTTAATGAAGGCTTCAAATATCCCAAAGTCTTCCGCAGTGAGTGTAGCCTGCTCTACCAGCTTTCCTAACGCAAATGCTTGTATCTCAGAGGATGAATTGCTCAGTAGTGATTGAATTATTTCCCTAGCGGGTTTCTGAGCTTGTAACTCGCTCCAGCATTCGCTAATCAGATTACGAAGCCGCTCTTGGTTTACCACTTGCAAAAGATCGAGTTGATATTCTGAGGCAACAGCTATCTCAATCCTGCCTTCGTCATTAATATCTTCCGCACGCACTACGTGTATACGATCCCGTGATTGATAGGTCCATAGTAAATCACCATCTCTGCTAAACACATATAAGTAACCATCTTCACATCCTGCAAGAAGCTCAACTTTTCCATCATTGTCTACGTCAAATGCATCGACCGTCAGAACGGGGGTAGGTAGGTAATAGCGCCATTTGAGATATCCAAGACTATCTAGGATATATACGTTATGGTCTTCTGAACCGGCAATAATCTCTAATTTCCCATCAGCGTCGATGTCCCTTACACATAAAGTTTCAATACCGCTCGTCGTTCTGTACTCCCACAAAAAAATACCTCGTCCGGTAAAGGCATAAATTCTATCCTCGGTACTTCCTGCTATTATCTCAATTGTATCCTCCTGATACAATTTGAATGCCCATACAGTTCGAATCCCTTGAGTGGTTGTAATCGTGTTAATAGGAGTCTCAAGGTCGCTTCCATACACATATATTTTCTTGTCCTTGGAACCAATGATGAGATCAAGGGGACCTAGTTTTCTTGGATCAACTACAGAAAGGCTTGACATCCAATCAGCAATTCGTGGACTTCTCTTCACCCATGGTCCTACTTTATTTCCCTTTTTTACTCCGCTTATGACATATAGATGATCTGCTGTACAGGTAAGGATTTCCTCCCACTTGCCTCGGTCAAGATATCCCGTCTGCATCGCCACTATCTCTCCATTGAGAGATAGTGACCAAAGTAGTTTACCTGAAGAGGCAAACGCATTTATTCTTCCTTTGTCTGTTCCAATGATGATCTTACGTTTATTATCACCAGAGATATCCCCAAAGCAAAGAGAGCGAATAGAATCGATTTGTTCACGCTGCCAGAGTATCTGAACTTTTTGTTGCTCTAGCAAGAGGGCATTTGAAAGAGCTTGAACATACTCCTGTGCCTCAAATAGATATTCAACTTGCTTTAAGGTTATAGGCTTAATGATTCGCTTAGCATCAACAATGATATCTTGTAATAACGTCAGTTCAGAGGGGGACAAATCCTTAAGGGCTGAAGGTAATAGTTTCCCAATGGTTTGGTAGATATAACGAATTTTATTCTCCAAGCCTTTGATTAACCTGAGGTGGAGAGTATGAAGCTTACCATCCTCTAAACCAATGATCACCTCAACTTGACCGTCCCGATCTACATCCATAGCATACATACAAGTGATGCGGTAAGCGAGATAATGCCGCCAAATTTCTCTTCCTTGAATATCCAATATATAAAGATGCTTATCTTCTGACCCGACAAGAATTTCATTAATGCCATCGGAATCTATATCAGAAACATGGATAGAAAGAAAGCGGCTTTTAAAAGATTGTCTCCATTTACACTCAAGACGAGGCGAAAATACTACGAGTTCTTTGTTCTGCATACCTAACAGTATCTCTACCTCGCCATCGTGATCTAGATCAGTAACGAAAATTGTTTGGATTTGACTTGGCATATCACATTTTGCAACACAATGGCCTTTATGATTCAAGACGTAAAGATTCTGGTCGCTCGAACCAACCAATATTTCCACTTCTCCATCTCCGTCAATATCATAAGAAAAGATGGCACTTACCCAGCCATTGATTGCGAATGTCCAGTTCAACTCTCCAGTAGTGTAATCGATGGCAATGAGGCTGTGATCCTCTGAATCAACGATAATCTGGGGTTGCGAACCAAAATTGATGCAGACGCGACGTATAATACGGTCTGAGCTATACCAAAATGAAGAATGCTCTGCTTCAAGAAGTGTTTTTTTATTCATATTTGTTGCATAACCCTTACCACCTTTACCAATTGGCCTACCATCCTTATCGAGTACGTAGATCTTTCCTTCACGCGTTCCAACGACTAAACGTCCGTAATCATGTACTCCCTTGGTTGAAGGTATGCCCACAATTGCTTCGATCCCCATTTTGCTTCCCATATTACGCTCCCATAGGTAATCACCTCGCGCAGTGAGAACGTATACACGACCATCCCTTGAGCCTGCAAATATTTCTATGTCACCATCATTGTTAAAATCAATAGCATGGACACTAGTAACCCAATTTTTGGTTTTGTAATTCCAAGATTCAGAGACCACAGAAAGCCCAAGCTGAAGAGCTTCTTTCAAATCAGAGACAATCGGCATACAGATGTCCTCTTTGTCGGTTGCATTTGGATATGCAATTGCAACTCTTAACTTATGACTTTACGTGTTCTGGACACGAATACCAAATAGTGTTTATCATGTAATAGAGTCAGTTCTACTACCCCTAACCTTATCAAGTCACATATCATTATACATAATATCATTTTCAAAAACTACAAGTAAGATGACGCTTCGTCTAACGACCTATCTAGACAGCATTAAGTTCCTCTTCATCAAACTTGTTTCTACTGCTATAGTGCGCAGTTAAGACACCTTTTAGGAAAGAAGTAGATTTCAAACACCTCTCAAAGAGAAACAGGTGAAAACTCATATTTTCGCCTGTTTTTAGCATGGATTAACTCACAGAGCGTGCTCAATGTCGTGAGTATGCTATACTGCTAACGAGGCAAAAAAACAGCTGAAAAAACGGAAACAGGCGAAAAAACATAGGAGGAGAGCAATGGCATCACCGGAAATGGCAACATTGCTGGAAGCATGGCAGGGTTTCAGCCAAATGGCGAGGAAGACGCATGTAGAATGAGAAGCCTGCCATCAGGCAACTTTGGTTGGAGGTCGTTCACTCGTTGGCAGACAGCAAGCAGATCGCGAGTGAGTTGACGGTTGTTGAAAGAGCGGACTTCCACCTGGACCACCTCCCGTCCCCACTGCACACGACCTGGCAAGCGAAAAAAAGGCTGCAAACGCTGCCAGGTCGCATGCGCATAGGTGGAAGGAAAGAAGCGGTCCCGGACCCACATCGCCAGGTTAGTCAGCGCCAGCTTGCAGACCGTCATAATTTGGTCTTTGCGGTTATCCAATTCATGCATCACACGCTCATTTGCGGTCAGATCTTCCAAGGCTCGTAAGAGTTCACGTTGTTCACGACAATACTTTTCATGCTTAACACTCTCCTGGTGGCTTTTCTGCTGAACACGATAGACACGCTGCCACAAGGGCTCCAGTTCGGCATCCGCCTCGGCTTTCAACTTCCTGCGCTCAGCACGATACGTTCCTTCTGTGACTCCTTGCGCTTCCAGTACCTGTAATCGTTCATTGAGAGCACGATACAGCA
>Ga0070698_100004145_pt1 | contig 15943 bp, 14 predicted proteins | sample KBSK1502metaG_FD_65477 | JGI IMG/M metagenome (GOLD analysis project Ga0070698, IMG submission 65477) | Corn, switchgrass and miscanthus rhizosphere microbial communities from Kellogg Biological Station, Michigan, USA - KBS K1-50-2 metaG | ecosystem: Host-associated > Plants > Roots >...
GATTGACAAGCGCTGACAAGTATTACACGCAAGAAAAAAACACGAAAGACTGGATTTTCATCCCCTGGGTAATTCGCTTCTCCCTTTGGGAAGCCGTCTACAGGGTTTCCACGCGTGGCCTGGACCACTCAACTCCCCCACTCCCGCCACGTTCCTCGGACGGGAAAGACGACCGGGAGCCCCCGCACGAGACCCCGCCCAAGGTCGGCATCGTACCAGACTTCCAAAAGCCCACTGCCCGCCAGCCCTCGCTCGGCCACAACCGATCCGAAAACCCGTACCTGTCCTTCGACACGGAGGGTCCCGGCTGTATGGAGTACTCCGAAAACCGTTACATCTTTGATGCTGACCGGCACGCGCAAGGCGAGCGCGTATGGTCCCTGCGGCGGAGGGGAGAGAGCGGGGAGAGTTTGCCCCGGTCCTCCAGGCTGGAGCACCACATGCGCGTTGATATAGAACGTCCCTTCCATATACGTTGAGTCCAGAACCAGGGTAGCGAGGTTTGTCTCGGTCGGTGGCTCCTGGTCGAGAGTGTCAATAAACACTAGGCCTCGTTGATCCCCGACATTCCTGGACATGAACACTTCCGCGGTAAGGAGCGCCGCAGCCGGATCCATTACTCCATCTTTGTACAGCCGGCCCTCATGATCCGGGACATAGTAGGTCCCGAAGCGCCGTGCATGCTCCTTAAAGACTCGGTATTGCCATGGATCGGGCGTAAGACCTGGCACAGGGTCCTGGTTCGCATGCACGTTCGGAGGCACGATCGGCTGTGGCTCATCGAACTGAGGCGTGCCCCCGATCCAGGCCTCCACCCATCGGTCTTCCTGTAGCGCGCCGGCCTCTCCATACCCCAAACCCGTCACGGTAGTTTCGGCGGACTTGTGCGGAAACTCGCTCGAGTGCCCCAAGTGGGCGTCCCCCGCCATGATGAGAGCGCCCCAGTGAGCCAGAACTTTCGGGAAGGCAAGAGCTCCAACAGGCATGCCGGCTTGGATGGCGACCTTGAGAGGCGGAATTCTTAACGCGCCCAATTCGATCGACACTGTCCGCTTGACCCCACGCCGCGATTCCGCCGCCACCTCGACCGTGCAGAACCCTTCAGGAGTGCTCGGACCATAGAAACGAGCGCGCGTAATTCGTCCGAAGTCAGCCATGGTCTGATCCGTATCCACGCGCGTTCCGTTCAACATCCGATCGTCGTCAGGGCGAACAGCGTCATACTCCATATCTGGAGCGCCTGCGGTACCAATGAATCGAACCGGCATGGGATGTACGTCGGATAACGGTAGCGTGCCATGCGTGAGCCATGCCGCCATCTGCTCCATACCACTCTCCGCCAACAGCAGACCGACCTTCTCATCCACATGTCGTCCCGAAGCCGTCGTCTCCGTCACCGCCAAATTCATAGCCACACCACCCATCATCGCCAGAAGCAGCCCGACCAACAACGCTCCGAGCAGCACCCCACCATTTTCCTTCTTGTATGTAGTCATATCGCCCTCACTCCTACATCCTGCGTGAGAGCCCGTCGGATGCGGCCCCCACGTCCGTCCGGACCGCTGGTTGCAAGCTGAAGCCGGATGAGCTTGATCTCTTCCAAGCGCCCGGCCGGGCGCCCATCGCCAGTCAGATACGACAACGAAAAACTCTCGACATGTTCGACAAGCGGGTTGGCGCCGGAATCCACTTCACGCATCAGCTTGCCGTTCTCGGGAATATGCCGGCTCAGGTAATACCGGACATGGTTGACGACCTCGACCCGACTGCCTGCCGCGTAGTCACGCGTGAGATAATCCGTCAGAACTAGATTCCCGGAAGTTCCGTTCCGCGCAAGAATGTGTTCTTCGCATCCTGCGGACCCGCAGATGACGATCTTCTTGCCATTCACCCAACCGGAGTGAGGAGTGACCTGCACGTTGTCCTGGCCGGCAACAACGGCCGTCACCGACCATCCGCGCACGTCGTTTACGTTGGCCTCGAAAACGACTTCGTCGGACGCCATCGCGCTGACAGGAGGCCGCCCCATCAAAGCTGCTGCCCCTGCCAGCCGCAGTTCGCTTGACAGCAGGTGAACACCTCCTCGCAGATCCTGCTGAAGCTCGGCCCTGGTCTGTTGCGCCCGGTAGTGCTGATGGTGCGTCACGAACGTATCCAGCGCGGCTCCGAGGACGACAGCCCCCAACGCTGTCGATACCATCGCCTCCGCCAACGAAAAGCCGGCGCCGTTCATGATGCTCCTCCGCTAAAGACGGGATTCGCTCTTTTCATGCCCAACCGGACTTTCCGTGACTGACCGGTGCGGCTCATCCATTGCGCAGTCACTGTGATCACTGTTGTCCGTGAGAAGGCCAGGCTCGGCTGATCCGGGCGCACTGTCCACGTCACCACGATGCCGTTGACGGTCTCACGCGCCATATATGCGCCATCGCCGGCGACGGCATCGCCACCGGTCCCTGAATCCTGCAGTTGCGTGTCGGGCAAGCCGCCGCCCGGATCGGCATCCAGGAGAGCTTGGTAAGGTTTCACCCGCAGGCGCTCGACTTTTGATTCGGCGAGCGCCATCGCTTCAAGGCTCTTCGCGCCCCCTGAGATCCCATCCTGGGCTACGACGAACATCCCGACCGCTCCTAACAGGCTGATCGAAAGTATGACCATGGCTATCAAGGGCTCCACCAAGGAAAAGCCGCCTTCCGGCAAATGACGCATGCACATCATGATCATCACCGCGCCCTGACGATGCCGGTCAGGCTGACCGTCACCACCCGTTGGACGCCGCGCCGATCTTCAAGGGTCAATGTTGTCGGTGTCGCGCTCGTGCCTCGCGGATGGAACAACAACAGACTTCCACCGGTTGACCGAATCGTCCGGATGCCTCTGTTCATGAGATTGCGCGTGGGCGCGATCGGCTGCCCGGGGTCGCTGGCGCGGAAAAGGGTCACGGCTGGTTGCCCAGAATCGACTGCCACCTGCACCAATTGTTCCTCCCGCACCGCCATGCTCCTTGCGTACCGGAGATCGCCGACCAACTCAGCCACTGCTGCGTCAAGATAGACTCGGTCTGCCATGGCCTGAAGCCCTGTGCCCATGAACACGGAAAACACGGCAGTCATGGCCAGCACGATCACCATCTCTGCCATAGTCATCCCCTGTTCGTGTTCAATCTTCCATTGACCTGCCTGCATCTTCATCGTCCCCTCCTTTGTTGGATGTCGAAGTTGCTGCCGGGAGGGAGGTCAAATTTGATGCCTAGGCGCCGGGAATGCGTGAGTAGCCCCGCCAGACGGGATGATTCTCAGCGCGCTGTCAGATCAGCCAGGAATGGCAAGGGCAGGATGGCGGAAGATCGTCCGGAGGCTCGTCAACGCAAGCGATGTGAGAGGAGAACAGAAAAAGTCAACAAGCAGCAGGGCTGTCGGGCCCTGAACGATCGTTCAGGGAGATAGCACGGTCGTTCAGGGAAAGGACGCCTACTGCCCCACCCGCTCACGCAGCGACCGTACGAAGCGGCAAATGGATGAGAACCGTCGAGTAAAGTCCGGCCTCATCCTCGTTCGGCCACGCAGACGCACTCGCCTTCGGCAAGTGGAGCATCAGAAAGGCCATAACGAGCACGAAAGGTTTGCGGTGTTGCGCTTTCCTTCAATGAGAATCCCAGGGACGCCAGGAATGTCGGGAGCGCGTCTCGATGGATACTCCATCGAAATGGTTCACCATGAAGGCGGAGCCAGAGGTCCGCGGCCCGGCTGGCGTTGTGGAAGGCCGTGCGGCCCTTCGAGTCCGGTTCCATGAACGTAAACGCCACCCGGCGCTTTGAATCGCCGCCTTCACCCATAAACCGGAAGATCGCGGTGACTTCGCCCGTCGTCAAATACATCAACACTCCTTCTACAATGAATATTGTATCGACATCTCGACGGTAGAGCGGAGATGCCGACAATCGCTCCTGGATACTCTGCCGGGTCAAGTCGACAGCGAGGAATCCTATGTTGGCGTGTACTGCTTGCCTCATCTCGAGCGTGCGCCGTTTGTACTGTTGGGTGGCCGGATGATCGATTTCAATGAACCGTGCGGCCGGGAATGTAGGGTGCAGGCGGAGTGCCAGAGTATCAAACCCTGCGCCGACGATGATGATTTGAGAGAAACCATCGCGCAAGCTGGCCATAACGACCTCCTCTATAAAACGTTTACGCACGAGGTAGTGGAGTTGAATGCCGGGAACGGTCAAGCGTTCTATCGCCCTGGCCAGCCAGCACAACCACCGGGATTCCAGCGCTCGTAACAGAAGCCGAGCGCCGAGTGAACGGGTCTTGACGAACAAGGCGCTGGCCTCAGCCGCACCCGTTGGGACGAGGTGGCGGAACTCGGAATTTTGGGACATCCACGCCACGCTTCCGGCGATGAGCAGCGCGGTGGAACTGGGGCTATCGTCTTTCATGAGTTAGGCCCCGAACATCCTCCGGTAATGCCGGTACCATTCGCTCTGGAACCGCTCATCAGGGTCATACTTCCGCTTCAACCGAAGAAACTCGGCGAACTTCGGATGGCAGGTTTCCACCTGTTTGCGGGTGGCCCATCGGTGATAAGTGAGAAAGTAGCTCCCTTCGTATGGGATCGCCAAGTCGATGAGACCGCGGAATGCCTGGGCAGCGCGCTCCAGCCCCTCAGAACTGTGCGAGACGTGCAAATTGAAAATTACGCAGACATAGGGCTCTTTGGCCCAGGCGAGAAAGCTTTCATCGTCTTTTTCGATGAGGCGAATTGTCCCATAGATGAGGTCTACGTTGTTCTCGCGAAAGTCCTTGCGAACATCGTCCAGAAAGCGAATGAGTTTGTGCCTGGGTACGTAAATCTCAGTGATCATCTCAGACCCGCTCACCGTGGCGCCCAATCGCCTATCCAAATCCTGATGGTAGTTGTCGATGTAGACGCTCAGCTGATGGGTGTCAGACCAGTAAACTTGGCCTGAAGTCGAGAGATAAAACTTTGAATACTTCTCAAAGGCCCGCTTCTTGTCCGTGTGCGCGAGGTAGTATAGTTGCCTCCACTCCTCTGCAGATAGCTCCTTCTGGACTTCCAGAACAGGTGTGCTATCGTCCACTGGGCGGTAACAAGAGAAAATCCCCTTCCTGAGAAAATCGTCACTGGATGGTTCGATGGCATACTGACAGTCACCATACAGGAACCCGTCGGCGATCCGCCTCTCGAACGCAGCGATGAGATCTTTTATGTCGATCACTTCTACCACCCGTTCTACTTTCTTCCTGGGCATCAGACGGAGTTTCACGCTTGCGATGACGCCGAACAGCCCGTACCCGCCGATCGCCAGCCTGAACAGGTCGGGGTCTTCCGTTCTGCTGCAAGTCCGAATGTTGCCGTTCGCATCGACGAGCTGGAAAGACACGACATCTCCGATGATCGGCTTGAAGCGCAGGCCCCTGCCGTGGGCGTTCGCAGAAAGCGAGCCGCCGATGCTCAGGCGATCCGCGCCGGTTTGCTTCTGAATGATGCCCCACTGTGGCCACCGGCCGGTCTGCGCTTTTAGTAGGTACTCGATTAACTCGGGCCACTGAATTCCCGCTTCAACTTCGATCACTCCTTGTTCACTATCAAAGCCCGCCACGCGGCTCATGGCCGACATGTCCACCAAAATGCCGTCGGCTGCAAATTGCTGTCCACCCATAGCATGCCTACCGCCGGCAATACTTATCGCTCGCCTTTCAGTCCTCGCGTTTCTGACGATTCCCTGGAGCGCTTGGACTGAGTTCGGTTTGACGATGCGGTGCACATGCGTGGGGTTCAACTGAGCGTGGATATCGTTGACAAGGGTCGGGGCCGGCGTCAGCGTCCACCGAGCACACCCAGGCGCCCCCAACACAAGCACTCCGCTTCCGATGAGGAACTGCCGTCGAGTTAGCATAGTCGACTCACTTGGTTGTCTCCGTCACCACGAACCACCGAGAATTCCAGAAAATCAGGAAGAGAGCCACCGCCTGGATGAGGTGATAGAACACGTTGTGATTGAAGTAGACCGGATGAAGCGCGATCCTTTCGTATTGCACCCACGAAGCCACAAGGATCAGCGCTAACCCACCAAGGCCAACTAGCACACGAGCCTCACGTGTCCTCATATAGACAAGCCCGAACACGATCATCAAAAAAGAAACAGCCGGCAGATAATTGACGATGACGACGTAAAACTCCTGCGTGAAGAACAGCACGATTACACAGTAGGCGGTGAACTCTACCGCAGCCGCAAAAGTGATCCAACGCGCAGTTGCCGCCGAAAACTGTATATTCGCACCGATTGCCCACAACGCCAAAGCCGTCACACCGATAGCCAGTAGTGTGATAGTCCAGAGGACAGCATACCCCGTGGTCGCCTTATCCGGGAAAAAGCCATGGACTGTCCCCCCAGTCAGTGCCCCAATGCTGATGGAAGCGAAAAAGAGCATGACCCACACCTTTATCGGCAACCGCCCGTCCGTGCGGTACAGCAAATACGTGAAGAGAGCGCACTCGACGGTTAATCCGTAGTCGGTGAACGTAACCTCTGACTCGCCGATCATCGCTTATCCATCCTTTCTCGACATCTGCTCCGCCAAACCTTTGGCCATGCACAGATTGACCTTGCCGGTACTGCCTCTTCAAGGTGTAAAGAAGTACCTGGTGAGATGGAAGAACACAGGAGCAGCAAAGCAGATCGAATCAATCCGATCAAGGATACCGCCGTGACCTTCGATGAGTGTGCCGTAGTCTTTCACGCCACGATCGCGCTTGATTGCAGACATCGTCAACCCACCAAAGAATCCCATGAGCGTGATTGCCAACGACATCCCTGCAGCCTGCCAAAAATTAAATGGCGTTGCCCACCACAGTGAAGCGCCAATCAGAGTTGCACAGCCAACCCCACCGATAAAGCCTTCCCAGGTCTTGTTGGGACTTATCGTGGGAGCAATCTTGGTTTTGCCCAGTAATTTCCCCCACACGTACTGTAGTACGTCGCTGAGCTGAACTACCAAAACGAAAAAGAATAGCAATTTGGCATTTTGCCCCTCGTAACCAGGAATCTTGAGGCTGAGCAGGGCGGGTGCATGGCTCACACAATACACGCAGACCATCAGTCCCCATTGAATCATTGCGGTGCGTCCCAGGAAGCCCTCGTAGTCGCCACCGATGGCGCTCCGGGTTGGAATCAGCAGGAAGGCATAGACCGGGATCATGATGCTGAAGAGTCCGTACCACTCCATCCCAACGAGCACATATTGCAGAGGGGTAATCACAAAAAAGACCCAGAACAGCGAGCGGTGATCCCCACGCCTAGTGGGAGTCAGCGTGATGAATTCCCGTAGCGCCAGAAAGGACGTCAGCCCGAATAGAAGGACCGGGCCAAGGCCGCCGCTGAGCAGCGCGACCACAAAAAACGCGACCATTACCCACCATGCCTGGATACGTGCATTCAAATTTTCTACGACGGCTCGGGCGCCTTCGGTTTTGACTATTCTCGTGAGAATTACGCCAATGCCGGTTGCCACCACCAACAGCGCAGCCACACCGCCAACCAACCACAAGGTCTCTTGATCTACGACGAGATTCATAATCTTCATCTTCTTAGGCTACGAACCGCCTCGCGGGCCCGTTCGAGAAAAACGTCTTTGGGTTCGTTTTCCAAAACTTGAAAGGGAGGGCCGAAACTGATGGAACTCAGCAGCGGCACCGGGAGGAATTCGCCTTTCGGTAGTACGCGGTTGAGGTTGTCAATATAAACCGGCACCAGCTCAACTTCCGGCTTCTTCTTGCCCAGATGGTAAAGCCCGCTCTTGAAGGGTCCTATCTCATCCCCTGTCCCCCGCGTGCCTTCCGGAAAAAGGATCAACGAGTGCCGTTCGCCCATGGCCGTCATCATGAGATCAATCGGGTTGTTATGCCTCGAAACGGTCGTTCGGTCTATCAGCACCGCGTTAAACACTTTCATGGCCAAATACCGACGCAGCTTCCCTTTCTCCCAGTATTCCTTGGCGGCAATGGGCCTGGTGACGGCACGGATCGCAGGGGGTAGGGCAGCCCATATCACGGTGAAATCGAGATGGCTAGTATGGTTGGCGAAATACACTCTTTGACGGGCGTCTGGGCGACAATTAACCCAGCGCACGCTGGCACCGGTGATCAGCCGAGAGAGACCGGCTAGCAAAGCCGCAGTCATCTCGACTCCAACTCTTTCACTTCGATCCCGAACATCACGCACTCTCCTTGAGCGCCCTTTGCGCTCGATTCTTGATCGTCACTACGAGCAAGACCAGCATCAGGACCAAGACGACATCCAACCACAAGCTTGGTTGCACCCCAAGCCCAAGCGCCAGGGCAATCACTCCAAACGCAAAAGCCCGATCACTCTTTCCCATCGGACCATCATAGCGACGGCGGGCACCGATCTGGATGGCCACGACCCCGGTCATTTCACTGATGACGGCCAGGACGACCACTGGTACCAGCAAGACGCTTGAGACGCCTGGGATGACAGCAAACGGCAAATACAAGGCGGCGTCCGACAAGACGTCGCCCAGCTCGTTCAGGATCGCCCCCAGCTTGCTTTTCATGTTGTGTTCGCGCGCCAGCATACCGTCGATGGCATTCAACGCCATGCGCAAGAATAACGTGACGGGAATGATGAGCAGTATTGAGGGCGTTTCATGGCCCCAAAAGATGGCACTGCCTGCCGCGAATGAAAGTGCCATGGCAAGGACTGTCACCTGGTTGGCTGTGACTCCTGCATGGGCCAGTGCACGAGTCAACGGACGTAGCAAACCCTGAAAGGCCGGCTTCAGTTCATAGATACTGGGCATTGCAGTTCACACTCCTCCCTGAGCTGCCTTTTCTGCCGCGATCGTTTTGACTTTTCTGAGGTCCACTTTGCCCGTACCCAACGTCGGGATCGCCTCGATGTAGTAGAAAGACTCGCGCTTGGGGACCCAGAGTTTCGGCAGATCGGTCTGCGATAATTTGCTCCACAGTTCGTCCGGCGTGATTTCCTTGTTGGTATAGAGCACGACGAGCCGCTCGCCTTTCTGCTCATCCGGCACAGCCGTCACCACACAGCCTTGCTCGCCGACGACCTGGTTGATGGCCTCCTCGACCTTGATGTGAGGCACCATTTCGCCGCCGATTTTGCTGAAGCGAGACAGACGATCGGTGATGGTGATGAAGCCATCATCATCGAGAGTCGCGATATCACCAGTCACGTACCAGCCGTCACGCACCACCTCCTCGGTCTTGTCCGGCTGACCCAGGTAACCGAGCATCCGGTTGGGGCCTTTGACTAGGAGCAGTCCCTCCTGCCCAGGAGGAAGAGAAACGCCTGTGTCGCGATCCACCACCTTCACCGCCACGCCGGGAATGGGATGGCCGACCGTACCCGGCTTGTGTCCGGTCTGGTGCTCGGTTCCGTGCTCCACATCCGGCAGGTTCGCCGAGACCACGGGCGCCAACTCGGTGCAGCCATAGCCCTCCAGAAGGTCCAGCCCGTACTTCTCCTTGAACGCCTGAGATAGCGGCTCGCGCAGCTTTTCAGCTCCGGTGATGGCCAACCGGAGCGAGGCGAACTCCTCGGCCGCGCATTTGCGCAGATATGCGGCGTAGAAAGTCGGCGTGCTGATCAGGATCGTCGCCTTGTATTTTGACACCATCTCGCCGATCGTCTTGGCGTCCAAAGGATTCGGATGGTAGGCCGCGCCGAAGCCAGACAAAAGAGGGAACCAGAGCGTGCCTGTAAACCCGAACGAATGGAAGAACGGCAGCACGCCCATCATCCGGTCCGCCGAGGTCACCTCGAAAATCTGGGCCAGCGCTTCCACATTGGAGAGAACGTTGTGGTGGGAAAGCATAACCCCTTTGGGCACACCGGTGCTCCCGCTGGAGAAGATCACAGTGGCGAGAGCGTCCGGTGTCTGACCCCTGGAACGATAGAGCACTTGGATCAGACGTGAGGGCAGCAGAAAGGCCGTGAGCGCGGCCAGTCCTTTCTGCAGCGCTGTCATTTCTTTCATCAACTCTTCCAGAAAAACCATCCCGTCCGTCGCTTCGACTTTGGCCTTGGCCAGAAAGATCCGGGACGTGAGCACCGTACGGATTCCGCATTGCTGGACAGCAACGTTCATGGCTTCGCGCCCGGCTGTGAAATTCAAGTTCACCGGCACCTTCCCGGCCAGGAGGACGGCGATGTTGGCCAGCGCACCGGCGACCGACGGAGGGAGCAGCAATCCAATCATGTCCTCACCAGACCGTTGGCGTCGCACCCAGCGGGCGAGGGCCAGGCTCCCGATCAAGGCCTTGCCGTAGGTCAGCTTCGCGCCGCTGGAATCGACCATGCAGAACGCAAACCACCGGTGCTTGGCGGCCTCGATGAACCGCAGATGCAGGCAGTCCCGTGACGTGCGCCGGTGGCGCACGGCCTCGCTACCCAGTTCCATCACCGCTTGCCGCGCTTCCCAGGCTTTCGCCGTGGAAGACATCAGCCTGCCGAACGACACGGTCACCGGATAGGGAATCTGATGCGGCCATTTCCAGAAGAAACGCCGCTCTTTGAAGCTGAAAATGCTGCCCCACAACCGGTCGAGATGGACCGGAATGACGGGCACGTCCAGCCCTTCCACGATTTTTTCAAAACCCCGCTTGAACGGCAGGAGATTGCCCGTCCGACTGATCGCCCCTTCGGCAAAGATACAGACGACATGGCCCTGGCGGAGTTCCTCGCGAGCCCGCTCCAACGATTCCATGACTTCCCGACGGTTTCGTCCAGAAACTGGGATGGCATTCATCAGACGGAAGAGCCAGTTCAGCGCCTTCAAGTCGTAGATCGGCCGGTAGATCATGAAACGAATGAAGCGCTGGACGCAGCCCCCGATCAGCAACCCGTCCGCATGCGACATGTGGTTGCAGACCAGCAACGCCGGCCCGCGGAACGGGACATGTTCCTGTCCCACCAGCTTGATTCGATAAATCGTGTGCGTGAGCATCCAGAAGGAGAACCGGATCAGGAAATCCGGCAGGATGCTCAGGATGTAGACCGTCGCCCCCAGCGTGAAGAGCCCCAGTATCAGAACGATCCGGTCGGGTTCGATCTGCAGCAGATCGCGGAAGAACCAGAGCGCGCCGGAGGCCAGCAGAATGCCGGCCGTATTCAAGAAATTGTTTGTGGCGATCAACTGGCCACGCTCCTCCTGACCGCTCCGCTGCTGCAACAGCGCGTTCAAAGGAACGATAAAGAAACCTCCAGCGAATCCCAACAGGCTCATCGCCGTCGCCACGTGGGCGTATGAATGGGCAGAGAACGAGAGCCACAGCGCGAAGATCCCTATGCCGATGGACCCCAGCGGCACCAACCCCAGTTCAACCTTGTCGCCTGACAGACGCCCGGCCGTAAGGCTGCCGACTCCGATGCCAACCGCGAGGAAAGTTCCCAGAATGCCGATGCGCAGGTCATCCAACCCCATGACTTCCTTGCCGAAGAGAATCATGTCCATCTGAAGCAAGGCTCCCAGGAACCAGAAATACGAGATGCCCACGACGGTGAGCCAGAGCGCCTTGTTGCCGTATAGCCGCTTGAGGCCTTCGATAATTTCAGCCCAGGGATTGAGCCGGAATGATTTGTGCGCTCCCGAGGGCGGAACCCTCGTGATACCGAAACTGGCAACGGTCCCGACAACAGCAATAGCAGTCAGAACCAGACCGATGAGATCTGGCCGGCTCTTCCACGCGGCGATCATCAGGCTCCCGACCGAGGTGCCGAGCACGATCGCCATGAAGGTGCTCATCTCCAATAGGCCATTGGCTCTCGAGAGGTCCTTGTCAGGCAGCATCTCCGGCAAGATGCCGTACTTGGACGGACTGAAGAACGTGGAGTGGAGCGCCATGAGGAACAGAACACCTAGCATCATTTCGATCCGACCGGATATCAGCGCGAAGAGGCCCAGCCCCATCGCAACGATTTCAAAGCTCTTAGTGATGATCAGCACGGACCGTTTGTTGAAGACGTCCGCGACGTGGCCCGCATAGCCGGAGAAGAGAAAGAACGGAAGAATAAAGACCGCCCCGACCAGCGACAGGTGGCCGCTCCCTTCGCCGGACGCTGTCGCCATATCCACTAACAGCATCGCGACGACAATCTTGAACACATTGTCGTTGAATGCCCCCAAGAACTGGGTCCAGAGAAACGCCTGAAAGCCACCGGATTTCAGGAGGTCGATGTACTTGCCAATAGCCACGAGTGTTTTACGCTTGACCCTCTTCGCAAATACTCCATACGCTTGTAGTCAATCGAAGGCAAGCCACTCGGCCTCTAACACAAAGAGAAAGTCTAGAGTCATGCTCGGGACCAGTTGATCGAGATCACATTGTTCCCCGAGAAGACAATTTCCACAATCCAGCGATCGGTGGCAGAGTAGATCCAGCTCTGCGTCCCTCTATTCTTAAATCTGTGCTGGGGAGAACCGGCTCGGCTAAGAACCTCCGCCTTCGTCATACCCGTCGAAAGCATACGCAAGACCTCGAAGGACACCTCTTTGCGGGAGACACTCCTGGAAAGCTTGTCGTGGTTCTGGTAGGCCTGAACAACATCCGCTCCGATCAGCCATAGACTTCCACCCAAGAAAAGCACCATTCCGATCCGTTTCATAGAGCACCTCCCGTGTAAGATTTTGGTTAAAAGACATTACAGTCCGGGTATTCAGCAGGAACTGTGCCAGCAACCTTAACGAGAGGAAAAGACGCACAGGACGGGCTTACGATCAGGTTTCAATAGCGATCTGAGCCATTCATCCCTGAACGCACGTTCAGGGTAGTGGCGCGCCTGTTCAGGGAGAGGAGAGGTCGTCGAACGACCGAAAACTGACACCCAGGGATTTTAAGATAAGATGTTGCCTGTCAAACCGATTGCCACTGCGGATGATCGTTCTCAGATCTTGGAAGCCAACACGCCCCCAACAGGGTATATGAAAGACGGAGAGCGGATAGTCGGTTCCAAACAGAAGCCGCTGATGCACCTCAGGATGGCGCCGCAAACGGAGCAACATCCCGAAGCGGTTCGGCAAGGTCAAAGCGGACACATCCGCATAAAAATTCTTGTAGCGGCTAACCAGGTCCAGAAACGTTCGGTAGTACGGTTCGGAAAAGATCAGGCCATTGCTGCATCCGTGGGCGGCGATGACCATGACGCCTTCATCCAGGGCCATTCGTAATTTGTCAGGGTCGCCGGCTGACTGATCCTTGCCGATCAGGCTGAACTCGTAGCCCACATGACTGAGGAATGGAATTTTACGCTGAGCCAATTTCCTGTAAAACGGAATGTATTGACGGTTGGCGGGGTCGAACCCTTGTGCGTTAGGTAAGACTTTAACTAACTTTGCGCCAGCTTCGACACAGCGCTCTAGTTCATTGATGGCATCACGCCGTTGCGGATTGATCGAGACGCCTGCCAAGAACTCATTCGGATACGAGCGGGCAAGGGCTAAGACATACTCGTTGCTGACGAGAAAGTCCGTACTCTCCAGGTCCAGCCTTCCATTCGAATCATAGACGCCGTCCATCCCCAGCAACACCGCCTTCTCCACATACTTCGACAATCGAAGCTCAGCAAGTAGATCATCCACGTATTTCTGATTGGACCGAGTTGCGTCATTGGAATCGAGGTCGTGTTTCCATAACAGAAATCGGATGAGCGAACTGCCTAGCATCCTGGGGGAAATGTAGCATCCGTTATCCGCAGTCTGGAACGCCGCCATGTGTACATGGCAATCAATCACCCAGCCTCTCCGTCTCAGCCTTGCGCAACCAGCGGTAGGTGCGCCCCAGAAGCCGGGCGGCGGCTGTCTTGTTGCCTGCGTGCTCTTTGACAGCCCGCCGAATAAGGGCCATTTCGATGCGCTTAATGAGACCGGTCAGCCCTTTCCCACCCTTCAGCGCCTGGACAATCAGCGGCCACTCGACCCGATCCACCAGATCATCAAGACCCTCAGCAGTGATGGCCGCAGGCGCCTCGCGGATGGACGAGGGAAGCAGGTCCGCTCCGATCTGTGACGCCTTAGGTCCGGCGAGGGCGACGGCGCGCTCGATGACGTTTTCGAGCTCGCGGACATTGCCTGGCCAGCGATAGCCGGCCAAGACTTCAAGAGCCTCGCCGGTGAACCCCTTGGGAGTCTTCTTCTGCGCCGCGGCGTGTCGAACGAGGAGATGCTGTGCAATCAGGGGGATATCTTCTGTCCGCTCGCGGAGCGGCGGAATGTGCAGGGGAAAGACATTGAGCCGGTAGAACAAATCCTGGCGGAACTTCCGCTCGGCGACGAGAGCCTGCAGGTCCTGGTTGGTCGCCGCGACGATCCGGACATCCACCTTAATGTCTTCGTGACCGCCAACCCGCTGGAATTCCCGTTCCTGGAGAACTCGCAGAAGCTTGACCTGCATGGCCGTCGAGACCTCACCGATCTCGTCCAGGAAGAGCGTGCCGCCGTTCGCCTGCTCGAACTTCCCCTTCTTCTGCACGACCGCGCCCGAGAACGCGCCGCGCTCGTGGCCAAAAAGTTCGGATTCCAGCAGATTCTCCGCCAGCGCACCGCAATTGATCGCCAGGAACCGTCCGGCGCGGCGAGGGCTGAGTTGGTGGAGAAGACGAGCCGTTTGTTCCTTGCCGGTTCCGGTCTCCCCCGTGATCAGCACACTCACATCGGACTGCGCGACGCTCCGCACAAGACCAAACAGCTCCTGCATGGGACGGCTCTTGCCTACCAGGCCGCCCGTCTCCGTCGTCCCGTACAGTTCTTCGCGAAGATACTTGTTCTCCTGGCGCAATTCGCGGTTACGCATGATGGTTCCGAGAACCCGGCGTTGCGTGGCCTGCAGGCCCGCCAAGTGATCGAAGAGCAAGCGCGAGATCACGTCCTTGGGAGTTCCGGCAGGTACGCCTTCCGCTTTCCGCGGGACCGGCTCGGTGGCTGAGCGCTCCCGCCATTGGAAGCGATAGCGCATGTAGGGGGCGTCATAGACCGTTCCCTCACGCAATGCAAACTCCAGCGAACCGAGACGCAACAAGCCTCCTCGTTCGATCCGAAGCGCCCGCAAGCTTCCGTCAGATTTTCGCGCCAACAGATCGGGAGCGAGCGCTTGTCCATCTTCCCAGTCGGCGACCGGTTCAAGCCCCATCTCATACGGCTTCGCCGTAGCCACCGCCCGGCCGGTCGTGCGCTCCTTGATTACCCAACCGGTCACCGCCCCTTTGGCACCTTCAGACCTCATCGCGTAGGCATTGCCGAACTCGGCGACGATGGCCGATAGACGAACTTGCGAGTATTGCTCCACGCACGAGACCATTTCCACGAAGGGGAAGAGTTGTGAAAAGCCTTCGATATTGCCCTGGACCAGCAAGCTGTTGCCGATCTGAAGTTCTACCGGAGGCAGAAACCGGACAAGGACGTAGAGAGTCTGTGATTCGCCCGGACGGGCGAATGCCTGCATCTGGAGGTAGTTGCTGTAGGCCGTCGCCCATAAACCCGAACAGCGAACGACCGTATCCACATCGCCGAGGTACTTGGCGACTGTCTCCATGAGCGTCGGCTGCCGCCCGTCGGATGACGCGAAGTAGGCCAAGGCCGCGCGATGGGTCACATCCTTAAGCCCGCTGGATTCCTCGCTGCGACGGATCAGCTCCCGGAGTACCGCGTGGGGGATCCAATTGTTCGGATCAAGGAGGAAGGCTTTCGGATCGGTGATGTGGTCGAATCCCTCCACCACCCCCATAACCCGGTGATAGTCCATCCGGCCCCCGACCCCATCCAGGCCGTCGAGGTAGCGGATGACCATCCCCGTCAGAAAGCACGTGGCCCAGGGATCAACGACCGCTTCGTCACTCCTTGTCGAGGCCATAGTCTTTGATCTTGGTGAGCAGCGTCTTGTAGCT
>Ga0070698_100004147_pt1 | contig 15940 bp, 13 predicted proteins | sample KBSK1502metaG_FD_65477 | JGI IMG/M metagenome (GOLD analysis project Ga0070698, IMG submission 65477) | Corn, switchgrass and miscanthus rhizosphere microbial communities from Kellogg Biological Station, Michigan, USA - KBS K1-50-2 metaG | ecosystem: Host-associated > Plants > Roots >...
GTGCGCGGAAATGTCCAACGCGAAGCGATAGGTTCACAGTAGACATCCGCGTTCAGGTGTTCGGCGAGCGCGACCACTTCGTGCCAGGCGTGGTCTTGTTCGATTTCCGCGCCGGTGACGATGGCAATTTTCTTCGCAGATGCGAGGGCACGGACGATTTCGTCGAGAGAAGAAGAATCCGGCGCAACGGAGGTGCTGACCGCACGTGTGGGAACCGGTTCGCTGGAGTGATTCCAGTCATCCATGGGGATAGAGATGAAGACAGGACCGCGGGGAGGCTGCACCGCGAGGTAGTAGCCGCGGGCAATGGCTGTGGGAACGTCTTCGGAGCGCAGCGGCTCGCAGGCCCACTTCACGTAAGGCTTCACCACCTCGACGGCGCGGCTGACGAGAAAAGGCTCGCCCATAACTTGCCGACGATCCTGCTGTCCCGTGGTTATGACTAAGGGAGCGCGAAAGTAGTGGGCGTCGATGATCGCGGAGAGGCCATTGCCGGCGCTGGCGATGGAATGCAGATTCACGAAGGCGGCTTTTCCAGTGCCGACGGAGTAGCCGAGAGCCATGCCAGCGGCGGTGCGTTCGTGTAGGCCGAGGATGTAGCGGAAATCGGAGGGCATGTCGCGGAGGAAGGGAAGTTCGCTCGAGCCGGGATTGCCGAAGATGGTGTTCAGGCCGAGATTGCGCAGAAGCTCGTAGGTGACTTGACGAACGGTGCAAGCCATTGCAGCCCTCCGGTTTCGGGAGGGAAGTGTAGCGCATACGGAGAGGCGAGGGCTGAGTGGCGGAAATAGGATGTACTGAAGCAGAGAAGTAATGAGAGATAACGAGACCTTCGCCTAAGATTCGCTCCTGGTACCCTACCCCGGTCATTTTTGCATAAGAATTTGATTCCATGTGAGTTAGGTCGTCACTCTTTGGCCTGAAGGGGCGAGACGTGCAAGAGTTCCAGAGGGCAAGAGTGCAAAAGGCCGGAACCGAAAGACAGGGAGCTTCGCTCAGTTCTCGCTCCCCCTGCCCCACCCCTCCTGTTAATGGGAAGTGTGTGGAAACGATTGATTCCAAGAGGTTTGCGGGCGATCTTCGGCGTAGGTAGAGTGAAAAGAGTGCGGAAGGTGCAGAAAAAGCGGGAGTTAGATGAGATAGATGAGATAGAGGAGATACAGGAAGTGAAGGAGCAAGCGCCGGGGCGAAAGCGTTGACCCCACCCGGGGGTTTTTTGAAACGATATGATTCCATGGTAGTTAGCTGTACGACTGTAGAAACGATATGATTCTTAAGGGGATAGCGTAAAGATGGGAAGGAGGCAAACAGGCCACGGTGGACTGGGAGTGGATCGATTGAGACAAACACCAGGTACTGTACCATACTATTTGCCTTGTTAAAACTAAAATAGTAGTAGTAGTAGCTCGATAGTACTAGAGTTGGTTTAGAAACATGGAGCAGGCAGGGCCGGGACGCTAAAGCGCGCCCCTTACAGGAGGGTTCAGAAAGATGCAGGAGGGTCAGGATACCCACACGCAAAGGCGGAGGTGTGAGGCACGCGCGAAGCGAAAGGCGCCCGCCTCAGAAGGCGGCCGCTACACGGAGCGGGACGGGCACGGCGTGCCGTGCCCCTACAAGGCCCGAAGGCAAGAGATCCTGCGCACCGATGGCACGCGCAGGCGCGCATCAGAGTCGGGGATCAATTCGGCTGTAGGGTGGTGGAAACCGAGGGAGCGGGATTGCTCAAGGTGGCCAGGGCGGGAACAGAAGAAAGGAGGGCGGGGAAATTGCCGACGAACGAAGTCATTGCGTGATGCCAAAAACCATGGAAGCCAAAGAAATACATTTCGTTCATGGCTTGCTGCGGGGTCCATTTTTGAAGGGCCATTCGGTAGGTGGCGACGAAAACGCCGGTACGGACTTCGCGGTAGCGGCAATGCACCAAGACTTTTTCCTTGGAGTGTCCGTCAAAGAGCGAAAGGAACTGCGCGACCTGATCACCGGTTGGAGGAGACCAACCGCTGAGTGGAATACTGACAAAATGAATGCCTAGCGACTCAGCCTCCTTCTTTTCCTGATCACGCATGCCGACATCCTCGCGGCGAAGATCGACGATGGTGGTAATGCCGATCTCTTTCAATCCGCTGATGCTGCCATTGCGTGGCTGAGCACCGCGGTAGAGCTGGTCCGCGACTTTGCCCGCATTGGGAATACCCGCGATACGGAGCTTTTCGCCGAAAGCCGGAGGTGCCTGCGATGGAGCGCCTGGCGGGGCAGTGCGTGCGCGCGCTTGACCGCGAAAAGCGGCGGCAAGCCACCGCACTCCAAACGAGAATTTATACTAGCGAGACAAATAGCGAGCTCACCCGATTGGCGGGTTCGTGAATCGAAGGTTTGTACGCGACGAACACTGCGGTGTAGTCTGAACGTAGTCAAAGTCAAGGCTACGCCGTACCCCAGCCTAGGCGTACCGTCCGTAAAGCCAGCCTCCCCGGCCCGGCTAGAAAAAGTCTTGGATTTAAAACAAACAATGATCTATCTTGTGGGCCGACGCCAGGTGTAAATCGGCGCGACCCACGATTCAGCGAGTGCGCAGTGGGATAGAGTCGCGGGTAGCGGCGAAAAGTTCCGGTCAGGCGACGACTACCGTCCCAAGGCGTCGCCAAGAGTGGTTGCCAGATGTCTCCAAGTCCGAGAGGGCCTAGTCATGAAATCTCCTCTGTGCCGTCCTGCCTTAGTCGGGGTCTATCTCTGCGCTTCTTGCTATTTCGCTCTCAGCGTCTATAGCGCGTGGGGAGGGACTCCTCCTGCTGGCACGCCATCCGACGGGGGCACAGTGCAGGGCTCCGAGGGCACGAACATAGCCATCCCTGGGCCGCTGCGTTCGTTCATGCGCATGGCCGCGATCAGCCAGAAGGCTTCGGCTGATGAGATCACGCCTTTGCTGGCGCGCAATGTGTTTTTGCTTGGCTATGAAGGGCCCCAACTGAAGGGACGCCCGACAGAGTTTTTGGTTTTGCTGACGCGCTACGTGGAGCAGGCCAGGGAATTGGCGGCATTGGCAGGATCGGAAGGCGTGATTCGTGTTTCGAATTGCGATCAGGCGAAGGCCTTGCTGCAAATTTTGGGATATCGAACACGGCCGGAGTGCGGCCAGAAGACGACCTTTCTCGATGCGCAGGATCCACAGAAGGCGTTTCTGACCATCGATTCAGGTTTTCCACTGTCTGATTTGGAGCGGGCGCTGCAAGGGGGCGGCGAGACCTTTACATATCCATTTCCTGCGACGCGAGTGCCGGCGCTGTTTACGGAAGCCGATTGGATGGGCGCGAGCAGGGAGCGAGGTAAAGACGCAAGGGACTTGCTGGAAACGCTGTTGCACGATCCTGGGCTCGCGCGCCTGTATACGGCGGTGGCGCGGATGGATGCAGAGACGCAAGCCGCGATGCGGCAATCGATTGGGCTGAAGAAATTACTTCCTTACGCGCCGGTGCTGGATTTTTACGGGAGCTACATTCGCGTTCGTGGCGGCCGGGTGGTGGTGCCCGGTGGACAGCGAGCGGAGGCATCTTGGAAGGAATTGGTGGGGGCAAGCCCGGACGCGCCGGCAGACTTCGTCACGCGTCTGCTGGCGAAGGATCGGGGCTGGCTGGCGGCATATTTTGATTCGCTGTCGAGGGTAGGCGAAACGCAGCAGGCACACTTCACCGAGCCGCACCAACTGCGACGATATTACGAGGCGTTGCGAGGAAAAGATCCGTCGCCGGATGCGACGCGTGGAGTGTTTCGGCCGGATGCGGGGCTGCTGCTGTTGTTGACGCGCGTTCAGTGGGAGGCTAACGGCGAACCACATGTGCCCGGGAATCTGGACGTGTGGAAGAGAATCCTGCGACAAAAGACGGATGCGGCGGTGAAGGATACATCCAGACGGGCCAGGCGCTCGGATAACGCCGGGCAATTGCTGGAAGCGTTGTTCGCGCTTTCGCGGATGCAGACCGAGGGAGGTCCGCTACAGGCGTATTTGATGCTGAGTGAGTTGGACAGCAAACGTGGACCAGGGCACGCGCTGAGGCCGGAGACGGTAGCGGTGATGGCCAGCAAGTTTGCTGATTTCAGCCGACAGTATCTGATTTTCTCAGAATTTCCGGCATTGGACGATAACTCGATCGTGATGTTTTTGAACACCGCGGAGGCGCTTGGAAAAATTCCCAATCACACGCTGAGAGGGAATGCGATGGGAACGTTCCAGGCGAACGTTGGAGTTTGGCAGATATTGGCGCGCCAGGGGCAAATCCCGAGTGGAAGACTGAATGAATCGTGGCAAGCGGTGATCCGCCCGTTTGCGAAGACAGCTACGCCGGCCCAGTTGTTCGACGCGGGGCGCAGCTCATTGGGAGAAGTGCTGCGAGCGGCGACCGGTAAGCCGAATGCATCGCAGGATGAAATCATCGATCTGCTGGCAGGCCCGCACCAAGCGAGCGCCGAAGGCCAGAAGATGCATCGGGAAGTGGCGAATCGAATTCGCGCAGTGATGGATGGGCAGCGGCTGGTTTCGCTCGATACGTTGTTGGCGCTAGGCGAAGGACTGACGGAGATGGCGAAAGCGGCGCCGGGGACGGGCGCGTCGGAGCGATTGGTGTCACTGGCCGGGGAGCTTCGGGAATTCGAGATGCCGCGGCCGATATTCACTGGGAGTGAGAGGACGCGGTGGGCGGCGGGCACCTACAACAACCGGCACACGGAATTACAGATGCGAACGGACTTGACGAAAATCATTAAATCGCCGAAAACGCCGGATCAACTGGCGGAAGCGCGCGGGGAACTGGTTCCGTTCATGCGCGACACGTTGGTGGGCTTGAATTACGCGTATTATGAACCACCCGGTGCGCAGGTACTGCACAACAATCCTCTGTTTGTGCGATCGCATGACTTTTCCGGAGATACGGTCATCGGCGTGGAGCGGCTGTGGCAAGCTCCGCAGTTGTTCGGGGCGGGCTCACCAGCAGGAGGCGGCGCACATTTGATTGGCTCGCTGGCCGATTTGCCGTACGCACTGGCGGAGGTGGAGCAGGATTTCATCGCGCCAGAAAACGTGCAGGCGCTCATCTGGAAGGAGCTGGTGCCGGGGCTGCTGACCAATGCGACTCTGCCACGCTGGTGGCGGGTAAGCCCAACTGAGCTCCACGCGATCAGTCTATATCAGCAGGCCGGCGAGGAGCTGCTGAAGGCTTCTGCGGAAAAGGAAGAATTGCGCGGCAAAGTGATGAATATACTGTCCGACCGAATGATCCCGCAAAGATCGGCGTGGGTGGAGCAAGCCGTCCGCGAAAAACGGCTGGAAGAAGCAATCCCGCGAATGATGCCGGCCGATACGTTCTATTTGACGGTGGAGTTCCGGCGAAGATATCCCGGGGAGAATGAGGCGTGGGGAACAGCGGGACAAGAATTGGAAAATATGTTTCGCGAGCATCCCGCGGAGCTGAGTTGGCAGCGGCTATCGCAGGATTTTGGTGTGCCGCACCCGATCCTGGCGCAGAGCTACGCGCGGGAATTGCTGAACGTGAAGCCGTTCCCGGCGTTTGAAGGATATTCGAGCAGGCTGTTGGCGGAGTCTTGGGATTCCAGCAATTTGTATTGGGCGCGGCTGGCGGATGAGATGGGCTATTCGCCGGTGGCGCTGAACCGTTTGGTTCCGGAGCTGACGCGTCGCATGGTGGAGAAAATCTTTGCTACCGAGTGCGAGGATTGGCAGGCGATCCTGCGCGCCATGCGAGAGGCGGGAGAAGAGTTTCGGCAGGGCAAGATTGCCCTGTTGCCGACGAATAGCGCTACTGCTCGACCTTAGACTGAGACGCCTGGGAACGCTCGCGTTTCCGGCGTATCGGGCGGATCGAAGGGATGCGCGGACAGACAAACGAGGAAGCACCTATGGCCAAACGATGTCTTCTTGTTATCGGTATTTGCGCAGCTGTGTTCATTCTCTTTCGAGCTCGAGCGGTGGGTGCGGCTCAGCAGGAGAGCGGGGAACCACACATCCACGTGGTTGTGGATATGGTGCAGTTAAATGTGGCGGTCACCGACAAGAAGGGCAGCTACATCACAGGCCTAAAGCCTGAGGACTTCATCGTGACAGAGGATGGCATACCGCAGAAAATTGCCACCTTCGGTGAAGGCAACGAGCCTACACGCAGGTTGCTGGATGCTCCTCCGGAAACCAAGACGGCCCAGGCGGGCGGCGCGGCGGATTCGCCGGTTGTGGCTGCGGGTGCGGGTCAGGGCGATACGGGCCAGCGGATATCGGGGGGCGATCTGAGCGGACTGGTCACAGGGGCCAATGTGTTTGTGCTGTTTGACACCAGCAACTACATGTACCGCGGATTTGTGTTCGCGCAGGACGCGATTGCTGATTTCGTGCGTTCGCTAGACGGCGCCGACCGGGTAGCGTTCTATTCGTACAGTCGTGACCTGTCGCGCGCGGCTCTGCTTACGGCGGACCGAGGGAACGTTTTGCGCGGGGTGCGAACGACGGTCGCGGGAGACGACGCGGCGCTCTACAATTGTTTGTTGCTGACGGTGAAGGATGCAGCGCGCTACACGGGACGAAAGGTTGTGGTGGTTTTCTCGAACGGTCCCGACAATGCGAGCATGGTTCCACCGGAAGACGTGGCCGAATTGGCGCAGTCGACCGGGACTGCGATCTATATGATCAGCACGCAGCAGGCACAGTTGGAGCCGGTGTCCACCGCGGTATTTGAAAGAATGACGGCGGCAACCGGCGGCAAAGCGTATTTTGCAAAGACCTGGCGCGATGAGAAGCGCGCCTTCGCTTCGATTCGCGATGACCTGGCACATCTCTATTCGCTCAGCTATTATCCGCAGCCGAATCCCAATCGTGGCTGGCGGACGATCAATGTGAAGCTGACCACCGACCGTGTGAAGAACTACCACATACGGACTCGAGACGGATATCGGTTGCAGCCGACACGCTTCTCCGCGGGAACCACGGCCGCTGCGTTGTCGCAGTCTGCGCCGGAATAGCTTGAGAGCTGCGGTCGTACTGCTTCTCGCGCTGTGCCTTCCACTCGCGTCGCGCGGGCAAGATTCATTGGACAAGCTGGCTTCCGAGTTTTGGAGCTGGCGCACGCAATACCAGCCCTTCAATGGCGATGACGTTCCGCGGATCGAGCGTCCCCCGGGACTACAACGTTCATGGTCTCAAGCTTCGATTGCTCGTCAGCGGGCGGATTTAGCAGCTTTCGAAGCGCGCTGGAAAAAACTTCATTCTGCAAACTGGCCGATCGCCCAAGAAGTGGATTATCGCCTGATCGGCTCTGCTCTTGCGCGAGTTCGATGGGAACTTGACCTGAACCGCCGATGGCAGCGCGATCCGACGTTTTACGTCGAGCAAGCGATGACGCCGGTGGCGGAAACGCTCCTACCACCGCCACCGTTCGACGAGGCTCGCAGCCGCGAGTTGCTGGCACGCTTGCAGAACATTCCCGCAATTCTCGAGGATGCCAAGAGCAATCTGCAGCAGGCCGCTGCTCCGTTCGCGAAGCTGGCTATCGATGCGCTGGCAGACATTCGTGCGGAGTTGCAAATTGTTGCTCACGACGTGGCGCCGCTGCTTACGGGAGTCAAGGTAGAGGACTTGGGCGTCGCGGTTGAGCATGCTACCGCAGCGCTGGAAGGATTTCGCGCGTGGATGCAGCAGCGGCTCCCATCGATGACGTCGCACACCGCTGTTGGACGCGATGCCTACACTTATTTTCTGAAGGATGTCGCGTTGTATCCGTTCACGCCCGAGCAATTGCTGGAGATGAGCCGGCAGGAGTGGGCACGGGCGGTGGCATCGGAACAGTTGCAGCGGCAGGGCAACAGAGACGTCGCGGAGCTGAAAAGGTTCGCGACGCTGGATCAGCAAATTCAGCGGACAGCCGAAGCGGAAGGCGAAGTGCGGCGCTTTCTGGTGCAACGCGGACTGCTGAGCCTTCCTGCGGACCTTCCTCACTACACCGCGCAGCCGTTACCAAACTATGTTGCAGCATTGAGCGGCTTTTCTGAGACGGACGATTTCACGGGACCTTCACGGTTGAAGCAGGATTGTGTGCGGTGGACGGCGGCGCCATCGGAGAAGATGGGGTATTTCGAAAACGCCACGGCACGCGATCCGCGTCCCTTGATTGTGCACGAGGGCGTGCCGGGACATTACATGCAGCTTTGGATTTCCTGGCGCAATCCGGATCCCATTCGCCGCCACTACTATGATTCGGGAGCGAACGAAGGACTTGGCTTTTATGCGGAAGAAATGATGCTTCTCGCCGGCTTGTTCGACGATTCGCCGCGCACTCGGGAGATCATCTACAACTTTATGCGCTTGCGCGCTCTGCGCGTGGAGGTAGACGTCAAGCTCGCGCTGGGAGAATTGACCGGCGATCAGGCCGCGTCCTATCTAGAACGAATGGTGCCCATGCCTGCGAGCACTGCGCGGTCGGAAGCAGCGGCGTTTGCTACGCAACCGGGACAGGCTATTTCGTATCAGACGGGCAAGCTGCAGATCCTGAAATTCTTGGCGGATGCGCGGCTGCGCGCCGGCGATAAATTCGATCTGCAATCCTTCCACGATTTCGTTTGGCTCAATGGCAACGTGCCGATTGAGTTGCAGCGTCTGGAGTGGTTCGTGGACAAATCTGCTGGTCAGAATGCCTCCAAGCTGAATTACAAGACTCTGCGGATGTTCTCGACCGAACGGTGCGGGCCAGCATCTTTGTTTCAACCTCCAACAGGCATTTGCTAATCTATGCGCCGAAATTCGCGGGGGCAGAAGGATGAGCCTCAACCCGAAGCGCACGGTTGCGGAGTTAAGAGAACTCCAAGCACTGACTAGTGATGCGAACGGTGCGCAGCGCGTCGCGTGGACGGAGATTTGGCTCAAAGCGCGAGAGTGGTTCGCTGGAAAGCTGGCGGGCCTGCCCGTGGAACACGACTACGACGCTGCCGGTAACAATTGGGTCACGCTTCCAGGTCAATCGGAAAAGGCTCTGCTGATTGGCGGGCATCTAGATTCCGTGCCGAATGGTGGATGGCTCGATGGATCGCTCAACGTCCTCGCGGGGCTGGAAGTGCTGCGTCGGATTGCGGAGGAATTTCACGGGCGTCCGCCGATAACGGTTCGCCTGGTGGATTGGGCGGATGAAGAAGGGGCACGCTTTGGACGAAGCCTGCTCGGCTCTTCGGCGTTTGCGGGAACGGCGAGCATTGCTGCCGATCGTGTTCGCGCCGATCGTGATGGCAGGCGGTTGGAAGACGCCTTGCGGAAGTGCGGGGTAGAAATCGACCGCTTCCCCGAAGCGACTCGCGAGCGGAAAAACGCGGCCGGATATATCGAACTGCACATCGAGCAGGGGCCGGTTTTGGAACGCATGGAGCTGCCGTTGGCTACGGTTCTCGGCACGAAGGGCGTGGAACGCCACATGATCACGTTTCATGGACAGGAGGCGCATTCGGGATCCACGCCCATGAACGCGCGGCGCGACGCACTGGCCGCGGCCGCCAAACTCGCGCTGGAGATTCGCTCCATAGCCGGCAAGCATGCCGATGCCGTTTGCACTATGGGTAGCGTGAAGACGTTTCCTGGCATCGTTACGGCGGTGGTTGGCCGGTGCGAAGCGACGTTGGATCAGCGCGATCTCGATCCTGGCGTTCTGGCGGCGATGTTTCGCGAGGCGCGTGAAGCGAGCGAGCGGTTCGCGCAGGAAGAGCGCTGCACTGTGGAATGGTCGCGCATCTGGAACATCGAGCCCATCGCCTTTCACCCCGCAATGCTGGAGCTGTGCGATGAAGCCATCCGAGAGGTGGCGCAGGCCACGCATCGCATGCCTTCCGGCCCGTTGCACGACGCTGCCGAGGTCTCTCGCGCCGGAATACCCACGGTGATGATGTTTGTGCAATCGCTGGGCGGGATCAGCCACAACAAAATCGAGGACACGCGCGAGGAGCACCTGGAACTGGCAGTAACGGCCTTCGATCGACTCGCGAGCAAAATCATCAGCTCGCTGAGCTAGGCGAATCTCCCAATTATGTATATTTCTTTGTACTGCTGGGATAGTCTTTGTTGGCCTTTGTGGCGATTTCGTAGCGTTGAGGGGGACATATGCTCAAGCATTCGCTTCGTTATGTGATTCTGGCTGCACTGGTAATTTCTTCGGTCCGTGCAGACATGGACGTCGTCACGGCCGTGCGCGGTGTCATCACCAAGTTGGATGGGGCGGGCAAGACCATGCTTGTCAAAACCGCTGACGGCACCGAACACAGCATTCATTTTGTGGATAAGACGGTGGTCCACGGAACGGCCGCTGGCGCCAAAGATACATTCCATGGTCTCAAAGAGGGCTCCGAAGTTATCGCACACTACACCGTCAAAGGCTCCGAGAAGACTGGTGTGGAGGTGGACAAAATCGGGAAGGACGGTGTGAAGACTGTGGAAGGTACGGTTTCAAAGGTGGGAAGCGACGGGAAAACGGTTGTCGTCAAGGCGGCCGATGGCACCGAGCATACCTTCCGCGTCGTCGGCAATGACACAGTTACCTCTGCGAAAGACATCGGCAAGGGCGCAGACAAAACAGCAAAATACACGGTGTACTACACCGAGGATGCCGGGAAGAAGGTGGCACACTTCTTCGAAAAGCTGTGAGGCTCTGAACCTGCTACGTAACCCATTAGTATCTGACGGATGGCCGCTCCAAGCCCGTTTGCACCGGCGGTCGGAAGGCGTCAGGCCGCCTGAGCGCTTTTTCTTCCGCGACCGATCCGCGGCGGTGTCGATTTCCCGCGTCCCCGTTCGTCTTAGCCTCAGGAGGCAACACCATGCAATATCTATTGTTAATTTATGACTCTGAAGCTGATTGGGCAAAACTGAGCCCGTCGGACCAAGGGGCGGTCTATCAGGAGTACGGCCAATTCACCAAAGAAATCACGGAAAAAGGGAAGTACATCGGGGGCAACCAGTTGCAGCCCATTGCATCCGCTACGACTGTGCGGGTGCGCAACGGCAAGCGGGTGGTCACCGACGGCCCTTTTGCGGAAACGAAGGAGCAACTGGGCGGCTACTACCTGGTGGACGCTAAAGACCTCGACGAGGCCATCGCTTTAGCGGAACGGATACCGTCGGCGCGCATGGGTTCCATCGAAGTACGCCCCATCGTTGTGCGCGAGAAGGCTGCCAACGGCTAGGCAAGCGGCTGAAACGGCGTGCGGACAGGGCGATGGCGTGCCCACCTGCGAAATGGATCTCGAAAAGCTGCACCGTGAAGAGTCAGGTCGCATTCTGTCAACGCTCATTCGTGTGCTCGGCGACTTTGACCTGGCGGAAGAGAGTTTGCAGGAAGCTTACGCCATCGCCATCCAGAAGTGGCCCATGGAGGGCACGCCGGCGAACCCTCGTGCGTGGCTGATCACTACAGCGCGCCATAAAGCCATAGATCGGCTGAGGCGCGACCGCCGATTAGAAACGAAGTCGGAAGAGATTGCGAGATCCGCGGAGTCCACCGTGGAGCCGGACACGGAGTGGGAAGATGACATGGTTTCCGATGACCGCCTTCGGTTGATTTTCACGTGTTGCCATCCGGCACTGTCGATCGAAGCGCAAGTTGCTCTGACTCTGCACACGGTATGTGGCGTGACGACCGAAGAAATCTCGCGGGCATTTCTGATTCCGCTGGCGACAATGGCGCAGCGGCTGGTGCGGGCGAAGCGGAAGATTCGCGATGCGCAAATTCCTTACCGTGTGCCCTCGCAGCCAGACCTGCCTGCTCGAGTGGATGCGGTGCTGCTCGTCGTCTACTTGATTTTTAATGAAGGCTATCTGGCCACGTCTGGAGATGCACTCATCCGGCGTGAACTTTGCGCCGAGGCCATTCGGCTCGGGCGAGTTCTCTGCATGCTTCTTCCGCGACAGCCGGAGGCGCAGGCGCTGCTCGGGTTGATGCTGCTGCATGACTCGCGACGCGACGCCCGGGTTAGCGCGGACGGAGAACTGATTTTGCTGGAGGAGCAGGATCGGAGTCTGTGGCACCAGGACCAAATTCGGGAGGGTACACAGCTTACGGAAGCAGCATTGCGCAGCGGTGGCGCCGGGGTTTACACGCTGCAAGCTTCCATCGCCGCACTTCACGCGAACGCGAAGACGGCGAAGGACACGGACTGGCCGCAGATCGCTGGACTGTACGACGTGTTGTTGCGAGTCGAACCGTCGCCAGTGATCGAAGTCAACCGGGCGGTTGCGGTGGCGATGGGCCGGTCGATTGAACAGGGGCTCGCGCTGTTGGATGAGCTTGAGGAGCGACCAGAGCTGTCTGAATTTCATCTGCTTCCGGCCGCGCGCGCGGATTTGCTTCGGCGTCTTGGAAGAATCGCGGAGGCCGGAGATGCGTACCGGCGGGCGCTCTCGCTAGCTACGAACGACGTGGAAGTTCGGTTCTTGCGCGGCAGGCTAGCCGCACTGGAAGCGACAGAGAATCGCCATTCATCCTGATCCGTTGTTCGGAGCTTGGCGCACGAGGTCACGCATGAAGAAAGTTGGCAGAAACAAAGCGGCGACCAAAGAAACCGAGCCGGTCGAGGTTGATCCGCGATTTGCGCCGGTCGTGGAGGCTTTTGCTAGAGATCGGGACGTAACGCGGGGAAAGATGATGTCTTCGTATGGGTTGAAGGTGAATGGAAAGATTTTCGCGATGTTTTGGAAGCGAACAGTATGTCACCAAGCTCCCCAAGGAACGAGTCGATGAAATGGTGAGCAGCGGTAAGGGAGAGCGCTTTGATCCTGGGCATGGAAGATTGATGAAGGAGTGGATCGTCGTATGGCCCGGCAAAGCGGATTGGGTGTTGCTGGCCAAGGAAGCTTATGAATTCGTGAAGACTGGCAAAACGTGAGCAAGTGTCATGACTCGTTCTAAGTAACCCCGCGTAGTCATCTCCCCAGCGTACATCACCAGGAGTGCGAGGCTGAGCGTGCTCTCCTCTCAGCTGCCAAGACACAATGTGCAACACCATTTCATATTGCACGCTTGGCAGTGTTATAAAGCACCAGGGGAGAATGCCGTGTCCACACAGATCCGCGCCGATCATGTCGGGAGCTTCTTGCGGCCGGCGGAATTGCTGAAAGCTAGGCGCAGCAGCACGACCGACCGCGAGCGCCTGCGTGCGCTGGAGGATACGCACATTCGTCGAGTGCTAGCGAAGCAAAAAGAATTAGGCTTTGAGGTCTTTACCGACGGCGAGTTGCGTCGCCGCAATTTCATGAGCGATTTCACCGATGCGGTGGAAGGTTTCGATATGGGAGAGGGCATCGCGCGCACTTGGCAGGCGGGACAGGAAAAGCATCTGCCCGTCAGCAACGTTACCGGTATCGTGACAAAAAGGCTGCGCCAGGTGAGACCGCTGACGGGACACGAGCTGCCGTTTCTCAAAGCGAATTCTCCCGGCGCCATTAAAATGACGCTTCCGAGCGCCACGCAATTTCCCGCCATTTCCTTCAAGCGCGGCGTCACCGATTCCGTATACAAGGATCATTCGGAGCTGCTGTGGGCCGTTGTCGAAGTCATGAAGACGGACTTGACGAAGCTTTCCGGCGAAGGCGTGAAATATATTCAGATCGATGCTCCTCGCTACAGCTACTACATGGATACAAAGTGGCGCGATTGGATCCGCGCGGAAATAGGGATGGATCCTGATGCGGCCCTAGATGAGGCCGTTCGCGCGGACAATGCCTGTTTCCGCGCCGCGAAGCGTGCTGGGGTCACCCTGGCCATCCATCTGTGCCGCGGGAATAATCGCAGCCATTGGTATGCGGAAGGCGGCTACGACGCGATTGCAGAAAAATTATTTGGCACGCTCGAAGTAGACCGCTTCCTTTTGGAATATGATGATCAGCGCTCGGGAACCTTTGCGCCACTTCGCTACATTCCCAAAGGCAAAACCGTGGTGTTGGGACTAGTCAGCTCCAAAGTTCCGCAGATGGAAGATCCTAACGACCTCACCAAACGCATTGATGAAGCTGCGAAATACGTTCCGCTAGAGAATCTGGCGCTCAGCCCACAATGTGGTTTTGCCTCCACGATGGAAGGGAATCTCGTGACCGAGGACCGTCAGTGGGCGAAGCTGAAGTTGGTCGCGGATACGGCGCGACGCGTGTGGGGCTAAGGCTCGCAAGTTGCGAGCCGGAGTTGACACATCCTGCTATGCCAGTCAAGATTCCCGCAATGCTGTTGTTGTGCGCGTTCAGCCGATAAGCGGACAGCTTGCTCCGTTTGACCATCTTCGCAGCTGTTGCGCGGTATTCGCGCCGCTAGGAGGGATTATGCTGTCGACTCCCTACATTTCTGGCAAAGCGCTCGACATTCCCGCTTCGGCGCTGACTGACGTCATCAATCCTGCCAATCAGCGGCCATTTGCTAAAATTTTCATGGCGCAGCAGCAACACATGCGAGCGGCGATCGATGCTGCGGAGTCGGCTACGACGGCGTGGGGTGCCACGCTCCCAGCCGAACGCGAGAACATTCTGATGCGAGTGGCGGACGAACTAGAGGCCGCGCGCGACGAGATCGTCGAGCTGCTAATCGACGAAGCCGGATCGACCTTCGGCAAGGCCATGTTCGAGGTTCCTTTCGCAGCCAATCTGGTTCGATCAGCGGCTGGAGAAGCGCGCCGCGTTCGCGGCGAAGTGTTTCCCGCGGATGTGCCGGGGATGATCTCGATGGCCATCCGGCGTCCCTTGGGCATTGTAGCCGGCATTTCGCCGTTTAATTTTCCCGTCGTCCTTTCGCTAAAGAAGGTTGCATTTGCGCTCGCCTGCGGGAACACCTTTGTGCTGAAGCCCTCAGAAGAGACTTCGCTCGTTGGGCTCAAGCTTGCGGAAATCTGCGAACGCGCCGGCCTGCCGGCCGGAGTCTTGAATGTAGTGCCGGGAGACGGCGCAATGTTGGCGCAAGTGTTGTATGACGATCCGCGTGTGAAGCTCATTTCCTTCACCGGCTCGACCAAAGTGGGACGGATCATTGCCACCGAATGCGCCAAGCGCGGCAAACGCGTCGTGCTGGAGATGGGTGGCAAGAGCCCGCTGATCGTTCTGAAGGATGCAGATCTGGACTATGCGGTTGATACCGCGTGCTTTGGAATTTTCATTCATCAGGGCCAGATTTGCATGGCCGGCTCGCGCATCATTGTTGAGGCGCCGATTTATGAGGAATTTCTGAAGCGCTTCGTGGCCAAAGCTGAGAGTTTGCAGGTCGGAGACCCGCGCGACCCGCACACCGTAATCGGGCCGCTGATTCGTTCTTCGCAATGTCCGATGATCGATAAGAAGATTAAAGATGCCGTGGCATCAGGCGCGCGGTTGCTGACCGGCGGCAAATATGAGGGAAATTTCTACTATCCCACGGTCGTGGCGGACGTGACTCCGCAGATGGCGGCGTTTCGCGACGAGTTGTTCGGTCCCGTGGCTGCGGTCAGCAAAGCGACCGATGCCGATCATGCGCTTGCGCTCGCCAACAACTCGGCTTACGGACTTTCCTCCGCAGTGCTGACGAATAATTTGCAACTTGCCATGCGTTTTGCGCTGGAGCTCGAAGCCGGCATGGTGCACTTGAACGGTCCGACGATTCATGACGAAGGAACCGTGCCCTTTGGCGGCGTCAAGGATTCGGGCAGCGGCCGAGAGGGTGGACGCTGGTCTACCGATGAAATGACCGAAGTAAAGTGGGTGACGATCCAAACCGGCAAGCGGCCGTATCCATTTTGACCGAATATTGGCAGACCGCACGTCGCCGCATAGACGCTTTAGGCGTTTGAACGTAGCCGCCCGTGCGGCAGACGCTACGCGTGAGGAGCGGAGCAGTAGTGCATGTTGTTGAGATAAGTTTTGGGTCACAAGGAGGTCCCTGTGACCCATTTGAGAAAAATG
>Ga0070698_100004148_pt1 | contig 15936 bp, 14 predicted proteins | sample KBSK1502metaG_FD_65477 | JGI IMG/M metagenome (GOLD analysis project Ga0070698, IMG submission 65477) | Corn, switchgrass and miscanthus rhizosphere microbial communities from Kellogg Biological Station, Michigan, USA - KBS K1-50-2 metaG | ecosystem: Host-associated > Plants > Roots >...
CGATTGTCGATCAGGGAACGGATGATCCTCTCGCACTTGATGCAAGGCGCTTCTAACAAGCACATTGCACGCACGCTCAACATTGCCGAGGCAACCGTAAAGGTTCACGTTAAGAGCCTGCTTCGCAAGATCCGCGTCAACAACCGTACCCAAGCGGCTATCTGGGCGACGGACCATTTGCCGCTCGCTGATCGGTTGAGCCCGTCAACGGGCTTCGCCCCCCTGCCAACGTAGAGGGTCTTGAACACCACGATATACGGAAGGGGCATTCGCTCTCAAAACCCACCACCCGTCTTCATGTCGGTCCTCTTGGATCTGTGCTCTATGGCGTCCTCGCGGTGCTACCGCACAAGTGCACCCGGCCGGATTTGATGGGACGTCATCGTGATCCCGTACGCGGCTCCAAAGTGTGCCGCCGATCAAACGCGAGTCAATAAGCGTTCTGAGGTCGCCAGACGCTCATCACCGTGGCAACCAGGATCTTTATGTCGAGCCAGAACGACCAGTGTTCAATATACCATAAGTCGTGCTCCACGCGCCTCACCATCATATGGAGCTGAGGCGTAGCGCCGCGCCAGCCGTTCACCTGCGCCCAGCCAGTCACACCGGGCTTAACATTATGACGCGCTGCATAGAGGCGGACCATCTGACCGTACTCTCTATCGTGCGCCAACGCATGCGGACGGGGACCGACGAGAGACATCTCGCCTTTGAGCACGTTGAATAATTGAGGCAACTCGTCAATGCTGAATCTGCGCAGCAGCCGCCCGATGCGGGTAATGCGCTGGTCACCCTGGCAAGCCTGCTGGATGATCGCCCCGTCCTCCAGCGTCTTCATCGTGCGGAATTTGTAGATATGAAATTCTCGACCGTTGAAGCCAATCCGACGCTGGCGAAAGAGTACCGGTCCGCGTGACTCGAGTGTGACCATCACCGCGATAACACCTAATAACGGCAGGAGTAGCGGCAGTGCGAACATCGTCACAACAAGGTCCAGCAGCCGCTTCGCCGCACGCTGCGCCCAACTTAATGGTGCCCCCTGCAGCTGTACGGCCCTTGTATTTCCGAACTCTACGAGTGGGCGGCGCAGCAGAGCACAGGCGACCGCGTCAGGGATAAGCTTCACTGGTAGAGGCACGACCCGCAACTCGCCCGTGATCGCTTCGATCAACTTCGCGTCAGTCCAATTGGTGGCGAGAAGAATCTCGCCGACCGGGTGCCGACGCGCGTAGTCGATCAGCTCACGCATACATTCGGCAAAGCTCGCTTTCTTTGACATCGCAGGTAGCAGGATAATTCGGGAAATAATGTATCCGTTCTCTTCGATCGTCTGAGCGATGCTTGTCGGAGTTGGCCCCTCTGACTGCGCAACGACAATCACTGGGGGTTTACCGAGCGCTCCTGACCGGGACACACGAGCGACTACGTGCTTTGTACTCCATCGCAGAAAGACAAGGGCGCCAAATCCCGTGAGGAAGAACGATATGACTGCCCCATGAAACAGAGCATCACTCGCCTTCAATGCAAACGCGAAGGGCAGGAGACAAAAGAAGGCCAGAGTCCAAACCAGGACGACCTCTTTGATTTGGTGTTGTAACTGCTGAGGCCGAAATCTGGAATATAAACAGCGCGCGTGTGCGCAGGCCGAAAACAGGATGGCGATTGCGATGCCGAACCCAAAGTAGCGGCCGACATCACCCACTTGACCGAAAACCGCGGTGTTGTATGCCATGCCACACGCAATGCTCAGGACCACGATGCAACTTGCATCTGCCAGCACGAGCGCCTGCGCGGGCACCTCAAATCCGCGTCCTACATCCCCACTTGCCACGCGTGAGGTGGCGCCCAATGCTGGATTTACCTGGTCGAGAAGAGCCATCTCTTGCACTCGAAGCACCGCGAATGGACCAACTCGGGCGAGATTTCCTGCTCTACCCAGAAGGCATCAGTTTTAGGATCAAGGCCGCCGCAGACGCAGCAGCGGCCAATGTTTCACTGATTGTCACAGTGCAGCGCCGTGGTGCCAATTCCGCATAAGCTTTAACCCGAAACGAGATTGCGATTGGTGAAGGATTAGCTCTTTTGGTCTTTGGCATCTGGTAGGTCGGCTCGGAGCGGCCGAGACCAAATGACGGTTATGGGTACCGATGCTGGTGAGCTCACATGAGGCGTGCTTCGCCGAGCGGCTCGACATCGTGCCGGCCCAATTCCGTGTAGCGGTGGTGCGCCGACCCAAATACGCCTGTCGGAGCTGCGAAGATGTCGTGGTGCAGGCGGCGGCGCCGACCCGGCTGATCGAAGGCGACCTGCCGACCGAGGCGACGGTCGCCCGAGTGCTGGTGTCGAAATATGCCGACCACCTTCCGCTTTATCGCTAGGCGCAGATTTGTGCCCGCCAGGGCGTCAAGCTGGATCGCTCGACACTGGCCGACTGGGTTGGACGTGCAGCATTCCTGTTGCGACCGATTTATCAGCGGCTGCTCGATCGGCTGAGCGCATCCTCGAAGCTGTTTGCCGACGAGACGACGGCGGCGGTGCTCGATCCCGGTGGGGGCAGGACCGAAACCGGTCAGCTCTTCACTTACGCTGGGGATGACCGATCATGGGGCGGCACCGCCTCACCAATCGTGGCCTACGTCTACGCCCCGGATCGAAAAGGGCGCGGCCGATTGCCCCGCCGGTTTCTCTGGCGTGCTGCAGGTCGGCGGCTATGCCGGCTACAAGGTGCTGGCCGAACGGGGTAATGTGCAGCTTGCCTTCTGCTGGAGGCATGTCCGTCGGCACTTTACGAACTCGCCCAGGCCGGCGCACACAGCACAGCAGTTCGAGTTGTCGACTGCGACACTGCACGCTGTGAACCGCCACTTGGAAACTGGATCTCTCTCGAGTAGACGTTTAACCGACAGTTTCAGGGCATAAGGTTGGCCGCCCGCCGCGCTTGCGGTGTGTTGATCCTAGACCCACTCACAAGCAGATAGCCGAGGGCGGAGCGGAGCCCGCGGCCTTTGAGACAGTCATTTAAAAAATGGAATGGTCGGCGATCACATCTTTCGTTTCGTGCAGACTATAAGCGCAGAAACTTCGACGTAAGCGGGCGCAAGTCCTGGAACGCAGTACTCACCAGATACGATGAAAAAAAAGCGCACATGTAAAATGTCGACCCAGACGCGGCTTCCCATCGCATCAACCGGCGGCCAAGCGCCGAACCCAACTGCATCTGCGCAAGACAGACTAGAGCAGCAGCCAAACAGAAACTCCCCAAAATATCAGTGGGACGGTGCAGCCCTAAACACACATGGGAAACCCCTACGACCAACGTGCATCCGATAGCTAACAACCCGAGCTTGGGACGAATTAGAAAGACGGCGATCGCCAATCCAGCAAACATAGCCGCGCGCTCACTCGGAAAATGGGGAGAGTTTGGGAACGGCGTGACTGCCACGAATTCGGCGATGATCCCGGCAAACACCGCCGCAACGGCACCGCTCAGTATCCTGGCTCGGGACTCCACGGTGATGCCTGAGAACCAGCAACACCAGAGCAACGACACTACAATCACCCCTTCCAGCGTCGGATATGCAAGGGCAACCGCAAAATCGTTTGCGAGCTGCCAGTCCCGAATAAGGTTGTTCAGGGCCATCGTGACTGGCCGATCAAACCAGGCCGGATTGAACGTCAGGAAGGCTATCGGGAGGACCAAAATTGAAAACGCCATTGAATAGATTGGCCACCTCGGCTGGCGTATCCGATCTGTATCTGTTGACCTCGTTGTCGCTCGCCTCTCCGCCTCCAACGTCATCTTCCGCCATTCTCCTCCGCTGACATGGCGATCCTCGGATTTGGTTCGAGTAAGCCAAACTCTAAGTGCGGTTAATTTTAAGGGAGTGGGTAGTTCTCCTGAAGTTTTCCGAAAGGGAGACGTCGTTCACAGGAACTGCGGCGGCGTTCGCGTCAGGCTGATCGTGTCACAAGGCTTCCACGATGCGGCTCGATCGTGGGTTCTCGGAGCGGCGTAGTCCGCAGCGCCAGGCCGATGTCGCGGGCCGGCGGCCAAGCTCCCCGAGCAATAGAGGAGCGACTCCTTGTCCGATGGGTCTCTCGGTCGGGCGGCAAAGGAGTTCACCGGATCGCAGCGCTGGTCGATGCGGTCGATCATCAGATCGTGGATGTCGCGTTGTTCGCGCGGCGTGCCGCCTACCCCGATCACCAAGGTTAGACCGCGCTATTCCGATCGCGCTTGCGGCCGCGTTCACTAAATATCATCCGGCGCGGGAGAGGGCGAGCGCGACTGCAGCTCTTTTTGCTGCATCAACTCCAGCGCCTCGCGCAGTATCGCGTTCTCGACAGTCTTCTTGCCCAACAATCGCTGCAGCTCATCCACCAGCTGCTGCAAGGCGCGATAGTCAGAAGCGGGCACTGGATCCTCGCCCCCACGGATCGTCGACAGGGCGCTGTCGAGGTAAAGTCGCCGCCAAGCGAACACCTGTTTTGCCGCTATCCCATGTTGACGAGCGACCAATGACACCGACATCCCCGGCGCGTAGGTCTCGTGCACGATCCGCATCTTTTCTTCCACTGACCAGCGCCGCCGCCGCTTCACGGCGTGGTCGGTCTTTCCAGTCATAGACACAGGCATACTCCTCGGGTCTTAGCCAAGAGGAAGATCCTGTCCGGTCGTTTTCGCGGCCGCTTCAGGACATCATTACTGCACTCCGTTAACCACCACCGGCCCATCGATTAGGCTTGACGCCGAAACATGCTTGGTTGAAAAAAAAAGCATCTTGCTCCAAGCGCAGTTCATCGCATAGCCGGCCGGACGGCATTTCGACGTCATCGTATCCGAGCACGTCATCTCGCGTGACGTCACGCCGCAGGCGGCAGCCTTCGGCTAGGCCGATCGGCAAAAGATGCTCTTCCTGAACGGTCTCTGCATTTTCGCACACGCCGTATGTCATGTAGTGACCGAGTCCGTCTAGGATCTCGCCTGCTCTAAGATCCCTCTTCGCTGCCGCAACCACGTCGACCCGTGGCGTACCAAGCGGGGTGATTGCTGCGTCGCCGAAGATCGCCGCACGAGCGACTGTGAACGGGACCTCAAAGTGACACAGGTGATATGGCCAGTAAAAGCAATAGAGTGGTCCGGGCCCCATCTTATAAAGCGAAAGGTAATGGGTTTCGGTGGTGTCCTCTGTCGTTCCGAGAACAAATACGCCCGGATTGGGCATTGCGCCGACGCAGTAATCCACGATCCCCGAACCCACGAGAAGGTCGTCGGGCGCGTACCAGTCGACCGCCTGCTGAATCGGAGTCCCAGCCTCAACCACCGGACCGTGCATTCCACGTTTCGCAACTCGCATGCCTGTCGCGTTGGCGACGATGGCGTTCTCGAACGATATCTTGGTTCCATCCGCAAAGGAGGTGACCATTGGAGCCTTCATGCCCCATCTGCGGGCAAACGCGTCCTGGGTTGTGGGATTGCGATAGGGGTCGTGCAGCCCTTTGATGTTACCGCATAACACGGGTCGGATGCCCAATCCTTTAACCCAACGGTAAAGGTTCATAATGACTCCAGGCTGGTCGCCTTCCGTGTTGGTGATGACGACCCCCGCACGGTCAGCGTAAACTTTGAGAATCGGCCCCAGGGTACCGTCGAGCTCGGCATTCATCATGACGACGTGCTTGCGTTGAGCGATCGCCCGCATCACCACGCCGGCCGAAAACTCGATCGTTCCCGTAACTTCCAAAATCACGTCGATCCGCTGCGCGTGGCAAAGAAGCATTGGATCATCGGTAATCGCGCGTTGACCCCGGGCGATGCAGTTATCCAACTCCTCTGCAGAAGTCACATGAACGACCTCGCGCTCGCCGGCTTCGGCATAAGCGGTACGGGCGTGATCGAGCGCTCGGTTGGAGATCGCTGCGAGTTCCATACCCTTTGTGTACTGCAGCATCTGACGTGCAATGCCACGTGCCATGAAACCGGCACCGACCATCCCGACTCTGATCGGAGTACCGGCCCGATGCAGCCGGTCTAGTTCGCCGTCAACGATAAACATGGCAATCTAATCCTAATCCGCAGCCGCGAGGGAGTTCATGCACTCGCCCACAAAGTCGGGCCAACTACGGTCCTTGTCAGAGATCACGACGGGATCGGTGGGCCATCTTATTCCGAACGCGGGATCGTTCCAGCGCAGACCGCGCTCAGCCGCAGGCGTGTAAAACTCGGATACGAGATACGTGACCTCCGTATCGTCCGCGAGGGTCAGGAACGCGTTAGCGCAGCCTCTCGGGACAAGCAGCGCCCGGTAATTCGCTGCACTGAGTTCGACCGCTACGTGACACATGAACGTCGGAGATTGCGGCCGCAAATCCAGTACGACGTCGTATACGGCGCCGCGAACGCACCGCAGCAGCTTGTCCTCCCGAAATGGAGCGACTTGATAATGGAAGCCGCGCAGCGTGTGCTTACGACGATTGAACGAGATATTCATTTGGACGAGGCTATTTGGGAGGCCCCGACCGCCGAATTCGTTCCAACACCAACCGCGGGCGAAGAAGCCGCGGGAGTCGGAGTGCTTCTCGAGTTCCACCGTATATGCGTCCGGAATTTCGGTGGCATTAAATATCATCACTTCCTCCAAACCGACATCATTCCGAAGGGCAAAGCACGCGGGAGCCATGCACCTCGTACCCGAGCGGCACTAAGGTGAGGTGTGAAAGCGCCTGGCGCACCCGCTCGCGTCTCTCCGGCCTCACGATGAACATGAGAAAGCCGCCGCCGCCGGCGCCGCAAAGTTTGCCGCCTTCAGCGCCCGCCTCCATGGCCGCCTTGTAATGGTTGTCGATTGCCGAGGTCGTGATGTTCGAGGCGAGACGCCGCTTCAACTCCCAGCCGCGGTGCAGAGTTCTACCCAATTGCTCGACGTTGATATGCTCACAAGCCAAGAGTGCACGCAGATTGTATGCATCGTCTCGCATCTGTCGAAGCACGTTCAGGTTTTCCGGTGTGTTGCTCTTCTGCTCAGTAAGCACCGAAGCCGCGGCACGCTGATGCCCGGTCCAGAACATCATGATGTTGCGGAACAGCTCGGCAACGGAGCCGTTCACGACCCATTGCGGCTCGACCAAAACGTGCCCGCCGCGGCGGAAACGCAGTAGGTTCAGCCCGCCAAAGGAGGCGGCATACTGGTCCTGTTTGCCGATAGGTTCTTTGAGTACTTCCATCTCGATGTAACAGGCCTCCTCCGCGAGTTGGCCAGCAGTAACGCGCTCGCCACGGAAAGTATGGAGCGCGTTCAGCAAGCCCACTGAAAATGCGCTCGATCCACCCATGCCGGTCGAGGCCGGCACGTCGGCAACCGTGCTTATGAAGATGGGAGGCTCAATATTTAGAAATTTGAGGCACTCCCGAGCAATATTGTTCTCGATCTCGCCGACGGTGTTGACTTGCTCAGTTCGGGAGTAATTGAGCCGGATGGGCTCATTAAAGAGTTCACTATGCCGCTTCACGGTGACGTAGACGTATTTGTCAACCGCTGCACTCAGGACCGCACCCTCTTCAACCTCGTAGAACTCGGGCAAATCTGTGCCGCCTCCGGCAAAGCTGACCCGCAGCGGCGTCCGCGTGACGACGATGTTAGCAATCCGCGAGGTGCGAGCGGGCCTGGGCCGCTTCTCCGGAATGATTTCGGATGTGAGCGACGACTCGCTTATCGACAATGTTTCCAAGCCACCATCTCCCATTGCGATTCCTCTCACGCTACTTGCGTGGCGCTCGCGTTCCACCTAAGCGACTCGTCGATGACTCCAGTGTCGAGCAGATGCCGTAACCAGCTCAGACGCGTGAAACGTTTGTCCGTGAATTGGCCATATGTCAGGCCGGCTCTGCTGAATGCGCTGTATAACTCATTCGCCCCCTTCCGCGCCGTCCATCGGAACTCGAAGTGCGGAAAGGCTTTCTTGAATTTCGCAAAATCCGCCTTGTAGGTGCGCTGATCTGCGTTGGGCTGGGGTACAGTGGCGAGTTCGCAGCCCGTGACGGTTTCGGCGACGATCTCGCCGAGATCCCGGATCTGGTGGTTGAGCTCATCCGCACCGGTGTTGAAGGCCTCGTTATGGACGAGTTCTAGTGGTGCCTCGATCACCGCCTGGAACGCACGCGATACGTCCTGGACATGGACCACCGGTCGCCAGGGCGTGCCGTCGCTGTGGATCACGACGCGACCCGTGGTAAAGGCAGTGCCCATCAAATTGTTGAGAACCGTGTCGAAGCGCATTCGGGGCGAGAGACCGTAGACAGTCCCGTTGCGACAGAAGGTGGGCGAAAAGCGGTGATCGGCGAGCCCGCTTAACGCCTTCTCCGCCTCGACCTTGGAGCGTGCATATTCGGTCAGCGGTGCAAGCGGCGTGCGCTCGTCGGCGACCACCGCTAGGGACATACCATACATGATGCAGGAGGACGAGAAGATGAAACGGGGAACGCCGGCTTGCTTCGCGCATTTCGCGAGCCGAATCGTTCCGTGGCCGTTAATCTCTCGCGTCCAGGATTCGTTTAGGTTCCCGATCGGGTCGTTGCTAAGCGCCGCCAGATGTATTACCGCGTCGAACCCGACGAGGTCCCTGGCAGTGACCTCGCGCAGGTCCTTACATATTGTCGGGATCTCGGTAGAGTCCGGGACGAGTGTGCAGGCAGAGAAATACCCAGTGTCAAGACCGACCACATCGTAGCCCTCGCCCCGGAACCAAGGAGCCATGACAGAGCCGATGTAGCCATTATTGCCGGTGATCAAGATGCGTCTGTTGTTAGGCATAGGCGAGCGTACCTTTCGGTGCGAGCAGTTGGCGGGTGATCTCGAGGAGCGAGCGCGCATCGCTTACCCGATGGAACGGGCATCCGGCCGCATCAGCTGTCGCCGCGTCGCGCGCGTCGTCACCAATGTACGGCGTACGCGTGAGATCAAGATGGAAATCCCGCTGCGCCCTGTGAAGGAGGCCGGGCTTTGGCTTTCGGCACTCGCAACCGTCCTCCCAATCGTGGGGACAATAGTAAATCGCGTCAATTCGGCCCCCTGCCTGGCAGATCTCCCGCGTCATGTGATCATGGACGGCATCGAGATCGGTATCGGTCATCACGCCCCGGCCGATGCCCGCCTGGTTCGTCGCGACTATCGCGCGATAACCCGCCTCCCGTAGGAGACGCAGCGCCTCGAGCGAGCCTGGACACCATTCCCACTCACTCCAGTTTCGGACGTATTGCGCTTGCGGCTGCTTCCGGTTGAGGACGCCATCGCGATCGAGAATTACGGTCGGCTCGCGCCGCATGAAGGCTTCCGTCGCCGGCAGCCGGTCCAGCGAGCCGACGCTGTAATACCGGTGATCGCTGACATAAGCGGTGAGCCGTCCCTGCTCCGCGAGCGGCGTGTAGATCGCCTCCTCGAACAACGTGTCTTGCGCGGGGAGGAGCGCTAGGGATGTGTCGGTGAGAATCGCGTAACTGATTTCGACTTCTCGTAATCCGGGTGTGGTGCGCAGGCGGTCGAAAACCCGCACATGCCGGTTCTGGTCGAGGAGAACACTGCCGCGCGAGTAACCGTCCTTGTTGGCGTAGACAGTAATCAGCCCCGGCTTGCCGGCCTCTCGAAATCGAGCCCATAACCGATTCATTTGCATGGGCCAGTAATTGTCGCAGTACAGAAGCAGAAAGCAATCATCAATCATGTGACGAGCAGTCGCCACTCGGCTGCTCGTCAATTGCTCGGGCGCGGTCACCGAATAATCTATATGGACACCCCAGCGGCGGCCATCGCCGAAATAGTTCTGCACCACGTCCGGCAAATAGCCTAAGAGAAGCAGGACTCGTTGGAAGCCCTGGTCTCGGAGCTGCTCGATCTGATACTCTAGGAACGGACGCCCGAGTATTGGTACCATCGGCTTCGGACGGTCATCCGTGATCGGGCGCATTCGGGTGCCGAGTCCGCCGGCGAGGATGACCGCTTGCTTCGGACGTTCATAGATCCGACCTTCGATACACGCTTGGAGCGAGGCGGTGTCCTCGACTGTCATCGATTCGGATCCGGCCGATCGTCAACGAGACACCTAGTGATTGCATGACATATCACCGAATGGATGTCCTCGACGAGCTCATACGCGCCCTTCTCGGTTCGGACGCATACGGCCGCGTCGACCAAGTCTACCAACGCGCCGCCGTCAAACCCGAGTAGGGCCGTGGTGACGACTTTGCGGCTCCGTGCCAGTTCGACCGCGCGGACTAAGTTCGGGGACTTCCCGCTCGCGGAGATGCAGACGAGGACATCTCCCGGCGCGGCAAAATTCTCGAGTTGGCCCGCGAACGCCCGCTCGTACCCCTCGTCGTTTGAGAGAGCCGAAAACCACGAGGTGTTGTCGGACAAGCACATGACCTTCAAGGGCGGACAGCCCGAGCGCTTGGTCGCCTTGCCCAGGTCATTCACCCAGTGAGAGGCGGTCGACGAACTGCCGCCATTTCCCGCGATGTAGATGAAGGATCCTCGATCGCGAGCCTCACGGAAGGTCTCAACTATTCTCTGGACCTCGTGGTGCTGGACCTGGGCAAGCACGCGCTGCACATTCGAGAAGTGCGTCGAGATTACGGCTGGTGCCCCGGGTGAATCGGACGCCATCGCTCGCATGGGCTCTACCCGCTGTTAGAAAGTGATTCCGTCGGCGTTAGTGCCGTTCAAACCGTGGCCGGATTAGACCATCGATCGCCCCCGAGCTATATTCGCTATTCGGAGGTACGCCCGGGTCACGACCGGCTGAAGCAGACGCCATACTCGACAATGCTGCGCTGAAGGAACTGTCGGAAAAAGTGGTGACCCCCGATGCACGACGAGAGGCATCGGTTTATCTGCGCCAGGCCTTTGAGATGAGCGAGCGGCAGGCGCGCCGGGTGATCAGGACCGACCGGACCAGAGTGCGCCAACAGGCCAGCCAACCGGATGATGAGGAGCTGCGCAAGCGGGCAAAAAGCCCTGGCGAAGGGGCATCGGTGGTTCGGCTGCCGCCGTCTGCACGTGCCGTTGCGGCGCGAAGGTCTTGCGGTCAATAACAAGGATCCAGCGCCAATATCGCGAGAAGCTCCTGACCGTACGCCGGCTCGGCGGATGCGAGCGGGCGATGGGAACGCGGCCGCCATCCGCCCTGACGCTCGTCGTTTTCCGGTGAGCATATGGCGCGGGAGCCGAACGACATCGTTCGCCAGCAAGGGCGTCGCCCCGAGACCAGTGTCCGCCCCAACGGCACCGAGCTGACCTTGAACGCCATCCTCGGCTGGGTGAACGAGACCGCGTCGGGTGGCACGACATCGCGCTCGGCAAACCGCAACGGAACGGCTTCATCGAAAGCTTCGACGGCCGGCTGCGCGACGAGCGGTTGAACGAGACGCTGTTCAGATCACTGCCACACGCCGGATGAGAACGGGCCGGCCCGTCAACTTTATGCTCCGTACCTTCGGGCTGGGAACGGGAATAGTGACTATGAAGCCGTCGCAGCCGCGGCGATATGTGAAAGTTGTGCTTTGCGGTGCTGGAGTTGCGGCAGCGGCTCCATTCCGACCGCCGAAAGTATCTGCTCCCAACGGTAAACCCAGTCGTGCTGCAGCAGACACTGAATCGCGTTCGTCCGGCGCACTCGTTCTGTCCTTTCGGGCTGCATATCCAATTCATCGATAACAGCAGCGATATCAGTCACATCTGGGGACACCTCTATGACCGCATCCTGCCAACCGAAGCACGCGCGGAACTCAGGGCATTCGGGTGCGGTCCCAAGTATGATCGCGCCCCCGGCCGCTCCTTCGAACAGGCGGCCTGGCACGACCTGTTCGCCTGCAACCTTCTGAGTTTTTGAGTTGTCCAGTGATGCAGGGCTGAAACCGATGAAGTAACGGCTCCGTTTGATCATATTGGCGAAGAGAAGCCGGTGCTCTCCCCAATCTTTAACTCGGGAGTCCGTGCTCGAGAGCGAGTCATAAACGTAGAAGAATTTTCGGGATTGGGCCAATTTGATCAGTTGACGATGCACGACCGGGGCACGATTCCCAACCGAATATACGTCGACCACACGTTCCGGCGGCGACGGATACGGTGTCCAAATCAGGCAATCGACACCAATCGGAAGAAAAGAGCAGGGGGCGCGGGTATACAAGGGAAGCTCGGGAATGCTCGCGCTATGAAGCAGAAACACGTGATCGAACTCGTCCAGGAGTCTCAGATAAGTACGGTCTGCATCGAGCGTGCTTGACCAAAGCTCGAACACGTATGCCACCGCGATCTTGCATCGAGTACGCCAATTCTCGATACGCGAGAGCTCGACAAGACTCTGCGGACTCCATGCAACAAAAAAGAACATGTCGTAGTTTTGTGTGAGATGGACGCGCTCCATTGTCGGCGCATTCTTCAGTCCAAGCGTTTTACGAACGCCGTTGGTCAGCCTGTTTAGATCCCGCTGAACGTTATGAGTATCGTGATCTGGCAAAATCGCGCCGAAGTATCTCACCAGATAGTTATCGAGATCGGGCGCGACGAGGTCTGCGTTGTCACATTCTGTGACAATCCGGCAGAACTCATAAGCCTGTGCAAAATGCGCCCGATCTCTCGTGTTGAACTCCGAGGCAACCAAGATTCGTCTTTTCACGCCAGACACTCCTAGGCACCTAAGTCGCCTTTACAGGTTACGTTGAGGCTCCTAGAAGGCCATCTGTGGCTCTGCGGCGCCGAGAAGCGTCGGCCGACCTTCAACGCTCGAGACAACAGCGTTCACTGCGGGCAGCGGTTGCCTCCCAAGAATCATGTCCGACGCCTTTTCGGCAATCATGAACACGGCCGCGGAGGTGTTGGCGGACGGAACAGTGGGCATAATCGAAGCATCGGCTATCCGGAGGCCATCTAGGCCGTGGACACGTAATTGATCGTCGACAACCGAGGCCGGGTTGTCGCGTGGGCCCATCTGGCACGTGCCGCACAAATGATAGGCCGTCAGTCCAGCTTGCCGCGCAAACTCGAGACAATCAGCGTCGTTGATGACCGAAGGACCGGGCAGCTCTTCCGCACCGTAGTAGGGCTGAAGCTGTGGCGCGCCGAGCATTCGCCGCACCGTCGTGATTCCGTCGATCACGACCCGTTGGTCCCGTTCGTCGACAAGATAGTGGGGCTGAATAATCGGAGCGCGGAAAGGATCGGTCGAGCCGGCTCGGACGAAACCGGTGCTCTTCGGCCGCAACTGGTAGAATCCAAGTTTGATAACTGGGAATCTTTCGGCCGGGTGATTGGAATAATTCCCGAGCGCAAAGTCGAGTTGGATGTCGGGAGTGGAGCAAACATCTTGCGAATGAGCGAACCCGTAGACCAAGGAAGGGCTGAGGGCCAGAATGCTCGGACGCCCTAAAAGCCACTTACCACCCTCCCAAAGCAAGGCCAAGCCGCGCCCGCTGATCGTTTTAATGCCCCGTACACGTACAACCAGATGAACCATGTAATGGTCCTGCAGATTCGCGCCAACGGCGGGTAACTCATGAACAGCCGGAATACCCAGCTCGGCAAGTAGTGCAGGTCGGCCAACACCTGAGAGCTGCAGCAGTTTGGGCGTATTGGCGGCCCCGGCAGAAAGGATTACCTCGCGACGCGCGCGCACATCGCGAGCAGGGTGGCCAGAGTCCGGTGCATAACGAACCCCGATCGCGCGCTTTCCCTCGAACAGGACGGCAGTCGCCTGGGCTCTCGTCCTGATCTCCAAATTGGCCTTTTTGGCGATCGGTTCCACAAATGCCCGCGCAGCACTGACTCGCCAGCCATTTTGAATATAAGATTGATAATATCCGACCCCCGCTTGGCTCGCGCCATTGTAGTCAGGATTACGCGCCAATCCGAGGCCGTGCGCAGCCTCAATGAAGGTGTCGCACAGCGGATGCCGCCAATCGGAGTCGGTGATGGGAAGCAATCCATCTGTGCCCCGGTAGCGGACATCGCACGTACCTAGTCTGCGTTCGGTTCTCTTGAAGTACGGAAGCACGTGAGCGTAGCTCCAGCCGGGATTGCCGCGTTGAGCCCAGCCATCAAAATCCGCGGGATTGCCCCGGTTATAGTTCATCCCGTTGATCGCAGTCGAACCGCCCAGCGTCTTACCCTGCGGCATCGGTATTGGGCGGTTTGCTGTCGCCGAGTGCGGCTCCGTCTCGAACTGCCAAGCGTATTTGGGGCTAGAGGATGCCTTGTACACCCCGGCCGGAATGCGCAGAAACATGCTGTCATCGGGCGGCCCTGCCTCAAGCAGGCAGACCGTATCGGTCCCACTGGCAGCGAGACGATTGGCTAATACGCAGCCTGCGGCTCCCGCACCAACAATCACATAGTCAAAAATCTCTGATCCGGCAGGCATCAACTGCGGCTCCACGGGTTCCAGCTGACTGACCGACCGAGAATTTCAGACCACTCGGCTTCCCGTCACTTGGCTTATCAGTGTTACTCCTTATGGGGCGCTCCGAGATGACTGTTTTAAGGTACCCTTCGTTCCGGCGTGCTCTCGTCACGAGAGCCGGGGCATTGGCTGGCATTGGCTGGCTCGCAAAACGGTGGGAACCATCAGCGGTCCATTGTCCTGGCACCCGGCATGCGCCCCGGTTTAGAAGGAAGGGTCGGATAAAGATGGTCCTTAAATGAATCGGCGCCGTCTGCTTACGGGTCTTTTGACGTGCACGCCCTCAAGCCTCATCTTCGCAGCGACGTGCACGCCCGCCCCAACGCGGATGCAGCATCGTCCCGAGAACTCAGCGGGAAGCCCCAGAACACTCGCAATGATTCCGTTGGTCCCGAGCGGCCCCGTCACTTCGCGCGCCGATGGGCACGTGCTAGAGAATCTCGACATAGATGCTGCGATCGGGAATGCCGTTACGGTGGTGCATCGAGACGTCACAGTCCGAAACTGCCGCATCCGGCATGCGGCAGGGCATGGCGTGCACGCGGCATCTGCCACCAGTCTTGTCCTGCAGGATCTGGAGATTGATCGCCTTGAGGGCTCGTCACAGCTCCGATTGAGTAAATTTGCTAACAACATAGACCTTGAGAACTGCCCAAACACGGTGATCACCCGAGTGAAAGCATCCAGAGGGTCGAGCAATATCTATGCCGCGGGTAGCGCGGGTACTCGCTTGAGCTTCCTTGAACTTCACGACGCACGCGGCCCGGAACCACGCGGACAGAACGTCCAATTCAATCGATCCTCGCATTCGATCTTGGAGGACTTTTCGGCCGAGAACGGCCCAACTTCGTGGACCGAGGATAACGTGTCGGTGTTTCGATCAGACCTCTGCGTGGTCCGGCGCGGACTAGTCTATTACAACAACAGCCCAAGTGGCGACGGTGTGATGCTCGAGGGGAGCTTCTATTGCGTAGTCGAGGATGTTGATGCCGTACAACAGGGCAACGGCGCGTTCGCTGCGGTCCCCGGAGGTGGAGCCGGCTCCGGCGGCTGTACCTTTCTTCGTTGTCGCACCCGTGATAGCTACAACGCCAGCCGAGACGGTCGGCCGACGCCAAGTTCCAACGGTCTTTCGTTGTACACGCTGACCTCTCCTGGTGCGCGGAAGCACACAGTCACTGATTGCCATTACGACCAGCTCGCGAATCCCGACAATCTGATCTGGAACGTGACGGCGGTGAATAAGGGCTGGTCGTTCACGCCGCGGGTATTCGCACCACGCGAACCGATCCGGCTCGCCTTCGGTTGGTAGCATCCCGAGCCGCCGGCCCATACTTTCGACGGGCGCTGCCAGCCCGGGCTAAGCGGTGTGGGCGGAATCGACATAAATCACCTTCGTGAGTACTCCGAGCGAATCGTAGTCTCGTGGCTTTTTATCATTCGCAATCGCAATTGAAGCGGTAATCGCCACCAATCTAAGTTTGCCGG
>Ga0070698_100004150_pt1 | contig 15934 bp, 14 predicted proteins | sample KBSK1502metaG_FD_65477 | JGI IMG/M metagenome (GOLD analysis project Ga0070698, IMG submission 65477) | Corn, switchgrass and miscanthus rhizosphere microbial communities from Kellogg Biological Station, Michigan, USA - KBS K1-50-2 metaG | ecosystem: Host-associated > Plants > Roots >...
TGCCGACGAGGACATCGCCGACGACACCCAGCCCACCGCCACGCACCACCAGACTGGCCAGCCAGCCGGCGATCCCTCCGACGATCAGCCAGGCGAGAATGTTGACCACGGCCATGGAAGTAGTCCTTTCCCGTTGCGCTGGTCTGTGCGCCCCCCGCTGGGGCGCATACGGATCCGGCCTGCCTCCTGCGACCGACGGGTCCCTCCATCCGTTCCTCAGGAGGCGCAGGCGTGTGTTCCGCGCGCTCAGGCTGGCTAGACGCCAGCCGCTCGCAGGACAGTGTCGTTCAGTGTCGTTCAGTGTCGTTCAGCGACGGCGTCGTTCAGCGTCCGATGGCGTCCTTGCCACCACTCACAGACGTCCCTGCCTGTGCTCACCGCCCGACAGCCTTAGTCCGCCGTGACGGCGAGTGACGCTGAAGATGGCTCCGTGGCGCGCTGTGGAAGACGTACACGACGCCACCTCCACAACGGCCGTGCTAGCACCACCACCGCAAGTGTATTCCGGACGCCAGACCGAGGGAATACGTGATGCCCGTAGTCCTTTGCGGTCGTCGCCCGTAGTCCTTTGCGGTCGTCGCCCGTAGATGTCGCTTGCCGCCAGCGCGACGCCGACGCGGGGAATGGACGCTAGTCAGGAGTGATCAAGCCACGCTGGATGGCGTAGAGGGTGATGTATACTGCACAAAGGGACCAATCGCTATCTCCACTCTAGCAGTCATGCGCAGCTGACGCTATTGGCGCCGCCTGCTGGAACGGGCCAAACCGTTCAGAAGCAGGCGCGATGCCATGATGCTCACGATTACCCTTGGCGAACATGATACATTGCGTCGGCGGAGCGAGCAAGCCTCAGAGACGTCTACACAGGGTGGATCGAAGGCTTGGATGATGCCGATAATGCCGAAGAAGCGCGTCTTGATGGTCGAGCCGCAAGGCGAGGGCGGCATCTCCCATTACGCCTATTGCCTTGGCCATGCGCTTTGCGATCTCGACTACGACGTGACGCTCGCGACTGGACACCCCTACGAACTCGCGTTCGCGCGGCCACCGTATGCCGTGGCGCCAGTCTTTGGCTATCGAGGCATCCCTCGGATCGCCCAGCGCCTGCTCGGCAGGATTGGCGCACAGCCCGATACGCGGTTGGCGACGCCCCTGCCAGATCTCCAACAGGATGCGAGCCTCCTGCGGCTCGGCCGCTTGGCGGTCGCACATCCTCACCCGATGCGTCGCACAGCCGGCTGGGGTTCGCGCTGGCTCGCACGCGAGGAGTATCGCTCCGGGTGGCGGCGGACCATCGGCCTGGCGGCGCGACATGGGTCGGCGATCGCACATGTGCAGTGGATCTCCCGGCCTGAGCGCGACCATTGCTTGCTCCGTGTGCTGCGCGGGCGCGGTGTGCGGGTGGTGCTGACGGTACACAATGTCTTACCCCACGATGCTCCGGCATCGGCGCAGGCCATCTGGCCGTACATCTACCGGGCAGTTGACCGGCTCATCGTGCACTACCCGGGCGCGCTCAGCGACCTCAGCGACCTCGGGGTGGATCCCGCACGCGTCTCGGTCATCCCCCACGGCAACTATCTCCCCATCGCGGCCCTTGCCAGCGGGGCCAAGGACACATGGGCGCGTCGTCAGCCACAGACGCAGGCACAGGCGCAGGCACAGGCGCGCGTGCGGTTGGGTCTGCCCCTCGACGCCCCCATCGCCCTCTTCTTCGGCATGATGCGGCCCTACAAGGGTATCGACTACCTGCTCGAGGCGTTCGTCCGGGTTCGCGCCGCGCTCCCGGCGGCGCGGCTGCTTGTGGTTGGACGAGCGCCACATGGTATCGCACGGTTTGAGCAACGGGCGCTCGAGTTGGGCATCGCCGACGCAGTGACGACCGTCCCGCAGTATCTGCCCCTCCTCGACGTGGGGCAGTGGTTCGCGGCGTCCGACCTTGTGGCGCACCCCTATGTGGAAGCCAGTCAGAGCGGGGTCGTCCAGCTCGCCTATGCCTTCAAGCGCCCGGTGATCGCGACCCATACGGGCGGGCTACCAGGCGCCGTGGTCGACGGTGTGACCGGGCTCTTGACGCCACCTCGCGATGGCGCTGCTCTGGCGACAGCCATGACGCGACTGCTGCGGGACCGCGAGCGATGCGCTGCGTGGGGCGAGCGGGCCTATGCCATCGCGCGCGACCAGTTCTCCTGGGATCGCATCGCTGCACTGACCGCGCAGGTCTACGCGCAGGCGTTGGCGGAGCCACTTACGGAGGGTGCTGGCTAGCGACCGCCAGCACATGCTCGGCCAGAGGACCGAAGCGGACTCGCTAGCGCCGCGCGCCAGGCCATGGGCTGCCTCGGTCTTTCGGGCGCTTGGTCTCGATCTCGAGGAGCAGACCAGTGGCGCTAACCCCGCGCAGGCGGTAGGCGGTTGATGGCGGCGTCCTTGATCACATCTCTGGCCCCATGTCGCATAGGCTGGCATCCCGTTCCATTGCACGCCGTACAAATCGCCCGTACAAAGAGATACCCCAACCCTTGACAGCGAGCGCAGACCCCTTTTGCGCGCTCAGTCAGGTATGATGAGCCCGTGCTCGACCCTCTGCCTCTGCATGCCGCACAGATAGTCTGGCGCGTGACCCAGCCTAGCCCGTCGTGTGCATTGCACATATCTCGCGCCATGCGATCGCGCCATGCGATCGCGCCTTGCGATCGCGCCTTGCGCTCCATCGCTCATGCGTATCCTCCTATCATGTGCAACGTTGCACACGGGTTATGGGATCCATCAAGTCCTTCAATCGATGTTGAGGGAGCGTGCCCACGTGCGTCCGCTGCACTGCGGGTGACTGCCGACCTGGAGCGCGGCGAGATAGCCGACCACACGCCTCACCAGCATAGCGAGAAGGAGTCGTCGAACGACGAACCGCTACGGTCGGATGAGCCCCCGTGCTGGGGATGCGAGCACGATGCTCATGCGAGGCGCCCTACAACGCTAACGGGAATTTAGCCTCTCCTTAACATGTCTGCCCTAGAGTAGTACGTGGTGGCGACTGACGCACGAAACACAGCCAAGTCCAGAGTTCGGCGCCAAATCCGCCGCGCCATCACCCGTGGCTGCAACGCTTCGGAGGGTGATGCGATGAGCTTGTACGACACCATCGACGCACTGCCCGCTGGCAAGCGCCTGAAGTATGAGGGCGCAGATGGCGTAACGATTGAGATCGAGCCTCTTGTGCGCATTCCCGGACGCTTGGATGTGGTTGTCCGCAAACAGCCTGTCGGCCCCGGAGAGGAGCCCAATCACGAGTACTTGTTTATTGACGGCGCGTGGTGCGCCGAACAAGAGCAAGCCTTACGTGATCTTGGCATTGATCCCGATCGCTACACCTATACCTAGCCGAGGGCAGCCATCATAGTCCCTCAGCTTCCTGCGATCGGGCGTGTAGTACCCGGAGCGCTCGCAGCGTATTCCACCGGCTCTCCCCCCTGGTTTCTCCATGTCCAAGAACGTGACGCCCGGAATCCGCTGCTCCAAAGGCCAGCGGCCGTTGGACCGGCGGCGGCTGACCAGCAGCGCGATGGGATCCTCGAGCCGGGGGTCACCGATCTCTGGTCGGTCGCGCAGGTAATCCAGCCCACGCAACACGGTATAGTGCCAATAGGACGGAAACGTGAGATAGGTCAGCCGCTCGTGAATCATGGCGCCAGTCCGGTCCGAGCGATAGAGTTGGTGAGCCAGCATGAATGCTAACGCTCGTCGCTCGCTCTGGCGAAACGCTTCCGGCGTGAGATTCCCTGTCCTGGCAGCCAGCGCAAGACCTTCGAGCACATTGAAAGTGGTGTGAAACGAGCTGTGATGCGTCTGCGGGTCGTTACGGATCCGGCAGTTCCACCCCCCATCCGGCATCTGCGCGCGCAGCACGGTTTGCGCTACCAGCGCCAGCCGCGTGTCCAAGCCAAGGAAATACGCCCCGATGCGCAGCCAGAAGCCCAGATGGCACAGATCCATCCGCTGGAGCAACCAGCGCTCATCACTGGCGCGCTCCGGCGTGAGATGGCGGTCAAGGAAACGCTGCGCAGCGTTGTGTAGTGGCGGGTGATCAGCAGGAAGCCCACACTCAATGAGCGTGAGCAAGGTCCAGACGGTATCGGTCCACCGCCCTGCTGGCCACGTCCCATCTGGGCGCAACTGCTCTAGGAAACGTGCGCCCCATCCGTCCTGCGCCGTCTGTTGGCGTTCGGCCTGCCACACGGCCTCGGATTCGCCATTGAGGTCGCGCATCGTCTGCCAGCGGATCACGGGATCGCCGTCCATCAGCCAGTCAATGACGCTATCTCGCGCCGACATCGCCACTACCTCCTGTCCGCGTTGACCTCAAGATCGGAGGGAAGATCGGTCCAAAGCAGAAAGTTCGAGAGAGGTCGGCGGCCCTCACAGGAGTGGTGATCCTTGGCGGTCGACCCGCTGCGGCTGCGTCCGAGTCACGTTGTACCGATGCGGACAGACCCTTAGAACTACCGACGGGCCGACCGTCCACCGCTATCGGCGCGCTACTGATGGACGCTGTAGGTATTGCCATCTTGGTCGGCAAAGACCCCTCACCAGCCATAGGTTTGCTCAGCCGGTTCCTCTACAACGGTAACTCCATGCTCATGCAAAGCGGTGAAGGTCGCGACGATGTCGTCAACCTCCAGCGCCATACCCGTCGAGGGTCCAATGCGCGTCTGTGCGGCTTCATAGGAGTCGGCGCGCGGCTGGTCTGGGGTCGCTTTGTAGAGGAGAATCCGTGTCAGCGCGCTGGCTGGAGCGGCTTCCAGCCACCGTTGGTCAACTCCCATGGGAACATCCTGGCGCACCTCGAATCTGAGCTTCTCCGTGTAGTAGGCGAGCGCCTGATCTTGCTTCCGTACCTGGGCGCCCACAGCGGTCAGCATCGCTCGACAGCTCCTTCCTGAGGACCACTCTACAGAACACCTTGACCGTACCATACGAACGGCATCTTGACGTTTACCTGGGAGGATCAGCCTATCCAGATGGGGTCAGCTGGAGAGGGTTCGCTCCTCGTCGGATGAAACGCATTGTGCAGTAGGTATCGCGCTAAGTGCAGACGCTGCTGGGGGTCTTCGCCTTGCATGGCGTCCTTTCGCCAGAGTTCAAGCCCGCCCACTCGGTGGGGCACCTGTTACTGCGGCATCTCGATGCGCGCGAGCAAGAGGCGGAGGAGAAGGGCGGTGTGCTGCAAGTGCTCGCCGATCATGTCGCCAAGGTCTATAAAGTCTGCATGCGGCTCGCTGCATGATGTTCCGCTTGCATGCATCCATTAAGAGAATGCAGTTGCTGACGCGCGTCGGCAGAGCCGCTGCGCAATATAGTGGGTTCAGTATTCCTGTGGCGACGAGTGTGGTGAGGAGCTGCGACGGCTTATGAACCCGCTCCGTATCAAGCCCTCCTCTACATCCCACGCGCATCAACATAGAAGATACCTCAAGATCACCGCGGCATGGTCGCACAGGATGGGATATAGTGAATCGCTCTCAGTACGTAGCGAGACACGGTGATACTGAGGCATCGAGCGCCATTGTGTTGGCGACACGGATGACATGATGTGACCCTACCTAGCCTTTCGCGCTCCGGCCCAACGTCGTGCCACGGCGGCGCGGCTCCAAATCGGGTCACACAAGTGGATGCGAGGAGGAAGAGGATGCGAGATCGACGAGGAGAGCGGCGAGAGGACCGGCAGGAAGAGCGCGCGACGTTTGGCCGTGGTGGGAACGCCACGCGCTACCAGATGCGCCAGAAGCTGGTATCCATCGGGGACGACTTCTGGATCGAGAACGAGCAAGGACAACGCGTCTACAAAGTGGACGGCAAAGCCTTGCGTATCCGCCAGACGCTGATCTTCGAGGATCCGCAGGGCAACGAGCTCGCCAAGATCCAGGAGAAGATAGCGCGCATTCGCGACACCATGGAGATCGAGGGACCCAACGGCGAGACGCTGGCGACCGTCAAGAAGGCGATGATTACGCCGCTGCGTGAGCGGTGGACCGTCAACGTTGGGAATGGGCCAGACATGGATGTGCAGGGCAACATCCTCGATCACGAGTACACCATCGAGTCGGGTGGCCAAAAGGTCGCCGAGGTCTCCAAGAAGTGGTTCCGCATCGCGGATACCTACGGCGTCGAGGTGGCGCCCGGGCAAAATGATCTACTGATTCTCGCCTCCACCGTCGTGGTGGATATGATGGCGAACCCCGCCCGCTGACGCAGTTGCTGGAGCGCACAGCGCGGAAACGCAAGAAAAACGACTCCTCATCCAATTGAGGTGGAAGGACGACGCATATGGCGTCAGATGAGCAGGCACAGACGTTGGGTCCGATACAACTCGTGATGATTGGCCTGCATAACGAGAACCTTAAAGGCCAAATCGCTCAAGCCCTCCAAGACGCGAGCGCAACGGGGGTGATCCGTATCCTGGATGCGCTGGCGGTGCAGAAAACCGCTGAAGGCGACATCAAATCGCTGGGCGCGACTGATCTGACGCCCGAGCAGCGCGAGGTCTATGGCGCGCTGGTGGGCGCCTTACTGGGTCTGGGGATGACTGGCTCGGAGGAAGGCGCGCAGCGCGGCGCGGAGATGGGCATGATCGCCTTCGCTGAGCGGAACTTCGGCATGAGTCAGCAGGATATCCAGGCGATCGCGCACGACATTCCGCCTGATCGCACCTTATTGCTCGTGCTCTTTGAGCATCGCTGGGCGATTCCCATCAAAGAAGCGGTCATGAGCGCCAACGGGGAGGTGTTTGCGCAAGGGTTCGTGCGTCCAGAGACGCTGGTGGCGGTAGGCGCCGAGCTCGGCGCCGCTATCGAGGCTGCCGAGGCGTACGATCGCCTGTCGGCATGACAGCACAGTAAACCGCGCGACGTCGGCGTGATGGGCGAGCGAGCGACAACCATGCTCAGCGCTCACCACGTCGACTGTCTCTTTGTACACTCGTACTTTGCTCGCTCATGTACGCGCCACGGCCTTGGAGATAAGAGAAGATCGCCTAAGACTCAATGCATATCAACGGGTCCGCCACACCTTGGCGACTCGGATCGGCGGCTGACTATCAAACAGCGTACGAGGGCGTTTCGCAACAAACATGAGTACGGGATCAGCCGGGGACATCACCTCCTGCCTTGAGTCCGCGCGGTCATCTCCAGATCGCGGCTGGCTGGCCAGTATGGCGTCGCCGATTCTCCCACGGTCACTCGGGCGGAGAAGGGCGCGCCCACAGGACTGGCGACGAGCTATCCCGAGATTGGCGTGGCTGGCAAGAATGCGCGCATGTTCTCTTCCACCGCCGTGTTGGACGGACTGAACCACAACAAATGACTCTCGGCGGGACAGACCACAAGCTCGGCATGGGGAATGCGCTCGGCCGCATACCTCGCGTGAGCGAGGTCCACGGCTCCATCATGCTCGCTGGCAATGATCAGGGTAGGCGCCGTGATCCGGCGCACATCGCCACAGCGGTGACGGATGTCGTGGAGGAACCCAGCTCCTGATCGCGAGGTCTGCAAGAACGCGAGCGCCGCTTGCCGCTGCTCCTGGCTCATCGTGGCAACCACCTGAGCTGGATCTAATGAGGACAGACTGCCCATCATCGTGAGCAGCGCGCGCTGCGGCGCCACCCGCGCGAAGGCCCGAAACGCGGCCCAGGTCCAGCGTTCCACCACAGGGTTGAACACGAGATAGGCGCCCATCCGCATCCCGGGCGCAGGGAATCCGGCGCCGGTGACCGCGTTTTGCAGCAGGAGCGCGCTTACCCGCTCGGGATGACGTCCAGCCAGTTGCAGGGCGGTCGGACCGGCCGCCGAAATCCCCACGACGATGACCTGCGCTAGCCGGAGGTGATCCAGCAGGCCGACGAGCGCATCGGCGAAGGCTTCGGCGGTTCTGCCCGTGGCCGAGGGCGTGCCGCCATAGCCAGGCCGTGAAGGAATGACCAACTGGTAGCCCTGTTGCAGGAAGAAGCGCTCATGGCCGAGCGGCGAGTCGCAGTTGGTATGGCCCCCATTGAGCGCCAGCATGGCTGGTCCCTGCCCCACGACACGATACTCAATCGACCCGCGCTCCAGCTGCGCACGGCTCTTCATCGCCAGCTCGCTTTCCCTTGGAAGCCACGCCACAGGGGTACGACTTCCCTTGCGTTGAATGAACATTCACATGAATGAATACTCATTCATCATGATAGCCGAGATTGGCGGGCGTTGTCAAGCGCATGGCGTCATGTGGGGGCCAGCCGGGCAGTTGTGGGGTGTGCGCTGGCGATTCTGACGCGCCGGAGCAAGACGGCGCGCGAACTGAAGTCCGCCCCCACTGCCCCGGGTTGGAAGGGACTCCATGTCATTCCTGCTGGCGAGCATCTCCATATCTAGAGAGCCAAGGCCAGATGGACACGCCATATGTCCGCTCTTGGTGCGCCGTGTGACGCTTCCTGTCTAACACCCCTCGCCCTCCCTTCACATGCCTTCTCCGCAGATCACCCGCCCTCGCGTTGCGCCAAGCGGCCGCACCAAATCGGCGGGAGAAACCCATTATGCGCGTAATTCGGCTGCACCCCTAGGATGCGCACGCGCGCCATCTGGATGTGGCAGCCCAGTTCTGCAGCGATGGCGCTCGTACGCGTCCTTCCAGCTGCGCGTGATCATCCCTGGATCATCTTGCCATGCCACATCCAATACGCTGGAGGCGTGACGGCTTGTCGCAAGCTTGCGCGCCAGGCGTTTCTCAGCGTCATCGAGGGCTGGGCGGGCATGACGCAATTTGGTCATGGGCCCCTTCCTTGGGCTCAGTATCACATGAGCTCACGACCGCTGTTGAGAAACGATGCACGACTGGCCTCCACAGGTGTACTCCTCGGCACGTGCGCGACACATGGTAACATACGGGCGCACGGATCGGCCGCCATAGAGCTATACACTGCCGAACACTCGGAGGCTGGCTACGAACTGAGGCAAGGGATCATGATCCAGATCACGCAAAGGTGGTGGCAAGGGGTATCCCTGGCGTTCGAGCATCTGGTCGCGCGTATCGCGGACGACCCTGGAGACAGCGACGAGCTACGCTTTCGGAAGCGCCTCGCAGTAGCGTTCAGTATATTCATGTGTCCCATCGCCATCATTTGGGGCCTAGGCTACCTGTATCTTGGAGTACGTCTGGCGGCTATCATTCCGCTCGCCTACACCGTTCTAATCGTGCTCAATATCGCCATCTTCTGGCGGTTCCGCCGGTACAAGATATTTCGCTTCACCCACCTCCTGATCTTGCTGGTCGTGCCGTTTCTGTTGATGCTGGCGCTCGGCGGCATCCGCAGTTCCAGCGCCGTTATCCTGTGGGCGCTGCTCCCATCGGTGGAAGCGGTGCTCCTCGTGGGAGGACGCCAGGCGCTCGCGTGGTTTGTCGCCTACCTTGGCCTGCTCGTCGTCGGCGGTCTCCCTCCCTTTGGCGGCCTTGTGCCCCCTGCCCCGATGCCCCCGTACTCGGCCAGTACATTCTATGTCATGAACATTGGCGGCGTCTGTGTGGCGATATTCGTGGTGCTTTACCACTTCCAGAGCCAGAACGAGGCTGCTTCCCAACAAGTGGCTCAGGCCCGCCGCGCCGCCGATGCGGCCAATGAGGCCAAGAGCGCCTTTCTGGCCAACATGAGCCACGAGATCCGGACGCCCATGAACGCCGTGATCGGCATGAGTGGCCTGCTCATGGATACGAACCTGGACCCCGAACAGATGGACTTCGCGCGTACCATCCGCCAGAGCAGTGAGGCGCTGCTCTCGCTAATCAACGACATCCTCGACTTCTCGAAGATCGAAGCGGCCAAGATGGAGCTGGAAAGCCAACCCTTCGCGCTGCGGGAGTGCGTGGAGGGCGCGCTCGATCTGGTAGCGCCGCGAGCCCAGGAGAAGGGGCTTGACCTCGCCTACCTGATCGACGAACGGACCCCCGACGCTATCGTCGGTGACGCTACACGCCTGCGTCAGATCCTGGTCAACCTGCTCAGCAACGCCGTCAAGTTCACCGAGTCCGGGGAGGTAGTCCTCTCGGTGATGAGCAGGAGGCTCGAGAGCGACGAGGAGGTGTACGAAACAGTGGATGGCGCGACCGACCGCGCGCATGGTCTCTACGAGCTGCACTTTACGGTCAAGGATACCGGCATCGGTATTCCGCCCGAGAGGATGGACCGTCTCTTTCAATCCTTCAGCCAGGTAGACGCTTCCACTACCCGCCGCTACGGTGGCACAGGCCTGGGGCTCGCCATCAGTAAGCGGTTGAGCGAGCTGATGGGCGGCGCCATATGGGCCGAGAGCAGCGGGGCGCCCGGCCAGGGAACAACCTTTCATGTGACGATCCGAGCGCAAGCGTCTACGGCTTCGCCGCGCGCCCGCTTTCGGGACACGCAGCCACAACTCGCCGGCAAGCGGACGCTTATTGTGGATGACAACGCTACCAACCGGCGCATTCTGGTTTCACAGACAGCGTCCTGGCAGATGCTGGCGCGCGATACGGCCTCACCGCTTGAGGCGCTCGAGTGGGTGCGCCAAGGGGAGGCCTTCGATGTCGCCTTTCTGGATGTGCATATGCCAGAGATGGACGGCGTGACCCTTGCTGTGGAGATCCAGTCCCTGCGCGCTGCGCTCAGTCTGCCGCTCATCATGCTGACTTCCTTGGGGGGAAGCAGGGAGGTCGCGCCGCGCCCAGGCGCAAAGGCGGTGGAGTTCGCCGCATTTCTCACGAAGCCGATCAAGCAATCCCAGCTACTGGAGGTGCTCATGCAGGTATTCGCAGGCCAACCAATGCGCGTGCCAAAGCGAGAAGATCAGCAACAGCCGTTGCTCGACATGCAGATGGCCGAGCGGCTACCTCTGCGCATCTTGCTCGCAGAGGACAACGCTACCAACCAGAAGTTGGCCCTACGCCTGTTGGCGCGCTTGGGCTACCGGGCCGATGTGGCCGCCAACGGCATCGAAGCGCTGGGCGCACTCAAACGCCAGCCCTATGATGTGGTGCTGATGGATGTACAGATGCCGGAGATGGATGGACTGGAGGCGACACGCACGATTCGCCGCGAGTGGCCAGACGATCAGCGCCCGTATATCATCGCCATGACGGCCAACGCGATGGCGCAAGACCGCGAGATGGGTATGGCGGCCGGAATGGATGACTACCTGACCAAACCAATTCGAGTGGAAGAGTTGACAACTGCCCTGGGCAAGTCTCGATCACTTGCGCCGGCGCCACGCCCTGAGGAGACCGCGGAAACAGAAGGCGCCAGACAAGAGGGTCCAGGCGCTACGCTGGCGTCACATCCAGAGCAGTTCGACTCCCAAGTGCAACAACAGGCGTCAGCGAGTCTGGATCCGGACGGGCTCGCGCAGCTCCGGCGTACGGTAGGAGAGGACCCCACTGTGTTGGCCGAGCTGATTGACACCTTCCTCGCTGACGCGCCACGACTCCTCGCCGATCTACGGGAATCGCTGGAGCGGGGCGACGCGGCCGGGGTGCGCCTGGCCGCGCACAGTCTGAAGTCGAATGGCGCAGCGTTCGGGGCGCAGGCCTTCGCGGACCTCTGCAAAGAGATGGAGGCGGTTGGCAAAGCAGGTGTGTTGGACGGCGCAGACCACCTGCTCACACAGGTTGAGGCTGAGTATGAGCGTGTCAAAACCGCCCTGATGGGCGTACGCGCACAGGTAGCGTAGCGACAGGATCTGCCCCGGAGGGCTGAGATGGTGACTGAACAGCACGGCCACATACTGGTGGTGGATGACAATCTGCTGAACCGCCTGACGCTCACGCGCATCCTGGAACCGCAGGGCCACACTGTTACACTCGCGGAGGACGGTCAACAGGCGCTCGACATGATGCGCGCGGAGTCATTCGACGTGGTTCTGCTCGACATCGTCATGCCAGGCATCGACGGCTTTCAGGTGCTGGAGCGCATGAAGGCGGACCAGAGTCTACGCGACATTCCCGTGATTGTCATCTCAGCCTTGGACGACGTCGAGAGCGCTGTACGCTGTATCGAGATGGGAGCGGAGGACTACCTGCCTAAGCCCTTCAATCGGGTGCTGCTGGGGGCACGGCTGCGGGCAAGCTTGCAGAAGAAGAAGCTGCGCGATATGGAAGTGGCCTACCTACACCAGGAGCTCATGCTGCGACAGAACGAGAAGCTGGCGACCCTAGGCAGACTAAGCGCAGGCTTGGCCCACGAGCTCAATAACCCAGCCGCCGCGGCGCTACGTGGCGCCGACCAGCTAAGGACAGCAGTGGCCCAGGTACAGGACGCGCAACTTCACCTGGGGGTGCTGGGCATCTCGACCACGCAACACGATACGCTCGTGCGCCTTGACCGCGCAGCGCAGGAACGGGCCAGACATCCAATTGAGATGGGGGCCATTGCGCAGAGCGACCGCGCGAATCGGCTGGAGAGCTGGCTAGAGGAGCAAGGGATCGAGCGTTCCTGGGAGTACGCGCCGACCCTGGCCAGCATGGCGTATGAGATCGACGACCTCGCGGAACTGCGACGTACCGTCACCGCGCGACGACTGCCGACTGTGGTCGCCTGGCTCAGCAATACGTTCACCATCTACAGTTTGCTGGAGGAGATCGCGCAGGGGACAGGCCGAATGACGGAGCTAGTGAAAGCGCTCAAGACGTACACCTACCTGGATCGGGCCCCGGTTCAGTCGGTCGACGTCCATGAGGGGCTGGACAACACACTGGTAATCCTCCGGAGTAAACTCAAAATAGGGATCACCGTGCGACGTGAGTATGCGCCTGATCTTCCTCGCATCCAGGCCTACGCCAGTGAATTGAATCAGGTTTGGACCAACCTTATCGACAACGCCGCCGACGCGATGGAAGGCAAAGGCGAGATCATCGTACGGACGCGTCAGGAGGGCGAGTGGGTGGTCGTGGATGTCGAGGATAATGGGCCAGGTATTCCCGATCCAGTGCAATCAAAGATCTTCGATCCATTCTTCACAACCAAGCCACAAGGGATGGGGACAGGCCTAGGGCTGAATATCAGCCACAATATCATCGTCCAGAAGCATGGGGGCGCGATAGCCGTCACCTCGCAACCGGGCAAAACGCGGTTCGAGGTCAGACTCCCGCTCAAACTCCCGACCGTAGAGCATGATGTGGGCTAGAGCCGGGTGGTCCTGCGGAACTGATGGACCAGCTGGACAGCCATCGCGCCCTCGCCCACGGCCGATGCCACCCGCTTGATGGACCCGTGTCGCACGTCGCCAGCGACGAACACGCCGGGCATACTGGCCTCAAGGACGTACGGATCGCGATCGAGCGGCCAGTCCTCAGGGCGCGAACTGGCGGGCGCGCGCGGCAGATCTGGGCCCGTGAGGATGAAACCCTGTGCGTCGCGCGTCAGGACACTCGCAACCCACTCGGTGCGCGGCTCCGCGCCAATGAAGATGAAGAGAGCAGAAGCGGGTACAGTCTCGTCCGTGCCAGTGTTGGCGTCGTGAATCGTAATGGCTTCAAGATTGGACGCGCCTGTCGCGCCGACAACGCCTGCCCGCGTGCGCACGTGAATATTGGCGGTTGCTGCAACCTGGTCCTGCAGGTACTGAGACATGCTGTCGTTGAGCGAGGAGCCGCGGACGAGCACGGTGACAGTGCGGCAGTAATTCGAGAAATACATCGCCGCCTGCCCTGCCGAATTCGCCCCGCCAACCACGAAGACATCCAGTCCGCGATACTCAGGTGCCTCCGAGGCCGCCGCGCCATAGTACACGCCGGCGCCGATCAGTTCATTGACGCCTGGCGCATCGAGCTGTCGATATGTCACCCCAGTTGCGATGATCAGCGCATGACTGCTGAGCTCGGCTCCGTCCGCGAGCGTAATCACGCGATAGGGTTCCACGAGGCGCAGGCCCGTTGCCTCCTGCGGAGTCAGGATCTCTACCCCGAAGCGCTTGGCTTGGGCGACCGAGCGCCTGGCCAGATCTGCGCCGCTCAGTCCGACGGGGAAGCCGAGATAGTTCTCGATGCGCGAGCTGGATCCCGCCTGTCCGCCAGGCGCTTCGCGCTCTGTCATCAGCGTCTTGAGCCCCTCGGACGCGCCGTACACAGCGGACGCGAGCGCCGCAGGGCCACCGCCAACAATGATGAGATCGTAGAACGGCAAGGTTGCCTGTGTGCGCAGACCGATCTGCTTGGCGATCTGACCGGTGGTCGGCGCAGCGAGTTGTACGCCGTCCCCAAAAAGTAGCAGGGGAAGGGAAGGTGGCTGCGCCCCGGCCAGCTCGATCAGCCTGCGCGCTTCGTCATCCAACTCGACGTCAAGCCACTGATAAGGAACCTGGTTGCGGGCGAGAAAGTCCTTCACTTGGTAGGATAGGGGTGACCAGCGATGGCCCACAACTCGGACCCCCTCGAACGGCGAACGAAAGTATGCCCGCCATTGCTCGAGCAGATCGTTGACGACTGGGTAGAGCTGCGAATCTGGCGGGTCCCAGGGCTTGACGAGATAGTAATCTAACTTGATCTCGTTGATGGCGTTGATCGCGACATCGGTATCAGCATAGGCCGTGAGCAAGGCGCGCTTAGCGTCTGGATACAACTTGAGCGCCTCGGCCAGAAACTCGATGCCTGTCATCTGCGGCATGCGTTGGTCGACAAGCAACAATGCGACAGAATCATTGCGCAGTTGCAGCGTGCGCAGCGCATCCAGCGCCCTAGGACCCGAGTTTGCCACCAGCACTCGATAGCGCGCGCCATACTCACGCCGCAGGTCGCGCTCGATCGCCCCCAGCACCTCTGGGTCATCGTCCACAGTTAGGAGCACTGGTTTGCGCATAGGTGCGAAGTCTTTCTTCCACGACAGACCGCACTAATAGAGAGCTGGTGGCTGGCGCCAGCAGCGGAAAGCGCTAGGAGGAGAACCGAACTCGTCTGCCACCGCTCTGCAGGATGTGCCACTACGTAATCCACATCCGCTTATCCAGGCGGTCTTCGGGAGGGTCTTTGGTATCGGCGCTCGCACCGATAGTTCGTGCGGCTCAGATGGGCGCGGCTCGTGAACGTGAAGTGGTCTGATGCGATCATAGTTGATGTCCTGGCCCATGATAGCACATGCGCAATTCTCGTCTCAACTCCTCAGATTCAAAGTTGCGCATCCAGCAACTGGTGATAGCAGATGAAGTCGCTCAAGGAGCCGCCTCATGAGCGGACGATTCCAGCGGACTATCGCGAACGCCTGCAGGTCCGGGCTACCGCGAAGCAGGCGCGATTGGTTCGCCTCAAAGACGTGTATGTGTTGGGCGATCTCGCCAAAGAGGCCTATCTGGCCCAACGAGATCAACTCAAGCGTGAGGTGGCGACGCTTGATGTGCAGGCGCGTGGCGATGACAGGCTCGTGAGCCGCCCGGCCACCTTCCTGGCGAGCATTGCGGCCGCCTGGGACGCCGCGACACAAGAACAGCGCAACTTGCTCGTGCGGCAACTGTTTGAGGAAGTGGTGATCCAGGACAAGTACGTGATGAAAGTGAAGCCGCGCCCGGAATCATATGGCTCTTTTGCGGTGGATCATGCCCAGCGTCAAGCGATGTATCGAACTGGCAGACCCGACGGGACGTGGATTATTAACAAGCAGGTAGCGCAAGCAGCGTGATAGATAGGGCTTCTGCCCTGATGAAATGCGCCTTGGCGTTGGATGTCAACGTCGAAGGCGATTTTTTTGTCTGCGAATCGGCGGGCTGAGGACAGTGTATCGAACACGAAAGAGGAACCAACGACCATGGCGAACTTTGTGATTACAGGCAAGACGGAGCAGACCGACGAGTCGAGCTACACGATGCAATCCACTGGGGAGGTAGTGACCAAGATCCAGCTCACCCTCAACGTGCCCGGCATGCGGGATCGGGTGTTGTGTGAGATGCCGCTG
>Ga0070698_100004152_pt1 | contig 15931 bp, 16 predicted proteins | sample KBSK1502metaG_FD_65477 | JGI IMG/M metagenome (GOLD analysis project Ga0070698, IMG submission 65477) | Corn, switchgrass and miscanthus rhizosphere microbial communities from Kellogg Biological Station, Michigan, USA - KBS K1-50-2 metaG | ecosystem: Host-associated > Plants > Roots >...
GGCGGAGGAGGGCCCGCGGGTCATCGTCATCACCGCGAAGCGGTTCGAGTTCAGCCCGAAGGAGATCACGCTGAAGAAGGGCGAGACGGTGAAGCTCCAGCTCAAGAGCGAGGACGTGACACATGGGTTCTTCCTGCGGCCCCTCCACATCGACACGGACATTCCCGCGGGCCAGACGGCCGAGGTGACGGTCACGCCTCAGGAGGTGGGGCGTTACCGGGCTATCTGCGACCACTTCTGCGGCGCGGGTCACGGCGGCATGAAGATGACGATCGTTGTCGAGGAGGCGACGGGGTCCGCCGGAGGGAAGTGAGCCCTCAGGGTCACCGACATCGCGGCTCCGTTCGACATCTCCCTGAACGCGGTATCGAAGCACCTCAAGTTGCTGGAGAGAGTCCGCCTCGTCCCAGCGTGAGGTGCGTGGCCGCGAGCACTCGTCATCTCGCGGGCGCCGTTGGCCAAGATCGAGCCGTTCAAGAAGAGAATGGGATGGAGCTTCAAGTGGGTGTCTTCGTTCGCGACTGATTTTCGAACACGTACCGGCCCAAGTACTCGTTCAGGAATTTACCGTCGGGGTCGTGCCGGTGGCACAGGTTACGGAAATCGCCGAGCCGGTCGAACTGGGCGGCCACCTGCTGTCGGGTCCGGGTGTGCATCTTCCCCCAGTGCGGGCGCGGCCCGAAGCGCTCGAGCGCCGACTCGACGATGGGCATCGCGGCGGCCACGTCCGGATCGTCGTCGGTCCAGGTGAAGTGGAGCGCGACGCTGTCTCGGCCCTGGGCCGTGCTCATCCAGAGGGGGTCCTCCGAGACCGTGCGGATCTCGGAAATCTGCAACGCCCGAGCGATCTGCCCACCGATGCCGTACAGACTCTGGATCGCGGCCACGGCGTCCCGCCGTCGCACGAAGTACTCGCTGTGCCGTTCGCGGCCCTGGGAGGAGGGGGGATGGTCGGGACGGAAGTGGGGCAGCCGCTCCCACGCCGGGCCGGCCACTCCCATCTGCTGGGTGCAGGGCTTCGGATCCATCGTGATGATCGGGTGGCGGTCGCGCGGAGCGGGCGACGCCCCGAACCACCGACGGCCCGGGTCCCAGTCGCCGGCATCGGCCCGGCGCTTGACCCACACCTCGGACACCTGGTTGTCGCGCCAGGTCGTGAAGGCCGAGACGCTGTAGCCGGCATTCATGATGGCGTCGAAGTTGATGGTGAACTGCGGGAGCGGCATGTTCTCCCACACCCACTGGCGCACGTCGAACGTGGGCACGACGCGGAGGGTGACCTTCGTTACCAACCCGATCGCGCCGAGACCGACCACCGCCCCGTGTAACTCGTCGCGGTTCCGGTCCGCGGACAGCGTCACTACCTCCCCCCGGCCGTTGACGAACTCGAGCGCGGCGACCTGCGTGGCGAGGTTCCCGGTCCCACTGCCGTGCGTGGCCGTAGAGCAGGCCCCCACCACGCAGATGTGAGGCAGGGAGGCCAGGTTGGCGACCGCGAAGCCCTGGTGCTGGAGCTGCGGACAGAGTTGGGCGTACTTCACGCCGGCTCCCACCTCGACCGTGCCGGCCGCGCGGTTCACGTCCGACACGGTGTCGAACTGCTCGAGCGTGACCATCGCGCCGCGCGTGTTGGCGATGGTGCTGAAGGAGTGACGGCCGCCCAGCGCCTTCACATGGTCGCTGTCGCGGACGAGGCGCTTCACCTCATCGAGCGTCCCGGGGCGGTAGAGGTGCGTCCCCGTATAAGTGACGTTCCCGGCCCAATTGGTGCCGACCGCTTCGGCAGCCTCGGGCGCGACGATGGGCGGTACCGGCGTCCGCCGGCCGCCGGGGATCGGCAAGGTTCCCAGGCCGGCCGCAGCGATCTGCAGCCACTCGCGGCGCGACAGGACGGCGCTTCGCATGAGATTCACCCCGCATCATACCCAAACCGCTGGCGGAGATACCACGGCTCATGAGCCTGAAGTCGCGGCGGTCGGGAACGTCAGCGTGAAGCAGGTGCCTCGTCCGGGTCTGTTGGTGGCTTCGATGTGGCCGCCGTGAGCTTCTACGATGCGTTTGCAGATGCTCAGGCCCAGGCCGTAGCCGCCTGTCTTTCTCGAGCGGGAGCGGTCCACTCGGAAGAAGGGCTCGAAGATGCTGACAAGGTCTGGGGCCGGGATGCCGGGGCCGTCGTCGATGACTCGTACGACCAGGGCGTCCCTTTCGCGGGTGGCGGTGAGCTCGATGGGGCGGCTGTCTGGGAGGGAGTACTTGACCGCGTTGCCCAGGAGGTTGCGGAGGACCGTGCGGACGCCGTCGACGTCCAGGTCGAGCGGGATCTCCGGATGAGAGGCGGAGACTTGGATTCCGGGCGGGGTGTCCTTATAGGTCCGGGCGGCTTCGTGGAGCAACTCGACCAGGTCTTCGCGGGTGGTTCTCAGGGTGCGGCCGTCGCGGAGGCGCTCCAGCTCCAGCAGCTCCGTGGTCATGGCGTCCATCTCCGCGGCGTCGGCTTCCGCTTGGGCCTTCTTTGCGCTGTCCGGGAGCAGGGCCAGGGCCACCTTCAGGCGGGTGAGGGGGGAACGCAGCTCGTGGCTGACGTCGAGGAGCAGCTGGTCGCGGGCTCGCACCATTTCCTTGACGCGGGCCGCCATTCGGTTGAAGGCGTCCGTGAGGGCGCCGAACTCGTCGCGAGTGCGGTTCTCGAGCACGACCTCGAGGTCGCCCGTGCTCAGGCGGGCGACGCCCTCCTGCAGCGCGCGTAGCGGGCGGAGGGCGCGGCTCATGACCAAGTGGGCGGCGAAGAACACCGCGATCATCAGCGTGAGAAGGAGGACGAGCAGTTTGTCGTGGGCGGCGTGGGTCCTTTCGCCGAACTCCCAGACGAAGAGATACCGCCCGCCGCTCGGGGCGTCCACGACATAGCGGCTGCGTCCCCACGAGTAAGCCCTCCAGGGGCCCATCCTCGCCTCGTCCAGGGCCTGGCCGATGGTGGGCAGGCTTTCGTCCGTGGTCCAGTGACCGTCCGGGCCCTCGTAACGGATCTGGACCTGGAATCGCGCGGCCAGTCTTTGCGCTTCCCGCAGGTCCGGGGAGTCCGCGGCGATCCTCCGCCCGTAGTCGCCGAGCATTCGGCTGACCGTGGCGCCCACCGTGGGATTCACGAAATGGATGAAAAAGCCAAGGACCAGGCCCATGAGGCAGAACGCCATCACGAGCATGATCAGAACGAGCTTGCCGAAGACCGACCGGTGAACGGGAGGACTCGGGTCAATCATCGTCGCCGCCGATGAACCGGTAGCCGAGGCCGCGCACGGTCTTGATGAAGGTCGGTTGGCGCGGGTCGTCGCCGAGCTTCTGGCGCAGGCGCGAGACGAGGACGTCGATCGACCGGTCGAAGGCTTCCCAGTCGAGGCCGCGGGTGGCCTCCATGATGCGGTCCCGGGTCAGGGCGGACCGGCGGTTGCGGACGAACAGCGCCAACAACGCGAACTCGGCGGCGGTCAGCTCCAGCGGGCGGCCGTCGAGGCGTGCCGTGTGGGCGTCCCAGTCGACTTCGAGGGCTCCCACCCGCACCCTGTTCCCCGTCTCGCCCGGTTTGGCCCCCCGCCGGAGCACGGCTTGCAGTCGGGCCACGAGCTCGCGTGGCTCGAAGGGCTTCGGCAGGTAGTCGTCGGCTCCCAGCTCCAGGCCGACGATGCGGTCCATCACGCCGCCCCGGGCGGTGAGCATCACGATCGGCACGCGGCTCGTCTCGCGCATCTTGCGGCACACGGCGAAGCCGTCAATTCCCGGCATCATCACGTCGAGAACCACGATGTCCGGCGGGTCGGCGTCGAGCGCGCGGAGCCCGTCGTCCGGGTGCGTCATGGCCTTGACCGTGAAGCCGAACTGGTCGAGATACTCGGTGAGCAGGCCGCCGAGGGTCTGGTCGTCGTCGATCAAGAGCACCCGGGTGCGGGGCAGAGCGGGCATCGGCCTTTCTATGATCTCTCAGGCCGCGGTGGCCAGGGCCAGGATCGGCGGCAGCAGTGAGGCTCTGCGGGCCGGAAGGGCGCCCGCGCCCACGCCGGTCACGAGCGCCAACAGGAACGACGCCAGCGCTGCCTCCGCCGGCAGCGCCACCTTCCATTCCGTCCCCATCGCCAGCGCGATGCCACCCAGCACCGCGACCGTCGTGCCCGCCGCCCATCCGCCCAAGGCCAAGAGCGCGGCCTCGCCCAGGAACTGGAGGAGGACGTCCTTTGGCCGTGCACCCACCGCCATCCGCAGCCCGATCTCGGCCGTCCGCTCCTTCACGGACAGGAACATGAGGGCCAGGATCCCGGCCCCGCCGACCAGCATCGACACCCCCGCCAGGCTCGCGGTCAGCAGAGTCAGGCCCGCGACCGCCGCCTGCTGCATCGCCAGCAGCCGCACCTGATCCTGGACCGCGAAGTCGTCGGGCGCGCCTGGGGCCAGGCGATGTCGCTCGCGCATCAGCTCGCGCAGGGCCGCCTCCGCGTCGCGCATGCGGCCGCGGTCCTCGACGGACACGAAGACCGCGGTCAGCCAGGTCGTGTTGAACACCCGCCTCAAGGCGGTCTGGATCGGGATGAAGACGTTGCCGTCCTGGTCCGAGCCGTCGGCCTGGATCCCTTTTGGCTCGAGGACACCGATCACCTCGAACGGCAGGCCACGGACGTTGACGTCCCGGCCCACGGCGTCCTCGCCCGGGAACAGCGTCCTCGCGACTCGCGGGCCAAGCACGGCCACGCGGCGCGAGGCGGCGTCGTCCTCCTCGTCGAAGAAGCGGCCGCTTTGCATCCGCAGGTTCCGCAGGCGGGTGAGAGCGGGAGCGGTTCCCAGCACGCTGCCCACCATCGAGCCGGAGCCGGCCTTCAGCCGGAGGCCACCCTCCACGCCGGGCGCGGTCTCGCGAGCCAGTGGCAGAGCCGCGATGGCGCGATAATCGTCGAGGCGCAGCGTGGTCACGACGCCCCTCATGGTCTTCCGTGCCGCCGAGCGCTTCACCGGCGTCGGCCTCACCACCAGCAGGTTCGATCCGGCGGCTTCGATGTTCTGCCGGACCTCGCCCTCGGCACCCTTGCCGAGGGCGCTCGTCAGCAGCACGCCGGCGGTGCCCATGCCCACGCTGGCCAGTGCCAGGGCGGTCCGAGCCTTGTGGGCGAGGAGCGCGCGCACCGACAGACGGACCGCGCGTCGGAGCTTCACCGCAACGCCACCGCCGGCTCCAGCAGCGCGGCGCGGCGGGCCGGGACGACACCCGCGAGCAGGCCCGTGACCGCGGCCAGAGCCATGCCCAGCGCCACGGCGGCGGGGGACACGCCGACGCCGAAGTGCATGCGCGCGCCCAGGAAGATCGCCAGGCCGCTGCCGAGCGCCGCCCCGATGACGCCCCCGCCGACTGCGGTCACCGCGGTCTCCATGAGGAACTGCAGGCGGATGTCCCGGGGCCGGGCGCCCACGGCTCGGCGCAGGCCGATCTCGCCCACCCGGGCGTTCACCGACGACAGCATCAGCGTGGCCGCCACCGCGGCGCCGGCCAGCAGCGAGATGCCGGCCACGAGGGGCAGGTAGAGGAAGAGCGCGCGTTGCACTTTGCGGACGATCTTCTGGACCGCCGACGACGTCATCAGGGTGAAGTCGCTTGGCTGCCCTTCGGCCAGGGCGTGGCGCTCGCGCAGCACGCGCGTCACCTCGGTGGTCGTCTCGTCGACGCGGTTCGGATCCCGCACCAGGAGCTTGACCGCGCGGATCGTGCCCACGTTCATCACTCGCCGCATGGCCGTCGAGATGGGGATCACGATCTCGTTGTCGCGATCCATGCCGTGGATATCGGTGCCCTCCCGCGCCAGGATGCCGGTCACGCGGAACTGCGCGGGGCCGATCTGGATCTCGGCGCCGATCGGGTCTTCGTCGCCGAACAGCGTCCGCGCCACCGTCTCGCCGATCAGGGCCACGCGGGCCGATGCCGTCACCGCCGCGGCGTCGAAGTATTCGCCCTGCGAGACCCCGCGGTCCCACACTTTCTCCGACCGCTCGGACTCGCCGAGCAGACGCACGGTCGCGCTCGCGTCCCCGCGGCGGACCTGGGTACCCGGCACCACCTCGATCGGGTCCCAGGTTTCGACCTCGGATACCTCCTCGGCCACCGCCGCCGCGTCGTCCAGGGTGAGCCGCGCGGCCTCGCCGTGGGGGCCGCCCATGAAGAACCCGCCGCCGCCGGTCACGACGATGGACGACGGGCCGAAGAGCTGCCGGACGGTGTCGAGGAGCTTCGCCTGCGCCGCCGCGCCGATCGTGAGGACGAAGGTCAGCGCCGCGACGCCGATCAGGCTGCCCATCATCATGAAGGTGCTGCGCAGCTTGTGGCGGCTCAAGGCCTTGAAGCTGCTGCCGAGCAGTCTGGTCGTGGTCATTCTCGGGCTCCCGCCGCGGTCGGTTGCCGCTCTTCGATCGCGACGATCCTTCCTTCCTCGATCCGTGCGACGCGCGCGCAGTGGGCGGCCACGTTCGGGTCGTGGGTGACCAGGACGATGGTCCGACCCGCGCGGTTCAGCGACGCGAACACCGACAGCACCTCGGCGGCGGACTTCGCGTCCAGGTTCCCGGTGGGCTCGTCGGCCAGGAGCAGGTCTGGCTCGTTGACCAGCGCGCGGGCAATGGCCACGCGCTGCTGCTGGCCTCCGGACAGCTCCGAGGACTTGTGGTCGACGCGGTCGCCGAGGCCCACCTGCTCCAAGGCGCGGCGCCCGAGGCCCTTGATGTCGGTGCGGTCCGAGTAGAGCAGCGGCAGCTCGACGTTCTCGAGGGCGGTCGTCCGCGGCAGCAGGTGAAAGGCCTGGAACACGAAACCGATCCGCCGGTTCCGCACGCGAGCCTGGCGGTCGACGTCGAGGCCGGCCACGTCTTCGCCGTCCAGCACGTAGCGGCCGCTGTCCGGGCGGTCCAGCAGGCCGAGGACGTTCATGAGCGTCGACTTGCCCGAGCCCGACGTGCCGACGATCGCCATGAAGTCGCCGCGCTCGATGCGCAGGGAGAGGTCGTGCAGCGCCACGACCGGCTCGCCGCCTGGCCGGCGGTAGGTCCTCCCGATGCCCTGTAGCTCGATCATGGTCGACTCCTCAATGCGGGCCGGCCGGCGCCCCGGTCTCGCCTACCATCACCTCGTCACCCTCGCCCAGGCCGTCCACGATCTCGCAGTCGGTCTCGTCGCGGTTCCCGACCTTCACCCAGCGCTTCTCGCGGGCCGGCGTCAGCACGAAGGCGCGTCCCTGGTCGCGGCGGAGCGCGCGTCGCGGCACCGCCAGCACGCCCTCCCGCGTCTCGATCGCGATCCGCACCGTGGCCGTCATCTCCGGTCGCAGCGTGCGGTCGCGGGGCGGGTCGAAGGTCACGACCGTCACGTAGTTCACGACGTTGTCGCGGATCTCGGCCTGCGGGTAGACGGCCGTCACCCGCCCCTCGAACTCCTGATCGGGATACGTGTCCACGGTGAAGCGCGCTCTCTGGCCATTGGCGATCCGGCCGATGTCCGTCTCGTCCACGTAGGCCCACGCCTCGAGCCGGGCGAGATCCACGAGCGTGACGAAGGTGGGCGCGGCGAGGCTCGCCGCCACCGTCTCGCCTTCCTGCGTCGCCACCGAAGCGACGATCCCGGCGATCGGGGCCGTGATCCGCGAATAGCCGAGCTGAGTGCGCGCGAAGTCGAGGTTCGCCGCGGCCTCGGCGCGCTGCTGCTCGGCGAGGCCACGGCTGCGCTCGGCCACGTCGAGGTCCGCGGCCGAGAGCAGCTCCGCGGCGCCGAGCGCTCGTTTCCGCGCCAGGTCGGACCGCGCGTACTGGAGCGTGGCATCGGCGGCGGCCAAGGCGGCCCGGGCCTGGTCACGGCGTGCCACGAGCTCGCGCGTCTCGAGCTCGGCCAGGAGTTGCCCGCGCGCGACGGTATCCCCGATCTGCACGTGGAGGCGGGCCACGACTCCGGAAACGCGTGACCCCACCTTCACCTCCGCGCCGATGCGGGGCTTGACGATACCGGTGGCCTTTACGAAGGACCCGATCGTGCGGCGCGTCACGCGGACGACCTGTCCGCCCGGCGTCTCCTCCTGTCCCCGCTTCGCGGCGGCGCGTCCCAGGAACACGAGGGGAACGGCAAGGGCGCCCACGGTCAGAGCCCATGCGAGCTTCTTCATCTAGTGAATGAACGTACGCCCCGGAGTTGTCGTGACGATTTCAGGAACGTAACGGGATTGAAACGGCGGCTCCCGACGGCGAAGGCTTGATCCCGAAGGTGACTCGGGATCGCGCGGGTTACTACTCGCTTTCTGTGCTCCTCGTTACGCCCTGCGGCGTTTTTGGAAAACATCGACGAGTGCAGGGACAGCGCTCCACGCGCTGAGAGTATGATCGACGGCAGACCTCTCTCTCCCGCCCCCTGACGGAATCGGCCGGGCGCGTTGTTCGATTCAAGGACATTGCCAGGCGGCTAGCCCGACAAGCGAAGAGCTGGAAGTGCTCCGAGCGCGGGAGCGGTTCGAAAGGACCGCGCTCTGCAAAAAGGTGCACCCACTCGCTGCCTGGCTTCTCTCGGCACTTTGCCGGTGAGGGACAAGTGAAACGAAGGAGGTTCGTACGAAACGCTGCCTTCGGCTCGGTGGGAATCGCACTTCAGAATTGTGGCCAGGGGATTACGACATCACCGGGGCCCGTGGGGCTCGCGACACCCTCGCCTCGAGCCAAACCGAGCTTCATCGTCGTGGTGATGGACGATGCCCGGTTCGATGACCTCCGCCACATGGACCACCTTCCGACGGTCATGGCGGCTGAGGGTCTGACTTTCGACAGCGCATACGTAGCGGTGCCACTTTGCGCGCCTTCACGAGTGTCGATCCTGACGGGGCGGTACGCCCACAATCATCACGTCTGGAGCAACGAAATCCCGCACGGCGGCTACGTCGGATTTCATGACTCCCAGCTGGAGGACCAGACGATCGCCGTGTGGCTCAAGCAGGCGGGCTATCGGACGATGCTGGCCGGCAAATACCTGAACCACTATGCAGAAGATCCACGCCTGCAGGACTACGTGCCCCCGGGTTGGGACGAGTGGTACGTGCCCGTGCCCATGAACACACAGTTCAGGTACTCCCTGCGGTTCAAGGATGCACTGGGCAGGCAGGGCTGGGAGCCACACGGTGCCGACGACACGGACTACGAGGTAGACGTGCTCCGGGACAAGACGGTTGATTTCATTCGCCGTAGCGGCCCGTTCTTCGCCTACGTCGCCCCCGTTCCGCCTCATATCCCTCACCTCGCCGCGCCCCGGTTCCAGGACCGGTTCCGGGACCTGCCCTTCGAGAGGCCTCCTTCGTTCAACGAAGCGAACGCAAAGGACAAGCCATACTGGGTGCGAAGCCTGCCGCGAATCACACCCAGCATGGAAGCTCAGATCATCGATGACTGGCGCACGCGCCTGCGGTCCCTCCTGGCCGTGGATGAGATGGTGAGGGTGTTCGTCGACGTACTCACGGAGCTGGGACGGCTCGAGAACACCTACATCATCCTCACCTCCGACAACGGTTGGTTTCTCGGCGAGCACCGCTACGGCAAGGGGAAGAGTGCCCCCTACGAGGAGGCCTGCCGCGCGCCGCTCGTCATCCGAGGCCCGGCCACGCCTGCCGGGAAGACGCTGGACCACCCGGTCAGCCTGGTCGACCTGGCGCCGACACTCCTGGAGCTGGCCCAGGGGCCGCTGTCCGATTCTCTGGATGGTCGGTCGTTGGTCCCTCTGCTCAGCGCCGACCCTGTGCCCGTGGATCAGTGGCGCCGAGCCGTGCTGTTCGAAGGCGCCGCACAATTCGAGGCGATTCGCACCAAGGATTACGTTTACATCCGTTGGGGGGAATTGTTCACCGAGCTTTACGACATGCGGCGCGATCCATACCAGACTGCGAATCTCCTCTACTACCTCGATCTGGAGCCGGATGCCGAAGCGATTGCCATGCCCCTCGCGGCCGAGCTCGCAGAGCTCACGACGTGTCGCAGCACCCCATGCCGTCGATAGCGGCGAGGTGATCCCACGGATGCTTCGGGCGCAGCGGGGTTGGGGATCCACGCGCCGGCTCCGCGGGTGAGAATCGCGGCAACTGGTTGACTCCCGTCGGGCTGGGAGAGGAACGAGACGGTCGGCGGAAATCTCGCTGTGAAGATGAAGGGGCGCTTGGTACGCTTTGCCATGGCCATTCACTTGCGGACATACGCGGCCGCCGCATTCACGCTGGTCTCTCCGATGGCGTGTGGCGGCGCGGGTGCACCTGGTTCCGCCGGTCCGGCGCCTCCTCGTGGCCCATCGAGCGCCTCCGTGGTGCAGCATCACAACAACTCGAGCCGGGACGGGCTTTACGTACAGGCCACGCTCACGCGCACCGCCGCGGCGACCATGCAGCTCGACCCCACATTCGTCGGGACCGTCCAGGGCAACGTCTACGCCCAGCCCCTCTACGTGGAGAACGGGCCGGGAGGGAGGGGAGCCTTCTATGTCGTCACCGAGAGCAACACCGTCCACGCCCTCGATGAAGCCACCGGCAACCCGGTCTGGACGAAGACGCTGGGGACGGCAGCGACGGTCACGGGCGCCGGCTGCGGCAACATTTCACCCCTCGGGATCACTGGCACGCCGTACATCGACGTCGTTCGCCGGACGATCTACCTGGACTCGGTCAGCGGTTCCGGGGCGGGAATCGACAAGCACCTGATCCACGCCCTCTCGATCGACGACGGCGCGGAGGTCAGCCGCTGGCCGGTCGACGTTTCCACGGTACGGTCCGGATCGGTCGCCTTCGATCCGGGGCTAGAGAACCAGCGCGGCGCGCTCGTCGCGGTCGGCGACATGCTCTACGTTCCTTACGGGGGCCATGCCGGGGACTGTGGCGACTACCGCGGCTGGGTGGTCGCGGTTCCTCTCGCCAATCCGGGTGGGGCGCGGGGCTGGGTGGTCAGCGCCCGGGGCGGGGGCATCTGGGCTCCGGGCGGGCCGTCGAGCGACGGCGCCAGCGTCTTTGTCGCGACGGGCAACACGTTTCGGGCCGGCGTCTGGGCGGGAGGCGAGGCCGTGCTGCGCCTGCAACCGGGGGCCACCTTCTCCGGACTGCCGGCGGACTACTTCACGCCCTCCAACTGGAGGGCCCTGGACGCGCACGATGTCGACCTCGGCGGTTCCGGCCCCCTCCTGATCGACGTTCCCGGCGCGACTCCCTCGGCGCTCGTCGTGGCCTTGAGCAAGGCGGGGGTGGTTCACCTGCTCGACCGATCGAACCTCGGGGGCGTCGGCCAGGGGAACGGCACGACCGGCGAGGGAGTCTTCAGCGAGCGAGTGGCGGACGGCGAGATCATCAACGCCGCGGCCTCTTTCTCGACGGCAAGCGGGTCCTACATCGTCTTTCACGGCCACGCCGGCGCGCACGGCGTGGGCTGCCCCAGCGGCCCAAGCGGCGATCTCGTGTCGCTGCGGATCGTGCCCGGCTCCCCGCCGCGGGTCGCGACCGCCTGGTGCGCCGACAACCAGGGTCAGGGCTCCCCGATCGTCACGACCACCGACGGCCGGTCCGAAGCCATCGTCTGGTCGGCGGGCGCGGAGGGCAGCGAGCGCCTACACGCCTGGAATGCCGAGACCGGCGAGCCCATCTTCGCGGGGGGCTCGGGCGGCGACCTCATGAGAAGGGTTCGACGTTTCACGGCGCCCATCGCGGTCAAAGGCCGCATCCTCGTGGGCGCCGACAACCGCCTCTACGCGTTCAAGATGCACTGAAGGGCCCTTCAGCGGTACGGAGGCGTGCCGCAGTCCTGGTGTGACCCATGTGTGACCCAAGTGCCATTGGCCGAACCTGGTGACCCGCCTAGGACTCGAACCTAGAACCCAGAGAATAACAGATATCCGCGAGGCTTGACGAGGTGACCATGTATGACCATAATAAGGTCATGAGCAAGGTGGGCATTGCCGACCTGAAGGCGCATCTGAGCCAACACCTGCGTAAGGTACGCGCGGGTCGCACGCTCACGGTCGTCGACCGCGACACTCCAGTGGCGCAGATCATCCCGTACGACGCCGAGACGCCGCTCGAAGTCCGCCGGGCGACGCGGAGACCCAGTACCCTGCGCTTGCCGCCGCCGGCCTCGAAGCCGACCGACAGCCTGTCCGCCCTGCTCCAGGACCGAGCGTCGAGGTGATTGCTTACCTCGACACCTCGGCGCTGCTCCGGCTCGTCCTCCGCGAGGCGGGCGCCCTCGAGGACCTGCGGTCGAGTGAAGCCCTCGTTTCCAGCGAGTTGCTCGCCGTCGAGTCCCTTCGAACGATCGACCGGCTGCGCCTCCATGGCGCGCTCTCGCCAGAGGAAGCCGCCTCCCGACGTGCCACCGTGGCCGACTGGTTGGAGGCCGTCGACCTCGTCTTGCTTCAGCGCCCGATACTGACCCGTGCCTCCGAGCCTCTTCCGACCCCCTTGGGAACCCTGGACGCGCTGCACCTGGCCACCGCTCTCGTGTGGCGTGACCGCATCCGCCAGACGCTCGTGATGGCGACTCATGACGGTGGCCTCGCGCTGGCCGCGCGGTCCTTCGGGCTCGAAGTGCTGGGCGCCTGAAGGCGGCGACACGGCCGATCGAGAGAGGAGCAGGCAGAGCCCCCGCGCCGGCGGGGCTCGAAGCCGAGAAACGGGGGCGTCCTAACGGCTCACCCCGTCGCCTGGTTGCTCCGTTCCTCCGCCTGCGCACCCTGAGAGCTTCTCGCGGACCTGAAGGGTCTCGGGTTCCGAGCCTGCGCCCGCGTCGCGACCAGCAACGGAATTCACTTGACCTTGGATCTAGCTCCAAGGTCTATCCTGGATATGGGACAGATGACGGACGGGCTCAAGATCGGCGAGCTGGCCACGCGGTGCGGAGTGTCGCGGGACACGGTCCGCTTCTACGAGCGGGAGGGGCTTCTGCCCCGGCCGCGCCGGACGGCCTCGCAGTACAGGGTCTACGGGCAGGAAGACGAGGGCCGCCTGCTCTTCATCCGCCATGCCCAGACCATCGGCCTGACGCTGGACGACATCCGCGAGCTGATCCGGTACGAGGAGCTACGGACGCCCGGCGAGTGCCGGCGCGTGGCGGGGCTGCTCCGGCAGAGGATCGAGGCCATCGACCGGAAGCTCGTCGAGCTCAGGGCCTTCCGCCGCCGGCTCGTGGAGGGTATCGCGCGCTGCGAGAAGGCCGAGGGCGAGGCCTGCCCCGTGGTGTTGGATCTCTCTCGGGCAGGCGCGAGACGTAGAAGGGAGTCCTAGAGCGATGAGAGTCGAAAGAGCGGCGGCGGCGGGATCGGTCGTGAGCGGGATGCTGGCCTCCGTTTGCTGCATCGGGCCGCTGGTCTTCGCGCTGCTGGGGATCTCCGGCGCGGCCTTCGCCCAGCATTTCGAGCCATTCCGGCCCTACCTCCTGGTCGTCACCTATGTGCTGCTGGGCGGCGCCTTCTACCTCACGTACCGGCCTCAGCAGGCTGCCTGTGCACCGGGCGAGGCCTGCGAGATGCCCCGGACGAATCGCTTCGGGAAGGCCATGCTCTGGATCGCTGCGATCGTCGTGGTCCTGGCGACCACATTCCCGTGGTACGCGGGGTACCTGCCGTTGTAAGGGAACAGCGGCGGCGGCCTCAGCGCCGCCGAGCGCAAGGAACACACGAGGCGTGACGTATGGCGAAACCGCAAGCAGACGAGTTCGATCTCTTGATCCTTGGCTCGGGGTCCACGGCGTTCGCAGCCGCTCTGCGGGCCCGGGAGCTGGGGAAGACCGCACTCATGACCGAGGAGCGGACCATCGGCGGCACGTGCGTGAATCGCGGCTGCCTTCCCTCGAAGAACCTCATCGAGGCGGCGAAGCTCCTCTACGACGCTCGTGCTCCCCGCTACCCGGGCATCGGCCCGACGGCGCCCGCCCTCGATTTTCAGGGTCTCATCGGCCAGAAGGACGAGTTGGTCCGCGCCTATCGCGCGAAGAAATACGAGAGCCTTCTCGGCGACGGCGTGCGGTTGGAGCGCGGGCACGTCGCGTTCCTCGACGATCGCACCATCGAGATCGGTGGGAAGCGCTTCAGGGGTGATCGCGTCCTGATCGCGACCGGCTCGCGGCCTGTTCTGCCGCCCATCGATGGCTTGGACGATGTCCCATTCCTCACGAGCGATCTCCTCACCAGCGACGAGCCCATGGAGCTCACAGGACTGCCACCGTCGCTGCTCATCCTGGGCGGCGGCTACATCGCCCTCGAGCTGGGTCAGATGTTCCAGCGGCTTGGAACCAACGTGACGATTCTCGAACGCGGGGAAGAACTGCTCGCGCGCGGCTACGAGCCCGAGGTAGGACCCACGATTCGCGGGATCCTGGAGCAAGACGACATCCGCGTCGTCACGTCGGCGCAGGTGACCGGGGTGCGAACAGACGGCGACGGCATCGTTGCGGCGGTCGCGACGCGGGGAGGCGCACGAGAGCTCCGCGCGGCGCGGCTCCTCGTGGCGACGGGCCGACGACCGAACACCGACGCGATCGGGATCGAGAAGGCGGGCGCCGAGGTCGGTCCACGGGGCCAGATCCGCGTGGATCGCCATCTCCGGACGAACGTGCCCCATGTCTTCGCCGCCGGCGACGTCGTCGTCGGCGAGCATGGGAGCCAGATGGCGACGCCGGTCGGCAGCCAGGACGGCGCGATCGCCGCCCACAATGCGTTCCGCGCCGACCTGCGTGAGGTGGACCATCGGGTCGTTCCTCGCGTCATCTTCACCGATCCCCCGATCGCGGTCGTCGGCCTCACCGAAGAGCAGGCGATCGCCGCCGGTCATCCGTGCTGGTGCAACACGCTTCCGATCTCGCTCGTACCGCGCGCCGGAGCGATCCGCGACACGCGAGGAATCGTCAAGATGGTGGCCGACGCGGAGACCCACGAGGTCCTCGGCGTCACGATGATCGGCCACGGAGCGGCCGAGGTCATCCACGAGGCGGCCATGGGGCTGCGTTTCCGCGCCACCCTTCTCGACTTCATCGGCCTGCTGCACGTCTACCCGACGATGGCGGAGGCCTTGAAGATCGTCGCCATCTCGCGGTTCAAGGACCCCGAGCGGCTCTCGTGCTGCGCGGAGTGAGGATGTCGGCGCGTGATCACATCGACAAGGCCGGGCTTCCCTTCTGCCCGGTGCCGGACTGCCCGGTCGTCTACTTCGGACACGACGAGGTCTTTGACCGCGACGAGATCGTCGTCCCCGTCTTCCAGAAGGAGCCCACGGGCGAACACACTATCTGCTACTGCTTCGCCATCAGCGAGCGTGGGATCCGGACGGAGTTGATCCGCACGGGCGGCTCGTCGGCGAGCGAGCGCTGAGGGTTACGTCCTCTGGGAACGCGGCAAGCTGCGCCTGCCTGCCACACCCGCCACCCTGCTGGAGGCGTCCTGGAGATCTCCGGGGTGTGGCGCCGGGGGCTGCGGCAAAGGCTCGACGCGCGTTCCACCGGTGATCTTCCCTGGGACGAAGGGCGTCGCGCGCTCGGCCTCGACACGGGGAAGCGTCGGCGTGCGACCCTTTTGTCTGGAATCCGTTCCAGGCGATTCGAGCGCCGGGAGCCCTACTGGTATCGGCCGCCGTGACGCAGCCCCAACAGCGACTAGCGCGATGACGGCCCGCGGCGGACATTCCCTGCCGATCAGGCATTTGGATTTCTCGGAGGCGGAGTCGAAACAAGAATTGACTTGACCTTGATCCGGGTCCTGGGTGCTACCCTTCGAGGCTGTGGGAGGCGTCATGTCACAAGGCAACTCGCGGCTTGTGATCCTTGCGGTCGGCTGCTGGCTGACCGTCGCGCCGGCGTTCGCCGAGGTCAACTCGGTCGTCTTCAAGACGACCAACAAGAAGGTCGGGTTCCTTTGAGGCAC
>Ga0070698_100004153_pt1 | contig 15930 bp, 16 predicted proteins | sample KBSK1502metaG_FD_65477 | JGI IMG/M metagenome (GOLD analysis project Ga0070698, IMG submission 65477) | Corn, switchgrass and miscanthus rhizosphere microbial communities from Kellogg Biological Station, Michigan, USA - KBS K1-50-2 metaG | ecosystem: Host-associated > Plants > Roots >...
GGCGGCAGCTTCCGCGAGGGCGACGGGTACATCGATCCGCCGCGCAACGTGCGCGCCTACTCCCTGGCCATGCAGGCGACCGGGGTCGAGCTACGCGAGCGCTGCGCGTTCACCGGCCTGCGCACGAGCGACGACGGTTCCCGCGTGACGGGTGTCGAGACCGCGAACGGCGCCATCGAGACGGAGCGTGTGCTGCTGACCGGCGGGCCGTCGCTGCGCTCGGTCGGTGAGCTGGCCGGGCTGCGCATCCCGGCCGGTGCCGCTCGACATACGGTCGCGGTCCTCGAGCCACACGCGGCGTTCGACGTGGAGCGGATGCCGATGGTCTTCGATCTGACGGCGGGCTTGTACTGGCGTCTCGAGGAGGGCGGGCTGCTGTTCGGCTGGAGCGATCCGGACGAGTCGCCGGGCGAAGCGCGCGCCATCGACTGGAGCGCGTATGAGCGCTACCGCGAGCGGCTAGCCGGCTACGTCCCGCTCACGCGTGACCTCGGACTGCGCAAGATCTGGGCGGCCACCATCGACTACAGCGCGGACCATCTCCCGATCCTCGGGCCCGGGCTGCGCGCCGATGGCACGTCCATCGCCGGCGTCACCGTGGCGCTCGCGGCAGGGCACGGGATGATGTGGGGCCCGGGCGTCGCCCGCGTGGCCGCAGACCTGGCGGTCCACGGGAAGACCTCGCTGATCGACGTCACCGACATGGGCCTCGACCGGTTCGACGCGCAGGGGCGAAGCCGGGTCGCCCCGGATTCGGTAGCGCTGCCCTATCCGGCGGCGGTCGAGTAGCCCGCCGCGGGGTCAGCTGCAGCCGCAGCCGTCTCCGCAGCAACCGCCCTCGGCGAGGACTGGCAGGCCGGCGACCGGCCTGGGCAGATCGACGGTCCGGATGTCCCCCATCGACCAGCCGGTCGGTTTCGTGGCGCGGACGATCGCCCCGTGCAGGCCATCGCCGACGGCGTGGGTCGGCGAAACCGAGATGTCGGTCAGGCCCACGGCCTCGAGCCCGGCACGATACTCGGCAAAGGACAGCGCGCCCGCGATGCAGCCGACGAAGCTGCCGCGCTCCGCGCGTTCGGTGGGGGAGAGGGCGTCGTCCGCGACGACGTCGCTGATGCCGACGCGGCCGCCCGGCCGAAGGACGCGTGCCACCTCGGCAAGCACCGCAGCCTTGTCCGTGGACAGATTCACGACACAGTTGCTGATGACGACGTCGACCGACGCGTCCCCGAGCGGGATCGACTCGATCCGGCCCTTGCGGAACTCGACGTTCGTGGCACCGGCGTCGGCCGCGTTGCGACGCGCGAGCTCCAGCATCTCGTCGGTCATGTCGAGGCCGTAGGCGAACCCGGTCGGACCGACGCGCGAGGCGGACAGGAGCACGTCGATGCCACCGCCCGACCCCAGGTCCAGCACCACCTCGCCGGGTCGCAGCTCCGCGACGGCGGTCGGATTCCCACAGCCGAGGCTGGCCAGCACGGCGGCCTCAGGCAACGAGGCCCGGTCAGTCGCCTCGTACAGCAGCTCGCCCCAGATCGGCTCAGATGTCCCGGCTGGGGTGCAACAGTCGTTGGATGCCTCACCGTCGGGCCTGCGGCCCTCGAGTACGGCGCGTGCGACATCGGCGTAGTTGGCGCGGACACGGTCCGTGATGGTCTCGGGGCGCGGGTCCTGGTTCCCGGCCGACGGGGCGCTCGTGGTCATGATCGGGTCGGCGGTGGTCATCCGGTCGTCGCTCCGTGTGGTGTCGCGTGGGGGGGAGTTGATATCGACGGCCGTCAATATGCCCGGCCCTTCCGGTCTTGTCAATATCGAAATCTACCGATATCCTGCACGCATGGCACGCACTCCCAGTAGCACGTCCCTGGATCCCGACGTCCGACTCCTGGCCGCGCTCGCCGACCCGACACGCCTGGCGATCGTCCGGGAGCTGGCGGCCACGACCGAGACCTGCGCCTGTGATTTCACGGCGATCGGCGACGTGGGCCAACCGACCATCTCGCATCACCTGCGGGTGCTTCGCGAGGCCGGCGTGGTGACCTCGGAGCGGCGCGGGCAATGGATCTGGTACCGCCTCGCGCCGGATGTGGCGGTGCGCCTGGCGTCCATCGCCCGCGGCATGATCCCCGGTGGCCTCATCCCGGCCAGCGACCTCGTGGCGCGCCGCGCGTCCAGCGCCGCCGCAGCCCCGCCGGCGGCGCCCGGCCCTACTGCCTGAGAGCGTCCGGCGGGATCATCCAGCGCAGCGTCCCGGCTCCGGGCTCGAGTGGTCCCTCGATCTCGATCCGGGCGAGGGCGCCCTTGCGCATCGGGGTATTCGCTGAGTCGGACAGGATCGACACCAGCTCGCTGAAGTCGGGGTCGTGGCCGACGAGCACGGGCCGTTCGGTGTCGTCCGCATCCTTGAGGATCGCGGCCACCGTGTCGAGGTCCAGCGCTCCTGCCAGGCGATGATCCTCCACCACGTCGACGCCGAGGTGCGCCGCGACGATCTCCGCGGTCTGCAGCGCGCGGAGCTTCGGGGAGGTCAGGATGGCCTCCGTCCGGAAGCCGATATCGGCCAGGTATCGCCCCAGCCGCTCCGCCTGTGACCGGCCCTTCTCGCTGAGCGGACGGGCGGCATCGGGTCCGTCCCACGCCTCCGGGTCGCCGGCGTGCGCGTGGCGGATCAGGTGGAGGAGCATCAGGCCGGCTGCCGGCGAGTGACCGTGGCGAACTGGCGGATCCGTTCGCCGAGCTGGATGAACACCTTGCGGAACACCGCCAGGCGCTCCTCCTCGGTGCCTGTGGCCGCGGCCGGGTCCTCGTAACCCCAGTGCAGCGACTCGTGGACGCCGGGGAACACTGGGCACGTCTGGCGAGCCTGGTCGCACACCGTCACGACGTAGTCGAACGACTGGCCCAGGTACTCATCGACCGACTTGGAGCGTGCCCACGAGGCATCGATGCCGGCCTCCGCGAGGACTCGCAGCGTGAGCGGGTTGATGCCCTTGGGCTCCGTGCCGGCGCTGTGGACCTCGAACGCGTCGCCCCCGTGCTGGCGCAGCAGCGCCTCGGCCATCACGCTCCGCGCCGAGTTGCCAGTGCACACGAAGAGCACCCGGATCGGGTCCTCGGCACTCAAGGGTTCAGGTCCTCCACGTCACCCGTCACGAGATACACGATGTCCTCGGCGATGTTCGTCGACCGGTCGCCGATCCGTTCGAGATAGTGCGACGCGATGATGATCCGGGTCCCGCGCTCGACGTTGGCGGGGTCCTGGCGCATCAGCTCGACGACGTCGTCGAACGTCGCGTGGTACAGCCGGTCGATGTCGTCGTCGAGGACGGCGACCTCGCGAGCGGCGACCGCGTCCGCATCGACCAGGGCGCGCAGCACGCCATGGACGAGGACGGCCGAGCGCTCGGCCATCTCCGGTAAGTGCACGTAGTCGGCGAGCGGGGGCTCAGGCGCGAGCTTGATGACCTGTTTCGCGACCGACGAGGCATGGTCGCCGATCCGCTCCAACTCATACGTCACGTGGTCCAGCGTGAGCAGATAGCGCAGGTCGCGCGCCACGGGATTCTGAGTCGCGATCGTGACGCTGATGAGCCGCGAGACCTCGCGCTGCGCGTCGTTGATCCGGGCGTCCGCCTTGATGATGTCGAGGGCAAGCTCGGCGTCGTGGCCGGTCAGGGCCTTGCTCGCCTGCCGGATCGCCTCCTCGACGAGCGAGCCCATCCGCAGGACCGCGTCCTTGATCTCCTGCTCCTGCAAGTCGAGCGGGTCGCGCCGGGCGTGCGCGCCGGGCGGCTCGAGGCGCCCTGCCGCCGCGTCGAGGAGCGCATCCACCTCGGCGTCGACGCCGTTGCCGCCCGCGCCGGCGCCCGTTGCCTCGCGTCCTTCGGTCATGTCGCCCCCTGTCTCAGCCGAACCGACCGGAGACATAGTCTTCGGTCAGCCGGTCGGCCGGATTGGTGAAGATCGTGATCGTGTCGCTCTGCTCGACGACGTAGCCCGCCCCGTCGTCGGCCATGTTGAGGAACACGGTCTTGTCCGATGCCCGGGCAGCCTGCTGCATGTTGTGGGTCACGATGACGATCGTGTACTGCTCCTTGATCTGGGCCATCAGCTCCTCGATCTGGAGCGTGGCCCGCGGGTCGAGGGCGGAGCACGGCTCGTCCATGAGGATGACGTCCGGCGATGTCGCGATCGCACGGGCGATGCACAGCCGCTGCTGCTGGCCGCCTGACAGGGAGAGTCCCGATTGCTTGAGCTTGTCCTTGACCTCGTTCCACAGCGCCGCGCGCTGGAGGCTGCGCTCGACGAGCGCGTCGAGGTCGCCCTTGAAGCCGTTGAGGCGGGGTCCGAACGCCACGTTGTCGTAGATCGATTTGGGAAACGGGTTCGGTTTCTGGAAGACCATGCCGATGTGCCGGCGAACCTCGACCGGGTCGACGTATGCAGCGTACAGGTCTTCCCCCTGGTACACGACCGAGCCCTCGACCCGGGTGCCGGGGATCAGGTCGTTCATCCGGTTCATGGTCCGCAGCAGCGTCGACTTGCCCGAGCCGGACGGCCCGATGATGGCCGTGATCTGGTGGGTCGGCACCTTGATGCTGATGTTCTTGACCGCCCGGAATGCGCCGTAGAAGAAGCTGACGTCCCGGAGCTCGATGATGGGCGCCTCGTCCGCCGGCGCCGTCGCGCCATCGGTGGCGGATCGAGCGCTCGTGGCGACATGGATCACCTGGGTCGCCGGCGGGATCGCTGCCTCGGTCGAGTCGACGGTGTCGGGCGCCGTGGTGGTGGGTTGCATGAGGTCTCCCGAGTGCTGCGGAGGAGGCTCGATCGCGTCGGAGGGCTGGTCGGTCACCATTTCCGGTCGTACCGGTTGCGCAGGAAGATGGCGAACGCATTGGCGATGAGGGTCACGGCGAGGAGCACGATGATCGCCGCCGAGGTCAGGGCGCGGAACTCGTCCTGCGGCTTGCGGGCCCAGTCGAAGACGATGATCGGGAGCGCGGTGTACGGCCCGCCGAACAGGTTGCCGATGCCGCCGGCCGTCGAGAACGAACCCAACACGGCACCGGCCAGGATGAGTGGCGCCGTCTCACCGAGGGCGCGCGACAGGGCGAGGACCGTGCCGGTCAGGATGCCCGGCACCGCCGACGGCAGGACGAGCTTGCGCACGACCTGCCAGCGCGATGCCCCGATCCCGTAGCCTGCCTCGCGGATGCTGTTCGGGACCGCACGGATCGCCTCGGCCGACGTGATGATGACGAGGGGCAGGATCAGGACCGCGAGCGTCAATCCGCCGGACAGGATGTTGCGGCCGTTGCCGACGCCGATGGCCTGGAAGAGCGCGACGAACACGGCGAGCCCGAGCAGGCCGTAGACGACCGACGGGACGCCCGCCAGGTTGCGGATGTTGACGTCGATCGCCCGGGTCAGCCGGTTGGCCGGCGCGTACTCCTCGAGGTAGATGGCGGTCAGGATCCCGATCGGGAAGGCGATCACGCTGACCATCACCGCCAGCATCGCCGTGCCGACGAGGCCCTGGAGGACGCCCGCCCGGTCGGGCCGGCTCGAGAGCGACGAGGTCAGCATGTCCGTCCCGCGTTCGACCAGTACCGGCAGCCCCCGCTGGAACTGGTCGCCGACCAGCACGGCGAGGATGGCCAACGTGAAGAGCAGGCTCGCCAGCAGGAGACCGGAGAACACGTAGCCGACGAGGTCGATCCGCTTGCCCTGCAGCGATCGATGGACGGCGCCCGCGGTGACGGCCTGGGTGGTCGACATGGCCAGGCTCCTAATACTTCTGCCGGGTGCGGCGGACGAACGTGTCGCCGAGCAGGTTCAGACCGAGCGTGATCAGGAACAGCACGAAGCCCAGGAAGAACAGGCTCAGGAAGGCGGACGTCGAGCCGGTGACCTGGTCGGAGCCCGCGGCGAGCGACGCCATCGCGCCGGTCAGGGTCTGACCGGGCCCAAGGGGATCGACGGTGAACAGCGACCCGGCGGTCGCCCCGGCGGCCAGCGCCACGACCATCGTCTCGCCGATGGCCCGCGAGACGGCCAGGATCAGGGCCGCCACGATCCCCGAGATCCCGGCCGGCACGACGACCCGCAGGCTCGTGGTGATGCGGCGCGCCCCCAGACCGTAGGAGGCCTCGCGCAACGCCTGCGGCACGGCCCGCATCGCGTCCTCGGACACGGATGCGACGAGCGGGATCGTCAGGATCCCGACCCCGATGCCGGCAGCGAGGATCGTGGGACCGGTCGCGTCCGGGAAGAGCGCATGGACGAACCGCGGGTTGATGACCGTCAACGCGAAGAAGCCGAGCACGACGCTCGGGATGCCGGCGAGGATCTCGAGGATCGGCTTGACCACCGTGCGGGTGCGCGGCCCGGCATATTCCGACAGGTAGATCGCGCTGGCGAGCCCGACCGGGGCGGCGACGGCGATGGCGATGACCGTCACGAGCAGCGACCCGACGAGCACCGTCGGGATCGAGAACATGCCGCGTCGCGGGAACCAGCCCTCGGCGAACAGCTGGCCGAGGTCGATGCTGGTGACGAAGGTGAACGCCTGGAAGATCAGCGAGAGGACGATCCCCAGGCTGATCAGGATCGACAGGCCGGACGCGCCGAGCAGGATGGCCCGGATCATGCCCTCGTTCCGTCGCCGGTTGGGAGTGCCCTGGAGCCGGCTACCCGCGGGAGCCGCGACCGTCAATCGATCCTCCTCGTGTGTGGCCCGTCATCGTGCCACGAGCGGTCCGGTATGTGCTGGAGATGGAGCGGCCGGCCAGACCTTCCGAGTAGGGTCTGGCCGGCCGGAGGAGGAGGGGGATCAGCGGCCGTCCCAGGCGGTTCGCGTCGCTGCGAGGGTGTCCGCCGGGAGGTTCACGTAGGGCACGGTTTCGAGCACGGTCGAGATCGTCCCCTCCGCGAGGTAGTAGTCGACGTAGCCGACGATCGCCGGGTTCGCGGCGGCCTTGGCCTTGTTGACGTACAGGTACAAGGACCGAGAGATCGGATAGGAGCCGTCGGCGATGGTCTCGGCCGAGGGCTTGATGCAGTCGCCGCCGGCGTCCTTCGAAACACCGAGCTCCTCGACCTTGTCCGAGTTCTCCTCGGCGAAGGCGAAGCCGACCCAACCGAGCGAGCTCGGCGATCCGGCGATGTTCTCGATGATCGTGTTGTCGTTCGGGCTCGCGGTGTAGTCCGGGCGAGTGGTGGTGTGCTTGGTTTTCGGATCGAGCTTGCCGCGCGGATCGGCCAGCTTGTCGAGCACGATCTCGACGAACGAGTCGTACGTGCCGGACTCCTCGCCCGGTCCGCTGATATCCAGTTTGGCGTCCGGGTAGGTGAGCTTGGTCCCGAGCTCGGTGCCCAGCGCCTGGGCGTCCGACCACTTGGCGAAGCCCTGCGACTCGGGGCCGACGAGTGCGTAGAGGTCGGGGAAGGACAGGCACTCGATGGCCGTGTTCTGCGGCGACGTCATGACGGTGATGCCGTCGAACGCGATCTGGAGCTCGATGTAGTCGATTCCGGCCGCTTTGCAGGTGGCCGCCTCCTCGTCCTTGATCTTGCGCGACGCGTCGCTGATGTCGGTCTCGCCCTTGCAGAAGCGCTTGAAGCCGTCGCCGGTGCCCGGGCCTTCGATCGTGTAGTTGAAGTCCGGGTTGCTCTCCTTGAGCAGCTCGGCGACACCGGTCGAGATCGGCTCGACGGTCGAGGATCCGGAAACGGTGATCGTGCCGCTGACGGCGGGGGCCGCCGGCGCGCTGCTGTCAGGCGCGGTGCTCGCGGGCGCGGAGCCGTTGCCCGGCGCAGCCGTCGTCCCGGCGCCACTCCCGGTACATGCACCGAAGGCGAAGACCGCCAGCAGTGCCAGAGCCCCGACGCGCTTCGGCTTCGTGGTCGTCACTCGATGTTTCCTCCTACCGGTCGCCGCAACCTGGCTCGGCCTCGGCGTGCAGTCCCTCCGGTCTGACACGGCTCAGCCTGGGCAGGCGCCATCAACGGTCGCTTTTCGAGCGGTTAAGGGACCGTTAACGGCGAGAGGCCGCGGATCTTCGTCGGCGCAGCCGCACGGGCGGCGTTATCCGGACTGGCCGTCCGTGTCGCGGCGAGCGCGTGCCCGGAGCTGCTCCTCGATCGAGTTGATCTGGTCCTCGCTCATTTGGTCGATGTTCACGAGGGCGTTGCTGGCGCCTCGGATCGATTCGATGAGTTCGTCGTGCACGATCTTCGACTCGCGTGCCTGACGGTTGGCTTCGAGCAGGATCAGGATGCCGAGCAGGTACGTCAGGATCGTCGTCGAGGTGTTGACCACCAGCTGCCACGTGTCACTGAACGCGAAGAAGGGTCCACTGCCGGCCCATAGGAGGATCACCAGCACCGACACGAGGAAGAATTGCCACGATCCGACGCTGAGGGTGACCTTGTGCGCGATCCGACGGAACAGGTCGTTCATGTCGACGCTCATGATGACTCAGCCGTCCACCAGGGCGTGGCAAGAGATGGATACGCCCGGCTCTCGCTAACCGCCTGTCGACGGGTCGTTGACAGGATGTTCGCGGTCGCCGGCGGGAGCTTCGCCGTCACGAAGGCTGGCGCGGTAGGCGACCACCTCGACGCGTTCGAGGGTGATCAGGCCGTCGCCGATCATGGCGTCGATCTCCGGGAGGAGGCGGCGCAGCCGTTCCTCATTGTCGACGACCTCGATGAGGATCGGTAGGTCCTCCGAAAGTCGAAGGATCCGGGTCGTGTGCAGATGTGCGCGGGCGCCGAAACCTTCGATCCCACGGAAGACGGTGGCGCCGGCCACGCCCTGCTCTCGAAGGAACGCGACGATCACCTCGTAGAGGGGCGCGCCGTGATGTCGGTCGGCGTCACCGATGTAGATCCGCGCGAGCATCGCTGGTCCATCCAGGCGTCTCACAGCAACCTCCCGAGCGTCAGGCCCGCGCCGACGGCCACGACCCCTAGGATCGCCGAACCGAGGATGTTCCCGAGCGCGAGTCCGTACGCGCCGGACGCCACGAGCTGCCACGACTCGAGCATGTAGGTCGAGAACGTGGTGTACGCACCGATGAACCCGATCAGCACCGGCCCGCGGATATCGGCCGGCAAGATCGCTCGGTCGACAGTCAGCGCGAAGAGCGCTCCGAGCAGGAACGATCCTGAGAGGTTCACGACCAGCGTGCCCCAAGGAAAGGCCCCGGCGACGCGCTCGGCGACGAAGCCATCGACCACGTAGCGCGCGATGGCGCCAGCGAATCCTCCGAGTCCGATCAGGATGAGTGGCACGTCGCTCCTTCGGCGTTGATCTCCAGATGGTACGGTTCCGAGCCGCAGCCCCCACATCGGGCGCGTAGGTGGAGAGGAAGAGCGCACCATGGCGAAGTCGACGAATGGGTCCCGCAAGGCCCGGGCCTCGAGTGTCCCGGCAGACGTCCTCGGCGCCGTCGGGGACTTGGTCGCAGCTGCGCAGCACGCGTCGGCGCCCGTGACCGGAAAGGCCGCCAAGGAGCTCCGCAAGCTTGGCAAGCAACTCGACGCTGCTCGCGCGACGGAGGCCAAGCGCCTTGGCCAGCTGGCCAAGGCCGAGAGCAACAATGGCCGCAAGCAGGTCGCGAAGCGACAACGCCAGGCCGGCGCGGCGGCTGCTGAGGTCGCCTCCCTCATCGCGCGCATCGGCGAGCGGGCGCTCGCCGCGGCTGGAACTGGGACCCGCACGCTCGGTCAGACCGCGATGGAGGTCGGTTCCGCGGCGGCGACCGCGGCTCAGGCAGTCTCGCCGATCAAGGCCGCCACGCGGACGCGGGGCGCCCAGACTGCCAGGACCGGAACCAGGGCGAAGGCGTCGGCCACGCGGCAGTCCGCGACGACGCGTGGGGCGTCGGCGACGCGAGCAACGGGGTCGCGCGCACGAGCGGCAGGCACCCGTGCGAAGGCTGCCGCAGGGACGCGAGCCAAGGCTGCGGCGACTCGAGCGAGGACGGCCGGGAGGGCAGCAGGCACGCGAGCGGCAGCCGCCGGGACACGAGCTCGTGCCGCGGCCGCAAAGGCGCTGCCGGCCGCCGCCAAGCCGGCGTCGGTGGCACCCGCCTCGCCCAAGAGCCCGAGGGCAGCGTCCGCGACGAAGCGATCGGCCAGCGCGACACGGGCCCCGGCGAAGGCGGCAACCAGCAGGGCTGCATCCGCGAAGACGGCGACCGCCAAGGCCTCGACGGCGAAGCCGACGACCCGCCGGTCCGGGGCCGCCAAGCCGGCGACGCGCCGGTCCGCGACCGCCAAGCCGGCGACGCGCCGGTCCGCGACCGCCAAACGGGCATCGACTGCAACGGCAGCCGCGACCAACGCGCCGACCGCTGCGGCGACCACGACCACGCCGGCGGCCGCTGGGCCCGCTTCGACCGCTCGACGCGCGCCGTCGACCACACGGAAGCCAACGACCAGGAGGGCCACGACCCGCAAGCCCGCGACACGGAAGGCTGCCACGTCGGGTACCGCTCGCGCATCGGGTAGCTCGTCCTCGGCCAAGCGACCTCGGGGGTCGGCTCGGCCGGCAGCGGACGCCGGCTCCGGCCCGTCCGCGTGACCCTCGACCGCCTGGGCCCGATCCTCGCCGGGTGAACGACCGACCGCCCGTCGGGGCGTCGGTCGATCTCGGCTCCAACTCGGTCCACCTGCTCGTCGCCGCGATCGCCGGGCACGGGCTCACGCCGCTGGCCGACGAATCGGCTTTCCTTGGACTCGGGGCGGCGGTCGACGACCAGGCGGCCCTCGGGCCCGCCGGCCGCGCGGAACTGGGTGACACCCTCGTCCGCTACGCGACTACGGCCCGGCAGCTGGGTGCATCCCACATCACCTTCATGGGCACGGAGCCCATCCGTCGTGCCGCAGACGCGGCGCGGCTCGTGGTCGAGATCGAGGCCATCAGCGGCGTGCCGCTCCACGTCCTGACCCACGAGGAGGAGGCTTACCTCACGCTGGTTGGCGTGACCGCCGGGCGGGCCGTCACGCACGAGACCCTGGTCGTTGACATCGGCGGCGGCAGCTCCGAGTTCTGCGCGGTCGCCGCCGGTGGCCTCGCCCGTGCGGCCGGCCTTCGGTTGGGCTCGAACCGCCTGACGATGGAGTTCGTCCGCGACGACCCTCCAACCCCCCGACAGCTCGAGTCGATGGCGGCGGCTGCCGATGGGATCGTTCGCGCCGCCCTTCAGGCGGCCCCGACCGACCTAGCGCTGGTCGGCGGGACGGCGTCGAACCTCCTGAAGGTGACCGCCGCCGGTACCGCCGATCGCGTCATCACCCGCAAGCGGGTCGCCGAGGCGCTGGCTACCCTCACAGCGGCCCGTGCGGCCGAGACATCTGCGCGCTTCGGCGTCAACCCGACCAGGGCCCGCCTCCTGCCAGCGGGCGCCGTGATCGTCGACGCGATCATGCGGCGATACGGCGTGGACGCTGTCCGCGTGTCGGAGGAGGGCATGCGCGAAGGAGCGATCCTCGTCGCGGAGCACGCGGGCCGCGCCTGGCGGGATCGGCTCCCGGAGCTCGCCCACGGCTGGCGCCAGTAGGGCCGGGAGTCAGAGGCCGGCGACGACCCGCCCAAGCGTCCTGCGGAACTGCACGCCGGCGACGCCGCGCCACGTCGGCCCGATCGTGCGACGCAGGCGGGTGACCTCCTTTTCGCGATCGACCAGGTAGCGCCCGATCGCGGCCGTCTCGGGCGCGCTCAGGTCGGCGGCATGCTCGAGGAGGAAGGTCCGGGTCATCGACGCGGTCACATCGGCGTCGTTCATCAGCCCCAGGTGATCCTGGAGCGCGGTGACACGGGCGATCAGCGGATCCGCGTCGGCACCGAGCGCTTCCCGGACGAACTCCACCGAGTAGCGCAGCCACTTCCCCGCGATGCGCAGCTCGTGGAGCGTCGGCACGTCCGCCCAGCGCAGGACGGATTCGTAGCCCCGAACCCCTTCATACGCCGCCCACACGCGTGACGGCGCCGTGTCGCGGACCCGGTGCGGCTCGACTGGTCCGACCGGAACCACGGCCGCACCCTCGGTCCGTACGAAATCGACGTAGTCGTCGACCCATCGCTGGAACGCCGGCGAGTCGAGGTCGCGAAGGAGGAGCACCCGGGCGTCGTCGCGGTGCTGCCGCCAAGCGGTCAGCAGGGGCTCGAGGCCGCGTTGTTCCGCGACCGGCAGGTCCGCGCGATACGCGTCGGCTGCCTCCAGCTGGACGTCGAGGTCGCGCACGGTCCCGAGCCGCCCGGCGGTCTCGCGCAGACCGTCGCGATAGCGCTTCGTGCGCCCCTTCCGGAAGGCCTCCCCGAACACTCGCCACGCCGCTCGCTGGCGGCGGGTCGCGACGCGCATCTTGTGCACCGCTTCGTTGTCGACGCCAGCGCGGACCCCGGGTTCGTATTCGAGCATGCGCGCGAGATGAAAACGCATGACCTTGCGGCCAGCTTCGGCGATGTGGTCCTCGGCGGTCACGCCGGGCGTCCTGCCGACGACGAGTCGCGGCGCCGGGCGGTCGGCTTCGGCAGTGGCGGCCGTGCTGGCGGTCGTGGCGGGGACCCGCCCAAGGGTGAATTCCCCGGCTTCGGGCTCATCGCCGGTCGCGCCGTCCACGGCGGCCAGCGCGGCCTCGAGCTTGCTCGTCTGCGCCCGCCGGAGCGTCGGCTCGGCGTCGAGCGCGGCGCCCAGCGCCTCGAGCTCCGTCTCGTCGCCCTTCTGGAGCTCGGCCTCGAGCTCGACGAAGCGGTCGACGATGCGACCGCGGCTCACGACGTCGACCTCGTCGAGGCTCAACTCCACGCGGCTCTGACCCGACTTGAGCTGCCGCTTCCGGCGCAACTGGCGGACCGTCACGAGCTCCACGAGGGGGGCATCGCCGGCGTGCTCGAGGACGAGCGAACGGGCGTCGGATGGCGGCCAGTCGACGGGGGCGGCGATGCGATCCGCGGGGCCTTCGAGCTCCTCGCGCCGGACCGAACCGCCCGGACCGTCGGTCCGGGTCAGCGACTTGACCGAGACCATGGTCTTGTCGCCGGAACGACGAAGTCGCACGGCGAAGCCTGCCCGTCCGAGGGCGCCGTCGGCGGTGTCGACATAGCGGTCCTCGAGTTGCAGCGACCGCTGGCGACCGCCGCTCACCGCGAACGGTCCGACGTGATCGGCGGCCAGCAGGCGTTCCGCCGCTGCGAGCTCGGTGACGCGGTACTTGAGCTCGACCTCCACCTGGCGTGTGCCCTCGGCGGTCACGCCCGCGGGTCCAGCGAGCCCGCCCCGGACCCGGGCCGGCGGGGCGTCGCCGCGACGTGACTGGACATCAGGGCGCGATCCTTGAGCACCTCGAACGTGTCGATCGTGCCGGCGTGGCCCTCGATGACCTCGGTGCGTACCCACGAGGCGTCCGGCTGGAGCTGCCACGAGCGCCGGTCGTCGCTGAGCATCAATTCGATGATCTCGGCGATGCGCGCCTTCGCCTCGGTGTCCTCGACCGGCACGACGGCCTCGACCCGGCGATCGAGGTTGCGGTCCATGAGGTCGGCCGAGCCGATGTACCACTCGCGATCGCCACCATTCTCGAACCCCCAGATCCGGGAGTGCTCCAGGAACTCGCCGACGATCGAGCGGACGCGGATCCGCTCCGAGACGCCCGGCAGGCCGGGCTGCAGCGAGCAGGCGGCCCGCACGATGAGGTCGATGTCGACGCCGGCCTGCGACGCGTGATAGAGGGCCTCGATGACGGGGGTGTCCACGATCGAATTGAGCTTGAGCACGATCCGTGCCGGTCGGCCGGCCGCGGCGTGCGCGACCTCCCGATCGACCAGCGACAGGAACCCGGACCGCAGGCTGTGCGGCGCGACGAGCAGCCGCCGGAACGTGCGCTGGCGCGACAGGCCGGTGAGCACGTTGAACAGGTCCGTGACATCCGCACCGATCTCCGGGCGGGCGGTCAGCAGGCCCAGGTCGACGTACAGGCGGGCGGTCTTGGGGTTGTAATTGCCCGTGCCGATGTGCACGTAGCGGCGCAGCCCGGAGCCCTCGCGACGGACCACGAGCGCCGTCTTGGAGTGCGTCTTGAGCCCGACCAGGCCATAGACGACGTGCGCGCCGGCCCGCTCCAGCTTGCGCGCCCAGACGATGTTCGCCTCCTCGTCGAAACGGGCCTTGATCTCGACCAGTACGACGACCTGCTTGCCGCGTTCCGCGGCCCGGATGAGGGACTGCACGATCGGCGAATCGCCCGACGTGCGGTACAGGGTCATCTTGATCGTCAGGACGTCGGGATCGTCCGCGGCCTGCGTGATGAACCGCTCCACGGATGCCGCGAATGAGTCGTACGGGTGGTGGACGAGGATGTCTCCGGCTCGGATCGCCGCGAAGACGTCGGCGGGTTCGTCCTCGTCCGGCGGGACGAGGCGCGGCGGCGTGACCGGGGTCCACGGCTCGGCGCGCAGCTCGGGCCGATCGAGCTCGGCGATCCGCCACAGCGCCGTCAGGTCGAGCATGCCGGCGATCTCGTAGCTGTCGTCGGCCTCCAGCCCAAGGCCGCGCTGGAGCAGGTTGCGGGTGGCGGCCGGCATCGTCCGCTCGACCTCCAGGCGGACGGCCTCACCGAACCGGCGTCGACGGAGCTCCTCCTCGATCGCCATCAGCAGGTCGTCGGCCTCGTCCTCCTCGACGGTGAAGTCGGCGTTGCGGGTGACCCGGAAGAGGTGGGCCTCGACGACCTCCATGCCGGTGAACAGGTCCTGGAGGTTGGCCTCGATGACCTGGTCGATCGGGACGAAGTGGTCGGGCTCGACCTCGAGCAGGCGCGGCAGGATCTGGGGCACCTTCACGCGCGCGAACACGCGCTCGCCGGTCTCGGGATCGCGCAGGCCGACGGCGATCGACAGGCTGAGGGTCGAGATGTATGGGAATGGGTGCCCCGGGTCGACGGCGAGTGGCGTCAGGACCGGGAAGATCTCGTCCAGGAAGCGCTGGCGCAGCGCGGCGTGATGCTCGGGGATGTTGGCGTAATCCTCGATCTCGATGCCCTCGGCCGCGAGGGCCGCGCGGACCTCGACGAAGATCTCGGAGTGTTCCCCCATGAGTTCGAGGACGCGTTCGCGCGCGGCCGCCAGCTGCTCGGCGGGCGTGCGGCCGTCTGGGGCGCGCGTGACGGCGCCTGCTTCGATCTGTTGCCGAAGGCCGGCGACGCGGACCTGGAAGAACTCGTCGAGATTGCCCGCGAAGATCGCCAGGAACTTGGCGCGTTCCAGGAGGGGATTGCGGATGTCGCGGGCCTCGTGGAGCACGCGTGCGTTGAACTCGAGCCAGGAGAGTTCGCGATTGAGATAGGGAAGCTCTGGCTGTTCCGTGCTGGGCCGTCGGGCGCGTGCCGGTCTCGCGGTCGTGGCGCGGGTTCCGGGCTGGACGGCGGCCATGTCGAGGTACGGCTCCCGATCGATTCGTGCGCGAGAACGTGTCCCCGAGCGCAAGGGACTGGCCCGCGAGGATAGCACGCCCCCTTGAACGCTCCGGCGGGCCGGTGGCGCCCGAAGCTGACCGGTTGCGCCGGCAGATGGCCGGTTGCGCCCGAAGACGACCGGTGGCGCCGTCGAGACCGGTGGCGCCGTCGAGACCGGTGGCGCCGTCGAGACCGGTGGCGGCCGCCGATGACCCGCTCAGCGGGTCTACTGGCAAACCAGCGCGCCTGGATCCGCGGCTCGTGGTCATTTCACTCGCCGGGCGGGTCGATCGTCCGCCGAGTAGAGCCGCGAGGGCCGTCATCCTAGGCACATGACCCGCTAGGCGGATGGAACGCAAAGCTCGTTGGTCAGTAGGCCCGCCTGGCGGGCGAGCTGGCTAGACCGCTCCAGATGCCGCGGCTAATCCTCGGGGACGTAGCGGCGTTCGCCGGAGGTCGGGTCCG
>Ga0070698_100004154_pt1 | contig 15929 bp, 14 predicted proteins | sample KBSK1502metaG_FD_65477 | JGI IMG/M metagenome (GOLD analysis project Ga0070698, IMG submission 65477) | Corn, switchgrass and miscanthus rhizosphere microbial communities from Kellogg Biological Station, Michigan, USA - KBS K1-50-2 metaG | ecosystem: Host-associated > Plants > Roots >...
CGGGTGCGCAGCACGTGCCGGGCCGCCCGGTCGTTCTCTGGCACCCGGGCGAGCACCAGCAGCCAGGACCCGTCCCACTCACCCTGCGATCCGGCGAAGGCGTAGATCCGCTTGGTCCCCTCGGTGAGCAGCCGGTCACCGTCCCGCGTCAGCCACCACCTGGTGCGCCGGCCGTCGCGCTCGGGCCTGATCCAGCCGTCGGCGGCGGTCCGGGCCAGAGCCTGGCGGATCGCCTTCTCCTCGACCCCCAGCCGGCCGAAGGTCTCGATGAACGCCGAGGTCCACGCCGAGCCGCCGGTCGGCAGCACGAACTCGCCCAGGACCGTGAACAGCAGGCCGCGGGCGCTGACCGCGCCTGCCGCGTGCCGTCGGGACAGCGTCGGGCCGAGATCACCCGCCATGGGAGCGGGAGTTGCCACGGCCGCCTCCTTCTCCGTAGCCGCGCAGATCTTACCCTGAAGGGGGTCGGCCTTGACTCCTGGCCAGCGGGGAGACGTACAATTTGCTACTAGAACTTGCCAGCAGGATTGAATTATGTAGAGCATAGACACCACCCGGTCGGCGCGGAAGGGACTGGCATGGCGGCGACGGCGGGCCCTGCGCCCGAGGCGCAGGCGAGCGGGCAGCACGGCCCGGCGCGGGTCAGCTTCCAGACCGCGCCGGACCGCTACCGGCACTGGCGGATCGCGTTCGACGGGGCGGTCGCCACGCTGACGATGGACGTCGCCGAGGACGGCGGCCTGCGCGACGGCTACGAGCTGAAGCTCAACTCATACGACCTCGGGGTGGACATCGAGCTGTACGACGCGGTGCAGCGGCTGCGGTTCGAGCATCCCGAGGTGCGCGCGGTCGTGATCACCAGTGCCAAGGACAAGGTGTTCAGCGCGGGCGCCAACATCCGGATGCTGGCGGCGTCGCCGCACGGGTGGAAGGTCAACTTCTGCAAGTTCACCAACGAGACCCGTAACGGCATCGAGGACGCGACCGCGTCCTCCGGCCAGGCGTACCTCGCCGCGCTCAACGGCACGGCGTCCGGCGGCGGCTACGAGCTGGCGCTGGCGTGCGAGTACATCATGCTGATCGATGACCGCTCCGCGGCCGTCTCGTTGCCGGAGCTGCCGCTCCTGGGGGTGCTGCCCGGCACAGGCGGCCTGACGCGGGTAACCGACAAGCGCCATGTACGGCGTGACCTGGCCGACTATTTCTCGACCCGGCCCGAAGGGGTCGGCGGCGCCAAGGCCGTGGCCTGGCGGCTGGTCGACGAGGCCGTGCCCCGCGGCGCCTGGAACGAGACCGTCGCCGCTCGCGCGGCCGAGTTCGCGGCCCGTTCCGCGCGGCCGGCGGGCGCGGCCGGGATCGAGCTCACGCCCCTGGACAAGACCCGCGCCGGCGACACGGTCAGCTACGGCCACGTGTCGGCGCGGCTTGATCACGCTGGCGGCGTGGCGGAGATCACGGTCCGCGGCCCCGGCCAGGACCCGCAGGGCGGAGCCGAGTGGATCCAGGACAGCGGCGCCCGGTTCTGGCCGCTGGCGGTGGCCCGCGAGCTGGACGACCTGGTTCTGGACCTGCGCACCAACGAGCCGGGGCTGGGTACGTGGACACTCCGCACCGCGGGCGACCCGGCGCGGGTGCTGGCCTACGACCGGATGCTCCTGGCCAGCCGGGATGACTGGCTGGTAAATGAGATCATCTTGTACCTGAAGCGGACGCTCCGGCGGCTGGACGTGACCAGCCGGAGCCTGATCGCTCTGATCGAGCCGGGCAGCTGCTTCGCGGGCTCGCTGCTGGAGCTGGCCCTGGCGGCGGACCGGTCGTACATGCTCGCCGGGGTCTTCGAGGACGCCCACCCGGACAGCTCCCCGGCCGTGATCGCGGTGGCCGAGATGAACCTCGGGGCGCTGCCGATGGGCAACGACCTGACCAGGTTGCAGACCCGCTTCAACGGCGACCCGGACGCGCTCGCCGCGGCGGAGAAGCTCGCCGGGCAGCTTGTCGAGGCCGGGGACGCCGAGCGGCTGGGCCTGGTCACGTTCGCGCCCGACGACATCGACTGGGCGGAGGAGGTCCGGCTCGCCGTCGAGGAGCGGTCCAGCTTCAGCCCGGACGCGCTCACGGGAATGGAGGCGAACTACCGGTTCGCCGGCCCGGAGACGCTGGAAACCAAGATCTTCGGAAGGCTGTCCGCCTGGCAGAACTGGATCTTCACCCGCCCGAACGCGGCCGGCCCCGACGGCGCGCTGCGCAGATACGGCACCGGCCAGCGGGCCGTCTTCGACCGCAAGCGCGTGTGAGGATGGATGAGCTTGGCGGGTCAACACGAGCGAGCGGGGGCCCCGAATGACGACTGCGGCTGACTACACCGAGAAGATCCCGAACAACGTCAGCCTGCACGAGGACCGGCGGCTGCAGCGCGCGCTGGAGTCCTGGCAGCCCAACTTCCTGTCCTGGTGGGAGTCGATGGGGCCGGCGCTGCCGACCCGGGACGTGTACCTGCGCACGGCGGTCAACGTGGGCCGCGACGGGTGGGCGCAGTTCGGGTTCGTGCCGATGCGCGACTACCGGTGGGGCATATTCCTGGCCGAGCGCGAGCCCGGCCGCGCGATCGGCTTCGGCGAGCACAAGGGGGAGCCTGCCTGGGACAGGGTGCCCGGCGAGTACCGGTCGGACCTGCGGCGGCTGATCGTCGTGCAGGGCGACACTGAGCCCGCGTCGGTCGAGCAGCAGCGCAACCTGGGCGCGACCGCTCCGTCCCTGTACGACCTGCGGAACCTGTTCCAGGTCAACGTGGAGGAGGGCCGGCACCTGTGGGCGATGGTCTACCTGCTGCACGCCTACTTCGGCCGGGACGGCCGCGAGGAGGCCGAGGCGCTGCTGCACCGTAACTCGGGGAGCTTGGAGTCGCCGCGGATCCTGGGCGCGTTCAACGAGGAGACCCCCGACTGGCTGTCGTTCTACATGTTCACCTACTTCACCGACCGGGACGGCAAGTACCAGCTCGGAACGCTGAAGGAGTCGGCGTTCGACCCGCTGAGCCGGACGTGCGAGTTCATGCTCAAGGAAGAGGCGCACCACATGATGGTCGGCACCACGGGCATCGACCGGATCGTGGAGCGCACCGCGCGGCTGATGACGGAGAACGACACCGACGACGTCACCGGCCACGGCGCGATCGGCCTCCCGGTGATCCAGAAGTACCTGAACTTCCACTACTCGGTATCGCTCGACCTGTTCGGCGGCGAGACGTCAACGAACGTGGCCAACTACTACACCGCCGGGCTGAAGGGCCGCTGGCTGGAGGACCGCCGCCGCGACGACCACAAGCTCACCGACGACGCGTTCATGGTCGACACGCTCACCGAGGACGGCGATATCGGGCAGACCGAGGTGGCGGCGCTGACCGGGCTTAACACAGACCTGCGGCGGGAGTACGTCGCCGACTGCCAGAGCGGGGTGAACCGGTGGAACAAGATCCTGGCCGACGCCGGGCTGCCGCAGCGGCTGAGGCTGCCGCACGTGGCCTTCAACCGGAAGGTCGGCGCGTTCGCCGGGATCGAGGCCAGCCCGGCCGGGGAAAGGCTGAGCGCGGACGACTGGGAGCAGCGCCAGGGTGAGTGGCTGCCCACCGACGTGGACAAGACCTACGTCCGCTCGCTGATGCAGCCGGTCCACGAGCGAGGCAAGATCGCCGCGTGGATCGCCCCGCCGCGGCACGGCATCAACGGCAAGCCGTTCGACTACGACTACGTTCACCTGGCCTAGGCGGCTGCTGATGACGCGCAGGTCAGCCGGCGGGAGTGAGCTCCACCCGTAGCTCCCGCAGGGTGCGGGTGAAGTACCCGGGCGCGAACTCAGGCTCGCTCCGGCGCCGTGACCGGCCCGGCGGCTAGAACCGGGGGGTCGCGGTCGAGATGTCGTAGCTCGATCCCCAGTACCACTGCGTGGCGTCGGAGCCGGGCACGAGGTGCGGAACGCCGGTCGGGTCGGCGATCCACCAGCGGATGTGCGACTGCATCCACCCCGGGAGCCTGGCGCAGGCCGCCTGGACCTGCGGCCACTCCGAGATGTTCGTGTAGATGTGCGCGAGCTCGGTCGGATGCCGGCTCAGCCGGTGATACGCCCAGCTCGCGGCCTGGTCCGGCGTCGCGTCCGTGGGCTCGACGTCGAGGGCCGAGGCCTCGTAGTCCGTTCCGTAGACGTCGATCCATATCACGTGCCGCCCGGCGACCTGGGACAGCGTGGCCGCATAGGGGCCGGTGGCGTACGTGGCGACCATGTTGTCGGCCGGGATCGCGGTCGGCAGGACCGAGTCGTAGATGAGGTAGGGCTTGGCCGGCGCGGCCTGGGCCGGCTGCGGCGTCACGGGCGGGTGGCCATGCCGGGCCGGCTGCCGGGTGGCGGCCTTCCGGCCGGGGTGCTGCGCCGGCGCCGTGACCTTGCTCCGGGAGTGCTGCCTGGACGGCGCGTGCGTGGGGATGGCGCGGGCGCTGCGCGAGTCGGCGTGGTCTGCGGCGTGCGCAGCCCGCGCGTGGCGGGGGGCGTACGCAGCCCCCCCACGGCTGATCGCGTCGAGGCGGCCGGCCGCGCCGACAGGGTCTCCCGCGCCGGCCGAGACGCCGGCCGCTATGCCGGCCGCTACGCCGGCCGCGGCCGCCACGGTCGCGGCGGCGGTCCAGAGCGCCAGCCGGGAGGGCCGATGGGGGAAGCGGTACCGGTCGCGGAATGAAGACGCTGATGAGCGATGGCGGGGGGACAAGACCAACCTTCGGGGTCGGCGCCGGGGAGCGCTCGGCGGCCACCCAGGGCACTGCCGGCCGGCGGCGATGCGCCGGTCTGCGGCAGCGGCGGACGTGACGCGGGGACAGGGCGACGCGTTGCTCGGGAGGCAACCATCACGCTGCCTGGGTGGTTTCGGTCGTTACACTGAACACCGAGAAGCGGACCTCATGATGGCCCAAAACCGAAATCAAACTATGACGCTGGTCACACTGTGACATCCATAATAATCGAACGTAAAACCGAACTTGTGCTTTGAAAGCGTCATATACTGCGAAACTAACCGCCGTTGGCCCCTAGTTGGACGGCGCGCCGGTCTCATTGTGTCACTACCGGTAGCGTTATAAATACTTAATGTCATAGATTTAGGACATGCCAGTCCGGGCTGGGCGGCGGGCGCGAGCGTCGTGATAGCGTCTGAGATGATCATCCGCGCGTGAGCCATACTGCCTTGCCGCGCCGGTACCCGCCGGCGCATCGTCGTGAGCTATCTGTGACCAGACAAGTAATCAAGCTCGGCTCCAGTTCCATCGCCAGCCGTGACGGACTCGCCCTCGATGTCATAGCCGGCCTGGTCAGCCAGATCGCCGCGGCGCAGCGGGCCGGCCACGAGATCATCCTTGTCACCTCGGGCGCGGCGCGGCTCGGCCGGCGGCTGCTCGCTTTCGAGGGCCCGACCGCCGGGGCGGCTCCCGCGCTGCAGGCGCTCATCGGCTCGGTACGCTCGTCGGTGCACGCGGCGTCGGCAGGCTCGGGCGGGCGAGGCGGGAGCGACGATGCCGCCGCCGGGTCTGACCGGCTCGTCGCATCCCTGCGGGAGATCCTGCGCCAGTACGAGAGCCCCGAGGCCGGGCAGTGCCGTCCCGGCGGGACGACCCCCCGGATCCCCCCGCAGCAGGCCGTGGACACCGCCATGCCCGCCGCGGTCGGCCAGCCCGCGCTGATGGCGCTGTACCGGCAGCTGGCCGCCGCGGTGGGGGTCGAGGTCGGCCAGATCCTGATATCCCGCAGTGACCTGGCGTCGCCGCGGGCCATGGGCGATCTTGGCCAGCTGCTGCGCGAGGCGGTCGGCCGCGGCCTGCTGCCCGTCGTCAACGGCAACGACGCGACCGACCCGCTGTCGGCGCTCGACAACGACCAGGTGGCCGTCGCGGTCGCGGTGGCCGCCGAGGCCTCCCGGCTGCTGTTCCTCACCGACGTCCGGGCCGCCTATCGCGACTCGTCGCTCAGCGACCGGATTACCCGGCTCACCCCGGCGGAGGCCCGGGCCGTCCGGGTGAGCGCGGGCGGGACCGGCCGGGGCGGCATGGGCTCGAAGCTCGGCGCGGCCGCGAGGGCCGCGTGCTGCGGCGTGGAGTGCGTGATCGGCTCGGCCGAGGAGCGCGATATCGTCGCCCGCAGCCTCAATCCGCGCGCCCGCGTCGGCACGGTCATCCGCGGCGTCGGCACGCGGCTCGAGCCGTCGCGGCGGTGGATCGGCGGCATCGCCTACTCCGAGGGATCGGTGCACGTCAACCGCGAGGCGGAGGTCAGCCTGCGCACCGGCAGCACGCTGTTCCTGTCCGGCGTCAAGCGCGTCGACGGCGAGTTCGCGGCCGGCTCGGTCGTCGAGCTGGTCGACGTCCGTCACCCGGAACGGCTGATCGGCCGCGGCTCGGTGGCGCTGCCCGCCAGCATCCTGCGGCTGCTGCGCGCGCTGTCGCCGCAGCAGGTGGCCTGCGCGATCTCGATCCTGCTCAGGCTGAGGTACGGTGGCACCGCCGCCGCGGGGACCGGCGGCAGCCCCGCATCGCTGCTCGATCCGGACGTCTACAAGGACTGCCGGGAACTGGCCGAGGGCGTATCGCGGGCCAGCCAGGAGGCGTTCGCGCAGCTTACGGCGTTCTCACCGGACCGGGTGGCCGACCTGGGCGACTCGCTGCTGCTGGCCCAGCCGGCCCTGTGCACCACGTTCCTGCTCAGCAGGGGCTTCCTGCACGGGCAGGTGCCGACCGAGCCGGCCGCGCGCCGGGTGGTCCGGAGCATCCACGCGGTGCACCGTGAGTCGCTGGTCGTCTACTCCGGGTAGGTGCTCGGGATCACCGTGTACTGACGCAGGTACAGGTCCCGGAACGTCACCGGCCCGCGCGGCCCCGGAACGTTATCGATATTGATCCCGGTCTCGGGCACCGACAGCAGCTTGAACCCGTCGAGCAGGCGCGGGGAGGCGTTCCAGAACGCCCCGGTGCCCGCGTAGGCGTCGAGGAACCGGCCGGCCGCGGCGCCGTCCTCCGCCACGATGGCGGCGGCCAGCCTCGACGTCTCCCGGTTGGCGATCGCGGCCGCGTCCTCGGCACCGGCGGCCGGGGCCATCGTGATCGTGGCCTCCGAGCCGGGTTCCAGGGCCCACTCCAGGCCGAGCCTGTGCCGGTGCGGCGGCAGCGCGACCGCGATGCCGAGCCGGTCCGCGAGCTGGGTCACCGCCGGGATCATGCCGTCCCAGATCTCCTGGTGCACGAGCAGCAGGTTCAGCCGGTTGCAGACGCCGAGGCGGTCCAGGCTGCGCTCGATCAGCCGCAGGGCCAGCGCGCGGTCGGCCGACCCGTCGATGTAGATCACCGCGCCGCCGTCGGCGTGCGCCAGCGTCCGCACCCCGTGCAGCGCCGCCTCGCGCGCCAGCGACCGGGTGCTCTCGCCGCTGCCGCGCAGGATGACCAGCGGTATCAGGGCCGGCTGGCGCACCAGCGCGACCGCGGTCTCGCGGCCGGGCGCGCGCAGCAGCTGGATCGCCGCCGGGTCGAGCCCGGCGCTGGCCATCGCCGGGCCGACGACTTCGTCGACCAGAACGCCGGCCGACCCGATCGCGCTGGAGCCGGTGCGCAGCACGCCCGCGTTGCGCGACTTGATCAGCTGCGACGCGATGTCCACGACCACGTTCGGGCGAGCCTCGAAGTTCGCCCCGATCACCCCGACCGGGCGGCGCCACTCCTGCAGCTCGAGGCCGTCGGGCAGGTCCCGGACCCGGGTCCGGGCCGGCTCGGCCGGGACGTCGGCCAGCGCGCGCAGCTGATCCGCCATCGCATCGACACGGGCGCGGTCGAGAGTGAGCCGGTCCACGAAGCCGGCGGCCAGGCCGCCGGCCCGGGCCGCCCGGACATCATCGGCGTTCGCTTCGATCACCTCGGCCGCCCGCTCGCCGAGCCGGGCCGCGATCGCGCGCAGCGCCTCGTCCAGGCCGTCGGCGGGCGTCTGCCCGAGCGGCCCGGCCGCCGCCTGCGCGGCCCGCCCGGCGGCCTCGACCGCCGCGTCAGCCGCGGCCTCGGCCGCCGCCTGCCCCTTCGCCTCTTCGGCACCGCGCTCGCCAGAGAGCTCATCCCCGCGGGCCGCGGTCGAACGCTCCCTAGCCGCACTCATGGATCTCCTCCGCCTGTCATGACTCCTGACGGAGTCCCGAGCATAGCCATCGGCCCTGCCTTTCCTATCGTCCGGTCAGGGCGGCGATGATGTCGCGGACCTGGTCGGGGGTGAGCGCGCACGTGGCGTCGCCCACAGACAGCTCTACCCGCTGCACGCCCGGGTCGCCGGTGGTCATGGCCTCCGGCCAGGCCCAGATCCGCTGCTCGGCCGCCAGCCTCCGTGCCGCCGCGGCGAACCCGTCCTGCGTGGTGGTCAGCAGCAGGTGCATCATCGGAGCCTGCGGCGGGTCCGGCACCACCCGGACGCCCGCGACGTCCCGGAGCGCCGCCGCGATCTGCTGGGCGTGACGGAGATAGCCGGGCATCAGCGGCAGCCGGCGCCGCAGGCAGCCCAGCGCCGACGCGGCGTTCGGCCACAGGCCGAACAAGGTGCCGCCCATGCGCTGCCGCCATTCCCGCACCTCGGCGACGATGTCCGCGGGCCCGGCGACGCAGCAGCCCGGCAGCGCCCCGATGCCCTTGTAGAACGACACGTACACGGTGTCGAAAGGCGCCGCGACATCGGCCGGCGGCCGGCCGTACCCCGCGGCGGACTCCCACAGCCGGGCGCCGTCGAGGTGCACGGCGGCTCCGCGCGTCCTGGCCCACTCGGCCTGGGCCAGCAGGTCGTCCCAGTCCGGCTGCTGGCCGCCGAGGTCACGCTGCGGCAACTCGATCAGCAGCGCCGCGGGCGGCTCGGCGATCGCGGTCAGGTCCTCGATGGCCATCAGCCGGTCCGCGTCGCCCGCCGGGCGGCCGGTCAGCGCGTGCAGGCGCTGGTAAGCCTCCCCCTCGTGGCGGTGCAGGTGACACATGGGGTGGAAGACCACCGTCCGCCGCTGCCGCCGGTCGGCGTGGACCCGCAGCACCGACTGCTGGGCCATCGTGCCGCTGGGCAGGAACAGGGCCGCGGGCTTGCCGAGCAGCCCGGCGATCTCCGCCTCCAGCTCGGCGACAACGCCGCCGTCGCCGTAGCGGTCGGGGACCGTGTCGGCGGGGATGCCGACGATAACGTCGGCCACGCTCACCGGCCCGTGGCCGCTCAGGAACGAGGTGCACTGGCCGCGCAGCGCGGCCTGCTCGTCAGCAGCTGGCATTGGCTCATTATCCCGTGACGCTGGCCTACGCTGGCTGGGCAAGGCGAGCGGATGGCGAGGGATGGCATCGGACGCGGGTCTCACGGAAGCGGCGGCGGGCCACGCCGCCGGCCGGGCCGACCGCCTGTCCGGCGTCCTGGGCGAGCTGGGGCGGCGCGCCGACGGCCTGTGGCACCACGCGTTCACGGCCCAGCCGCTGCCGCCGCGATGGCTGGTGCTGGCCAGCGGCGCGCTCGCGTTCGCCGTGGTGGTCTCGGCCCGGGTCTGGCCGGTGGCGCGGACCGTGGTGACGATCGTGCACGAGGGCGGCCACGCGCTGGTGGCGCTGGCCACCGGCCGGCGCCTGGCCGGAGTCCGGCTGTACCGCAGCACCGCGGGCGAGACCCGCTCCGCGGGCCGGGCGCGCGGGCCGGGCATCACGCTGACCGCGGCGGCCGGCTACCCGGCGCCGTCGCTGCTCGGCCTGGGCGCCGCCGGGCTGCTGGCTATCGGGCACCTGACCGGGATGCTGCTGCTCAGCCTGGTGCTGCTGGCCGGGCTCGCGGTCGCGATCCGCAACGCCTACGGGATGCTGGCCGTGCTGGTCACCACGGGCGGGGTCGCCGGCGTCTGCCTGTTCGCGTCGGCCCCGGTACAGGCCGGGTTCGGCTACGCGATGACCTGGTTCCTGCTCCTCGGCGGCGTGCGGCCGGTGCTCGAGCTGCAGCGCGAGCGGCGGCGGGGCCGGGTCGGCCGCTCGGATGCCGACCAGCTGGCCCGGCTCACGCCGGTGCCGGCCGGGGCCTGGGTCGTGATCTTCGGCCTGATCGCCGTCGCCGCGCTCGCCGTCAGCGCCCGGTGGCTGATCCGCTGAGCGGCCGCGCGGCGGCTTGTTCGACGCGCGCTCGCGGAGACACTGATCGCGCGCGGCCCGCTGGCGCCGCCGCCCATGCCCAGGTATAAGGAGAAAATGGGCAGCGTGCGGAGCTGCCAGTGACATGGAACCCGTAGGCGAGACCCGGGTCAGGTCCGGGAGGGAGAGGCGCGTGAAGATCAATCCGGCTGGCGCGGGACTGGACGAGCGGCAGCTCGAACGGATCACGGGCCATCTGCAGCACCGGTACATCGACGCCGGGCGCATCGCCGGCTGCCAGGTCGCGGTCGCGCGGCACGGGCACGTCGGCTATTTCCGCTCGTTCGGGTCCCAGGACCTCGAGCGGTCCGCGCCGGTCGAGGAGGACACGATCTGGCGGATCTACTCGATGACCAAGCCGATCACCGGCGTCGCGCTGATGTCCCTGTACGAGCGCGGCATGTTCCAGCTGAGCGACCCCGTGACGCGGTTCATCCCGCAGTGGCGCGACCTCAGGGTCCGCGAGCGAGCGCCGGACGGCTCGGAGCAGCTCGTCGACCCGGAGCGGCCGATGACCGTGCGCGACCTGCTGATGCACATGTCCGGCCTCGGCTTCGGCGGCGGCCCGACCCTGCAGGAGCTGTTCTCGGATGAGGGCATGGAACGCGGGGAGGGGTTCGCCCCCGGGCGGCGGCGCGGCCCGGACGCCACCCTCGAGAGCATGGTGGAGCACTACGCCGCCTGCCCCCTGGAGTTCCATCCCGGCCGGCACTGGCTGTATTCCGTGTCGACGGACGTGTGCGGGCGGCTCGTCGAGATCATGTCCGGGCAGCGCTTCGACGATTACCTGCGGGAGACGATCTTCGAGCCCCTCAGCATGAACGACACGGGGTTCGCGGTCCCCGACGAGAAGGTCGACCGGTTCGCGGCGTGCTACCGGCGCAACGCGAGCAAGAAGCTCGTGCTGGTCGACGACCCGCAACGCAGCGGCTACCGCAAGCAGCCCTCGTTCCTGTCCGGCGGCGGCGGCCTGGTCTCCACGACACACGACTACCTGCGTTTCTGCCAGATGCTGCTGAACGGCGGTGAGCTGTCCGGCGTGCGGATCCTGGGCCGGAAGACGGTGGAGCTCATGGCCTCCAACCACCTGCCCGCCGGCGGCGACCTGCAGTCGGTCGCGATGCCCGGCGGGTACGGCGAGGTGGGGTTCGCCGGCATGGGCTTCGGCCTCACGGTCGCGGTCGCCCAGGCCCCGACCGCTACGCAGGTTATCGGCTCACCCGGGGAGTTCATGTGGGGCGGCGCGGCGTCCACGATCTTCTGGGTAGATCCCGCCGAGGACCTCACCGTGGTCTTCATGACCCAGTTCCTGCCCTCGGGCACGTTCAACTTCCGCGGCCAGCTCAAGACGCTCGTCTACCCGGCGATTGCCGACTGAGATCCGTAACGGTGCCGCGCGAGCCGGGGCCGGAAGCCCCGGCTGGCCGACGGGGCGTCACGGCGCCGCGGTGAGGCCGGAGGCCGTCAGCAGGTACGCATCCTGGTCGCGGGTCGGGTCGCGGGCGAGGTCGGCGACGGCCCGCCCCGCGGCGCCCGGGGTGAGCGGCGGGCCGAGGCTTTCCAGGTAGTCGGAGACCGAGACGCCCTGCCGGGCGGCGTAGGCGGCCACCCCGGCCGCACCCAGGTCGGTGGCCGGCGTGAGCTGCGGCAGCACCGACAGGAACCTGATGCCGAGCCCGGCTCGCTCGGACTCGGCGGCGGCGTAGGCGGCGATGAACCGGATCGTGGCCTTGGCTCCGGCGTAGCCGCCGGACATCGGCGAGCCGCGCAGCGCTGCCCCGCTGGACAGCGCGATCACCGTGCTGCCGGGGTCCAGGGGACGCAGCAGCGCCTCGCGGGCCCAGTGGAACACCTGCTGCACGTCGACGTCCCAGTTGCGGCTGAACGTCTGCCAGGTCTGCAGGTGCAGCGGCCGCGTCAGCGGGGCCGCCCCCGCGTTGAGCACCAGCGTCCGTGGCGCGAACCTGTCGACGAGCTGGCCCGCGACGACGGGGTCGGCCACGTCGGCGACGACGGGCGTGAAGCTGCTCCCGAGCCGGGCGCGCAGCTCGTCCAGCCGGGTCCGGTCCCGGGCCACGCCGACCACCTGCGCGCCCGCGGCGGACAGCGCCTCGGCGATCCCGCGGCCGAATCCCCGGCTGGCCCCGGTGACCAGGGCGGTCGTTCCTGATAGCTCCTGGGCTGACATTCCCGGCTCCTCACGTGCGGTACGAGACGGCGGGTGATCCCCGCTCGCCGGTACAGATCCGGGCGGCGCAGGAAACTCAACGGCAACCAGGGCGCTACCGCTACTTGTGGATGGCGAGGCGGCGGACCGTGTCGGCGATGTAGGGCCCCTCGACGTAGGTCAGGCCGGCCGACTCGACGATCGCGCGCGCTTCCTGCGATTCGACCCAGGTCATGCTGCATCCGCGAGGGTCGGGTGCTCCCGTGCTGTCCCGGCCCGACTGGTGCCATACCGCGGTCGCGCCGACCTGCCGGGCGAGGGCTATGACGTCGGGCAGTTCCTCGATGGGCCGGCAGGAGTAAACGAGGTCAGCGTGCTCCGGCGGGCGGCCGACGGGCCGGGCCAGGGCTTCCTCGCCGCGCAGCTCCTGGGCCGAGTAGTCGGCGGGCCCGGGCCCCCCCTTGACGAACACCTGGTAGCCGGCACGGACCAGGGTCTCGGGGACGTCGCGGCTCGGCCAGTCCACCAGCAGGACACTGCCGGCGCTCTGCAGAATCTGGTCCCCCTTGGCCACGGTGTCTCCTCACGCTCTGGCCCGGCGGCTACCCAGATCGTCGCGTCGCGGCGACGGGAAGATCGCGCGCGGCCTCCTCAAGGCATCGCAGGAAGGCTATCGCGGGGGGCGGCGTCGCGACCCCGCGAAGCGTGGCGGCGTGGACCTTCCGCACCGGCGCATCGCCGGGGTGCAGGGGGATCAGCACGATGTCGGGCCGGGTTGCCCCGGCGACGAGCGACGGGACGAGCGACAGCCCCAGGCCGGCGGCGACAAAGCCCTGCTTGGCCGTCCATTCGCGTACCGCGAACTCGATCCGGGGCCGGAAGCCCGCGTGCCGGCCCGCGTCGGCCAGGGTCGCCGAGCCGTCGGGGTAGCCCTCGATCCAGCTCTCCCCGGCGAGGTCGGCCAGCCGCAGGACGCTGCGGCGGGCCAGCCGGTGGCCGGCGGGCAGGGCCACCATCAGCTGGTCATCCAGCAGGTGAAGAAGGTCGAGGTGGTCAGCGTCCAGCGCCTGGTGCGGGTAGGCGCTGACCACGGCGATGTCGATCTCCCCGTCCCGCAGGCGGCCGAGCTGGGCCGTGGTGTTGCCCTCGATCACAGACAGGCAGACGCCCGGATGCGCGGCTCGGAAGCTGGCCAGGGCCCGGGGGACGAGCGCCGCGTCCGCGCTGTCGAACGCCCCGACGCGCAGTCGCCCGGCATCCAGGTTCCGCAAGGCCTCGAGGTCCTGACGGGCCGCGCGCATTCGCTCCAGCACCGCCTCGGCGTGGCCGAGCAGGCAGCGGCCCTCTTCGGTGAGGCGCACGCCGCGGGGCATCCGGTCGAACAGGCGGGCGCCGGTGGCGCGCTCCAGCGCCGAGATCTGCCGGGACACCGCAGGCTGCGTGTAGCCAAGGGACTGCCCGGCGGCGGTCACCGAGCCGCGGGCCGCGACCTCGCGGAAGACCTCCAGCCATTCAATGTTCACGGTGCTGTCTCGGCCCCGTTCTCTCGGCGGCGCCGTGTGGTCGGCGGCCCATCGATCCCCGGCCGCAGCCGCCGCCATCGAGGCATGCGATTATCGCATGCTATCCATCTACGACATTCATTTGTCAAATTGGTCTGTCGCTTCTTACGGTGGCCGTGACGCAGCGGACGAGGGAGTCACGGTGGCGGACGGACTGAGATTCGGCCTGTACGGGCTGCAGCGCGCCGGCGGTGCGGAACCGGGCGCGCTGGTCCGGCGGGCACGGCTGGCGGAGCAGGCCGGCTTCGAGTCAGTGTGGGTCGGCGACCACGTCGCCCTGCCAGCTGAGCAGCACGGCGAGCAGCCGCGCCTCGAGGTCGTGGTGGCCATCAGTCACCTCGCGGCGGTAACCACCCGGGTGCGGCTCGGGTTCGGCGTGATCGTCCTGCCGCAGCGTCACCCCGTGCTCCTGGCGAAGCAGCTGTCCTCCATCGACATCCTGACCCGGGGCCGGCTCACCGTCGGCATCGGCGTCGGCTACGTCGAGCCGGAACTGGCGGCGATGGGGATACCGCTCGCCGAGCGGGGCGCCCGCACCGATGAGTACCTCGCCGTGCTGAAGACGTTGTGGACGGAGCCCGCGCCCTCGTTCGAGGGGCGATTCGTTTCGTTCGCCGGGGTCTTCCAGCAGCCGCCGCCGGTCCAGCGGCCGCATCCGCCGATCGTCGTGGGCGGGCACTCCGCCGCGGCGCACCGCCGGGCGGTCACCCAGGCCGACGGCTGGTACGGCGTGTACCTGGACGTCGCGCAGACCGCGGAGGCGCTGGCCCGGCTGTACGAGACCGCGGCCCGATGCGACCGCCCGCCCGGCCTCGGCGAGCTGGAGATCACCATAACGCCGCCCGGGCCGGTCGACCTCCAGACGGCGCAGCGCTACGCCGGGCTCGGAGTGCACCGCCTGGTGATCCAGTCGGACGCGGAGGACGGCAGCGGCATCGAGGAGTTCATCGAGCTCGCGGGCACGAAACTCATCGGCCGCGCATGAGCGTCGGCGGCGGCCCGGCCGGGCTACGGACGGTCTTCGGCAACGGCAGGAGGGGGCATGCCGGGATCCGGGCCGGGGTCGCGGCCCGAGCCGGCGACGCGGAGCCGGGCGAGGTAGTGAGTCCAGCCGCTGCCGTGCCCGGGCCGTTCCGGCGGCGGCAGGTCGCGGTGCTCGAGCACGACGCGGGTGCCGCCGCGCTCGGCGGTGAGCCGGACCTCGACGGTGCTCGCCCCGGGCGGCAGGCGGTCGGAGCCGGCGTAACCCCAGCTGATCAGGAGCCGGTGCGGAGGGTCGAGATGCAGGTAGCGGCCCCGCACCGGTGCCCCGAGGATGTCGAGGTCGAACCGCCCCCCGGGCCGGGCCTCGAGCAGGGCGTAGTCACCCATCCAGGAGACGATGGCCTCCGGCCGGGTGAAGTACTCATAGACCCGCTCGGGCGAGGCGTCGATGTGCACCGAGGCCGTGACCGAATCTCCCGCTGTCTCACCGGTCATCGCCGGACTCCACGGCCTGCTTGAGGCGCTGCAGGCTGTCCGGCCAGAACTCGGCGAGGAAGTCCCGCAGCGCGGCGAGCCCCTCCGGGCGCACCACGTAGAGGCGCCGCTGGCCGTCGGGGCGGACCGCCACCAGGCCGGCGTCCCTGAGCACCTTCAGGTGCTGGGAGATGGCCTGCTGGGTGACGTCGAACCGCTCGGCGATCTCGTTGACCGAGCGCGGCCGGTCGCGCACCAGCCGCAGGATGTCGCGCCGGCGCGGCTCGGCCAGGGCCTGGAACGCGGCGTCGCTCACGGGCCCCAGCCTAGCATGAATACAAGGCTTGACTTGTACAAGCGTTAGTTAGTAGCTTATACAAGCCTGAGCTTGTAGATAGCCGGCGGAGGGAGTCTCATGCGCACCGAGGACACGGCCACGATCATCCGCTCGTATCACGATGCGTGGACGAGCAAGGACTTCGCCCGGGCGACCGCCCTGCTGGGCCCCGCCCTGGCGGTCGAGGTGCCGGTCAACGACTACCC
>Ga0070698_100004155_pt1 | contig 15925 bp, 13 predicted proteins | sample KBSK1502metaG_FD_65477 | JGI IMG/M metagenome (GOLD analysis project Ga0070698, IMG submission 65477) | Corn, switchgrass and miscanthus rhizosphere microbial communities from Kellogg Biological Station, Michigan, USA - KBS K1-50-2 metaG | ecosystem: Host-associated > Plants > Roots >...
CCGTCGATCATCCAGTTCCGGTCGATCGGCCGGTGAAACGTCAGCCGGGTTCCCTTCACGTGCGGGTTCTGCGCGAAGTCGCGCATCATCGCCGCACCTTCGTCCGGCTTGTTCTGCGGAATCCGCGCCATGATCCCGAAGCGGTCAGGATGCGCCTCACACGCCTCGAGGGCGTAGTCGATCCTGTCACCCTCCCAGGACGGCGGGACGATGAGCACCCGGTTCACGCCCGCCTCGTCCATTAGCTCAAGGCATTCCTGATAGGTGAACGCCTCCTCCCGGTGCCCGTTGAGGCGCATCCGCTCGCGGGCCCCGGGGACCCAGGGCCGGTCCTGAGTTTCCTCGCGCCAAATGTGAACCTGAGAATCGACAATGAACACGGACTGGCTACCTTTCTGTGCCGAGCGGAAGCTTTAGTTCGGCGACGATGTGCTCGGCGATGGCCATCGAAGCCGTGGCCGCCGGTGACGGCGCGTTGCGAACGGTTGTCACCGGGCCGACCCGGTGGATGCGGAAGTCGTCGACGAGCGCCCCGTTCCGGTCGACGGCCTGCGCGCGCACTCCGGCCGGCGCGCTCGTCACGTCGCCAGGTTCCAGCCAGGGCAGATACGACCTGGCCTCGGCGAGATAGGCGCGCCGCCACAGCGAACCGCGGATCTCACGGACGCCGGTCCGCCAGTGCTGCCGCGCCAGGCGGCGGAACGCCGCCGAGCGGGCCAGCCGGGACAGCTCGTCCCAGGACACGTCGCGGCGCCGGTATCCCTCCCTGGCGAGCGCGAGCACCGCGTTGGGCCCGAGGTCCGCCTCGCCGTTGACGCGCGGCGTCAGGTGCACGCCGAGGAACGGGTACCTGGGGTCGGGCACCGGGTAGATGAGCCGCCGCACCCGGTCCCTGGCGTGCGGGCGCAGCCGCAGGTACTCACCCCGGAACGGGACGATCTCCGGCGACGCCTCGTCGCCGGCCGCGGCGGCCAGCAGGTCGGCCTGCAGGCCGGCGCAGACTACCAGCCGGGATAGCGAAAAGGACCGGCCGGGCGTGTCGACGTCCACCCGGTCATCGCTCACCCGCCGCACTCCGGTGACGGCGGTCCCGAGGTGCAGCTCGCCGCCGCTTCTGATCACATCGTCACCGAACGAGCGCGTGATGGCTGGAAAGTCGGCTATGGCCGTGGTGGGGGACAGCAGCGCGGCGACGCCTGCCACGTCAGGCTCAAGCTCGCGCAGCTCCGCTCCGCTCAGCCACCGGATGTCCGGCACGCCATTGGCGAGCGAGCGCCGTTCGAGCTCGCGCAGCTTGACCGTCTCGGCCTCGTTCCGCGCGACCACGAGCTTGCCGCGCTCGTCATAGGTCAGCCCGCGCTCGGCGCAGTACGCGCGGAGCAGGCCAACGCCGCGGCGGCACAGCGTCGCCTTAGCCGAGCCAGGGGCGTAGTAGATTCCGGCGTGCACCACACCGGAGTTGTGGCCGGTCTGGTGGGCGGCTACCGCCTGCTCCTTCTCGAAGACGACCACGGGCACCCCAGCCCCGGCCAGCTGCCTGGCGACCGCCAGGCCCACGATCCCGGCCCCGACGATGCCGACGGGGGTGACGGGCGCGCGCGAGCTTTCGACGTGATCCATGCCACCCTTGCTACCAGTGCCGCTCGCTACCACGCGAACCTCACCGCCGCCGTCTTGATGCGGGCGTAGAACCGCAGCCCCGGGCTGCCCTGCTCCTTGAACGGGGAGCCGGAGTCGCGGAACCCGCCGAACGGGTGGTGCACGTCCCAGCCCGCCGTCGGCAGGTTCACCGCGACCTGCCCCGCCTCGGCCAGGTCGATGAACTCGCTGGCCGAGGTCAGGCTGGTAGTGAACACGGCGGCGGCCAGGCCGTAGACGGTGTCGTTGGCCAGCCGCACCGCGTCGTGGAACCCGGTGGCCGTGGTGATCGCCAGCACGGGACCGAACACCTCGTCCCGCCACAGAGACTGCGCGGGGGTCACGCGGATCAGGGTCGGCTCGACGTAGCAGCCGTACTCGAGCGCCGCGGCGGCCGGACGGCCGCCGCCGGCGATGACCGTGGCGCCCTCCTTCCTGGCCCGCCCGACGTGCCCGAGCACGTCGTCGCGGTGCGCGGCATAGCTCAGCGGGCCCATCGTGGTGGCCGGGTCGAGGCCTGGCCCGAGCACGATCTCGGCGGCCTTCGCCCGCAGCTTCGACGTGAGGTCCGCGGCCACGGAATCGGCGACGATCAGCCGGCTGGTGGCCGTACAGCGCTGGCCCGCCTGGGCGAACGCGGCGCTGGCGATCGTGGCCGCTGCCATGTCCAGGTCGGCGTCCTCGAGGACCACCGAGACGTTCTTCCCGCCGAGCTCGGTCTGCAGGCGCACGTTCCGTCCGGCCAGTTCCCTGCGCAGGTAGCCGCCCACCTCGTTCGAGCCGGTAAAGGTCACGGCGTCGGGTCCGGCGAGCAGGGCCGCGGAGATCTCGCTGTTGCGCCCCGTGATCACCTGGAGCACGCCCTCGGGCAGTCCGGCCTCGGCGAGCAGCCCGGCCAGCCACCCCGCGATCAGCGGGGTCTGCGAGGCGGCCTTGAGCAGCACCGCGTTGCCCGCGATCAGGGCCGGGCCGAGCTTGCGCGCCGGGGTGATGAGCGGATCGTTCCACGGGCAGATGGCCAGCACCACGCCGACCGGCTCGACGCGCACGGAGGTCGAGGTGCCCGGGCGCGCGTCGGCCAGGATCTCGCCCCAGGGCTGGCGCGCGAACGAGGCGTAGTAGTCAAGGAAGTCGGCCGTCTTGGTGACCTCGACGCGGGCCTCGGCGAGCGTCTTGCCGTTCTCCCGCACCAGCGTGACGGCGCCGTCGCCGGCCTGGGACCTGATCAGGTCCGCGCAGCGGGACAGCACCGCGGCCCGGTCGAGCGGACCCGTGCGCCGCCAGGCCTCGAACCCGGCCCTGGCACGCGCGTACGCCGCGGCCACCTCGGCCGCGGTCATCGCGGGCACCTCGCCCACGACGGAACGCACGTCGGCCGGGTCCCTGACTTCCAGCATCACGCCTCCGTATCCGCACGCCGGCCTGTCAGGCGTGGCGGTCGTCATCCTAGGAAGCGCGGAGGGTGAGGTCAGCCGCCTGCGGCGCAACCTTAGATGTACGTCGAGATCATTCCGCCAGCCAGGCCGGTCCGGACAGAATCGCCGGGACCACAAGAAAGGCTGACGATGGAATTTGCGGTATTCGCGCGGTACCGGGTCCGGACGGGCGAAGAAGCCCGGGTCGCGAACGCGTTGCGGAACATGGTGGCACCCACCAGGGCTGAGCCAGGGAACCTCGACTACCAGGTGTTTCGCGACCCTAAGGACCCGTCGCTGTTCGCGGGATTCGAGCGCTACGCCGACGAATCCGCGTTCCAGGCGCACCTGGCGAGTCCGCCTTTCAGCACCTGGCTGAAAGGCCAGGTACTGCCGTCCCTTGAGGATCGAGTCCGGCTCGATCTGGTCCCGCTCGAGGGCTGATCGCCGGATCCCCGGGGGGCTTAGTCGCAGATGGCGAAGCCTTAGGCTTCACCACCGGACTCGCGTAACGGAGTAGAAAACAAGCGTTCACGCATGTGTCGTGACCGGTCGTACATGGAGGCTATGGAGCAATGACGCATAGATGGAAGCGCTGGGTGGCGCCTGGCGCGGCGATCACGACCGCGGCCCTGCTTGCCGCCTGCAGCTCAAGCAGCAGTTCAAGCACTAGCTCAAGCTCGAGCGCGAGCAGTTCCCCTTCGGTCACCAGCTCCGCGGCGGCGGGCGTGGCCAAGGCCCAGCAGATGGTCACGCAGCTTGAGGCCACGACCTCGCAGTACCCGGTGCCAACGGCGAACGTGTCCGGCGTATCCAGCCTCAAGGGCCGGACCGTGTACTACGTACCGCTCGTGCAGGCGATCCCCACCTTTGTTGTCGCGGCCGAGGCTATGAAGGTGGCGCTGACCAAGGCCGGCCTCAAGCTGCAGGTCTGTGACGCCCAGGGCCAGCCGAGCGGGGTCGCTGCCTGCGTCGGGCAGGCAGTTACCGCCAACGCCGCTGGTATCGTCACGGACGCGATTCCGTACGGCATGGCGACGAACGCCTTCGACGCGGCCAAGGCCAAGGGTGTACCGATACTTATCGGAGACCAGGTCGCGCCGTCCGGCACCTCGAACACTGACCAGGTCTCCTACCTGCCCGGCGTGATCGACATGCCTACCCAGATCGCCTGGTGGATGATCGCCGACTCGCAGGGCAAGGCCAACGCGATCATCGCCGCGGAGACCGACTCGCCCTCCTCGTACGGCTTCGTCACCAACTCGCTGCCGATCTACCATCAGTACTGCCCTGGCTGCAACATCACGGTCAAGCAGATCAGCTCCTCGACCAACGCGCTGCTTGCCTCGGCCACCAGTTCCAACATCACGGCCAACCCGAACGCCGATTACTACTACACGGAGTTCGAGGACAGCCTCCAGCCGACGGTCCAGGGCATCCAGCAGTCTAATAAGCCGACCATTTCGCTGTCGGTCGCGGCCGGCACGGTGAACGGGCTTGGCCTGCTCAAGGGCAGCTCCCCGGTCAAGGCCGTGGTCGTCGTGGACGAGCCATACGAAGGGTGGGCGCTCACCGACCAGATCCTGCGGATGGCGACCAAGGCCGCGGTGGTGACCGAATCGATTCCGTCCCGCCTGTTCACCAAGCAGAACATCGGTAGCATCCAGGTCACGCCCGCGGCGCAGGCCTCGGGAGAGTGGTTCGGCGACAACTCGTACCAGAGCGCGTTCGCCACGCTCTGGGGCGTGGGGTGACAAGGGAGTGAAAGCATCGTTACCGTCTCGCAGGCCGAAGGGTCGGGTGGCGCGTTGCAGCGCCTAGAGGTGGCTCATCTGTCCAAGTCCTTCGGGCCGGCGCGCGTGCTTCGCGAGGTCGATCTGCAGATCGCCCCTGGGGAACTGCATGGTCTCGTCGGCCAGAACGGCTGCGGAAAATCGACTCTGGTCAAGATCCTGGCCGGTGTGTATACCCCCGACCACGGGGGCTCCGTCACGGTGGACGGGCGCGCCCTGGCGCTGCCCGTCCACCCCCTGGAGGCGCGAGCGGCGGGACTTTCGGTCGTCCATCAGCACCTTGGCCTGGTGGACGACCGGACCGTCTGGGAGAACGTTCGGCTCGGTCGCTACCGGGCCGGGCGTTTTTCCAGGCGGATCAACCACAAAGAGGAGAAACAGGCGGTCGAGGCGGTCCTCGCGAGGCTGGGCCGGCACGTGGATGTCAATGAGAAGGTCGGCGCGCTGTCGGCCGAAGACCGCGCCGCGATCGCCATCGCCCGGGCCATGCAGGACCACAGCCCTGGCGGCGGCCTGATCATCTTCGATGAGTCCACGCGGGCGCTGACCAAGGAGGCCAGGGCAAGGTTCTTCGACCTCGTCCGCTCGGTCATCGACGGCGGGGCCTCGGTGCTGCTTATCTCCCACCAGCTCGAGGAAATCGTCCAGGTGACCGACCGGGTGACCGTGCTGCGCGACGGCGTCGTGGTCGAGGGCGGCATCCCTAGCGTGAAAACCGACGAGGCGTCCCTCACCCGGCTGATGCTCGGCCGGCACATTGTCACGCACAGCCGGGTGGACTCCCACGCGCAGGACCGGACTGTGGCCCGCGTACGAGGACTCACTGTCCGTTCGGTATCCGGCTTTGACCTTGACCTCAAGCAGGGCGAGATCGTGGGCCTGACCGGGCTCGTGGGATCCGGGGCCGTTGCGGTGGCGGAAGCCCTGGGCGGGGCGCGCCAAGCCAGATCGGGCGTGCTGACCGTTGGGGACAAGGACATTCCCCTGGACCGGCAGCGCGGCTCGACCGAGGAGTTCATCGCCGCCGGCGTCGCGTTCGTCGCGGAGCGCCGCCTAGAGCAGGGCCTGGCCGCCGAGCTGTCGGTGGCTCAGAACCTGACCCTGCCGCGGGTCCGCAGCCGCGGCGGCAGGCTGCGGATCGGCGGCGCGTGGCAGGCCGAGGAGACGGCCGCCATGATCAAGAAGCTCGATATCAGGCCGCCGGACCCGCACCAGCCGGTGGGCACGCTGTCCGGCGGTAACCAGCAGAAGGTGCTGCTCGCCAAGTGGCTGGCTGGAGCGCCGAATCTGCTGGTGATGCACGAGCCCACCCAGGCGGTGGACGTCGGCGCCAGGCACGACATCATCGAAGCGATCAGGGGGGCCGCGGCGGGCGGCTGCGGAGTGCTCGTCGCTTCGGTGGACGCCGCCGACCTCGCGGTGCTCTGCGACCGGGTACTCGTGTTCCGCGAGGACAGGGTGACCGCCGAGCTGAGCGGTGAACTCGACGCCGACACCATCATCCACGCCACTTTTGGTGCTCCCGGCGATGCGGCGGAACCGGCTCAGCGTGCCGGCGACCATGACATGAAAGGGGTGGTCCAATGATGGACGCCGCCCGGCAAGATGAGCGCGAGCCGGCCGTGGCCGCGGCGGAGCTAGCGGACCCGGCCCGCGAACCTGAGAGCAGGCGCCGCCGGTGGTCTGTCACCAGCGAGCGGCACTTCGCGTCACGGTACGCGATCATCGGCGTATGGGCGGCGATGATCGTGGTCTACGCGGCCACCGAGCCCGTGTTCTTCCACGTGAGGACCTTCCAGTCGATCTTCAACGGGCAGCAGCCGCTGGTGTTCATGGCCATGGCGCTGCTGTGCACCATCATCGTCGGCGAGTTCGTCGACCTATCGGTTCCCTCGGTGTTCGTATTCGCGTCGACGGTCCTGGCGGTCCTCGTCGTGAACCACGGCTGGGGGGTATGGCCCGCGGCGATCGTGGCCGTCGCGGCGGCGATGCTGGTCGGCGTGATTAATGCCCTTCTCGTCGTCAAGACGGGCGTCAACACCATCGTCGTGACGCTGGGCATGGGCACCCTGCTCCAGGGGATCTCGATGTGGATGTCCAACGACAACACCATCAGCGGCATGTCGCCCGGGTTCCAGAAGATCGCGCTAACGGACGTCGGCGGCCTGCAAATCTCGTTCTACTACGGCGTTGTGCTGGTCCTCGCCTTCGCCTACCTGCTAGCGTTCACGCCGCTGGGCCGGCACATGCGCTTTGTGGGCGCGAGCCGCGAAGTCAGCCGGCTCTCCGGCGTCCGCGTCGACCGCATCCGGTTCGGGTCGTTCGTCTTCGCGGGGCTGCTCTCCGGCGTCGGCGCGGTTGTCGCGGTCGCAGCCCTGGGGGGCTCGTTCACCGCGGCCAGCGCGGATGTCAACCTGCTGCCGGTGTTCGCCTCAGTGTTCCTCGGCACCGCGATCCTGGAGCCGGGCCGCTTCAACCCCATCGGCACGTTTATCGGCATCTATTTCCTGGCGACCGGAGTCTTCGGACTTGAACTGCTGAACGCGAATGTGTGGATCTCTCCGGTCTTCTACGGTGGCGTCCTCGTGGTCGCGGTGACGATCTCCACGCTGCTGCACCGCCGGACCACTTAGTCTCCGGTCCGTGATGGTCAGCCCCCTTCAGGGGACTGGCCAGGCAGCCTGAACCGTGCTGTGATAGGCGGCGTGAGCCTTGCGGCCGAGATGGCGGACGCGGCGGACTCGTGGTTCCGGTCCCTCACCGCTGACCAGCGGGCAGCGGCGGCGTACCCGGGTCCTGGCGCCGGCGACCGGGAACGGACCACGTGGTTCTACACGCCGACGGACCACGGCGGCCTGACGCTGAACGAGCAGCGCCCCAGGCAGCAGCAGCTGGCGATGCGGCTGCTCGCGACCGGGCTGTCTGTCGAGGGTTACGCCCTGGCCGCGATCGTGATGAGCCTGGAGAACGTCCAGGACCGGCTGGAGTCGTGGACTCGCGACTGGGGGCGGGAGCGCGGGCGCGACCCCGGAGCGTACTACTTCAGGGTGTTCGGGTCACCGGGAGACGGCACCTGGGGGTGGCGCTGCGGCGGCCACCACATCTCGGTGAACTACACGATCGTCGACGGGCGCGTCGCGTCGTGCACGCCGTGCTTCATCGGGGCGCTGCCTGCGGAGATGAGCCTGCTCGCCGGCGGGACGCTGCGGGCGCTAGGCAACCTGGAGGCCATCGCCAGCGAGCTGGCCCGCGACCTCGACCAGCGCGGCCAGGCGGTCGTGCTGCACCGGTCCGCCATATCGGACATCGTCAGCGGCAACCGAGCCCGGGTGCTGGACGGCGACGAGATGATCCACATGCAGGATCTGTGGCGGGGCAGGTTCGCGGACGAGCGGCTCAGCTCGCTGCTGGAACAGATAGACGCCGTGGGGGAGGAGGGGAGCGGCTACGGGCCCGGCGATCACCGGGTGCTGGCCATCACCGCCCAGCCGAAGGGCGTTCCCGGCAGCGCACTCACTCCGGGCGAGCAGGCGCGGCTGCTCGCTCTCGTGGAGGCCTACGTGCGGCGCTTTCCCGCGGAGATCGCCGATCCGTGGCTAGTCGGCTATCGAACTGGCGGCGGCCTGGCGGGCCTGTATTTCGCGTACGCGGGTGAGCCCGGCCAGGGACCGGTCTACTACCGCCTGCAGGATCAGCGGCTGCTCATCGAGTACGACAACACGCAGACCAACGCCAATCACGCCCACTCGGTCGTCCGCGACCTGACCGCCGACTTCGGCATGGACGCCCTCGCGGCGCACCGGCGCGCATTCCACTGAGCTAGCGCTGGGCGCGAAATCATCTGGCCGAATCTGCTGTGAAATCCTGAAAGTCTTCTGCGCAATTACCGAACGCTAAGGCTTCACCCTGCGTCTTTCGCCCCGGCGTATAAACACAAGCACTCGCGCTATACGGCGAAACCCTGGCTGGAGGCATATAGCAATGACGCTCAGAAGACACCGGTGGCTGGCGGCCTGCGGGCTCGCCGCCGCCGCATCGATAACCGCGGCCGGCTGCTCCTCGAATAGCTCAGGCAGCGCGTCGGCCGGCGGCAGCACCGGATCAAGCGGGGGAACCTACACCCTCACCGCCGGCGTGCTGCACGCCTTCACCGGGCAGAACGCGTTCTTCGGGCTGAACGCGCAGAACTCGTGCAAGGCCGCCGCCGAGGAGATCAACAAGGCGGGTGGCATCATGGGCCACCCGCTCACCTGCTCGGACTTCGACACCAAGGGCGACCCGGCGGACGCGGTGCCGGTGACCAACCGGATGCTGGTGTCCGCGTCGCACCTGGTGATGGTCGTCGGGCCCGACGGCAGCGACATTCCGTCCGTCCTCCCCGTGCTTGAGCAGGCGAAGGTGCCCGAGCTGAACACCGTCGGCGACCCACGGTACGACACCCAGACGTCGCAGGACTTCTGGCGGCTCACCCCCAGCGACAGCACCCAGGCGCCCGCGCTCGCCTACTACGCCTACCACCAGGGCTTCACCAAGATCGCCGAGGTGTTCACCAGCGACCTGTCGGCGCAGACAACGACCACGCCGTTCCAGAACACCTTCGGCAAGCTGGGCGGCACGATCGTCAAGTCGCTGACGATCAGCCCTGACGTCTCCTCCTACCAGACGGAGGTCGCACAGGTCCTGGCCGCGCACCCGCAGGCGATCGTCGGCGAGATGGACTCGCAGACCGCCGCTACGTTCCTGAGCGAGATGCGCCAGCTGCACGGATCCCTCGTCCCGGTGATCATGACCCAGCGCGCCATCCAGGGTGACTGGGAGCCCGCGGTTGGGCCGGCGATCGGCGTCCCGACCCTGGCCAAGGACGTCACCGCGATCGCCCCGGCACTGCAGGCCTCAGGCACCGCGTTCACCACGTTCTCGAGCGCCATGACGGCCATCAAGGCCAACCCGTTCCAGGCCAAGAACCCGTTCGTGGCCGCCACCTACGACGGCGTCATCGCGCTGGCGCTGGCCATGGACATGGCCAAGTCCGTCGACCCCGGAACGTTCGTCGCGGACATCCCCAAGGTCACCGCGTCGTCCGCTGGCGGCACGGTGGTCAACACCTACGCCGAGGGCGTCGCGGCGCTCAAGGCGGGCAAGACGATCCAGTACGTCGGCGCCGCCGGCGCGATGATCTTCAACCAGTACGGCACCGCGAACCGGCCGTACGCCCAGTGGGGCTACAGCTCCGACGCCCACAAGTGGATCATGGGCGCCACGCTGCCCGTCAACGCGGGGCTGTGACGGCCCCGCAGTGAGCCAAGTCGTCCTCAGCCTCGGCTTCGGACTGGTGACCGCGTCCATCCTCGCGCTGGGCGCGGTCGGCTTCACCCTCCAGTTCGGGGTGACCAATCTCTTCAACCTCGCCTTCGGCGAGAACATGACGGTGGCGGCCTTCGTGGCCTACCTCGCCAGGGTCAGCCTGCACTGGAACATGTGGCTGGCGGTGGCCGCCGGGGCGCTGTCCGGCGCCGTGCTGTCGCTGCTCATCGGCCGGCTCATCTACCAGCCCTTCCTGCGCCGCGGCACCTCGCAGTTCGCGATGGTGATGGTCACCGTCGCGGTGTCGTTCATCCTCAAGAACGTCCTCCAGATTTTCAGCGGCGCCACCTTCTACAGCTACCAGCTGCCGCCAGAGTCGCCGATCAGGTTTCTCGGCATGGTCTTCGACGCGCGGCAGCTGACGATCATCGCCCTGGCGGTGGTCAGCCTGCTCGGCCTGCACCTGCTGTTCAGGTACACGCGCATCGGCAAGGCGATGCGGGCCACCTCCGACAACGGCGAGCTGGCCAGATCGGTGGGCATCCCGACGGACCGGATCATCAGCGCCACCTGGCTGCTGTCCGGACTGCTCGCCGGGCTGGCCGGCGTGGCGCTCGCGATCGACCTCGGCTCGTTCGCGTCCACCACGGGCGGCAGCTACCTGCTGCTGATCGTCGCGGCGGCGGTCTTCGGCAGCGTTGGCGAGCCGTACGGAGCGGTGCTCGGCGCGCTGGTCATCGGAATCGCCAGCGAGGTCGCGGCTAACTACAACCCGCAGCTCAAGGACGTGGTAGCCTTCGCGATCCTCGTCCTGGTGCTGCTGGTCCGCCCCGAGGGGCTGCGGGGCGGCCGGGTGCAGCTGCGCGGCGAGGTGACCGTATGAGCCCGGCCATCCAGAGCTACGCCGCCACCCTGCTGGTCTACCTGGGAGTCAACGCGATCGCCTGCTGGGGGCTGAACCTCCAGTTCGGGATCGGCGGCGTGATGAACTTCGCGTTTATCCTCTACCAGGCGATGGGCGCCTATATCACCGCGGTGCTGACGCTGCCGGCGGCGACCACCCAGGCCGACCAGCGGTACATCCTCGGCCTGCACCTGCCCTGGCCGTTGCCGCTCGCCGGCGCGGCGGTCAGCGGCGCGGCGCTCGCGCTGGCGGTCGGATCGTTCGCGCTGCGGCCCAGACGCAGGGACTTCCAGGCCACCGTGATGCTCGTGGTGTCCATCATCGCCGCCACGCTGGTCACCACGGAGCAGGGCTGGTTCAACGGGAATCAGGGCCTGTTCGGCATCCCGCAGCCCTTCGCCGGGACGCTGAGCCTCGGCATCACTGGGTACGACTGGTTCTTCGTGGCGGTCACGCTCGGCCTCGCCCTGCTGACGCTCGCCTTCACGGGACTGCTGACGTCCGCGCCGTGGGCGCGCCGGCTGCGGGCGATGCGGGAGAACGCGGAGGCGGCCGAGTCCCTCGGTGTCCACGTGCGCGCGGAAAGCCTGAAGGTGTACGTGACCGGCGGCGCGATAGCCGCGGTGAGCGGCGGGCTGCTCGTCGAGTTCATCGGCGCCTGGTCCCCGGCGGCGTGGGGGACGGGCGAGACGTTCATCTTCTTCGTCGCGATCATCATCGGGGGCCTCGGGAACAACTTCGGCGCGTTCTTCGGGGCGTTCCTCGTGCTCGGCGTGTTCCTCGAACTGCCGACGTACCTACCTCAGCTCAGCGACGCCAATGTCGAGGAATCGCTGCAGTCGGCCGCCATCGGCGTGCTGATCCTGGCGTTTCTGTGGTGGCGCCCGCAGGGCATCTTCCCCGAGCGCAAGCGCAACCTGTCCCGCGCTATCCCGGCCGGGGCGCGAGCGGTGGCGGTCGCGGAGGCGGCAGGGACCGTTCCGGATAGCAGGAATGAGCAGCCCAGGCAGCGCGAGCCGGACAGCCACGCCGCGGCGGCAGGGACGCTCTCTGTCCGGGACCTGAGCCGCGGCTTCGGCGGCGTGCAAGCGGTGGACGGGCTGTCCTTCGACCTCGCGCCCGGCCAGGTCACCGGCTTGATCGGGCCGAACGGTGCGGGCAAGTCGACCGCGCTCAAGCTGATCGCGGGGGCCATCGCACCGAGCTCGGGCAAGGTGCTTGTCGACGGGGTCAACGTGGCCGGGTGGCCCGCGCACAAGGTCGCCCGCCTCGGTGTCATCCGCACCTTCCAGCACACCAGCGAGTTCGGCAGGCTCACCGTCCTGGAGAACCTGCTGACCGCCGCGCCGGGCCAGCCGGGCGACTCCTTCGGCGGCGCGCTGCTCGGCCGCCGCCATGCGCGCGCCAGGCAGCAGGAACTGCTGGCCAGGGCGTGGGCCCTGCTGGCGGACTTCCAGCTCACGGCCGCGGCGGATAGCTACGCCGGACAGCTCAGCGGCGGTCAGCGGCGGCTGGTGGAGATCATGCGCGCGCTGATGGCGCAGCCGCGGATCCTGCTCCTCGACGAGCCGATGGCCGGCGTGAACCCCGCGCTGCGGCTGGTCATCGAAGAGCACCTGCAGCGGCTGCGCGACGGCGGCCTCACGATGCTCATGGTCGAGCACGAGCTGGGCTCGGTGGAACGGGTCTGCGACTCGGTGATCGTCATGGCGCAGGGGAGGGTGCTGGCGACCGGCACGATGGCCGAACTGCGCAGGAACGAGGAGGTCCTCAGTGCCTATCTCGCGGGATAACGGGAAACAGGCGGCGCCCGCAGGCGGGCCCGCCGGGCAGGCCGCCCTCACCATCACCGGGCTGGCCGCCGGGTACGGGGACACCCCCACGATCGTGGACGTCAACCTGACCGTGCACCGCGGCGAGATCGTCACCGTCGTCGGGCCCAACGGCGCGGGGAAAAGCACGCTGCTCAAGGCCGTGCTCGGGGTGCTGAGGCCCATGTCGGGCACCGTCCGGCTCTGGGACCGGGACCTGACAGGCCTGCGCAGCGACCAGATCTGCCGGCTGTCGGTCGGGTATGTGCCGCAGGTGCAGGACACGTTCCCCCGGCTCACCGTGCTGGAGAACATCGAGATGGGCGGCTACACGCTGCCCAGGTCGAAGGTCAAGGCGCGAGTCGGGGAAGTGCTCGACCTGTACCCGCAACTGCGCCGGATGGCCGGCCGGCAGGGCGGGCACCTCAGCGGCGGCGAGCGCAAGATGCTCGCGATCGCCAGGGCCATGATGATCTCCCCGGCACTGCTCGTGCTCGACGAGCCGACTGCCGGGCTGGCCCCGCAGCCCGCGAACGAGCTGCTCACCACCCACATCGCCGCGCTGGCCGGCACCGGCGTCTCGCTGCTGATGGTGGAGCAGCGAGCTCGCGAGGCGATGGCGATCTCGCATCGGGCGTACGTGATGGCGGCCGGCCACGTCGTGCTGACCGACCGGGCGGACGCCCTGCTCGCCCGCCCGGACATCGGCGACGTCTTCCTCGGCAGGACCGCCGCCGGAGAGGGCGCGTGACAAGCCCCAGGAGGTGTTCTCATTGATGAGTAACAATTTGCGCGTCCGGGCCATGCTCCTGGCGGTGTCTTTCGCGTTGCTCGCCGCTGGCTGCTCGGGCGGCGGTTCCGGCGTGGCCGGCGCGCCGGCCCTGCAGAAGGCCGGGAACCTGGAGAAGACGACGCTGAACGTGGCGGTGCTGCCCGCTATCGACTCGGCCGGTTTCTTCGTCGCGATGCACGAGGGCCTGTTCGCCCAGGAGGGCCTGACCGTCAACTACACGCCGGCGTTCGGCGACCAGGTCATCGGAGGCCAGGCGAAGGGGCAGTACGACGTCACCGGCATGAACTACGTCTCCTACATCACGGCGCAGTTCAGCCACGTGGCGAACCTGCGGATCATCGCCGAGGGATCGCTGCTGCAGCCGGGCAGCCAGGTCATCATGGCCATGCCGAAGTCCAAGATCACATCGCTGTCACAGCTCAAGGGGCGTGTGCTCGGCGTAAGCCCGGACGCCAACGTCGGCTTCCTGCTCATCTCCTCCAGACTGGCCGACAACGGGATCGCGGCGGTGACGAAAGGGTTCTCCGCGAGTTCCGTCATGTTTCCGACCGGGGATTTCCCGTTCCCAGCGTCGCAGCCACTGGCGACTGGCAAGGTGGCGGCCGCGATCCTGGCCGAGCCGTACGCCACCCAGATGGCGGAGCAGTACGGGGCGGTGACGATCGCCGACCTGGACACCGGCGCCACGCAGCAGTTCCCTGTGGAGGGTTACGCGGTGACGAAGGCCTGGGCGCGGGCCAACCCCAACACGCTGAAGGCGTTCCAGGCCGCGCTGGAGGCCGGGCAGCAGATCGCCGACACCAACCGGGCGGCGGTGGAAGCCGCGTTCGTCGCGCTGAAGGACGGCGAGGGACACGTGGACAAGACCACCGCGACGCTGATGGCGCTGAACAACTACCCGCTGTCCATCAGCACGAGCCGTCTGCAGCGCGTCGCGGACGTCATGCGGGAGTTCGGGTTCCTCAAGCAGCGCTTCGACATCCGGACGCTGCTGAGCTCCTAGCCTTCCGCGGCGCGGACCTAGTCCGCGCCGCGGGCCCCGGGCGGGAGTTCCACGAACGTGCTCGCGTAGCCGAAGTGCATGTCGTGCGTCCGGGGCGAGAGGACCTTCGCGTACAGCTCGTCCCTGTTCACGTTCTTCGGCACCGGGGAGAGCGGCCGTCCGTGCGACAGCGTCGTGACGAGCTGGGCCGCGTGCTCCTCGGCGAGGATCGCCCGGAACAGCGCCTCCTGCAGCGTGTGGCCGACGATGACCGCGCCGTGCCAGCGCAGCAGCGCGATCGCCTCGCCGCCGAGGATGCCGATCAGCCGCTGCGCCGCCGCCCGGTCCCTGACCAGGTCGGGCTCCTCCCAGACGGGCATCGCCTCCGGCCAGAAGCTCGCGTGCATCATCAGCAGCTCCGGCGGCACCTCGGCCATCGCGGCGAGCGCCACCAGGCCTGGGGAGTGCACGTGGATGAGCGACTTGATGTGCGGCTTGAGCCGGTGCACTTCCGAGTGCATGTACAGCTCGAGCGGCAGCCCAGGCTCGAACTCGTGGTCCAGGTCGAGTTCGAGGACGTCGGTCGGGCGGCAGCGGTCCTTGCGGGCGCCGGCGCCCGGGCAGACGAGGTACCGTTGCGGGTCGTCGGTGAGCACGCTCACATGCCCGAACATGCCGACCAGCTGGTGCCTGGCGAGAATCCTCGTCGCCGTGGCGAGCTGGGTGCGCAGCTCAGTGATCGCCGGGGCCATGGCGGTTCAGATCTCGTTTCCCCAGTAGTAGCGGGCGACCATCTCCACGAGCTGCAGCTTGCCGCGCTGTTCTGGCTCGCTCATCAGCGGCTGGTCCGCGACCTGCGCGAACCCGCCGTTGGTGGCGACCGCGAAGTCGGCGTCGCCGCGCTCGTCGGCGACCGGGTCGAGCCGGCCGAGTATCTCATCGACGGGCTCGAGCGCTGCCGTCGAGACGTCCACCGCGCCGAGGCTGAGCACGATGCCCGGCTTGACCAGCTCGACAGGGAACCGCGCGGCGCGGGCGGCCGGGTAGTCGACGCTGATCCGGGGGAACGGGGTCTCGTCGAGCAGCGCGGCCACGGCCGTCGCGTCGTACCCGGAGGCCGTCGTGGGCAGCGGCCCCGAGTCGGTCAGGTCGAGCCCGACCCGGAAGTCGGCGGGGACGCCGAGCCCGGCGAACACGGCACGGTCCGCCTCGATGAGCGCGGCCAATGCGGCCGGCACGTCCACGCCGGCCGCCGCGGCGGCCGCGCGCCCGTCCACCGTCAGCA
>Ga0070698_100004156_pt1 | contig 15921 bp, 17 predicted proteins | sample KBSK1502metaG_FD_65477 | JGI IMG/M metagenome (GOLD analysis project Ga0070698, IMG submission 65477) | Corn, switchgrass and miscanthus rhizosphere microbial communities from Kellogg Biological Station, Michigan, USA - KBS K1-50-2 metaG | ecosystem: Host-associated > Plants > Roots >...
GGCGGTGCATGCATAGTTTCGATCACGTCGGCGATCGCTGCTCAACAAAACAGACGAGCGATCTCACAAGCGATCGAAATGATCGAGCTTTCGACCGCGCCAATTAGGGACACCCCCTAGTGCACGATGATCGAGACGTTCGTGATCGTGCCGGCAAGAAGCGGAACGTTCGCGCCGCCGGTCACGCTGCCGCCGGTTACCGTAATCGTCGTCGTGCCCGTGCCGATGTCGACGTTCGGAAAGAACACGTCGTGGCCGGTATCGCCGGCGGCCCACGTTGTCGTCGACACCGCTTGCGTCGCGCCGTGCGTCGCGGCGATCGCGACAGGCTTCGGCGTGCCGTTGACGTGAACGAACAGCTGCGCCTTCGCCGCGTCGAACGTAAGGCCTGCACCTTGGTAGAACGTATCCTGCCGCGCGACCGTGAACGCGCGACCGCTGAAGAAGCCACCGGCGAGGATTACTTCGCGGTTCGCGAACAGCATCGTCGACACGGCGTACGTCGAGATGGGGTTCGAGCACTGCGATGGCGCGCCGGGCTGCATGACGGTGAGCTTCGTCGTCGCCTGATTCGGGATGCACAGATCGAAGCGGCCGTTTGGCGCGGTCGAATCCATGCCGCCGCCGCCCGCTACCTCGACGACGGCATCGGCGATCCCGCAGAACGATCGATCGGTATCCCAATCGACGTACTCGCCCGTGAAATGCACTTGATCACCACACGAGGCGTTATCGATATCGATCACCGCGGCGTCGTTATGCGAGCCGTTGCCACATCCATCACATCCCGCGAGCGCAATGATCAGCGCGATAGGCTTGTGCACGCGGCAAGCTTACTCCGCGCGCACGAAGGAGGTGACTTTCCAGTCGCTGCGCTGCTCGATCACGAGCTGATACGTCCCTAACTTCGGCTCACCGGCGGGACATGTGACTTTTTTATCGCCCACCGCGGCGCAGCCGGCGGTGATCACCGCTTGCATCGCTTCGAACGTCGCCGGATCGGCTTGCCATGTCGCGAGCGCCGCATCGGCACCGGTGCCGCCGCCGAGGCTCCACACGACGTTCTCGTCGAGCAGCGGCCGCAGGCTCGCGTAGTCGCGACGCGAGAGTGCATCTTTGATCGCGGCGAGCCGCTTACCGGCGGCTGGCGGCACGCCGGCAAACGATGACGGATCGGTGTGCGGAAGCTCCTCTTCGGGATTGGGCTTCGGCTCCTCCTTCATCGGCTTCGCGTACTTTTTGATCTTCTTGTAGATCGAGACTTGCAGCGCTTCGGTGCGGCCATCGAGCCACGACGGACGCGCTGCACCTCGCAGCTCCGATGGCAACGCTGCGCCCGGCTCCCACTCCGATGCATGGCCGATGACCTTCACGCGCCACGGACGGCCGCCTGTCACCGAGACATCGAAGCGGATGAAGTATCGCTTGTACGCGAGGCGCGTCGGCGAGCCCGCCATCGACGCAGCGGGCGATGCGCCCATGCCCGGGTTGTAGCCCTGCGATTGCGCGAGCGTGCGCTGGTTTTGAAGATCGTCCTGATTGTTCGCGTACGAGACCTGATGCCACGCGGTCGAGATCTTGCCCGGGCCCGGGTTGTCGTTGAGCGTTGGATACAACTCCCGCGTCCCGTCGAGGGCAGCGCTGTAGACGATCGCGAAGTCGGCGTCATAGACCGAATGCTTCGCATGCTCGACGTCCTTCTTGGATCCGCACGCAGTCGCGACGAGCGCCGCGCAGAAAATGATACGGTGACAACGAGCCATGGGAGGTCGCCCTCGGAATAGCACACCGCCGCGAAGGCGTGCCGGTCCAAATCGGGCGACCCCCGAGAATGCCGCGCAGATCGCCGCCCTCCTCGCCGAGAAATGGCCCGACGCGGTCTGCGAGCTCGACCATCAGAATGCCTACCAGCTGCTCGTCGCGACGATCCTGAGCGCGCAGTCGACCGACAAGATGATCAACACGATCACCCCGGCGCTGTTCGCGAAGTATCCCGATGTGCGCGCGCTGGCGGCCGCCGACCCGGCCGAGCTCGAGCAGATGATCTTCAAGAGCGGGTTCTATCGGATGAAGGCCAAGCACCTAATCGCGATGGCGAAGGGATGTGTGGAACGTCACGACGGCCAGGTGCCTGACAGCATGGAAGCGCTCGTTGCACTACCCGGCGTCGCCCGCAAGACCGCGAATGTCGTGCTCGGGACGGCCTTCGGCAAACCCGAAGGTGTCGTCGTCGACACCCACGTCATGCGCCTGTCGCAACGTTTGGGACTGACGCGCGAGGTCGAGCCTGTGAAAATCGAGCAAGACCTGATGCGTGTCCTGCCTCGAGAGCAATGGACGATGTTCGCGCATCGTTTGATCTGGCATGGTCGAAGAGTGTGCACGGCGAAGAATCCCGACCACGAGAACTGCATTCTCGCGCCACTGTGCCCGACCGCGGGATTGGTCACACTTCCCAAGACTCGCCAAGCTGTGAAGCCCGAGAAGCCCAAACGGAGACGCGCATGAACCCGATCGTTGCTGTTGGCGCATTCGTATTCGACGCCGAGAATCGCGTGCTGCTCGTCGAGCGCGCGAACGCTCCAGGTGCGGGTCTGTGGACGGTGCCGGGCGGCAAGCTCGAATACAACGAGACGCTCGTCCAGGCGGTCGCGCGTGAAGTGCGCGAGGAGACGGGGCTCGTCGTCGAGGTCGGCACGCTCGCGTGTGTCGTCGAGCGCATCGCCGATAACTATCACTACGTGATTCTCGATTACCTCGCGCGCGTCATCGGCGGCACGCTCGCTCCAGCGAGCGATTGCAAGAGCGCGATGTGGGTCCCCGAGGCGGAGCTCTTCAAGCTGCCGCTGACCGATGGGCTCTCGCCGCTCATCGAGCGCGCTCGCAAGGGCTTCGCGGCCTGGACGTCCTTCCGCTAGCGATCACGCGTTGTTCACGCGTCGCCTCGCGCAAGCTCACGCGCGATCCGGCGACGCTGGCTGCATGAAGCTGCTTGTCGTGATCGCGATGCTGGGTGCCTGCGCGGTTGTGCCGGTGACCAAACAATCGACCGTCGTCGGTGCGCCGCGACTCGCCGCGGAGACTCGCACGCCGACGGGTCCGATGAAGGTCGACATCGCGGCGGGCAGCTCGACGGCGGTCGTCACGGTCTCGTGGTCGCGCACCTGCAGCCGCTACTACATCCAAACGGTCGCACACCGCGAGTGGAAGGGTGCAGACGTCCGCGGCTTCCGCGGCGGCAACGTATCGGGAGGCAACGGTGGCGGAAATGCGGCGCTGGGGCTTCTCGCGATCATCCCCGCCGCGTTTGTGGTGAGCGCGATCGTCACCGGCGTCATTGTTGCGGCGGATCGCGGCGGCACGACGAGCTTTGAAGAACAAAGCGCTGGCGTAAAGACCTGGGCGTGTCCCGAAGGCGCGAGCGGTGTCGCGGTTCAGCTCGTGCTGCCGTCGGGCGCCGTGCTCGAAGGCGTGACGAACCAGCGCTCGTTGGTCGTCTTCCAGATTCCCGCCGACGAGCCAAGCGGCGAGCTCGTCGCGCGCGTCGGCAGCGCGGTGTCGACGCCGGTCTTGCATGCCGCGAGTCCGTAGAGGCGTGCTACACCCCGCCCGTGGTTGTCCACCTTCCGGTAGCGAGCCAGTGGCACGATTGGCGCTGGCAGCTCGCGAACATGATGACGACGGCCGACGAGCTCGCCCGCGCCGTCGCGTTATCTGACGAAGAACGCGCGGGGCTCGCCGCATCGGCGCAGCTGTTTCGCGTCGGCATCACGCCGTACTACGCGAGCCTCATGGATCCCGTGCACGCGTCGTGTCCGATCCGCTTGCAGGCGATTCCGCGCGTCGCCGAAGCGGACGTGCGCGCCGAGGAGCTCCGTGATCCGCTCGGCGAGGACACTCACAATCCGGCGCCCTCGGTCGTGCACAAGTATCCCGACCGCGTGTTGTTCCTCGTCGTCGATCGCTGCGGCATTTATTGCCGGCACTGCAATCGGCGGCGCCTCGTCGGCGGCGACGAGCCACCAACCACGGCGGAGCTCGAAGCAGGCCTCGACTACATCGCGAAGACGACGCGCATTCGCGACGTGCTGCTGTCGGGAGGCGATCCGCTGCTTCTGTCGACGCGGCGGCTCGACTACTTGCTCGGCCGGCTGCGCGCGATCGCGCACGTCGAGACGATTCGGATCGGCACGCGGCTGCCCGTCGTTTGCCCGATGCGCATCGACGACGAGCTGACGAGCGCGCTCAAGAAGCATCACCCGCTGTTCATCAACACGCACTTCAATCACGCAAAGGAGCTGACGCCCGAAGCGCGCGCCGCGTGCGAGCGCCTCGTCGATGCGGGCATTCCCGTCGGCAACCAGACGGTGCTGCTGCGCGGCGTGAACTCATCGGTGCGCGCACTGCGCGCGCTGATGCGCGGCCTGCTGCGCGCGCGCGTGCGGCCGTATTACCTGTTTCAAGGCGACACCGTGATCGGCACCGATCATTTGCGCACGCCCGTCGAGAGCGCGATGGAGCTCTACGAAGGGCTGCGCGGCTGGATGAACGGCATGGCCGTGCCGATGCTCGTGCTCGACGCGCCCGGCGGCGGCGGCAAGGTGCCAATCGTGCCGAGCTACATCGAGGAGCTCGATGTCGATCGCGTCATCGTGCGCACGTACCGCGGCACGCGCATCACGTATCCGCAGCCGCGCGAGCGCGATTGCACCGTGCCATACGACGACATCTATTTTGCAGGCGAGCCGGCCGACGACGACCGCGAAGGCTCGACGTGACTAGTCGAGCCGGTCCGGAGGAGCGCAGCGGCATGACGGCCATAGCGATCGCGAAGGAGCTCGGCTTCGTTCGCGCCGCGGTCGTACCGATCGAAGCGCCACGGCGTCACGAGCTCTACACGAGCTGGCTCGCCGCGGGCTACGGCGGCGAGATGGCGTATCTGTCGCGCGCCGATCACGTCGAGACGCGCAGCGATCTGCGCGCTCTGCTCGCGTCCGCGCGCTCGCTGATCGTCGTCGCGCTCGCGTACGACCGCAGCGATCCGATTCCGCCGGCGGCGCTGTTGCGCGGAAAGATCGCACGCTACGCGCGCGGCGAGGACTACCACCTCGTCATGCGCGACAAGCTCGTGCTGCTCGCGAATCGGCTGTCGCAAGCGCTGGGCCGCTCCGTCGCTGCACGTACGTGCGTCGATTCGGCACCGGTGCACGAGCGCGAGTGGGCCGAGCGCGGCGGGCTCGGCTTCGTCGCGAAGAACACGATGCTGATCGCGCCGGGCGCCGGCAGCTACCTCGTGCTCGGCGAGCTGCTCCTCGACGTTGACCTCGCGACAACGGCACCTGCCGAAGCGCCGAAGCCACGCTGCGGCAGCTGCCGCTCCTGCCTCGACGCATGCCCGACAGGCGCGTTCGTCGATGCCTATGTGCTCGATGCGCGCCGCTGCATCTCGTATCTGACGATCGAGCACCACGGCGTGATCCCGCGCGAGCTGCGCGCCGCGATCGGTACCTGGGTGTTCGGCTGCGATGTCTGCCAAGAGGTGTGCCCGTTCAACGCGGGCGCAGGCACGCCGCACGATCCGTTGCTCACCGCGCGCACCGTCGAGCACGCGCTGCCGGATCTGATCGCGCTCGCCGGCAAGGGCAGCAATCAGCTGCGCCGCTTGCAGAAGCGCACGGCGATGCGGCGCGTGCCGCGTCACGTGCTGTTGCGCAACGTCGCCGTCGCGCTCGGCAACACGGGCTCGCGCGATGCGATCGCACCGCTGACGAATCTGCTCGCGCATCGCTCCGCGCTCGTGCGCATCCACGCGGCGTGGGCACTCGGCCGCCTCGGCGCACACGACGTGCTCGCCGCGCACCAAGACGACGAAGCTGCCGTCCGCGAAGAGATCGCGCTCAGCGCCTGAACGCATCGCTCGCGACGTACTTGGCGATCGCTTTGATCTGCTCGTCGGTGAATACGCCCTCGAAGCTCGGCATCAGCTTGTTCTTCGATCCTTTGCGCACCTGCTGCTCGACGAGCGCCGGCGTGATCCGCGCGCGCAGCTCCGGAGACGTGAGGTCGCGAACGTTAAGCCGCGCGACCATCGCGGCGCTCGGTTTGCCATCGGCGCCGTGGCACGTCGCACAGATAGATTGGTAGAGCTTCGCGCCATCCGTCTCACTGCTCGCGACCTGCGCCTGGTCGCAGGCCGAGGCGAAAACGAGGAGGATCGCGAGCTTCACGGTCACGATGTGCCACGTGCTATGTTTGCTCGCCATGGGACGGGCCGCGCTTCTTCTGGTGCTTTTTGTCGCGTGCGGCGGCACGCAGGTTCCAACGCACAACGGCTACAAGGGCAAGAAAGCACAGCCGTGGAAGAAAGCGAAGCTACTCAAGTTCGACGAGAAGTCCGAGGCCAAGGTCGAAGGCGACCTCGCCTACGCCGAGTACCGGCGCGCGCACTGGTACCAGGCGAACCTCGCGTCGGCCGGTCAGCTCGAGCTGCGCCTGGAAATCACGCCGCCCGGCGATGCCGTCAACGACGAGTTCGATCTCGGCTTTGAAGTCATGGACTCGGGGTTTCGCACGATCGCGAAGTCCGACAAAGAAGAAGGCGACGACGTCGGCGATCTGACGAAGAGCAAGACGCTGCTCGATCTCGAGCCCGGCATCTATTACATCCATCTCTACCTGCAGGGCCGCCTCGACACCGCCGACTACGTGCTCAAGGCAACGTTCAAACCGATGGCGAGCGTCGGCAAGAGCGATTTCCCCGCGAAGGTCGCATTCGTACCGACGCTGCCGATGGTGCCGCTGCAAGACGACACGCCGAAGGGTTGGAAGCCGCCGACGGAAAAGACGCAGGTCAAGATCGCGCGCAAGAAGGGCCCGGCGCCGCCGAAGGAAGAGAAGAAGGAGCCGGTGCAGCAGATCACGGCGCGCATCATCAACATCTCGGTCGTCAGCGGTGGCACGCAAATCACCGTCGGTCGCGGCACGTCCGCGGGCGCGGCCGTCGGCATGAAGGGCAAGATCGTCGGCGTGCCGACGGGTGCCTTCACGCTGGCCAACTGCACCGAACGCACGTGCACCGCGACCGTTTCGGCGACTCCCGATCAGATTAAGAACTCGGGATCCGTCGTCTTAGGCCCATAGCAACCGATCGGACCCGTGGCCGATAGCTCGGTCATGCTGGCATCGGTAAAGCTCGCGCGCTACCACCAAGCCATGAGGTGGCTGCCCTTGGCCTTGGTTGCGTGCGCACACAATGTTCCGCAAGACAAAGCGACGGGTCCCGACGGCAAGATCAAAGGCGCGGCGCCGATTCGGCTCGACAATGGCGAAGCGACGGTGCGCGGTATCGTGACGTACCCCGGTGGCGATCGCGTCGATTGGAAAGCGCTCGAGCTCCCCGCCGGTAAGCGCGGCACGCTCGATCTGCAGCTGACGTGGCAGACGCCGAGACCGGGCCTGCAGGTCGCATTCGACGTGTTCGATCAGTGGAACATTCCCATCGCGAATGCGAGCGGCCGCCGCGGCCGCCTGCGCAGCGCATCGATCGATCACGCGACAGGTCGCTACTTCGTTCGCATCTACGCACCACGTCGCACCGACGCAGGTGCATACAAGCTCGTCGCGAGCTTCAAAGAAGATACGTTGCAGAAGGTGCCCGAGGTCCAGATTCCCGATCCGCCGAAGCTCGCCGCGGTGCCCGAGCCGACGCCGACATGCGATCCGTTCGACATCGCGAACAAGGCATGCAAGGACACCTGCCCCGCGTTCGGCGCACCGCCCGGTTGGCCGCCGTGCGAAGCCGAGCGCAAAGCGAAAGAGGAACAGGCCAGGCGCGAAGAGGCGGAGCGAAACAAGCCACCTCCGCCACAGCCGGTGATGGCGCGCATCCTTCACGTCGAGGTGCGCGATAGCTGGTACGTCGTCACAATTGGCGTCGGCTCGACGAGCGTCCCGGCGCTCGACAAATCCTGGCGAGCCCAGCTGCTCACCAAGCAAGGGCACGCGCTCGACGGCGGAAACCTCACGATCATCAGTGTCGGAAAGACGCAAACGCAGGCGAAAACAGCACTCACGTTCGACCAACTGTCGTTGAATCCTCAGGTCCGGTTGTCGCCGCCCACGAGCCCTTGATAACGAGGGAACATCAGACATAACATCACAGTTATGCTCGGGAAATCGGGGTGGACGTCATCCCTCGCGTTCGCCCTTCTCATCGTTGCGTCGTGTGCTCACAACGTCGCGCAGGACAAAAGTACGGGCGCCGATGGGAAGACCAAAGGTGCCAAGCAAATCCAGATGGAGAACGGCGAGGGCAAGGCCGCGGGCATCGTCACCTATCCCGGCGGTGATCGCGTCGACTGGAAAGTGATCGAGGTCCCCGACAAGAAGATGGGAATTCTCGACATGAAGCTGCAGTGGACGCCGCCGCGCCCCGGCCTGCAGCTCGCGTTCGATGTATTCGACGAGTGGTACACGCCGATCGTCACGTCGAAGAAGTCGGCGAAGAAGAAGAGTCGCTCGCGCGTGCGCACCGCGACCGTCGATAACGCGAAGGGCAAGTACTACATCCGCGTCTACGCGGTGAATCGCGGCGACGCAGGCAAGTACAAGCTCACCGTCGACTTCAAAGAGTCGACAGGTCCGATCGGCATCGACCTCGCGAAGGTCGAGATTCCCGAGCCACCGCGGCTCGCCGCGATTCCCGAGGCCGAGCAAACGTGTGACGAGTTTCAGTTCGACATCAAGAATCCGGCGTGCCGCACGGTGTGCCCGCCGGCAGGCGCGCCTCCGGGCTGGCCTGCGTGCGCAGGCAAGTGCCCGAGCCCGCCCGATCCGCAGAACCCCGCGTGCTGGGACAAGGTCTGCCCGAATCCACCGACGAGCCGCGCGAAGGCGTGCAAGCTGAAAGACTTCCCGCCGTGCGACCGAAACGCGCCCGATCCGGAGAACCTCAAGTGCGGCATCAAAGCGAATCCGATCGCGGGTCGCGTGATCAAGGCGGAAGTGCAAGGCAACGACACCGTGATCACGATCGCCGCAGGCAGCGATCAGGGCGTCGATAAATCATGGGTCGGCAAAGTAATGCGTGCTGATTCCGAGAGCCCGCTCGAAGGCGGCGACGTCATCGTGATCCGCGTTGGCAAGCGCGAGACGGTCGGCCGCGTAAAACTCACCACGGACATCATCAACAGAAACCCGCGCGTGAAGTTGAGCCCACCGTGACTCAGGATCCCTTCGTCGGCAGAGTCATCGACGGCCGCTACGAGATCCAGGCCCGCATCGGCGAAGGTGGAATGGGCGTCGTCTACAAAGCGCGTCAGATATCGATCGATCGCGTCATCGCTCTGAAGATGCTCAATCAGGAGATGGCGACGGACCAGCAATGGGTGCAGCGCTTCTACAACGAAGCAAAGGCATGCTCGCGCCTGCAGCATCCCAACACGATCCGCATGTTCGATTTCGGCCAGACGCAAGATGGCCGGTTGTTCATGACGATGGAGTTTCTCGACGGCGTGTCGCTACGCGATGCGCTGCAACGCGGCCCGATCGCGCCGCAGCGCGTGATGAAGATTTTGATCCAGTGCTGCGCGTCGCTCGCCGAAGCGCACTCGATCGGCATCATTCACCGCGACATCAAGCCCGACAACGTGTTCTTGCTGAACATGGCGGGCTCGCCGGATTTCGTGAAGCTGCTCGACTTCTCGGTCGCAAAACTCCTCGAAGGCGATCGCATGAAGACGCAAGCCGGCGTCGTGTTTGGAACGCCGCAGTACATGTCGCCCGAACAAGGTCGCGGCATGCCGCTCGATGCGCGCAGCGACCTCTACGCGCTCGGCATCCTCGCATTCGAGATGTTGACTGGCGGCGTGCCGTACAACGACGACAACCCGATGACGGTGATCCAGATGCACCTGCACGGGCAGGTGCCGGCGATGCCGCAACAGATTCCGTATTCGGCGCAGGCGGTCGTGCGGCGCGCGATGGAGAAGGATGCCGGGCGTCGCTATCAATCGGCCGGCGAGATGATGCAGCACTGCCAGCAGGTGTTCGCCGAGCTGAACCAAGGCGGCGTTTCCGTCGGCGGCGGCGGCGTGCCGCGTACGATGATCGCGAGTGGGCCGCCGCAGATGCCGCTCGGTGGACCGCAGCAGGGCGGCGGCGGGATGCCGCTCGGTGGACCGCAGCAGGGCGGCATGGGTGGACCACCGGCGATGCCCTACGGCGGACCGCCGCAAATGCCATCGCAGCAGCCGCAGGCGTATGGCGCGCAAGCGAAGACGATGATCGCGCAGCAAAGCCCGTTCGCGCAGGGAGGGCAGCCCGGCACGCATCCGGGGATGATGGGAGGACAGCCGCAGCAACAAATGCTGCCGGGCCAGCAGCCGAGCTACCAGCCGCTCGGTGCGTCGGCAAAGACGATCGTCGCCGGCATGGCCGCGCCGATGATGGGCGGCCCGATGCAGGGCCAGCCGGGCGCGATGATGCCGCAAGGCACGCCCGGCGCATTTCCACCGGGGCCAGGCGGCGGTCCCAACAAGACAGTGCTCCTCCAACCGAGCGAGGGCGTGGTGTCAGTGGCGCAGCGTGGTGGTAATGCGCTGCAAGCAGCACCAAACCTCGGTCCCATCGTGCACGGCGCGTCGACCCTGTATTGGATCGTGTGCCTGATGATGGGTATCGCCGTCGGCGTCCTCGCCTACGTCGTCTATCTGCAGATGTGACGCATGGCAACCGACGACGAGGATCCCAAGGTCAAAGATGTGCTCGGTCAAACGAGCGAGGAAGACCTCTCGCGCTGGTTCAGCCTGCCGTCGTTTCAGCAGGTCGAGGAAAAGAAAGAGGCGGAGAAGACTCCCGACGATGAGATCGAGGCGGTCAAGGCGCGGCGTCAGAAGGCGCTCGCCAACGTCGATCCGGACTTCGTCGACGCGATCCATTCGCGCACCGACGAGATTCCGCGCGAGCTCCTCAAGTTCAAGCCGAAGATCGAGCTCCGCATCGACCAGGATTTCGGCACCCTCGACGAGGCGCTCGTCGCGAAGACACTGCTCATCGCCGAGCCGCGCATCTACGATTTGCCGCCGGATCTCGAGGACGAGCTCAAGGAGTGCACGCCACAGGCGCTGCTGCGCGACCTCCATCGGCCCGAGGAGATGTTCGATAAGCAGTTCGAGGTCGTCGACATGTTGGCCGAGCAGAAGCTCGATGTCGTCGACGAGATCAAACGCGCGATGGCGACGCGCTGGAGGCTGCCGCCGCTCACGCATCCGCTCGACGAGGTGCGCACCGTTCTTACCGACCTCGCCACCGCCAGACGCAGGCCGTGGACGGAATACCTACCTGCGCTCCGCAATCGGAGGGTACGCGAATGAGGAAGGCGATGCTGCGCCTGCGCGTATCACGATGGTGGGAGCTGCGCCTTGGCAGGAGGTCGCGATGACAGAGCCGCGTACGGTTCCTGTCGAGCGCTTCCTGCTCCGCGGCGTCGGGCGCACCGACGTCGGCGCGCAACGCACGCAAAACGAAGACGCGATGTACTACGACGACTTCCTCGGCGTGTACATCGTGTGCGATGGCATGGGCGGCCACGCATCGGGCCAGATCGCATCCGACATCGCGATTCGCACGATCGTGCATTCGCTAAAGACGGGCGATCCGCTGCCGGCACCGGGCCAAGATCCACTCACGGCCGCGATGAAGGCGGCGAACGCGGCGGTGTACCAGCGCTCGCTGACGGATCCGACGTGCCACGGCATGGGCACGACGGCCGTGGGCCTTCGCTTCGAAGAGAACGTCGTGCACATCTGCCACTGCGGCGATTCGCGCGGCTATCTACTGCGCCACGGCCAGCTCACGCCGATCACGCGCGATCACTCGCTGCGCAATCTCTATCAAGATCGCCCGGATCTCGTCGGCACGCTCGGTCCTGCGACGTCGAACGTGATCATCCGCGCGGTCGGGCTCGATGCGACCGTCGAGATCGAGCACAACCAGATGGTGCCCGAGCACAACGATGTCTTTCTGTTGTGCTGCGATGGCCTTTCCGACCTCGTCGACGATTGGATGATTCGCGAGATCATGACGTCGGGTGATTCGCTCGAGGTCGTCGCGGAGAACTTGATCCGCGCGGCAAACAACAACGGCGGTACCGACAACATCACGGTCGTCTTGTGCCAGGCGTTCATCGATCCGCTGTGGGTGCCGGCTCATCCGTATCCGCCGCAGATGCACTACTAGAAGCGGCCGCGGATCGTCACGCTCGCGCCGCTGTCAGACGCTGCCGGCGCGACCTGCACGTCGCCGGGCATCGTGAACCACAGGTATGCGCCGATGCCGCCGGCGACGACGCCGCCGATGATGAACACCGTCGAGATCGTCGCCTTCGTGCGCGCCGGGCCGGCGAGTGTGTTCGCCGCATCGACGTCCGCTTGATTCATGCACGACGTGCTGCCGTCGCAGACATCCTTTGCTTCGTTCCACGCGCTTTGCGCGAGCACGCCAAAGACGATGCCCGTGACGAGCGCCGCACCGCCGGTCGCCATCGCGCCGATCGCGACGAGCTTGCGCGTGTTGCCCGGCGATTCGTGCCCTTGCTCGAGCACTGTCTCGCTGTTGCTCGCGCCCGGTTCCAGCGTCGCTTCGACGGTCGTCGTCTTCTTCTCTTCGCCGACTTTGACCTTGCTGATGAACTCGCTGTAGCCGCGTGCGCGCGCCACGATCGTGTAGTCGCCGAAGTCGACCTCGACGGGCTTGTTCGCGGCGATGTCGCGCGGTCCGGCAACGCTCTCGATCGAGACGCTCAGGCCCGGCGGTGGCTTGTCGATCTTGATGAACAGCTTCGGCACGCGCCCCTCGATGGCGGCGAGACGTTCCTTCGCCGCAATCTTGCGCTCATCTTTGGTGTCGCGCGCGATGACCTCGCGATACGCGGCGGCCGCGGTCGCGAGATGGTTGATGTGCTCGCTGCATTGGCCGATGTTGAACAGCGTGCCGAGCTGCGGATCGAGGCGCTGGCTCTTGTCGAACTGCTCGCAGGCCTCGGCCCACTTGCCGGCTTTGATGAAGTCGCGCCCTTGTCGGAACGCTTCGTCGGCAGCGGACGTGTTTTGCGCGTAGGCGCTCGCGACGAGCGCGCACAATGCGAGCGCGACGCGATTAGAACCGACTGTCACCGATGTCTCCTGCGGATGTCGGCTTGGGTTTGTCGTCGGGTTTGCTCGCCGGCTCTTTCTTCGGTTTGGCTTCGCTCTTGTGCGTCGACTTCTTCGTCGCCTTCGCCTTGTCGCTGCTCGCGACCTTCGTCTCGGGCTTGGGCTTCGTCTCGACGGGCTTTGTCTCGACCGTCTTCGTCGCCGGTTTGGGAGCCGGCGTCGGCTTCGGTGCAACTGTCGGCTCGGGCTTGGGCGGCTCCGGGGTCGGCGTCACCATCTCCATCTTCTTCGTTTCTGCGGCAGGTGCCGTGCTCTCGCGCTTGTTGGTCACCATGACGAGCGCGAGCGCGATACCGACGGCGGCGCCGAGACCCATCACGACCGGCAATCGCCAGCTTCGGCCACCGCTGACGACGCTGATCGATCCGGTCGCACCGCGCAGTGTCGTCGGCGATTGCGGGGGCGAGAGCGCGGGCGCCTGCGGCAGTGGCGTGTGCGCGCCGCGCAATACGCGCGCGACGGCATACGCGAGCTCCGTGCCGCGCGCGCCGAGAAATGGCGCGAGCGCCGTGGCGAGCTCGGTCACATCCTGGAAGCGCTTGTTCGGATCCTTCTCGAGGCACTGCGCGAGCACGGCATCGAAGGGCTCCGGCACGAGGCCTGTCAGCGGCGGTGTCGGATCGAGCGTCACGCGCAGCGCGAGCTCGGTGATCGACTCGGCGACAAACGGCTTGCGCCCCGAGACCATCTCGTAGAGCACGATGCCGAGCGACCAGATGTCGCTGCGCGCATCGACCGCCTTGCTCGATTTGAGCTGCTCGGGAGACATATAGCCCGGCGAGCCGATGACGTTCGCCGTCTGCGTCAGGTTGAAGTTGACGTCCTCGGGTGCCTTCGCGACGCCGAAGTCGAGCACCTTGATGCAGGTGGTGCCGTCGGGGCGCTGCGTCCAAAACAGATTGCCGGGTTTGATGTCGCGATGAATGATGCCGAGTGCGTGAGCCTCGCCGATCGCGAGGCACGCCTGCAGGATGATCTCGACCGCTGTCGGGATGGGCATCGCGCCGTTCTGGGCCATGACCGTCGCGATGTCCTGGCCATGCAAGAGCTCCATCACGAGGAACGGGCGGCCATCCTCGAATGTGCCAACGTCGGAGACCCGGCACACGTTCTCGCCGCGCAACTGCGCTGACGCGCGCGCCTCGCGCATGAAGCGCTCGACGACGCCCGGGTTCTGCATCACGTCCGCGTGCAGAAATTTGAGCGCGACCGGCGTCCCCAGATGGACGTGCGTGGCCGCCATGACCACGCCCATGCCTCCGGTGCCGAGCTGGCTCTCGAGACGGTACTTGCCTGCGACTACAGTGCCGGCCCCGTACACTCTTGGATCATAAACCACGGCGCCGCGCTCGGCATGATAACTTGGTCTTGTGTGGCGCCACGTGTGCCTCGGGACCCTGTTGTTTTGCACACCTGCGTGCAATCTGGTTCTTGGCATCGAGGACTTCAAGGTCGCCGATGGCGGCCCGATCGACGCGCGCCCCGACGCGAACCTCTGCGTGAGTGGTGGCCTGGCCACGTTCTGTCTGATGATCCAGCCAACGAACCCGGTGACGATCGATACGCCGACGTTCGACACCTCGACGGCGAACAACTGCACACAAATAGTCAGCCAGACCGGCGGGCCAGAGCTCTGCGTCATCGCGGGCGATCAGATCACGGTGAATAACGTCGTCGTCGTCACCGGCGCGCGGCCCCTCGTGCTCTTCGCGATCGATTCGATCACGATCTCCGGCACGCTCGACCTCTCCAGCAAGCGCTCGCCCGCACGCGTCGGTGCGGCGGGCAACGCGGGCACCACGCTCTGTGGCACGCCCACCGCCGCCGGTGCAAACGCGACAGGCGGAGGTGGCGGTGCCGGCGGCACGTTCGGTGGTCGCGGTGGCAACGGCGGCACCGGCAACGGTGGTACCGGCACGCGCGGAGTCTCCGCACCCATCGGCACGCTCACCCTCGTCCACGGCGGCTGCCCCGGCAGCAAAGGTGGCAACACGGGTGGCGGACTCGCCGGTGCCGGCGGTGGTGCCGTTTACATGATCGCGGGAAACCAGATTTTGGTCGAAGGCAATGTCTTCGCAGCCGGTGCAGGTGGCTCGGCAACGACCGCGGTCTACTCCGGTGGTGGCGGTGGTGGCTCGGGTGGCCTCATCGGATTCCAAGCGCCGATGGTCTCGGTCACCGGCATCGTGAGTGCTAACGGTGGTGGTGCGAGTGCCGGGGCTTCCGGCGCAGCGCAAGGTCTCGTCGGAACCGATGGCACGACGGCGACCCTCACGACGACCGCTGCCGGCGGAACCGGTCCCGGCGGTGCGGGTGGTCGCGGTGCCGCCGGCATCGTCGAAGCCACCGTCGGTGGCGCGGGTGCCACGAGCCTCGCGGGTGGCGGTGGTGGCGGCGGCTTCGGCGTGATCTACGTGAAGGGTGCATTCACCGGCTCGCAGGTCTCGCCGCAACCGACGCTGAACTGATCGCTTCCCGCATGTTCGTGAAGCGGTCGCGCGGCGCGCAACTCGCCGATGCACTGCGAATGCGGTGGCTATTCGATGAAGTAGTGGTGCAGGCAGATCGATGCGCACGCGCGCGCCGCATGCTGATCGATGACGTAGTGCTGCAGGCAGATCGATGCGCACGCGCGCGCCGCATGCTGATCGTGGTGCAGATCGATGCGCACGCGCGCGCCGCATGCTGATCGATGACGTAGTGCTGCTGG
>Ga0070698_100004157_pt1 | contig 15918 bp, 18 predicted proteins | sample KBSK1502metaG_FD_65477 | JGI IMG/M metagenome (GOLD analysis project Ga0070698, IMG submission 65477) | Corn, switchgrass and miscanthus rhizosphere microbial communities from Kellogg Biological Station, Michigan, USA - KBS K1-50-2 metaG | ecosystem: Host-associated > Plants > Roots >...
CAGGAAAGTGACAAGAACAATCTGAAACGTCTTTTGCATTAGCTTCATTCGAGTGTGACCTCCGATCCTCGCGGGCAGATCAGCCACTCAAGTTAAAATACGATCATGTCTGAACCTATTGGGATCCTCGAACTTCAATATTTCTAAACTCGGCAGTATCGTCAAACGAACCCACACCGACTCGACCTGACTTGATAGTTGTGTCCACGGCCGAAAGTACGGCAGACTTTGAGCCGTCAAAGAATACTTCGATATCACCTGTTGTTCCATTTCGAACCACACGCACGCGATGCCACCCCTGATCCTTCATTTGCGTAATTCCCTTACCCGAATCGATGCGCCGGCGATCAGCGTCAGCAACGATAAAGATGCCGTTGTGCACATCGTCCGTTACCGCCGATAAGTGAACATAGTAAAATCTGGTGGGTGATTCATACCCTACGACGAGCTCGACGTCGCGTCGGGGAACGTTTATGGGTGCTGAAGATCTCAAGTCCAATTCTATAGTTACCTGCTCGAATGATCCGGTTTTAAGAATCGCAAGCGCCGCTGGTCTGCGAAACGGACCTGAAGGAGTTCCGGCTTTTATCAGTTGTAGTTTCCCATCTGCTATGTCCCATGAACCACTGCCATCAAGATCCCAATCCGTCAGTTGCGAGCGGACAGTTAACTTTGGATGAATCGCTTGTTCTCTCTGCAAGCGAACACTAGCTGCTAAGAGCAAAGTCAACGCAGCCGCAATCAGAGTGAAGCGCATATTGCCCTCGGGCCTCCCAACGCAACTTTCATTTGGAAACTCACCGCTTCTTAACTACGAGGTTTTTTACCCTCTCAATGCATACCAGCTGCATTTCATTTTTTCGTTGTTTTGTGAACGGACACACCAGATAGTCGCCAAATAAAAGACTATCTTGATCAATCTTCGCGTGAATGTCGTCCGGAATATTCCTGTAGCCCGCTACAACAAATCGCTGCTCCGACACCCCCAGAACTCGCTTTGTGCCAATCCTTAGAATTCTCAGTGCGGGAGCACCGTTGTAAACTGACAACCTTCCATGCACAGTGAAGCAGTTTCCGACTAACTGCGGATGCTCTTGGCATGACTTGTCATTGGTATCCTGTGAGAGTGACGTCGGCACGATGAGCACCCCTATCAACGTGGTAAAGATTATGAAACGTGAGAACATCTCAGTCTTTTGGCAGTGGGGTTGACTGGCCTGCAACGCAGCGCCATTTTCCGCCACGTTTGACGAACACATGCGTGAACCGTGAAGCACTCACCAATGTGCCGTCAGCAGTGCGTCCTCTAAGCCGTCCGACGAAAAGCGCAGTGTCGCCAAATACGCGAACGTTAATGTCATCGGTTGTGAAACTGATGGTTGGATCGTTGCGTTTGAAAACCATCATCAGCTGTGACTTGCCTATGACTTGTCCGTTACCAGCAATCGCGGAAAACTCGTCGTCATAAATCTCGTTCAGAGTTTTTTCATCGCCTTCTTTGATTGCCTGTCTGCGAACTTCTTCAAGTCGTTTCAGTTCCGTTTCAACTTTGGCAACGTCGACCTTTGCAGCCCCCGCGCTTATCGTTTGGGTTGCAATCAGGAGCACTAGCAAACACGCTCGATTCATCTGTTCCTCCGGTTCTACTCGTCTCTTCTCTTCCAGCTCGGTTTGGGATAGCTCTTTAGCTTTCGCCAGAGAATCGTCACGTTGCCATCCGATTCAACCCGCATCACTCGAAAGGCCACGAGTAAGTCTGCTCGCTTGTTACTCGTCGAGCGCAAGACATAAGTCGTATTCGCGCTAACGGGAAGCGAGGAACCATAGCTGAATTTATCCATCTCAAAGCCAGCTCTATTGCGCCGGCTCAAGCTGGAGGCTTCAAGATAGTCTGCGGGTGGAATGATGTTGGTCAGTCCGGTAACTCCATCGGTTTGTGGGGTCACGGTTTCCAGTGGAACGTCACCCAGTGCTACGAGTACTCCGAGGGCTTCACCAGTAAAACCAGCGAAGAACCTGCCATCTCCAAGCTTGAGTTCTGCCCAACCCAATCGTGGATCGACAAAGCCGTGGAGTCCGTTGCCGTGCTTTTCTTTTGAAAATGAATAGAGACAGGCGTGCGCACTAAAGTCTGGGGTACGGCGATCGTTCAGATCGTCAATCGAAACCACCCGGCGGCGACGTGCCCAGGGATAGAGCCGGACCAAACCAGTGTCGGGTAACCGTAGAAAGAGGGCAGCGTCTTCATGGTCGTGGGTGGATGGTTCTAAGAGGCGTTTTTCTTCAGTTGTGAACTGATGCTCATTTACCCAAATGTTTCGCCGTGCGAGTGGCTTTTTTGGTAACTCTGGAAGTCGTGTTCTTTCCGGATATGGGATGGGCTGATCCGGATCGCTAGGTGGTGATTGAGACACGGCCACTCCCGAAAGACCGCAGAGCAACACAACGATTAACAGAGTGAGTCTCAACAACTTTTCCTTGAGAGTTGATCGGGGAGCAGCAGCATAATGGCGAAGTTATCAAGGCCTTGCAAGGGCGATGTCCGATATGCTTTAGCTTGTCGGCCGAGTCCCACCGAGATCGCCTCGATTAACCAACGACAAGACAGACGCATATCGGACATTCTATTCCGGTCTTCTGGGTCGCTGCTTAGCCGAGATTGATTTGACGAGCGTGTAACCGCGACCATTAGACGCGAATGTAGGTCGCTGCCGCTTCACCGCTCGTTCAATCAAGCTGATCACCTTCGGATCGTCTAACTTTCCCACACCGTCCAACCGAATAAAAGCTCCCTGTGTTCCACTACCTTGCAGTAGATGATCCGGGTCCGGCAATGAGCGTCCGTAAATGAAATAAAGATTAAGACCGCGTGCATACACCGCGAGCGAAAAGACTACATCCGAAGTCCTTTCAGTCGGACTGTAACCTATTGCCAGCGCGTTGTAGTTGTCATAGACCAATTCAATCGCCGCTGGATATCGCTTGCGAAGTTCGGCCCGACAGGCACGCGTCAACTTTGCGATCGCCGGATCAAACTTAGCGATGAAGCCCGTTACTTGTTTGGCCGGTGAAACCGCAGCTAGGTTCTTTGATTTCTTTGCCAAGGCTCCCTCACTGTTTGGCGATCGCAGGTCGGCCGCGGAGCACGTACTTCTGAATCTTGCCGGTCGCTGTCTTTGGCAATTCCGGGAGAAACGTGACGGCTTGCGGAGCTTTGAAGTGTGCCAGATGATCGCGAGCGAACTGCCGTATCTCTTCCGGGCTTACTAGTGCACCCGTTTTCAACACAACAAAAGCATGCGGGGCTTCTCCCCATTTCTCATGAGGCACGCCGACAATAGCAACTTCCTGAACTGCTGGGTGCCGCAACAGAACTCCCTCCACTTCGACGGTCGAAATATTTTCGCCACCGCTGATTATCACGTCCTTCAAACGATCCCGAATCTCCGCGTAGCCACTCGGATGGATCACGGCTGCGTCGCCAGTATGAAACCAACCACCTCGCATGACTGCCGCAGTAGCCTCGGGATCGTTGAAGTAACCTTTCATCACGACATTTCCGCGCACAACTATCTCACCAAGCGTTTCGCCATCGTGCGGAACTTCGATTCCATTGTCATCAACAACGCTGAGCTCACCGGACGTTAATAACTCAACACCCTGACACGCCTTAAACACAGCTCGCTCGGAAATCGTTAGACCTTCCTGCTCGGGAAGGGGTTCACAGATAGTAATGAAAGGTGACGTCTCGGTTAGACCGTAGACGTGAGTAATCGTCCAGCCCAGATCACCTTCGATGCGTTCAATTGTCGCGGCGGCTGGCGGGGCACCAGCCGTCAGCACTCGCACCTGTTGGGAACAGTCTTTTCTGACCTCGGCCGGTGCATTGGCAATGCTTATTAACACGGTAGGGGCTGCGCACAACAGCGAAACCGATTCTCGTTGAACTAAGTCAAAGACCGCGGCAGGATCGACCTTTCTGAGGCAAACATGAGTACCGCCGATTGCAGTAATGATCCAGACAAAGGTCCAGCCATTCGCATGAAACATGGGAAGGGTCCACAGGTAGCGATCTCTCAAAGACATTGGATGGTGAATGAGAGTGCCGACGATATTCAGGTAAGCATTCCGGTGCGTAATCATCACGCCTTTCGGGCGCGACGTTGTACCACTCGTGTAGTTGATCGAAATCAGATCGTTCTCAGCAACATTGGCCGGAGTGAAGCTTGGAGTGGACTCGGCAATCAGAGTCTCGTAGTCGAGCCACCCAGTCCTGGCACCTTCGAGGGCGACGAAGGACGTGACATTCGCTAGTTCTGAGCGCACGCTCTCAATAGCGTCCAGATAATCTGCGTGCGCGCAAACAACTCGCGCACCGCTGTGATTGATCAAGTACACAAAATCGTGCGGCGTGAGTCGATAGTTAAGCGGAACGCAGATCGCACCAATCTGGGGAATAGCGTAGAAGGATTCCAGCATTGCGTGAGTATTGGGGGCGATATATGCGACTCGGTCTCCCTGCTGTACGCCAAGTGAGATAAGGGCCGATGACCAGCGATCACATCTGTCGAAGAACTGTGCGTAAGTGAGGCGCAGATCGCCATCAACGACAGCCTCGCGCTCAGAGTAAAGTTTACGCGTGCGGCGAGCAAACTCGAGCGGAGTTAATGGAAGCTCCATGTCTGTAGGTTATTGCAGATTGAAAGATTTCAGCTTGCAGATTGGCGCACCGTCTGGAGTTCTGTTAAGTCTGCAATCTGAAATCTTCAATCTGCAATGGCGGCGGGTGATGACCGGTTTCCAAATTAATCATTCAGGTGTCGGGGGTTGTTCCAACGAGTCCCGTCAGTGAATTCAACCGAGGCAATCCACACGGTCAGAGTCTCGTCTGCGTCGCAATCGATTGAAACAGGTTCCAAATTCCGAGACGGAACTTTTACATCCCGATGAACCAGCACAGAAGAGCGGTCGCCGTGTCCATTAAAAGACCAGGCCGATCGATAACTGATTGTATAGCTTTCGATAGTCCGCTGGGTGTTATTCACCAAAAGAAATTCGACAGTTTGCTTTGGGAAATTGCCGTGATTTGATGTCGTTCGGCTATAAAACAATTTGAGCGGGTCGGTGCCAACGTTGTCGATCGATAACGCTGGAGAAGGCAGAGATTCCAGAGTTGCAGACATCAATTCATGCCGGAACACCTTCTTGCAATTGTATGCTTCCCAATTGCGATGTCTGGAGCGGCGAGGAACCAGGCTAAAAACAGAACTAACGGCGAGACCTATGCAGAAAGTCAAAATCGCCACAAAAGAGCGAAGAAAATAACGATTCATGACTCACCTTCCTAATGGCAAAACCACAATTCGAGTTTGGCAAGTGCTTATGTCCGAGATGCGTCTGTCTTGTCGAACGTCTACTAGTGACCCTTCAGATCAATTAACGGAGCGACGACAAAGGTCAATTAAGGCAGCTACGACAAGACAGACGCATCTAGGACATTGGTTTGAAGTCTCGAGGCTCCTCAGAGTTGTCTCATCGCATCACGCAAGATCTGCCGTCATAGCACGAGCAGCTAGCTGTGGTAAGTGCTTCACTGGCAAATCACCATTATCGGCTCTCAGATACTGCCAGTCTTTGGGCTTCAGCGAAGCAATCAATTCCTTGCGAGTCTTAACCTGCAGCGGTTTGCCTTGATAAATCTTACCCATTCGTTGGAGATTCTTTTCGGAAATCGCTCCAGAAAACATCAACAACGGCCAGGTAAAATTCGGACCGTTCAAGCCACGCAGTTTATAGAGCCACATTCCCAGCGAACCTACGCGCCAAGCCATCGGACCCCACCAACTGTACTGCCCCGGACGCAGATTCATCTTCCAGCACTTCATCATCAACTGCCATTGCAGCGGCGTTAGCTGGCGAGTCTGCGTAACGCCCTGCTCCTTTTCCATGCGCGTGTCGTGCAAAGGTGTAAAGATCGATGGGATCAGAAATGCAAAGAGGCCGCGCTTCTCCATTTCGTAGATCAGATCGATGGTCGCCATCGTGTCTTCATCGGTCTCACCGGGATTGCCAACGATGAGGGTCATTGCGGGGAACCAATTGTTTTCGTTCAGCACCCGCAAACCTTCGAGTACAACACTCGGCCAATCCTCGATGGAAAACGGAACGCCTTTACTCGACATAATCTGTTTAGCCATTCTCACTGAGCCCGTTTCCAAGCCAATCAGTGGCGCCAGCGCTTTCTTTTCCGGATGACTGCTCAGGTATGGGAAGTGAATGGGGCTCTTTGGCAATAGCAGATCCGAGAGTTGCTTGATCAACAGCGGGTCTACGACAGCTGGCGCAATCGTGCTATGACTCAGTACGTGCTGTTCAACTCCCGGTGTATTTACGATGTCTGAATAAAGATCCACCAGGGCTTCACGGTTGGGAAAGTAAAATGGCGTATCCGTGTGAACCTGTCCCCAGATGAACATATCTTCAGTGGCCAACGAGATCTGTTTGTTACCGTGACGCACATTGGCTCGCACGGCATCCATAATCTTGTCTTTCGGCAAATCGATTTGTGGATTCAAATCGGGGACACAGAACTTGCAACGACGACCGCAACCCGTGGTCATTTCGACTACGCCAAAAGTGGTACGCGTATCGGGAAACAAGATTCCTTCCCGATCTAACGGATGTTTGACTTCCACACGGCGCGGCAGTTCTTCTCCTTGAATCGCCTTGCGGAACAGGTCGAGTGTGTCCGTCGATTCGCTTCGGCCTTCGACAACACAATCGACGCTCAACTCCTCGTACGTATCGGTTTGAATGATCTGCCAACCACCTGAACCGCCAACGATCACTTTAAAGTTTTCGCGAAAGGGATTGCTCTTGATCGTCGCAAACAGTTCTCGAGAATAGTGCGAATTGATCGGCATCTTCGATGACCCGAAGATTGATGTATAAACGCCAGCGGCAAAAGTCACGCCCAAAGGATTATGTGTTGAGACGGCGACAACCCGCGTCCTCGGTCCGACAAATTTATGAAGGTCATCAGGAAAACAAGCGACAACATCGTCCCCGCGATATTCGCGCAACAGCGATTTCTCAACCAGCCTGACGCCAGCCGGCATGTAGCGCGCCGAACCGTCGTCGTTGTATTCGACTTCGCGCCACTTGGGATACTTTCGGTTGATAACGCCTTCCATCCAAATCGGTAACGAGGCCATCGCCATCTGAATAAAGTAGCCAGCATGGTCGATTGCCTCGGTCAAAGGTGCCGTAAGCACAATTAGTCTACCGCCGTCGGCGGGACCGTCAGGATTAATTACGGGAGTAGCGGTTGGTTTTTGCTGCTTCCAGGGCAAACTCATGAGTAGGTCATCCAGGGTTTGAATTTTGTTAATTATTCGGGCTGAACCAGTGCGGCTTGGCGGTAAACCGGGATCCTGCCATCGCTGGTACAGACCGACGTTGACGTTGCGCTGCTACACTAATGAAATCAAGGAACCTTGACAAGAGAAATCGTTGACTGATTAGGGGTTGCTGTCTGAAGTCGATGGTTAAATTAACCTCGCGCAGCCGATCTGACCCACCGGTCGCCGCCAATAGCTAGCCTGAATCTGAAACAGCGGCTACTGCTTCGATCTCGAGAAGAAAACCGTAGTGCAATGGACCCGTTGGAATAACGGCCCGAGCGGGTCGATGATCGCCAAGAATCCTCATGTAGACTTTGTTTACGGCTTCCCAGAGACCGATGTCAGAAACATAGACGGTCATCTTGAGTACCTGCCCCCAGTCGCTTCCTGCGGCTTTGAGGATCGCGTGGACGTTATTCAAAGCCTGTTCAGTTTGCTCTTCAATCGAGCCTATCAGCTTTTGACCAGTCTTGGGATCTATCGAAAGCTGACCAGAGACAAAGACCAGACCGTTGTGAACGACTCCCTGCGAATAATGTCCGGCGGGCCTCGGTGCGTTTGGGGTTTCGATTCTTCTGATTTCCATGGGCAGAAGATAGTGGCGGAGTCATCGATCGTCAACTTGGGAACTATAGGTCAGTATTTTGTAGAACAATACGGTCGGTTGCAGCGAGCCGTCGGAAACACGCGCATAGTTTGGAATCATACCTGCCCGGCTATACCCACAGCTTGGGTATAAGTTCTCTGCCTCGCTTCCCTGTAGCGTATCAAGCACGAGAAGTGTTCGGTTCAACTCCAACGCGACGCCTTCAAGCGCAGCCATTAAGGCGCGGGCGATGCCACGATTCCGATAACGCGTATGAACCATGAGTTTCTGCACTTCTGCGCGATGAAGCGCATTCAATTTCGTCGCGAGATCAAGTTGGACGGCACCGACAATCTCGTCGTCAACGCGTGAAATCAGGAGAACGCGATGTTCGCTTTTGATGTGAGTGAACGTTTCCAGCCAATACTCCTCGTTTGCCCTATGCGATAGCGGCACCAGAAAGCCAATTGAAGCTCCGCTTTCAACGGAATCCTGCAGCAGACTAATTAAGCGCGGCAGAATCGATCTCGCTTCGGCTGCGGAGAGGCGATTGATGTTGTTCATCAGTTTGTAGATATAGAGGGAGAGCTACCTGGGAAAGTTCACATCCTCCGTCACTCTCTTGGCCTGTTGAAAATGACGTTGCTCATGCACGACGATTATTCGGTAAGCATCCATCAAGCTGTAGGTAATCGCACTGGCAGCCGGTGAAGTGATGATTATGCGGTCGAGGTTTAGATCTTTTGTTGCCTCCATCGAATGAGTGAGTCGATTCTGGTTTGCGACAAAGTCGTCAATGATGGAATCACTTAGAGCACTCGACGAGGGCTGAAACGTTGCCGGTGCCTTCATTTTTCGAGTGTTTTTTGGATCGAGTGATTTTATAAGTAATTTGCCCCACAGCCCTGGCAGCAGTGGCAACCGCTCCATGAACCTGGTTTGCTTCTGACCTTGCGCCACCGATTCTAGAACGGGAAAGTAACCAGAATTTGTGGTAATCAAATGGTCGAAACACTGAGCGACGCTCCAACGATCATCCCCCGGCTTCCAATTAAGCTGCTCCGCATTTAGCTTTCCGAATTCGGCTTGCGCGTTCGAAGCAATGTTTCGAACCTCTTCCTCTAACCTCGATACTTCTTCGCTGCTTGTCATAAATATTGCTAAGTCTGTAAAAAACCACTCGAGATCAGCCGTCAGTAGCCTAACGCCATTCCGTCTTTGCGTGGATCCGAGGCCCCCATCAATGTTTTGCTAGTGGGATCAATCATTATTGCTTGACCACCGCCCATTGACGAACGTAAGACACCCTCCGTTCTAGCTCGTACGTGGCCCAGACCAATCAATTGTTCGATCACAGATGAGCCGAGTTCATCTTCCATCAGCACACTCCGACCGCTTGTAAACCTAAAGCGAGGAGCATCCAACGCTTCCTGTAAACCCATCTTCAGGTCAAGCAGATTCACTAACACCTGAACATGTCCCTGCGGTTGGATCGCGCCGCCCATCACGCCGAACGACATGAAGAGCTTGTTGTCTTTGAAAACCATGGCCGGAATGATTGTGTGAAACGGTCGTTTGCCGGGCGCGAGAACGTTTGGATGTTTGGGATCGAGCGAGAAGGCGCTGCCGCGGTTCTGAAACACTATTCCCGTGTCACCAGCCACAATTCCCGATCCAAACGCGTCGAATAGACTATTTATAAACGACACTGCGTTGCCATCTTTGTCCACGACGGTAAAGTATGTGGTGTCGCTTCCGACGTTTATGTCGCCTGGCGGTGGTGAATCCAAAGCTTTCTTTGGATCGATCAACGCACGTCGCTTTGCGGCGTAGTCTTTTGAGAGAAGTTCTGAAACCGGTACTTTCGCAAAGGAAGGATCCGCGATGTAACGATTGCGATCGGCAAACGCCAGCTTAGTCGCCTCGATAAGAGTGTGGTAGTACTGCGGCGGTTGCGAGTGCAGTGCATTTAGATCGAAGCCCTCTAGAATGTTTAAGGCAATGAGGGCGGTAATTCCCTGTCCATTCGGCGGGATCTCAAAGACTTGATAGCCTCGATAGTTTGTAGAAATGGGTTCGACCCAATCGCTTTTTGTCGCCGCCAGGTCCTCGAGCGTAATAAAGCCACCCTCGTCACGCATGTAATCAACGATCGATTTGGCGATTGCGCCTTTGTAGAACGCATCGCGACCACCCTCGGCAAGAGTTCGAAGTGTTCGTGCCAGATTCGGTTGACGAAAGATTTCACCCGCGCGCGGCGCCCGTCCTTCAACCAGGTAGTTTAGCGAGGCAGCTGGTGTTCGCTGGAGTTTTCGAACTTCAGCGTTCCAGTCTTCCGCGGTCTTCTCCATTACTGGAAAACCGTTTTCGGCGTAGTCAATCGCCGGCGCGAGCAGATCCTGGAGCTTCATCGTTCCATACTTGTCGCGCAGCGTTACCCAACCATCAAACGCACCGGGCACTGTAATGCTACCCATCCCCGTTTGCGGCATTTGCTTGATATTGTGTTGGGCGAAGTGGTCTCTCAGTGACTTTGGCGCACGACCACTCCCGTTGAGACCTTTTAGCTCTTTCGTCTTGGCCCAGTACACGAGCGCGAACATATCGCCACCTACACCAGTCATCATGGGTTCAGTCACATTTAGTACTGCGGCCATCGCAATTGCAGCATCCACCGCGTTACCGCCGCGTTTCAGAATTTCGAGTCCGACCTGAGACGCCAGGGGCTGGCTGGTGGCGACCATTCCATGTTGTGCTCGCACGACTGAGCGGCCAGCTTTGACCGTTGCTGTTTGGCTCTGGGCCAGTTGGATGACGTTCATCATTAACACGCAAACAACCACCGTAATCGTTAAGACGTGGTTCCAAGGGTGCGATAGCTGTGTCATTTCTAACTCCGAGGTAGATTCGCCGCAGATTACCACAGATGAAACAGATAAGACTGCAATTCTAATCGGTTTTGATCTGCAGTTGTTGATTGCTAAGACCGGATGCCGACTAAACCAACAACGGTCAGTCTGGTATCTGCGGAAGCCCAGGTTCGCTTAAATTCCTTCTGAACTTTTTGGGCTTCGTTGTTTTTGCCTTGGGCCCGCAGGCTTGCCGCCAGTCCAAACAAGGCTCGACCGTTACGAGGGTGTTTCGCATTTTCAGCACGGAACACGTTTTCAGCTGCAAGGTAGTCGCCGTTGAGCAGCAAAGCCGCACCAAGTAACTCTCGCACCGGTAGATCCCAGTCAGCCGGTTCGTTGTACACCAGGTCGTCTTCATCGGCGACCGCTTTCGCAAGGGTTTCGAAAGCAGATTTCTTATCACCCTTGGCAAGAGCAATCTTGCCCATCAACATTTTCTCGGCAACCATCAAAAGATCACGAGCGCTATTGTTGGCAAATGTCGCACCGGAAGGCATATCTCTCATTACCGCCTGAAGTGCCGCTAACTCAAACTCGGCGTTCGCTGCTTTCTTCACTCCACAAAAAGCCATACCGCGTGCGAAATGCCAGAACCCGGTCGTTGTTTTCAGACTCGTCTCAGGTTTTGCGGTCCTCAAAATAAGATCCCACCGTCCGAAACGCGTCAGAACCACTAATCGATTCGGCATGAACATTTCCAACATTGGCATGCCACTCACGTGGAGTTTACTGTCAGACTCAAGCTTAACTGCAGTCGCGATCGCTTTGCGGAAGCGGCCCTGCATTGCGTGTAGTGAGGACAAAAAATGCACGTTGTGGTTAAGGTAATACATCGTGTAGACACCTTTCGCCCCTGTCTTCGCGATGTACTCACGGTCAACTAGTAGCGCATTTGCATTCGACTGTACCGCTTTTTCGTAGTCACCCGTACGAACGTAAATATGGGATGGCATGTGAACCAAATGCCCAGACGTCGGCGCGAGGTTGGCCAACCGCGTAGCACTAGCTAGTGCCCGCTCGGGATTCTTAGACGCCTCAACCGCGTGTATGTAGTAATGATTCGCACCTGGGTGATTGGGATTGCGACGCAACACACTTTCCAGTACCGAAACGATCTCATCAGTGCCTTCCGCAGCCCTACCATCGTTGGCCCACAACCTCCACGGCCGAAGATTCATCAGGCTCTCGGCATAGAGCGTCGCCGCATCGAGATCCTCGGGATAACGCTGAGTCAGCTCTTTCATCGCATCTTTGTAGTCGGTGGCGAGTTTTTGCTGATCGGCTTCCAGATCTTCGGAATAGCGTTTCGACAACGCTTCGATGTAACTTCGCTCAGACGGCGAAGCTTGTGAAGACAGCGCTCGCGCTTTCTGCAAATTCAAATAGGCCTCGAGTAACTGAGGACGTTCGGCCGCGATGTTGTAGTTTGATCCCATTACTAAAGCGATTCCCCAGTATGCGATCGCCAGTTGTGAATCTATTGCGGCAGCGCGCTTGAATGAGCGAACCGCTTCCTCATGATTGAAACCATAGAGTGCCGCGAGACCTTGATTGAAAAACTTTTGCGCCTCCCTATCTTTCGTTGAAACGGGATGATTGATACTGCCTAAGCCCGGAATTAACTCAGCCCGGGTTAATTTTTGTGAGTGACGATGTTGAGCGGTAAGCGTTGACGGACCAATCAGTAAAAGCGCGAACAACAGATGCTTCATTCACTTCTCCCAACGACCTGGAGGTTTTCCGAAACTTCAGCAGAGCTTTTCCCTATTTACAAACGCGTGAACGACACTCAAAACCTCCATCCAATTTGGAACTTTTTCTGAGGAAACTGTCATTGAGCATCTCTCCACCGTTTATTACTGGCCAGGATCGTTGATAACGCTTTCGATTAGTTTTATTAAGTCCCCGGTTTCCGCAAGACCAAAAGCTTTCTTCCAGAGTCCCGTAGGTCCGTTTCCAAGAATCAGTGTATTGAGGTGCTGTTCCTTGTCCTCAACATACAAGCCGAACTTTTTTAGGGCGAAATCAACATTAGCTTTCTCGCCCGTTAGAAAATACCACCCGTTCTTTGCTTGACTCTTTCTCGAGAATTCAAGCAATCGAGGCGGTGTATCCTCCAAAGGGTCGACACTAATGGAAAGGATATGAACAGTCTTCCCGAGTTTGTCTCCCAAAGCCGTTTGGATTACTTGCAGCTTTCGGTTGATAACGGGACAAGCGCCGGTGCAGGTCGAAATAAAGGAGTGGACGATCACGACATGGTCCTTCATCAGATCGCTAAACAAACGTTTCTTCTGTCCGTTCTGATCGACGAGTTCGACGTCGGTGAAGTATCTCTCCGCTCCGGATTGGGAATCGTTTTTGGGCTGACCGCCTCCTTGGGATCTGGCTAAGGGGCTCAGTAACATTAGAAGCAGCAAAGTAATTATTGTTGTGACAATTCGGGGGCTGGTCTTGTTCATTGTTGTTCCCAGGGTTTTTCTGTTCGCGGCAGTACGATTGTGCCGCGTCTGAAAGCTAACCATGCACCTAAAGAAGTCAGCGTCAGAACCAGGGCTATCCCAATCAGCCCGACGACACGATCGACGCTCCTGACGCCAGTCCACTGCAGATAATGAATTCGATACAAGAGATCGATCCGATCTGTATCCCTTCCCTTTTGCTGCAGAGTCATTCGGTTCCAATTAAGGGTCACTTCCACACCGGTGCTCGTCTTAACTGTGTTGTCGTTCACACCAGTGATATTGCCATAGCGCGCCGGATTGGTTGTGAACGCGTCCTCGAGCAACCTTCGCAGATCACTTTCCCTGGGAGGCTCCCGAGGCTGGTTGGTGGCAGGGTCTAGGTGTACCCAGCCTGATCTAGTCCGCACCAGAAGGTGATCACCCAATATCGTTCGCACGTATCTAACTTCCTGCCAGCCTGGTGCCGGGTTAATTGGAAGTTGAGTGTTTATTAAGTAAGTCTTCGGCGCAAGGACCTCATACGCGCCCTCATAGCCGGGCTTGATAAAGAATATGAGGCCGGTGATGGCCCAACCAAAAAACGGTAGCAGAAGAATGATGCCAATAATTCGGTGAAGACTTCTGATTCGCATTGGCAGCTGAAGTTATCGTCTTGATGGTGGCGTCCAGTTTGTTGGTGCTTCCGGCCAGGCTTCATCCGGCGAGACAGGTTCTGACTGATCAGGTCCTAGCTTATTGCTTTTGATGTCAGCAACGATGAAGTTTTCTGGAGCGACCGGTGATCCCGCAAAACGTCGGAGCATGGCAAGTTGGCCCGCGTGCGTCATTGCATCTGCAAAAGGTCCCTGCAGCAATCGTTCCTCGGTCATGCCGTCACGCAAGGGCGTTTCATTGATGAGGTGCTGGCCAAGGTCCTCGAGCGTCCGATGAAAACGGTCAACCTCAGCGCTCAAAGATTCCAGCGGTTCTGGCCAGTAGCGTCCTCCGATGAAACAGGTCCTGGCATAGCCGAGGACACTGGTCATATGGCGGACAAGCTCCTTTGGCGAACGAACCTGAGCAGGTGGACAGAACGAACCAAAGTCAGCCGGAGCGTCACGCAGCGCTTTTTGTGTCCGATACGCCAACGCCGCTAAGAAATGGTTGAGTAACGCCCGCTTGTCGTTCATCACAGTTTTGTAGGCGCGGCCCTCCGTGGACACCCCTCATTAGGAAAAAGGACTTAGCTAAGACTTCGTGAAACTTAACGAGGGGTGACTATAATTTCAACTGGCGGCAATTCTCTTCTTAGCACCGTCGAGTAACCTCTCAGCGTCAATGACAGCTCGCGTGTGTTCGCCCTCCCCTATCTTTCCGGCGGGATCGAATGCTTCAACTTTGAACTTGTAGAGTCTTCCCTCCATCTCCACAAATGTCGCGACTGCGCGTACTTCGGTGTGATTCGGCGTTGCTGCCAAATGCTTTATACACACGCCAACTCCAACAGACAGTTGATGAGGTTCAATTACTCGCTTCATCAAACGAGCCCCGGCCAATTCCATTAGGGCAATCATCCGGGAAGTGGCGAACACCTCTGGAAAATTGTCTTCTGACGAAACGGAAAGTGAACTGGCCATGTCTCGATCAGAAGCAACGAACGAAACCTCCCCTGTGTCTCCAGGTGTTAGCATTATGGTTAGTCTCCGCCAGAGTTAGGATTGGTAGCTTCTTTCTCATGACGTTCTGCGTATGCTGGCTCCAAATGAGGAGTGGCGTTTTCCGTAGTCTCCGGTTGTTCCTTTGCCTCAAGCAAAGGGGTCAGCTGTGTCGTGGTATCGGCTTTAGGCAAGTCCACTGGTGGAGCAGGTCGTAAGCTGTGAAATAAAGGTCGCAAGATGTGTAATAGGAAGAGTCCTCTGATGACAAAGAATGCGACACCTACCATCGAAATTACAGTGCCGACGTCAACCACCGCCTGCTCACCAATAATCCGCTTCCCAATCGCAGTGATAATCAGACCAAGTACGACTAGAAACAACCCGTAGATGAGTGGGTTTTGCCAGACGGTTGTTCTGGCGCGAGATTCGTCGCCCGAAATAGCATCCTCGCTAGTGCGCTGCAGTCCTTGATCCACAACCTGAGAAAACAACTCGAGGCTGAAGCCGCAGGAACGACAAAACCGCTGATCTTGTGAATTCTCTTTGCCGCACTTCGGACAATACATCCGTCAGCTCCGCTTTGCACAAAAAGTCTTAAATCCCACCCACGGCAGTTGGTGGATCGTTCAGATCCTTTCTAACCGACTCTCTTGAGCTACTTGTGTCGCACATTTCCAGCGCATTAGTGGAGTCGTAAAACAATTCTAGAGAGGATCTGAACAATCCACCAACTGCCATTGGTGGGATTTCAGAATTCCAAATCGGTTCCTGGAGTAGAAAGGATCTGAACCATCCACCCACTGCCGTGGGTAGGATTCCGACTTTTTGTGTAAAGCCCGTCAGCTCAACTCAGTTACCCGTCTCACAATCTCGCGCGCCGCATTCGGTCTCCCCATTCTTTTCGAACTGGCTTGC
>Ga0070698_100004158_pt1 | contig 15917 bp, 14 predicted proteins | sample KBSK1502metaG_FD_65477 | JGI IMG/M metagenome (GOLD analysis project Ga0070698, IMG submission 65477) | Corn, switchgrass and miscanthus rhizosphere microbial communities from Kellogg Biological Station, Michigan, USA - KBS K1-50-2 metaG | ecosystem: Host-associated > Plants > Roots >...
GCGAGATGTCGAGCCCGCTCTGCACGAACACCGACATCTGGTACCAGGTCTCGAAGATCTGGCGACCGTAGACGCCGCGGATCGTCAGCATCTTGAAGACCACCTGCGACCAGTCGATCGGGAACTCGTGGTCCGGCAAGCCGAGCACCGCGATGCGACCGCCGTGCGCCATGTTGTCGATCATCTCTCGCATCGCGCTGGGCGCTCCGGACATCTCGAAACCCACGTCGAAGCCTTCCTTCATGCCGAGCTCGTGCTGAACCTCGTGCAGATTCTCCGTGCGCACGTCGACCGCGCGGGTCACACCGATCTTCCGTGCCAGGTCGAGGCGGTAGTCGCTCACGTCGGTCACGACCACGAACCGCGCGCCGTTGTGGCGGGCGACGATCGCGGCCATCAGGCCGATCGGCCCGGCGCCGGTGATGAGCACGTCCTCGGCGATGAGGCGGTACTGGGTCGCGACGTGCACGGCGTTGCCGAACGGGTCGAAGATGGAGAAGACGTCCAGGTCGGTGCTTGAAAGTCCCCGCGAAGCCCCGGCTTCGCGGGGTGGGGTCAGGTGCGGCCAGAGGTTGCCCGCCGGCATGACGATGTACTCGGCGAACGCACCGTCGCGCTGGACGCCGATGCCCACCGAGTTCGCGCACAGCGCGCGACGTCCCGCCATGCAGTTGCGGCAGCGGCCGCAGACGATGTGGCCCTCGGCGCCGACGATCTCGCCCTCGTACACCGACTCGACGTCCTCGCCGAGCTCGGCGACCTCGCCGACGAACTCGTGACCGACGACGAGCCCCGGCTTGATCGTGTGCTGCGCCCACTCGTTCCAGGCGTCGATGTGCAGGTCGGTGCCGCAGATGCCCGTGCGAAGGACGCGGATGAGCACCTCGCCAGGCCCAGGGCTGGGCTGGGGGACGTCCTCCAGCCACAGCCCCGGCTCGGCTTTGGCTTTGACGAGCGCTTTCACTGGACGCCAGATTAAGATTCCGCGCGCGGCGGCCGCTGGCCGCCGACTTTCGGTGGTGTGCCGGGAAGGCTGGTCGGCGGAGGTTCGACCGTGCCCCAAATGAGCACCGCCCAGGGTTTCCTCTTCTTCCTCCTTCTGCTCGGCGTCGCGGCGGCCGGTCTCCGCCTGCTCTCCCGGACGACGCCGACCGTCCCCTACCCGGTGCTGCTCGCGGTCGGAGGCGTGCTGATCGGCCTGGTGCCGGGCTTGCGGCTGCCGGCGATCGGCTCCGACCTGATCCTCCTCGCGTTCGTACCCGGGCTCGTCTTCGAAGTCTCACTCTCGCTCGACCTCGACGAGCTGCGCCGGCGCATTCTCCCGATCAGCCTGCTGGCCACCGCCGGCGTCTTTCTGACCGTCGTGCTGATAGGCGTGCTCACGCACCTGTTCCTCCGCCTTGACTGGGCGGCTGCCTTCCTGCTCGGGGCGATCGTGGCCGCCACAGACCCCATCGCGGTGGTCGGCCTGCTTCGCCAGCTGCGCGCGCCGAAAGGCCTCGAGGCGATCCTGGACGGCGAGAGCCTTTTCAACGACGGCACCGGTGTGGCCGTGTTCGCGGCCGTGCTGGGCACGATCGCGGCGGGACACCCGTCCGTCCTCGACGCGAGCGTGCGGTTCGTGCTCGTCACCGCGGGCGGCGCCGGCGTCGGCCTTGTCGTCGGCCTCGCGGGTCTCCTCCTGCTCCGGCTGGTCAAGGAGGCGGAGCTCGAGATCCTGACCACGTTGGTCGTCGCGTACGGCTCCTACCTGGCGGCCGATCTGATCCACGCGTCAGGCGTCGTCGCGGTGGTAGTCGCGGGCCTCGTCGTCGCCCGTCACGTCCAGGGCACGCAGCTGCACGGTTTCTGGAACCTGGTCGCCTTCGTGCTCAACGCGATCCTGTTCCTCGTCGTCGGCATCGCGATGCCGGCTCAGCGCCTCGTCTCGGTCGCGGGTCTCGTGGCCGGCGCGTACCTGATCATGCTCATCGTTCGCGCGGCGGCCGTGTACGGCCTGCTCGGCGCCTTCCGGTCCATCCCCTGGAGCTGGAGGCACATGACGATGTGGGGCGGCCTTCGTGGGGGGCTCTCGGTCGCGCTGGCTCTGTCGCTCGGGTCGTACCCGACCGTGCCGGTGGTCGCGTACGGAATGATCTTGCTGTCGCTGGTCGTGCAGGGCGGGCTGCTGCTGCCAATGGCCGACCTGCTGCGACTTCGCCGGCGCCCGGTCGATTAGATTCTTTTCCGGCATGCGGGTGCGCGTGGGGGTCGCGCTGCTCTTGATCGTCGCCGCGGTGGCGGCGGTTCAGTGGTTTCGGCCCATCCCGGCGGTGGCCGCGACCGCTCTGCTGCCGAGCTCGGACGTGGTGCCAGGGACGGCGCCCGCCCTCCCGTGGCCGGCTCGCGGCTCGGCAGCCGTCGGGGTGTCAGGTCTCGGACTGATCGCGAGCTCGGGCAACGAGCAGCCGATTCCGGCGGCCAGCGTGACGAAGGTGATGACCGCGCTCATCGTCCTGTTCGATCAGCCGCTGGTCATCGGCGCCGTCGGTCCGGGCGTTACGGTGACCGCCGCCGACGTCCAGACGTATCAGAACGACCTGGCGCAGGGACAGTCGGTCGTCAAGGTCGAAGATGGCGAGGTGCTCTCCGAGCTGCAGATCCTCGAGGGCATGCTCATCCCGTCGGCGAACAACTACGCCGAGCTCGCCGCGCGATGGCAGGGGGGCTCGAGCGATGCCTTTGTCGCCAAGATGAACCAGCAGGCGGCGGCGATGAAGATGAACCACACGCACTTCGCCGACCCGGCCGGCGCCTTGCCGCAGAGCACCAGCACGCCGTCCGACCTCTTCATCCTCGGGTCCGCGGCGATGAAAGACCCGGTGTTCGCCTTCATCGTGGCCAAGCCGCAGGTGGACCTGCCGGAGGCCGGCACCGTCTATAACGTGGACGCGGCCCTCGGCCAGAACGGCATCGTCGGGATCAAGACCGGCTCGGGGCTCAACACCGGTGCCAACTTCCTGTTCGCCGCCGACGTGCTCGTCGACGGCCGCCATATCTTCATCATCGGCTGCGTGATGGGCCAGCCGTCGCTCGCCCTGGCGTTCTCGAGCGCCCGGTCGCTGATCGCCACGATGACGCCCGTGCTGCACGTGCGACGCGTGATCGCGCGCAACGAGTCGGTCGCCAACTACACGACGCCGTGGGGCAACTCGACCGACCTCATCGCCCAGGTCGACGTCGACCTCGCCGAATGGCCGGGGATGGTCCTGCGCCAGCGGCTGAGCGCCAACGCCCTCGTCGTCGATCATCCGTTGGCGTCGGGCACGCTCGAGGGGACGGAGCATGTCGTGCTGGGAGACTACGTGTTCGACGTGCCGCTCCTGACCGCTGACCCGCTCTATCCGCCCGGACGGTTCTGGCGGCTGACCCGGGTGACCTTCTAGCCCTCGCCCGCAGGGCTAGCGCGATCTGGTCAGAATTTCAACCGTGGGGTTCGTCTCGCGGGGGTTCCGCGGCAAGCGCCGCGACAACGTCTCCAGCTCGCGCGTGCCGCCCGGCCAGTACGTGGTGACGGACTTCCCGGTTCTGTCGGCTGGTCCGACGCCGCACGTCAACCTCGACCAGTGGACATTCTCCATCGAGGGCGAGATCGACGAGCCCAAGAAGTGGACCTGGAAGGAGTTCTCCGCGTTGCCCGCGGACACCGTCACCAAGGACATCCACTGCGTCACCAAGTGGACGAAGCTCGACACCACGTGGAAAGGCGTGTCGGTGGACACGCTCATGGAAGGCGTCGACACCGCCGCGGACTTCACCACGGTCTACTCCGACGGCGGCTACACGACGAATCTCGCACTCGACGACATCACCGCCAACAAGGCCTGGGTCGTCTACGAGTTCGACGGCCAGCCCATCGAGCCGCAGCACGGTGGCCCGGTGCGCTTCTTCGTCCCGCACCTCTACTTCTGGAAGAGCGCGAAGTGGGTGCGCGGCATCCGGCTGCAGAAGGAAGAGCATCCGGGTTTCTGGGAGTCGAACGGCTACCACATCCGCGGGGATCCTTGGCGAGAGCAGCGGTACTGGGGCGACTAGAAATCCCCACTTCGCGGGGACCCCTCAGGTGGCAGTTCGGCACCCTCGCCGAAGTCGTCCGTGAAACGCCGCGGGTCTCGAGCCTCTACCTCGACGTCCCGGACTGGCAGGGACACCTGGCCGGCCAGCACGTCGACGTCCGCCTGACGGCGGACGATGGTTACCAGGCCGAACGCAGCTACTCGATCGCGTCCGCGCCTGACGATCCGCGGCTTGCGCTGACCGTCGAGCGCCTCGACGACGGCGAGGTCTCGCCATACCTGGTCGGCGAGCTGCGCGTGGGGGACAGGCTCGAGCTGCGCGGCCCGATCGGCGGCTTCTTCGTGTGGCGCGGCGAGGACGACAGGCCGCTGCTGCTGATCGCCGGGGGCTCTGGCGTCGTGCCGTTGATGGCGATGCTTCGCCACCGGGCGAACGTAGAGTCGACCGTGCCCGCCCGTCTTCTCTTCTCCTCGCGGACCCAGGCCGACGTCATCTATCGGGATGAGCTCTCTCGACTCGGCGCCGCGGGCGACGGCCTAACCGTCTTCCACGCGCTCACGCGCGAGAAGCCGGCGGGCTGGAGCGGCTACACGAGGCGGATCGATGAGGCGATGCTGAAAGAGGTCGCGTGGCCGATCCAGGAGAGCCCCGCGGTCTTCATCTGCGGTCCGACGCCGTTCGTCGAGGCCGCGTCGCAGCTGCTCGTGGCGATGGGCTACGAGCCGCGTTCGATCAAGACGGAAAGGTTCGGCGCCACAGGAGGAACGGCATGAATTCAGAAAGTCACAACCATGCGCGGCTTGCCGCCACGACTCAAGTCGAGGAAGCGAGGCTGGACGGCAACGCGATCGGCGGACTGCTGCGCGAGATCTTCGCGGTCGAGATGACGGCCGCGGTGGGCACCTGCGCTTTTTGTGGCGCGGTCAACGAGGTCGGACGGGTGCAGGTCTACGTCCGCGCGCCAGGCACGGTGGTGCGGTGCCCGGAATGCGAGCAGGTGCTCATGAAAATCGTGCGCGGCGGCGGGCGCTACTGGGTGGACATGACGGGGGTGCGCTGCCTGGAGTTCTCGGAGGCTTAGGCTCCCGGTTTCTTCATGGCCCACGGGCCGTACTTGATCACGCCGACCAGCATCCAGACGAAAATCCCGAGGCTGGCCAGGGACAGCACCTCGCTGACTGCGAGCGCGCCGACGGGGATCGGCGACGTCGAGGGCCGGGCCAGAGTACCGAGATTGGTCAGCGCGCCGATTCCCCCAAGGCCGAACAGGACCAGCGCGGCCCAGAACATCCACCGCCATCCCAGGTAACTGCCGATCGCCGCGACCAGCTCAAGGATCGCGAAGAAGATGACCACCCCGATGGCAAAGCCAATGCCGACGCTGACGACCGTGTTCACATCGGTGCCGCTGGGGAATTGGGTGCCCTGCGCCTGCAGCGCCCGGAGCATGGTGTCGTGGTTGATGAAGAGGAAGGACGTGACCACGGAGTAGATCGCCTCGACGGCGAACAGCGCTGCGGCCGCCAGCTGCATCGGACGTGTCCATGGCGTCGCCTCGCGCTGGCCTTGAGGGATGGGGACCCACTGGCTCCCGTCCCACCGGAACTGCCCGTCGGCGGATACCTGCCCGACCGCCGCGTTTTGCGCCTGGCTCAATTCGGCGTTACAGTAGCGCCCGGCTTGCGGCTACGAAAGATAGCCTCAGCGACCCGGAAGGCGCTTCCGACCGTTGAGGACATGAACCTTCTTAAGAGAGCATTCCCGAGAGGGGGAAGAGGTGCTTTGTCTGTTCACCCGCCGGTACAGCACCAACTGAGAGGCTGGTTCGACGCGGTCGTCGCCCTCGGGTTGAGGGTCAAAGACCGCGAGGGCCGCGCGCACAACATGCGCGTGGCGCGGCTGTGCGTGCACATCGGCCGGCAGCTGTCGATGAGCGCGTACGAGCTGCGCGTCCTCGCTCGCGCCGGCCTGATGCACGACATCGGCAAGCTCGGCATCCCCGACAACGTGCTGGGCAAGCACTCGCCGCTCGACGAGGCGGAGTGGAACCTCATGCGTACGCACCCCGAGATGGGCCTGACCCTGCTCGACCGCGCGGGCCAGTCGCGCCGCGAGGTGCTGGCCGTGCTGTATCACCACGAGAGGTTGGATGGCAGCGGGTATCCCTACGGCCTCAGGGCTGAGGCGATCCCCATCGAGGCGCGCATCGTAGCGGTCGCGGACACGTACGACGCGTTGACGTCAGACCGGCCCTACCGGCTGGCGTGCAGCGACGCCCAGGCGCGGCGCGTCCTCATCGAAGAGGCCGGCGTGCGCCTCGACCCGCGCGCCGTCAATGCGTTGCTGGGCGCGCTCGACCTGACGCGGAGGACCAGACTCGCTCTAGCCTGACGCCCCTCACCCCGCACGCCCCTCACTCTTTACGCCCCTCACCCTCGATCCCTGCGCGCGGAGCGCGATAAGGTCGGCGCGCTAGCGCGCCTCGCCAATTGAATGCTCCCCGAGGGGGAGAGGGCAGTGCTTCTACGATTCGTCGTGTGAAGTTCGGCGTCGCGATCTTCCCGACCGAGTACGCGATCTCGATGACCGAGCTCGCGCCGTCGGCCGAAGACCTCGGCTTCGAGTCGCTCTGGGTCGCCGAGCACACGCACATCCCCACCAGCCGCCTCTCCGCCTGGCCGGCGGGCGGCGACCTGCCCAAGCACTACTGGCACACCATGGACCCATTCGTCGCGCTGACCGCCGCCGCTCTGGCCAGCAAGACCATCCGCATCGGCACCGGCATCTGCCTGCTCATCGAGCGCGATCCCATCCACACCGCCAAGGAGGCGGCGAGCCTCGACGTCATCTCGGACGGGCGGTTCATCTTCGGCGTGGGGGGTGGCTGGAACCGCGAGGAGATGGGCGACCACGGCACCGACTTCAGCACCCGCTGGAAGCTGCTCCGTGAGCGTGTCGAGGCGGTCAAGACGATCTGGACAACGGACCCGGCCGAGTACCACGGCGACATGGTCGAGTTCGGCCCGATGTGGTCGTTCCCCAAGCCGATACAGAAGCCGCACCCGCCCGTCATCCTCGGCGGCAGCGGCCCGAAGGTCCTCGAGCGCGTGGTCCGCTACGCGGACGGCTGGATGCCCAACCGAGGCGACGCCGTGGAGCGCATCCCCGAGCTGCAGCGGTTGGCGAAGGCCGCCGGCCGGGACCCGATCCCGGTCACCTACTACCCGAAGGCGAGCGCCGAGGAGATCGACCGGCTGGCGAGGGCTGGCGTCGAACGGCTCATCTGGTATGTGCCGCCCGACGGCCGTGACGCGGCGCTGAAGAAGCTCGACGAGCTGGGGAAGATGATCCGTCCCTACCTGAAGGATTGAGGGGCGCGGCCCGACCTTTTCTCCTTGTGAAAGAGTTCGTGGAGAGATAGCCGCGGAGCCTAGGAGGCCTTCGACACCTCGGCGCCGGCCGCAACTTTGATCGGCAGCGTGAAGTGGAAGTCGGAACCCTGCCCCTGCTCGCTGTTCACCCAGACCTTACCTCCGTGCATCTCCACGATCTGCCGCGTGATGGCAAGCCCAAGCCCGGTGCCGAGGATCTTGCTCGGCGTCTTCTCGTAGCGCTCGTAGCGGGTGAACAGGTGCTGCTTGAACTCCGGCGCGATGCCGATGCCGTGGTCGCGGATGCTGATGTCGATCTGGCCGTCGTTGACGACGCTGGTGACCACGATCTCGCCGCCGTCGGGCGAGTACTTGATCGCGTTGCTGAGCAGGTTGGAGACGACCTGCGCGATCCGATCGGGGTCGCACTGGACCGAGGGCCGGCCGTCGAAGCTGCACACGATGAAGTGGCGGGCGCTCATCGCGCGCGCCCGGTCGACAGCGTCCTCCAGCAGGCCGGTCAGGTCGACGTCTTGCGGGTGCATCGTGAGGCGGCCGGCCTCGATCCGGTCGAGGTCCAGCATGTCGTTGATCATCCGGTTCAGCCGGTCCGCGTCCTTGTTGATGTCCGCCGCGTAGCTCTTTGCCTCTTCGAGCGTGACCTCTTCGTCGCGGATCATCTCGCTGAACCCCGAGATGCCGACGAGCGCGGTGCGGAACTCATGACTGACCAGGGACACGAATTCGCTCTTCAGCTTGTTGAGGCGCTCCAGGCCCGCGAGGTGCGCGGCGGCGGCTTCATTGGCGGCGTGCTCGGCGTCCACATCCTCGTACATGACCAGGAAGTACTCGATCTTGCCCAGCCTGTTGCGAACCGCGGTGGCGCTCCAGTGCAGCCACACCTCTGTGTTGTCCGCGCGGATCGCCCGGCTCTCGGACTCGATGCTGTCGACAGCACCCCTCCACAGGGGTTGAAAGACCGCGAAGACGCGCTCGAACTCGTCGGGGTGCAGGTACTTGGCGACCGCCGTGCCGACCATCTTCTCTGGGAGCGTCCGCAACAGCGCGGCCATCCGGGGGTTCACGTCGATGACGCTCATGTCGGTGTTCGCCCGCGCGATGCCCAGGGGCGCGTGGGTGATGATCTCGTTGAGGAGCGCGTTGCGGCGCGAGACCTGGCCCTCCGCGTAACGACTCTTGTAAAGCAGGTCGAGGGAGTCGCGGTGGGTGAGTAGCTGGTTGGCGACGATCAGGATCCCGATGCCGCCCGCGAGCACCGTCTCGAAGTGGTCGAGGTTCTGGTTGTTCAGAGCGAGGTAGACCACGGACAGCGCCCCAGCGAGGACCGCGACCCAGGGCAGGACCAGCTGCCACAGCTCGATGGGGCCTTCCTCGCGTTCCTCGTCGACGATGCGCGCCGGCCACAGTGGAGCAAGCGCGATCAGCAGGTAGCCGACCACCCATCCGGCGTCGAGGACGCTGCCCGACGCGCCGTAAGTGCCGTTGGCGGTCAGGTAAGTGAAGGCGCTGTCGGCCAGGGCGATGCAGGCCAGGCCGCCCAGCAGGAGGAGCATGCGGCCGACCTCCGAAGTGCGCGCGCGACGAAGCGCCACCACCAGTGCGGTCGCGGTGACGATGTCGCCGACCGGGTAGGCGAGCGAGATGAGCAGCGCCTGCGGCGAGGACGCGGATGTCTCGTACACCTTGCCCAGGCCGAAGATCCAGCCGATGAACAGCAGAGACAGCGCCACGATCGCCCCCGCCAGCACCGTCTCGCCCCGGGTGGCAAGGCGCGTCGGCGCCGAGGTGAAGGCGAAGATCCCGGCGAGCGTGAGGGGGACGGCGAGCAGATAGAAGGCGTCGGCGATGGACGGGAACGGCAGGGCCTGGCCCTGGAGGACCTCGTTCCAGGACCAGATCATCTCGCCGATGCCCCAGGACAGGGCGGAAAGCGCGAAGAAGGTCCAGGCCAGGCGGACACGGCCCTCGTTGCGCCCGGCCGCGACGACGCAGCTGCCTGCGGCGATCAGGGCCGCGACCCCCTCGCCGATGTCGTCGATGCCGATGGTCACGTCCTCGCTGACGAAGCGCTTCCACGTCCAGGCGATGAAGACGATGGAGACGATTGCCGTGGCGATTGCGCCGGCGAGGAAAGGCCTCCAGGTCTGGATGCCCAGACCCCTGACCACGACGGGACGCCGCCGGGCGAGCGTCAGCGCCGGATTCTGCTCCACCCCCCGAGCGTAGGCCTGGCTACTCAAAGTCGCGCCTGAATACGAAAAATTCCGGGGCGGCCGTTAAGTGAAGCCGGTTTTCATTTAACATGGCGGGCAGTTACTTGTAGCACAGCCGAGCGGGTGTGGAACACCGCTAACGGGAGGCACTGCGATTTCGGCTGAGGTCGGCAGGGAGGGGTCAGGCCGCGAGGCGTTCGTGGCGGTCGAAGAGGCTCAGACAAGCGCCGGGAGAACGACGGCGTGGCTCGTCGTAGGCGTCCTCGCGGTGACCATGGCGGTGCTGCCCGCCACCGTCGCTTTGCGCGTCGCGGGTGGCGTCGTCGCCGGGCCACTGATGGCCGGGCTCGGGGGTTTGGCTGCGGTTCTTGGTGGGGTGAAGTTGGCGGCGGCGGCGGGGGGCCTGGTCGCGAAGCTCCTGGAACGTCCTTGGCTCCGAGCTGTCGCGGGCTCGATCGATTAGCGCAAAACCTCGTCTTCCAATCCTCGGCCTGCAGGCGAAGGAGGTGAGATTGAATGCGCAAACTCCTGTTTGCCGCCATCCTGGCGGTGTCAGCCATGATGACGATGGCGGTGACGGTAGCCGCCGACGGCATCGGACACTGCTGCTGACCTGACGTTTGTAAACGTTGTGTCAAGTCATTAGTCGTGCGTTAAGCTGGCGACGTGCCAGAAGTTTCCGCTCACCCTGAGAACGCGACGGCTAATTCGAGCCGGCGTCGCGGCCGACGCCTGGGTGTCGAAATTCGCCCGGGCTCTGTCAAGCAGGCGCGAAGTGAGGCTGGGATGAGCCTCGGCCAGGTCGCGCAGGGCGATATCAGCAGGACGGCGATCTACTTCGTCGAGACAGGCAAGGCGAAGCCGTCGATGGAGACCCTTCAGCTCATCGCGACCAGGACGAGGAAGCCGATCGACTTCTTCATCGGCGAAGCCGGGGCCAGCGACGAGACCGCCCTGGCGGAGGTCGAGCGGCTCGTCGCCATCGGCGACAACGCCGGCGCGGTGGCGGCGGGCGAGGCGCTCGTCGCGCACTGTTCCGACCGCCGGGTGGTCGCCAACGCGCGGCTCGCGATGTCGATGGCCCTGGTCAGGCTGGGCAAAGGCCTGCGTGCGAGAAGCCAGGCCTCCGCGGCCCACGCCTATTTCGAAGAGGCGGGCGACGTGCTCATGGCCGCCGAGTCCCTCAGTTGGGAGGCGGCGGCGGCGCGCATGATGGACGACCCGGCCTCCGTCGAGCTCGCGACCGAGGCGCTGAAGCTCTGCCGGTCGCTGGATCCGGTGCCGCAGATGACAGAGGCCAAGCTGCTGGCGATGCTCGGCCACGTGCTCGTCGCGCGGCACGAGTTCACAAAGGCGATCGAGGTCTACGAGGAGGCGACGGCCGTAGGGGCAAGCTTCCTCGACCTGCGCCGGTTGTCCTACATCTACGGCAACCTCAGCCTTGCCTACCAGGAGACGGGCCAGTTCGCTCACGCGGGCCATTACGCGCGCAAAGCGATGGCCATCTACGAGACCCTCCAGGACCGCCTCCAGATCGCCATCGCCGAGAACAACCTCGCGATGCTGATCCTGCGGCAGGGCGACTTAGCGGCGGCGCTGCGCCACGCCGAGGAGTCGCTGCGTCTGTCCGAACAGCTGACCGTCGAGACCAGCAAGGCCAACGTCCTGATGACCCTGAGCGAGATCGAGCTGGCCCTTACCGAGTACGAGCTCGCGACCCACTACGCTCGGGCGGCGATCCAGGTCGCCGAACGGCTGGGTGAGACGACGAACAGCGGTGAGGCCCACCACTGGTTGGGCCGGATCGCCGCGGTGCAGGGCGACGAAGCCAAGACTGATGCCGAGTTCGCGATCGCCTTCCAGAAGTTCGACGAAAGTCGCGCTGCGGACTGGCAGGCTCGCGGCCACGCCGTGTACGCGGAGATCCTTGAAGCCCGTGGAGACCTACCCGCGGCCAACCAGCAGCTGCGTCTCGCGCTTGCCGCCATCGGGCCGCGCGACACCGCTCGGGAGAGCGCCCGGATCGCCATCGCTTAACGACGTTTGGTTCGCGGCCGGCTGTCGTGCGTTGGTACTTGCGACCGTCGGCGGCCCTCGATTATCAATAGGAGCGGAGTGGTGAGCCGGTGCCAGTAGTCCTGGTCGTGGACGACAGTGAAGCGAACAGGGAGCTGATTCGCTTGTACCTGTCGGCCATCGACTGTGACGTCATGCTCGCTCCCGACGGTTCGAGCGCGCTGGCCCTGATCGAGTCCAGCCCGCCCGACCTGGTCCTCCTCGACGTCCGCATGCCGGGCATGGACGGCTACGAGGTATGCCGCCGGATCAAGGCGATGCCCCGAGGGCGATTGCTGCCCGTGGTGATGATCACCGGGCTGAGCCAGACAACGCACCGCGTGATGGCGCTCGAGGCCGGCGCCGACGACTTCATGGCCAAGCCTGTGGAGGGCGCCGAGCTCATCGCCCGGGTGCGCTCGGCGCTGCGCCTGAAACAGCTCTACAACACGCTCGACAGCGCGGAGCACGTGATCTTCTCTCTGGCCAGCGCGGTGGAGGCGAAGGACTCGTTCACCGAGCGGCATACCCACCGGGTTGGCGAGTCGGCACGGCTGCTGGGGGAGATGCTGGGCCTGCCGGAGCAGACCCTGGACACCCTCTACCGCGGGGGCATGATCCACGACATCGGCAAGATCGGCGTGGCCGACTCGATCCTGCACAAACCGGGGCCGCTGGACGCCAGCGAGGTGCCGCAGATGCAGGCGCATGTGGCGATCGGGGAGAGCATCGTGCGCCCGCTGCATTCGACGTCGGGGTTGCTGCCGATCATCCGCCACCACCACGAGCGGTTCGACGGGTCGGGATATCCGGACGGCCTGCGGGCCCGCGAGATCCCGCGGGTCGCTCGCATCGTCTCCGTGTGCGACGCATTCGACGCGCTCGTCAACGACCGGCCGTACCGCATGCGTTGCTCGACCGAGGAGGCGCTCGCGGTTCTGCGCGCGGGCGCGGGAACGCAGTGGGACCCGGAGACGGTGGACCTGCTGGCAAGCGAGCTGCCCGCCCTCGAACACCTCGGCGCGGCCTGACCAGTTGCCCTCTCCCCCTCGGGGAGAGGGTCGGGGTGAGGGCGCGAGAGAATCACCCCGTATTCTGCAGCCCGGCCGCGACTCCGTTCACGCTCAGCTGAAACACCCGTTCCGCCTTTGCACGTTCCGACCGCGAGGTCTTGGGGTTGCGCAGCGCCCGCAGCGCGCGGAGCTGCAGGTGCGACAGCGCGTCGACGTACGGGTTGCGCAGCTCGATCGCCCATGACAGCACCCGGCGGTCCTCGAGCAGCCGCCGGTGGCCGGTGACGGCGAGGACCATCCTCATTGACAGGTCGTACTCGTTCAGCACCATCTGCGCCAGGTCACTTCGGCCACCCAGCGCGAGATAACGTTCCGCGATCCTCCGGTCGGTCTTGGCCAGGCTCATCTCCGCGTTGTCGAGCATGGCGTTGAACAGCGGCCATTCCGCGTAGGCGCGCTGCAGGTCGCGGATCGGCGCCGCCGCAAGCCCGCTGCCCATGCCGTACCAGCCGGGCAGGTTGAGTCGCATCTGCGACCACGCGAACACCCACGGGATCGCGCGCAGGTCTTCGAGCCTCCTGCTCTTTGCACGCCGCGGCGGCCGCGAGGCCATGCGCAGGCGGCCGAGCTCGTCGAGCGGGCTGACCTCGAGGAACCACTGCTCGAACCCGGGCGCACCGACCAGAGCACGGTAGGCTGCACGCGACGGCTCGTCGATCTTCGCGACCAGATTGCGAAACGCGTTGGCCGGGTCGCCGCGCTGCGAGGTTGGCGCGGACGCCTCGAGCACAGCCGACGTCACCTGCTCGATGTGCCTGCGCGCGATGGCGCGGTTGCCGTAGCGGGCGAAGATCACCTCGCCCTGTTCGGTTACCTTGAAGCGGCCCGCGACCGAGCCCGGAGCCTGAGCACGGACCGCGCGGTTGGCCGGTCCGCCGCCGCGGCCCAGCGCGCCGCCGCGGCCGTGGAACAGCGTCAGGCGTACGCGCCGCTTCTTCGCCCACGCCGTCAGCGCGGCCTGCGCGTCGTGCAGCGCGATCGTCGCCGACAGCGGACCGATCTCCTTGGCCGAGTCCGAGTAGCCGAGCATGACCTCGACCGACCGGCCGTTGGCGGCCATTCGCCGGCGCACCGGTTCGAGCCGCAGCACGCCGTCCATCACAGCCGTCGCGCGAGAGAGGTCGTCGAGCGTCTCGAAGAGCGGGACGACGTCGAGCACCGGCGTGGGCCTCGCGCGGCGCGCCAGCTCGTAGACCGCGGCCACGTCCTGCGCGGAGCGCGCGAAGCTCACCACGTAGCGGCGGCAGGCCGCTTCGCCGAATCTTGCCTGCAGGTCGGCGACGACGGCCATGGTCTCGAGGACGTCTTTCGCGGCATGCGACTGTGGCTCGGCGAGAGCCTGCTCGTGGACCTTGCTGTGCTGGCGCACCTCCAGCTCGGCGAGGTGAAAGCCGAACGTCTCCGCCTGCCAGACGAGGTGCTGCACCTCCCCATGCGCGAGGCGCGGCGCACCCGCACGCGCCAGCGAGTCGCGCAGCACGCGCAGGTCGTCGAGCAGATCGTCCGGCGATGCATAACCGCCGGTCTGGTCGCCCAGTCGAGTTGCGCGCAGGCGGCCCGCGACCTGGAGCAGGAACTCGCGGTGCGGCTCGGCGGCCCGTCCCTTCAGCCGGCGGCGCAGCGCCGGAGACGGCGGCGTCGTCTCGCCGTCGACCGTGAGGGCGCGCCCGATACGATTGGCGGCGGCCTCCAGGGCGAGCAGCACGTGCTCCGCGTGGATCGCCATCGCTTCCGCCGTCACCTCGGCGGTGACGGCCGGGTTGCCGTCGCGATCGCCGCCGACCCAGCTGCCGAAGCGGAGAAAGGTTGGAGCCGCAAATCCGGTGAGGGGCCCCCGCGAACGCGCAGCGTTCGTGGGGTTAAGCGCGGTGTCGAGCGCTCGGATCACCTCGGGCACCATCCGGAACAGCGTCTCGTCGAACACCGCCATCAACGAGCGCACCTCGTCGAGCGGCGTCACCTGGTGCGTGCGCATCTGCGCCGTGCGCCACAGCGAGTCGACCTCCTCGCCCAGGCGGCGCCGCGCCTCCGCCTCCTCCGCGCCGGACGCGCGCGGGTCGTCGAGGCGCTCGAGCTGCTCGCCGATCCGGCGGATCGCGGTCACGATCGCACGGCGGCGCGCCTCGGTCGGGTGGGCGGTGAAGACGGGGTGGACCTCGAGGTTGGCGAGCAGGCCGGCGAGGCGCTTGCGTCCGAGCTTCGGCCGCAGCTCGGCGATCGTAGCGGCGAGCGACTCCGGCATCGGCTCCGGTCCGCGGTCGCGCTCGCGGATGACCCTCGCGCGGTGGTGCTCCTCGGCCAGGTTGGCGAGGTGGAAGTAGCAGGTGAACGCGCGCGCCACCAGCTCGGCGCGGTCCAGCGACCACGACGCGACGAGCCGTTCCGCGTCGCGCTCGAAACGGCCCTCGTCGCGCGCCCGGATCACGAGACGGCGAAGCTTCTCGACGTCGCGCAGGAGCCGCTCGCCTCCGTAGTCGGCGACGACGTTGCCCAGGACCTCGCCGAGCATGCGGACGTCGCGCCGCAGCTCCGGCGGGATCTCCTGGCGGGCGGCTTCTCTAGCCCCGGTCAACCAGGGCGAATTCAAGCGAGTCGAGGAGCGCGAGCAGCGAGGCCTCGATGATGTTGGCCGAGCACCCGACCGTCGTCCAGCGTTTCGTGTCGCGGCCGGATTCGATCAGCACCCGAGTCGTCGCGGCCGTGCCAGCGTCACCGTTGAGGATGCGCACCTTGTAATCGTGCAGGCTCACGTCGTCGAGCGCTGGAAAGCGCGGGCTCAGGGCCTTCCGCAGCGCCGCGTCCAGCGCGTTGACGGGCCCGTTGCCGGACGCGGCAGTGTGATAGAGCGTGCCGTCGACCTCGACCTTCACGGTCGCCTCGGCGTGCACGGACCCGCCGTTTTTGCGCACCTGCGCGGTGAAGTCGGCGACGTTCCACGGCGCGGCGTATCCCGGCTGCAGGCGGCGCAGGAGCATCTCGAACGACGCGTCGGCGGCTTCGTACGCGTAGCCCTGGTGCTCGAGCTCCTTGAGGTGGTTGACGAGCCAGCGAGTCTGCGGGTCGTCACGGTCGAGCTCGAGGCCGAACTCGCGCGCCTTCGCGAGCACGTTGCCGCGACCGGAGAGCTC
>Ga0070698_100004159_pt1 | contig 15911 bp, 14 predicted proteins | sample KBSK1502metaG_FD_65477 | JGI IMG/M metagenome (GOLD analysis project Ga0070698, IMG submission 65477) | Corn, switchgrass and miscanthus rhizosphere microbial communities from Kellogg Biological Station, Michigan, USA - KBS K1-50-2 metaG | ecosystem: Host-associated > Plants > Roots >...
GCACGTACCGTGCCGAGGCGATCGTGCTCAAGACCATTGACTTCGGCGAGACGGATCGCATCCTCACGCTCCTCACTCGTCACTTCGGCAAGGTGAGCGTGGTCGCGAAGGGCATTCGCAGGCCGACGAGCCGCCTTGCGGGTCACGCCGAGCCGCTCACGCATGCGACGTATCAGCTCGCGCGCGGCCGGAACCTCGACGTGCTCACCGGCGCGGAATCGCGCGCGCTCTATCGCGCGCTCCGCGAGGACCTCCACGGGATCGCGGCGGGCTGGTACATCGCCGAGCTGGCCGATCGCTTCGCGCTCGAACGCTCGCCCTCCGCGCCGCTGTTCGACCTCGTCGAGAGCGCGCTCCGCCATCTCGCTGGCGGGTACGCGCCGGCGCTCGTCTGCCGCTGGTTCGACCTCCACCTGCTCGATCGCACCGGGTTCCGTCCCGAGCTCGGTCGCTGCGTGCAGTGCCTGACCCCGGCGGGGGAGGTGACGAACACGTTCCTCGTCGAGGCCGGCGGTCTCGTGTGTCCGGCGTGCGCCCCGACCGACGTCGAGGGGCCGCGCGCGCTGTCGGTGCGCGCGTTGAAGTCGCTGCGCTACCTGATCGTGAGCAACTTCGAGGGCGCGTCGCTGCTCAGGGTCGACGACGCCCTCGCGACGGAGCTCGAGCGCCACCTTCGCTCGTTCCTCCAGTACGTGCTCGATCGGGAGATCCACGCCTCGCGCCTGCTCGACGAGCTCGCCCGGTTGCCGCGTCCGGCCCCCGCGATCACATGACCGCGGCGCCACCGCCGGAGCTCTTCGACAAGCTCGTCTCGCTCGCCAAGCGACGCGGCTTCGTGTTCCCCTCGAGCGAGATCTACGGTGGCGCGGGTTCGACCTGGGACTACGGGCCGCTCGGCGTCGAGCTCAAGAACAACGTGAAGCGCGCGTGGTGGCGGTCGATGGTCCAGCTGCGCGACGACATCGTCGGACTCGACGCCGCCATCCTCATGCACCCGAAGGTGTGGGAAGCGTCCGGACACGTCGCGAACTTCACCGACCCGCTCGTCGAATGCGCGAACTGCAAGCACCGGTACCGGCTCGACGAGCTCCCAGCGGGCGTCGACGGGCCATGCCCGAACTGCGGCGAGAAGAAGCTCGGCGCGCCCCGCAGGTTCAACCTCATGTTCAAGACCTTCGTCGGGCCGGTCGAGGATGACACCGCGGTCGCGTGGCTCCGGCCGGAGACCGCGCAGGGGATCTTCGTGAACTTCGACAACGTGCAGCAGTCGATGCGCAAACGGCTCCCGTTCGGCATCGCGCAGATCGGCAAATCGTTCCGGAACGAGATCACGCCGGGCAAGTTCATCTTCCGGTCACGCGAGTTCGAGCAGATGGAGATGCAGTACTTCGTGCGGCCCGAGGACGCGCCTCGGATCTACGACGAGTGGAAGGAGACGCGCCGCCAGTGGTTCCGCGATCTCGCGGGCCACGACGAGCTGTTCCGCTTCCGTGAGCACGGCGACGACGAGCGCGCGTTCTACGCCGCTCAGGCGTTCGACATCGAGTTCCAGTTCCCGTTCGGCTGGAGCGAGGTCGAGGGCCTTCACAACCGCACCGACTACGACCTCAAGCGGCACGCCGAATATTCCGGGAAGAAGCTCGAGTACTTCGACGACGCGACCAACGAGCGGTTCGTCCCCTACGTCATCGAGACCGCGGTCGGCGCCGATCGGGCGACGTTCGCCTTCCTCTGTGCCGCGTACGACGAGGAGCCCGACAAGGAGGGCGTGCGCGTCGTACTGCGGCTGCACCACGACCTCGCGCCGTACAAGGTGGCGGTCCTCCCGCTGTCGAAGAAGCCCGAGCTCAGCGAGCTCGCGCGATCGGTCTGGGCGACGGTGCGGCCGTCGTTCCAGTCGACGTTCGACGAGACGCAGGCGATCGGCCGCCGCTACCGCCGCCAGGACGAGATCGGGACGCCGTTCTGCGTGACCGTGGACTTCGACTCGCTGGCCGACGGCGCGGTGACGATCCGCGAGCGGGACTCCATGGCCCAGGTCCGGGTGAAGATCGAGGAGCTCGTGCCGGCGCTCCGGGAGAAGCTCGACCTCGCCTGAGGCGTCCGCGCTCGCGCCGGTCGCGCTCGCGGTCCTCTTCTTCGCGGTCGGCTTGCGGACGCCACTCCTCGCGCTGCTCGCCCTCCGCCGTGCGAAGAACCTCGCCGTCGTCGTCCTGCCGTACGGCGCCGGGCTCGTCCTCGTCGCGGTGCTCGGTCCGTCGCTCGCCGACGCGGACCGCGTCGGCCTCGTCGCCGTCGCGATCGCGCCGGCCCTCGTCGCGGCCCCGTCGCTCGCGGGCGCGGTCGGCGGTCGGATGGATCGCGCCGGCGCACTCCTCGTCGGCACGATCGCGATGTGGTGGATCCTGAGCCTCGTCCGCGGGAGCTTCGGGCCCGCGCAGAACGCGATGCTCGCGTTCGTCGTGGGCGCGGCGATCACGTCCGCGGTCCCGATGCTCCCCGAGATCGTCCGCACCGCCGTCCGCCGCCTCGGTGACGCCGCGTTCATCGTGCTCGCGGCGATCGCGGTCATCGGCGCGACGGCCGTCGATCCGGTGAACGTCCTCGCCGCGGTCGCACTTTTCGTCGCGGTCGTCGGCGCCGTTGTCCTCGCGGCCCGGATCGGCGGTGTCGACATCCCGTCCGCCCTGGCGGGCGCGGGCTCGCGCGACCCGGCGGTCGCGACCGCGCTCGCCGTGGCCGCCGGCGGCTCGACGGCCATCCCGCTCTACTCCGGCATCCTGCTGCTCTCGCTGTCGGCCGCTCTCGTCCTCCGGAATCGCCGCAAACCTCGGTAGGCGCGTTGCGCCTGGGCGCCTCTGGACCGAGCATCCTCGGGTGGCAATCACCCCCGCGATCACCGCCATCGTCGCCGCCGTGTTCGCGCTCGTCGTCCTGCGCCAGTACGGCGGGCACCGCAAGACCTACCAGCTGATGTGGGCGACGGGCTTCGCGATGTTCGCGATCGCCGCGTTCGCCGGATACCTCGCCCAGAGCGGCGGCGCGACCGAGACCGAGTACCGGCTCTTCTATCTCTTCGGCGCGATCCTGAACGTCGCGTGGCTCGCGCTCGGCACGATGTATCTGCTGGCACCGCGACGCTGGGCGGACATCTCGCTTGCCGTCGTGGTCCTGCTGTCGGCGGTGGCGGTGTACGCGGTCTTCGCCGCGCCGATCGACCTCGACGCGGCGCGGCTCGGCCACCCGGCTTATCCGAACGGATCGCTCGCCCGGATCCTCGCGGCCCTCGGCAGCGGCGTCGGCAGCCTCGTGCTCGTCGGCGGCGCGCTCTGGTCGGCGTGGGTCTTCTTCCGCAAGCGTCACAACGGACGGCGGGCGATCGCGAACGTGATCATCGCCGTCGGCGTGTTCATCGTCGCGGCCGGCGGCACCGCGGCGTTCACCGGCCTGGGCGGCGTGCTCGAGTACACGAACCTCATCGGGCTCGCCGTGATCTTCGCGGGCTTCCTGCTGATCGGCTAAGCGACCGCGGCGTCGACGAAGAGCCGCTCGGCCGGCGAGGCGAGCAGCTCCCGCGCCCGGCCGACGCTCACGAAGCGCCCGTCCTCCACGAACGGATCGTCGGACCGGGTCGCCTCTCCGCTCACGTCGAGGACGAACACCCACTGCAGCGTGTCGGGGTAGGGGTACTTGTACCGCGGGTCGATCCGCCGCGGCGAGAGGTTGTGAAGGTGCAGGATCCCGAGCGGCCGCGGGCTGCCGACGATCGCGCACCCGGTCTCTTCGCGGATCTCGCGTTCGAGGGCGGCGGCGGGCGATTCGCCGGGCTCGCGCCGCCCGCCCGGGATCGCGTGAGTCTGGCCCTCGGACTCGAAGACAAAGATCTCCGCCCCGCGTCTCGCGACCGCGCGCACCGACACGAGAAGCTCGAGCGGCGGCTCGACCACGGTCAGGTATCCGGTGACGTGGAAGTCCTGACCGATCGTCGGCCAATGCCAGTCTTCGGAAACGGCCGGCGTGAGCGCCGCGAGGAACGCATCGAGGTCGGTCACGGCCGCAGCCTAGAAGCGGGTCGAGCCGTCCTCGTCGTCGCCGGCGAGCCGCCCCGCGAACCGTCGCATCAGCGCGGTCGCGGCCGCCGTCGCGGCGGCCATGCCCGCGCCCCAGAGCGCGTCCTTGGGACCGTGCCGCTCACCTTGAACGTCGGCGATCTCCTTGCGCAGCGACTCGCGGAACCGCTTGCGCGCGCGGCCCTTCAATCGGTCGACCCGGCCGCCGAGCCGCCCGGCGATCCGGTCGATGTCGGAGTCCGGTGTCTTCTGCCGCGCGTCGCGGACCTTCTTCGTGACGCCCACGCCCGCGAGCGCGGCGATCGAGCCGAGCGCGCCGAGGGCGGCGATCGGCTGCCGGCGCAGAAGGTTGCGCGGGTCGATGTCGGCCTTCGCGCGCTCGATAAGCGCGTCGACGTCGTCGTCGATCTTCCGCCGAAGGTCGGCTAGCTCGCGTTCCGTCCGAGCACTCGGGCTTTCGCCCACCGCACCGTCTCCTTTATCGATTGGATGGATCGCGTCGGTCCGCGGAGCTCGAGCCGCTTGTAGCCGCCCCAGCCGAAGAACGCCGTCAGGAGGCCGAAGAGCACGAACGCGACGAGCGCCGCGGCCCAGAGCGGTAGCCAGATCGCGATGATCCCGATGACGAGTACCGCGAGCGCGATGATCGTCATGAACAGGAGCGCGAACGCGATCCCGAACCACTTCACGGCGTTCAGGTTCGCCTTCAGGATCTCGGCGATCTCCTGCTTCGGCAGCTCGATCTGCTTGCGGAGATACGTCCGCACGTTGTTGCGGATCCGACCGATGAGCGTGGTGTATCCGGGGCGTTCGTACACGGGCCGCGACTCTAGCATCGGCTGCCCGTGCGAGCAGGATGTGCGCCATGCACCCGTTGCGGGTCCGTCGAGGCCCGTAGATAGCGAGGGACGTGCGAACGACGAACGGCGCGGAGGCCGGCATGGGCCGGCTCCCGTGGCACGAGCTGTACGACGCGCACGCCGCGGAGCTGGTCGGCTATCTGTGGAGGCTGACCGGCGACCGGGAGGTCGCGACGGATCTGATGCAGGACGCGTTTGCCGCCGGCATGCGCGATGAGCGAGCGCTTCGTGAGCCCGCGAAGGCGCGCGCATGGCTGTACCGGATCGCGACGCGGCTCGCCACGAAGCGGCTGCGGCGGCAGCGGCTCATCGCCTTCCTTCCGTTCGCCGACAGCGCTCCATCGACGGAAGGCGCGCCCGATGTGGAGGGCCTCGCGGTGCGGGAAGCGATGCGGGCGATCTCGCCGGACCAGGCGACCGCGTTGGTCCTGCACTATGCCCACGGCTTCACGCGTGCGGAGATCGCGGACCTCGTCGGCCGCAGCGAGGAGACGGTGAAGTCTCGCATCGCACGCGGCCGCCGCGCGTTCCTCGCCGCGTACGACCGGCAGGGAGGGAGCGAGCGATGAGCGACGAACGGGATGAGGAACGGATGCGCCGCATCCTGGGCAGACCGCGGTCGGTCGCGGTCCCTCCGTTCGGAGCGCTGCGAGGGGCGCCCCGGCGCTCGGCCGGTAGCTCCATCGCCGTGACGCTCGCGACGGTGATCGTCGCGATGGTCGCGCTGTACGCCGGTCGCGAGCTCTCGACCTTCAGGCAGCAGCAGGCGTCGCCGAGCGCCGGCGTCGCCGCGCCGAGCGCGACGCGAGGTGCCTCACTGCCGCAGCCGATCCCGCAGCCGATCACGCGCACGAGCCCAGCGGCGCAGGTTGGGTGGGTCGCCACATCATCCCTCGACCCGTCTCAAACGAGCCGGCATACCGTGCTCGTCGGAGTCGATCCGACCGGAAAGATCGTCGGCCGCATCGACGGCGCGAGTGATCCATTCGTGAACCGCGCCTTCCGTTCCGCCGATGGATCGACGATCCTCACGATCGGCGACAAGCTGATCACCTCCTACTCCGCGCTCGACGGCACCGTTCAGCGCACATATCCGCGGGAGCCGGGCGACGGCATCGTTGACGCGGCGTTCAGCCCCGATGGACGGTGGCTCGCGCTCCTCGGCTCATTGGCCTATGTGCAGGTGATCGACCTGCGCACGGGCCTGACACAGACGACGCCGCTGGGATACGACGCGAACCCGCAGACCCCGGGCCTCTCGCGAGCGCCCGGAAGCACCGGGTTGATCTGGTCGACCCTCGCGTTCAGTCCGGACTCGAAGCGCGTGTACACGATCGTCGACTGGGGCGGCCCGCTCCGGATCACCGCCTTCGACGTGATCGCGACCGGGCTCGTCCAGACCGCGAGCGCGGTCGATGGCCAGGGCGGCAAGACGTTCGCCGGCTGCGGCGGGCCGGGGCTCGTCGCGAAGGTCGTCAACGGGGGTCAGACGCTCGTGTTCTTCTGTCACGTCGACGGCCTGGTGGAGTTCATCGATCTTCCGAGCTTGACCGCGAGCGCCGTGCGCGCCGAGATGAAGAATCCGTTCTGGCTCGCGCCGATCTTCACCCCGGATGGGCAGCTCCTCTACCTGCACCAGTACCCGTCGTTCGGCGACGTCATGCAGGTCGTGGACCTGCGATCGCACGCGCTGCTCGGTCCGGTGCCGACGCCGACGAAGACCGACCAGCCTGGGCCGTTCAGCTGGCTCTTCCCGATCGCATACGCGGGAGCCACGCCGTCTACCGTCCCGGTCTCGCCCGATGGATCGAAGCTGTACGCGCAGGCGAACGACGGCATCACGGTCCTGCGGCTGCCGGACCTCAAGCCGATCGCCAAGCTGGCCCCCGGGTCCAACCTGAACGAGGTCTGGATCTCCGGCGACGGCAAGACGGTCTACGCGACCGATAACGGCAAGAGCCTCTACGTCATCCCGGAGAGCGGCGGAACGCCGATCATCGTTACGCTGCCGGACCAGGTCGGCGGATTCATCGCCTCGGAGCACGGGTAGCCGACTCTGCGACCATGACGCGCGGTGGATCCGCCCGCCCGCGACGTCTCCCTCCGTCAGCTCGCCGGATATTTCCTCCGCCTCGGGACATCCGGGTTCGGGGGTCCGATCGCGCTCGCGGGCTACATGCAGCGCGACCTAGTCGAGCGCCGGCACTGGTTCACCCAGGAGGAGTACCTGCAGGGGCTCGCCGTCGCGCAGACGCTGCCCGGGCCGCTCGCGGCGCAGCTCGCGATGTGGCTCGGCTACGTGCGCAAGGGGTTCTGGGGCGCGGTCGCGGCGGCGATCCCGTTCATCGGCCCGCCGTTCGTGATCGTGACCGTCGTCGCGGCGGTCTACGTCGCGTTCTCCGGCACGACCGTCATCCAGGCGCTCTTCTACGGCATCGGGCCGACGGTAATCGCGCTCATCCTCCGCGGCGCGTGGAAGCTGCTCCGCGTCACGGTGAAGGACGATCGCCGCCTCTGGGCGATCTTCGCGGTCGTCGCCGTCGTGACCTTCGTCGCGCGGAGCGAGGTCGCGGTGCTCTTCGTCGTCGCCGGGCTGATCGGCGTGCTCCTGTACGCGCCGCAGTACCGGCGCTGGCCGAGATCGGTCCCGCTGCTCCTTCCATCTGCCCCGCTGATCGGGGCGGTCGGCTCCGCGGATCCGGCGACGCTGCTCGCGCTCGGGATCTTCTTCTTCAAGGCCGGTGCGTTCACGTTCGGCTCGGGGCTCGCGATCGTGCCATTCCTCCAACAAGGGGTCGTCCACGACTACCACTGGCTCTCCGAGCGCGAGTTCCTCGACGCCGTCGCGATGGGGATGATCACCCCGGGGCCCGTCGTCATCACCGCGGTCTTCGTGGGCTATCTCGTCGCCGGCATCGCCGGCGGCGTCGTCGCAGGTGTCGGTGTGTTCCTTCCACCGTTCCTCATGGTCGTGCTCTTCGCGCCATGGATCATCCGACACCGCTCGCATCCGGCGGTGCAAGGCTTCACGAAGGGCGCGACGGCGGCAGCCGCGGGCGCGATCGTCGGTGCGGCGGCCGTGATCGCGACCCAGGTCCTGATCGACGTACCGACCGTGCTCATCTTCGCCGTCGCGTTCGTCGTTCTGTGGCGGTGGAAGGTGAACGAGCCGCTGCTGGTCGCCGCGTCCGCCGTGGCCGGGCTCGCGCTGTTCGGCCTGCGCTGAATTCTGCGAACATGACCGCGCCGGACAGGGGAGGTATGTGATGGCCGCGACCCGCGCGAAGAAGAAGGCGAAGGCGACTCCGAAAGCGCGGGCCCAGAAGTGGGTGTACCTCTTCGCCGGCGGCAAAGCTGAAGGCAACGCGAATATGCGCGCGCTCCTCGGTGGCAAGGGCGCCGGTCTCGCCGAGATGACGAACGCGGGTCTCCCGGTCCCCCCTGGGTTCACGATCACGACCGCCGCCTGTAACGCGTACTTCAAGGGCGGCGGCAAGCTGCCGCCGGGCCTCTGGGATCAGGTGGAGCGCGGGCTCGCGACGATCGAGAAGGTCACGAAGAAGAAGCTCGGCGATCCGAAGGATCCGCTGCTCGTCTCGGTCCGATCCGGCGCGGCGATGTCGATGCCGGGGATGATGGACACCGTCCTCAACCTCGGCCTGAACGATCAGAGCCGCCAGGGTCTCGCGACCCTCACGAAGAACCAACGCTTCGCGTGGGACGCGTACCGGCGGTTCATCTCCATGTTCGGCCGGATCGTCCTTGCTATCCCGGCCGAGAAGTTCGACTCGGCGCTGGAGAAGAAGAAGGGCGGAAGGTCGGACACGGATCTGACCGAGACGGATCTGGAGTCCCTCGTCGGCGAGTTCAAGGCGATCGTGAAGCGCGAGACGGGGAAGCCGTTCCCGACCGAGCCGCACGATCAGCTCCGGCTCGCGGTGGAAGCCGTCTTCGGCTCCTGGTTCGGCCAGCGCGCGAAGGACTACCGCAAACAGTTCAAGATCTCCGACGACCTCGGGACCGCGTGCAGCGTCGTGACGATGGTCTTCGGGAACATGGGTGACGACTCGGGCACCGGCGTCGCGTTCACGCGCGATCCGAACACCGGTGAGAAGACGCTCTACGGCGAGTACCTCACGAACGCCCAGGGCGAGGACGTCGTCGCCGGGATCCGCACGCCGTCGAAGATCGCGCAGCTCAGGCGCGACATGCCCGCGGCGTACGCGCAGTTCGAGAAGATCGCGCAGCGCCTCGAGAAGCACTACCGCGACGCCCAGGACCTCGAGTTCACCATCGAGCGCGGGAAGCTCTTCATGCTCCAGACGCGTTCGGCGAAACGGACCGCGCGAGCCGCGGTGAAGATGGCGACCGACATGGTGAAGGAGAAGCTCATCACCAAGGACGAGGCCATCCAGCGGGTCGACCCGCTCCAGGTCGAGCAGCTCCTCGTCCCGGGCTTCGACCCGGCAGCGGTGGAGCGCGCGCGCAAGGAGGGCCGCTTCCTCGCGAAGGGTCTCAACGCCTCGCCGGGTGCCGCGACCGGACGCGCGGTGTTCGACGCCGATCGCGCCGTCGCGCTCAAGGGCCAGAAGCAGCTCGTCGTGCTCGTTCGGCCGGAAACGTCACCGGACGACTTCCACGGCATGATCGCGGCGACCGGCATCCTCACCGCGCGCGGCGGATCGACGTCGCACGCCGCCGTCGTCGCGCGCGGCCTCGGGCTCCCGTGCGTCGCGGGCGTCGCGGCGCTCGAGATCGACCTCGCGAAGCGCGAGATGCGCGTCGGCGACACGTTGATCAAGGAAGGCGACGCGATCTCGATCGACGGCACCACCGGCGAGGTGTTCGCCGGCGAGCTCGCGACGAACCCGCCGAGCTACGAGAAGGAGACGCAGCTCATCGAGCTCCTCTCGTGGGCCGACAAGCGCCGCCGGCTCGGGGTGTGGGTGAACGCGGACACGCCGGGCGAATGCATCGAGGCACGGAAGCTCGGCGCCGAGGGTGTGGGGCTCGCGCGGACCGAGCACATGTTCCGGCAGGCCGAACGGCTGCCCTACGTGCAGGACATGATCATGGCCGACACCGAGGCCGGCCGGAAGGTCGCGCTCGCGAAGCTCCTCCCGTTCCAGCAGGGCGACTTCCGTGAGATGTACAAGGCGATGGACGGTCTGCCGGTCGTCATCCGATTGATCGACCCGCCGCTCCACGAGTTCCTCCGTGAGTTCGCCGACGTCGACATCGACATCGCGGTCGCCGAGGCCACCGGTAACGGTGGTCCTGAGATCGAGAAGAAGAAGAGGATCTGGCGGCGGCTCGAGCAGATCCACGAGGACAACCCGATGCTCGGCCTCCGCGGGTGCCGGCTGCTACTCGTGTACCCCGAGATCCTCGAGATGCAGATCCGCGCGATCCTCGGCGCGGCCGCCGACTCCGCGGAGGCGGGCGTGTCGGCGAAGCCCGAGATCATGATGCCGCTCGTCGGCACGATGGGGGAGCTCGATCGCCTGCGCGATCAGGTCATGAGCGTCGCCGCCGCCGTCGAGAAGGAGCGCGGGCGCAAGATCCCGTTCAAGTTCGGGACGATGATCGAGATCCCGCGGGCCTGCATCATCGCCGACGAGATCGCGACGAAGACCGAGTTCTTCTCGTTCGGCACCAACGATCTCACCCAGACCGTCCTCGGCATCTCACGCGACGATGCGCAGAAGAGCTTCCTCACGAAGTACGTCGAGCAGCGGATCATCCCGGACGATCCGTTCCAGGTGATCGACCGCGGGGGCGTCGGCGAGATGATGAAGATGGGTGTCGACCGCGGGCGCAAGACGAAGCCCGACCTGAAGATCGGGATCTGCGGCGAGCACGCCGGCGAGCCGAGCTCGGTGGCGTTCTGCCATCAGATCGGACTCACCTACGTCTCGCCGTCGACCTACCGCGTGCCGGTCGCGCGTCTCGCCGCGGCGCAGGCCGCGCTCGCGACGAAGGAGCGGGACCGCTAGTCCGAGACCAGGAGCGGTGAGAACAGCGTCTCGACCTCGGCCGTGACCTCGGCCAGCGAGCGCGTGCCGTCCACCTCGATCGCGGCGAACCCGAGCGCCTTCGCTCGCTGGCGCACGTGGTCGGTGAGCAGGGCGTCGCGGGCGAGGCGATTCGCGCGTGCGCGTACCGGGTTGCTCGTCCCTTCCCGCGCGATCCAGCCCCGCTGCGCGAGCGCCCAGTCACGGAACTCCGGCGTGGGGAGCACGAAGACCGCTTGCCGGCGATCCGCCGCGACCTTAGCGACGAGCTCGGGCAGGAGCCCGAACCCGTCGGCGATGACGCGGTCCGCAGGGAGCGCGGCGAGATCCTCGAGGACCATCTCGAACCGCTCGGCGAATTCCGCCAGATCTTCTGCGGCCATCTGGCTCGGCGTTCGGTTCACCCATTGATCGTCGAGCGACATCGCCAGGAACGCCGTGCGTACCGGATGCCGTTCCGGTCGCGTCCGTTCGGAGTGGTCGCGCGAGTCGTGCCAGTCGTAGTTGTACCGAGCGAGGCCGTACCGCTCCGCGAGCGCGGTCGCGATCGACGACTTGCCCGCGGCCGTGCCGCCGCCGATCCAAAGGACGTGCCGCAGTTCGGTCATTTATCGGTCGCTCCGGTCTCGGGCGCTGTGGCCAGCTCGCGCGTGAGTCTCGTGAAGTCTGTTCTCAGGCGTTCGAGTTGGACGCCGGTCGGCCATGGCTCGAAGTAGGCCGCGTCGGTCCGATCCTCGATCTCATTGCGGATCGTTCGAGCGGTGTCCACGAGCTGCAGTTGATCGATGTCCTGCACGAGATCGCCGCGGTCGGACAGCGCTCGGACACTCTCCAGAACGGTCTCTCGGGTTTGCTTCGGACCGAGTCGGCTGACGAGATCGTCGATCGTCGCAGCGCCCTGCCACACGTGCGTGAGCGCATCGATGAGCGGACCGGAGTACCCCGATCGTTCCCACTCCCTCCGGAAGCACGCGTCGCGGTAGATCGAGAGCTCCCACACTGCTCGGTACGCCTCCTCCAGCGGCGTCGCGGAGGTCTGGCCCCACAGGTGGCGGATCGCGAGCGCCCGCGGAGTCGCAGGCACCCGTTCGCGGATCGGCTCGAAAACCTCGGCGACGCGGCCTGCGAGGGCGGGCGCGGCTCGGCGATGCGAGAGCTCGGATCGGATCTCGCGATACAGCTCCTCAAGGACCGCCATCCCGCGTTCGGTGATGGTCCACCCGGCGGCGTCGGCCTTCGCGAGACCGGCGCTGATCAGTGACGACCAATGCTCGCGGCCGAGCCGCGAGCGGGTCGCATAGGGCAGCGACGCCCGCAGGATCGCTTCGGTCACCGGTCTTCCGCCGTTGGCGAGATACGCGCTGTGCAGGAGTCCCAAGGTGTGCGCGGCCAGCGCGTGTCTCTCGCTCACGAGTGCGAGCACGGCGTGCCCGTGCGTGCAGCGGGCGATGAATGTCGGGAACTCAGCCAATACCGCCTGCCGCGTCGCACGGTCGAGGTCTGTCATTCGACGAGCCGCTCCCTGACCTTGTCGATGTCCGCGCGCTCGAGGCCACTCTCGAGCAAGTACCGTTCGATGCCGCCGTAGAGCTCGTCGAGCGCGCCGAGCGTCAGGAGCATCTGGTCGGGCTGCGGCCGCAACGCATGCCGGAGGCGCTGCTGCCTCTCCGAGTCCGGCTGTGCATCGATCCACGCCGCGTACAGGGGCGCGAGGTACTCGTCGCTGCGGGCGTGCTCTCGGGCGATGATCGCGCGGTCGACGCCGACGAGGTCGAGGAGCAGCGCCGCCGCAATGCCGGTCCGCTCCTTGCCGGCGTGGCAGTAGACGACGATCCCACCGTCCGGCGCGGCCGCGATCGCCGCGAACATCGTCGCGATCGTCTCGCCGCACGTTTCGAGCGTCAGGAGATCGCCCTCATGTCCGGTCATCGTGCCCTGCCACGCCCGCCAGAATTCCGGAGTGAGCTGCGGGATCTCGATGCGCTCGATCTCGGCGAGCTCCTCGCGACCGAACGGATCGTGTTCCAACGGATGCTCCTTCACATCGCGCAGGTCGATCGCCGTGCGGACGCCGTAGCGCACGAGGGCCTGGCGGCCATGCCGGGTGAGGCGGCAGAGGTTGTCAGCCCGGATGACGACGTGACGGCGAGTGGTCCTTCCGCCGCGAGTGGGGAAGCCGCCGAGATCGCGCGCGTTGAGACAGGCGTCCCAGTGGAGCTTGCGGGGATCGGTGGACATGGGCGTTCCTCCGGCCGATGTGGCCGGGTATCTTCGCTCCCGATCGCGACGAAAGAACAGTCTTGTTCTTCGCGAGGCGTCGGTTCACACTTGATGGTGTCGCTGAAGCGGTCCGGTAACCTGTAGCCGCAATGGCCAGCGTGACGGACCTCACCGCGCGGCTCTCCCGCACGAAGTCCGTCGCCGCGCTCCGTATCCGCGAACGCCAGGAAGAGGCCGAACGCAAGACGCTCGCCGCGTACGCGACCAAGAGCGCCGATGCGAAGCGCGATCACCCCGAGGAGCCGTCGCCGACGCGGACGGCGTTCCAGGTCGACCGGGACCGGATCGTCCACTCGAAGGCCTTCCGCCGGACGAAGCACAAGACCCAGGTGTTCCTCGCCCCGGTCGGCGACCACTACCGCACCCGGCTCACCCACATCCTCGAGGTCAACTCGATCGGCCGGTCGATGGCGACGGCGCTCCAGCTGAACGAGGACCTCCTCGAGGCGATGGCCCTCGGCCACGACATCGGCCACACCCCGTTCGGGCACGTCGGCGAGGAGCTCCTCGCGCGCTTCCTCCCCGAAGGTTTCCGCCACAACCAGCAGAGCGTCCGCATCGCCGAGCGCATCGAGAAGAACGGGAAGGGCCTCAACCTCACGCACGAGGTGCGCGACGGGATCCTCAAGCACTCCGCTCCGACCGAGGGCGGGCTCGAGGAGACCGCCTGGGGCGTTCCCGAGACGCCCGAGGGCTGGGTCGTCCGGCTCGCCGACAAGATCGCGTACCTGCACCACGACATCGACGACGCGATGCGCGCCGGCATCATCGGCGAGACCGACCTGCCGAAGGCGGTCCGCGACGCGCTTGGCCGCGACCGCGCGGAGCGGCTCGACACGATGGTCTACGACGTGATCGTCCATTCCTTCGGCAAGCCCGAGATCGGGCTCTCGCCGGAGGTGCTCGACGCGACGAACACGCTCCGCGACTGGATGTTCGAGAACGTCTACCTCGCCGGGCCGGCGAAGACCGAGGACGAGAAGGCCCAAGGCGTGCTCCTCGCGCTCCTCCAGTACTTCGAGAAGCACCCCGACCGGATGCCCCCGGAGTACCAGCGCATTGCCGACGAGGATGGCGTGAAGCGCGGCGTCGCCGACTACGTCGCGGGCATGACCGACGCGTACGCCCTCGACACCTACGAGAGCCTCTTCATCCCGGCCGCATGGAGCCGCCGCTAGCCTGATAGCGATGCCCGGTGACTTCGACCTCGTCAAGGAACGCGTCGACATCGTCCAGCTTGTCGGGGAGCGCGTGCAACTACGGAAGGCAGGGCGCTCGTACAGCGGGCTCTGTCCGTTCCATGCCGAGAAGACCCCGTCGTTCAGCGTCGATCCCGAGCGCCGCACATTCCATTGTTTTGGCTGTTCGGAGCGGGGTGATGTTTTCGACTGGCTCATGAAGATGGACGGGCTCGACAAGGCCGAGGCGTTGAAAGTCCTCGCCGACAAGGCCGGCGTCGAGCTCTCCGGCGGCCGGCCCCCGGCCGAGCGCGAGCGCGAGAAGCGACTCCTCGCGGCGCACGAGACCGCGCACTTCTACTTCCGCCAGGCGCTCCGCGGCACGCCGAAGGGCCAGGCCGCGGCCTCGTATGTCGCCGCTCGCGGGATCGACCAGAAGATGGTCGAGCAGTTCGGCGTCGCCTACGCGCCCGATCTGCCGGACGGGATGCTCGCGTACCTCCGCAAGAAGGGCTACAGCGACGACGAGATCGTCGGGAGCGGGCTCGTCGTCGAGACCGATCGCGGCCTCCTCGACCGGTTCCGCGACCGGCTCATCGTGCCGATCCGCGACGCGCGCGGGCGGATCATCGCGTTCGGGGGCCGCGCAATGCGGGACGACCAGCGCGGCAAGTACATCAACTCGCCGCAGACGCTCTTGTTCAACAAGAGCGCGACCCTCTACGCGCTCGACGCGGCGAAGGCCGAGGCGCGCCGGCAGGGCGAGGCGGTGATCGTCGAGGGGTATTTCGACGCGATCGCCTGCCACCAGGCCGGGCTCACCAACGTCGTCGCCTCGATGGGCACCGCGCTCACCGAGGACCAGTACCGGACGCTCGAGGGCATGGGCCTCGATCGCACGGTCGTGATGTTCGACGGCGACAGCGCCGGCCAGCGCTCGGCGGAGACGCGCGGCCGGGAGCTCGTGAAGGTCGCGCAGCGGGCCACCCGGCGCGCGGGGAAGGCGACGGTCGGGAAGTCGGTCGTCAGCCTGCGCGTGACCGTCCTGCCGCCGGACACCGATCCGGATGACCTCGCGCGACAGGATCCAGCGGCCCTCCGCGGGCTCATCGCCGCGGCGAAGCCGCTCCTCGAGTTCGTGATCGACGCGATCGCGAACCGGTTCGAGGGCCGCCTGGAGAACCCGGACGGGCGCCGCCGCTTCCTCGCGGAGGCGCTGCCGATCCTCGCCGACGAGCCCGATGCGCTCACCCGCGAGCTCTACCTCGGCACGCTCTCGCGGATCAGCGGGCTCGACCAGGAGACCCTCCGGGCGCAGGTCACCTCCGCGGGGGCCATCCGCACGGGCGCCGCGAACGTATCCCTTCGAGCAGACGAGCGAGAGCGCGGGCCTGACCGGAAACAAACGACTTCTCTCGAGCGTTACTTGATGGCACAATTGACCAAGTTCCCCGAGGAAGCCGCGCGCCTCGACCTGGACCCCGCAGACCTGGCAGACCCCGTCCACCG
>Ga0070698_100004160_pt1 | contig 15910 bp, 15 predicted proteins | sample KBSK1502metaG_FD_65477 | JGI IMG/M metagenome (GOLD analysis project Ga0070698, IMG submission 65477) | Corn, switchgrass and miscanthus rhizosphere microbial communities from Kellogg Biological Station, Michigan, USA - KBS K1-50-2 metaG | ecosystem: Host-associated > Plants > Roots >...
AGGCGCATCCCCTTTTCCATCAGGATGGATGCGGCCACGGATCGCTCTTCGCGGAGGATGCCGAGCAGGAGGTGCTCGGTGCCGATGTAGTTGTGCAGCAGCCGATCGGCTTCCTCGGCGGCGAACCCGAGCACGCGCTTGGTCTCCGCGCTGAACGGGATCTCGACGGAGGTCGAGACCTTCTCGCGGAAGACGGTGCGGCCCTCGATTTCCTTGCGGATGTTTTCGAGCGAGAGATGCGAGCGCGCGAAAATGCGGCTCGTCAGCCCTTTGCCTTCGCGGATCAGTCCGAGAAGGAGATGCTCGGTCTCGATCGAGATGCTGCCGAGCTGGCTGGCCTCATAACGGGCGAAGAAGAGAACCCGTCGCGCCCTTTCTGTATAGCGTTCGAACATCAGGCCTGCCTAAGGTTTATCGGTTGATCGCGAGAAGACCTTCTCTCTGTGGGCATTATAAGGCATAGCTTGCGTTGGGCAGATGCCTGTGCCCATGAGGTTTGCCGGGTCCCCACGTACGTGGGACGGGTCCGGCGGAGCAAAGGATCCACGCGCACGCCGACCCGTCGTCGTACCAATCACCCTTTCACATTGATGCCCGTCAGCTTCGTCGGTTCGCGCGTCAGGATCGCGCGATCGCCGACCTCCTTGAACGCGAGAAAGTGCGCGGAGGCGCGGTGATCGACCCAGTCCTGCTCCTTTTGATACACCTCGTAGAGGCACCATCTGGTTGGATCGTCTTCCTGCTGGAGGACATCGAAGCGGACGCAGCCGGCCTCGCGCTGCACGGACAGTTCCGCGTTCTTCAATATCGCCGTTCTGAATTCGGCCACGAGCTCGGGCTTGATCTGCATCTTGACGAGGACGATGAACATGGCCCGGCACTATACTCCGCGCATGCCAGAGACGATCGGCTTTATCGGACTGGGACTCATGGGTCGCCCCATGGCGACGAACCTGATCAAGGCGGGCCACTCGCTGGTGGTGCACAGCCGGAGCCCGCAGCCGGTGGAGGCGCTGGTTGCGCTCGGCGCGAAGCGCGCGGAAACGCCCGCCGACATTGCGAGACAGGCGACGCGCATCATCACGATGGTCCCCGACTCGCCCGACGTCGAGCAGGTGCTCGAGGGCGACAACGGCGTGTTCGGCGCGCTGCAGCGCGGGACGATCATCATCGACAACAGCAGCATCGCGCCCGGCGTGGCCCGCCGGCTCGCGGCGAAGGCGAAGTCGCTTGGCGCGCAGATGCTCGACGCGCCGGTGAGCGGCGGCGAGATTGGCGCCGTCAGCGGGACGCTGTCGATCATGGTCGGCGGCGACGCCGACGCGTTCGAGAAGGTGAAGCCGATTCTCGACGTGATGGGCAACCCCGAAAAGGTCGTGCGCATCGGTGAGGCGGGCGCCGGTCAGCTCTGCAAGGTCTGCAACCAGATGGTCATCGCCGGCACGCTCGGGGTCGTCGCCGAGGCGTTCGCGCTGGCGAAGAAGTCGGGCATCGACGCGGAGCGGATGCGCGAGGCGCTGCTCGGCGGGTTCGCGGCGAGCCGCGTGCTCGAAGTGCACGGCGAGCGCATTCTCAAGGGCAACTTCAAGCCGGGCTTCAAGACGAAGCTGTTCGCGAAGGACCTGAAGATTGCGTCCGCAACGCTCGGCGAATACCAGGTGGCGGCGCCGATCGTCGCGGTCGCGCAGCAGGAGATCAACGCGCGGATGGCGGCCGGCGCGGCGGAAGAGGACTACTCCGGAATGGCGAAGGTCGTGTTGGAGTTGGCCAGATTGGACTAGGCGTTGGTATGAAGCACATCATCCTCGTTGTCTCACTGCTGCTCGCCCCCTCGCTCGCCCTCGGCGAGGTCGCCAAGGTCACCATCTCGAACCGCGCGACCATCGCCAGCGGCCAGGCCTTCGGCGCGTCGGGTGCGTACGAGAAGCTGACAGGTGCGATCGAGTTCGCGCTCGATCCGAAGGACCCGCACAACGCGCGGGTCACCGATCTCGACCGCGCGCCGCGCGCGGCCGATGGCCGCGTCCACTTCACCGCGGACGTCGTCGTCATGCGGCCGACCGATCAGGCCAAGGGCAACGGCGTGCTGTTGTTCGAGGTGGTGAACCGCGGACGCCTCGGCCTGCTCGGCCGCTTCAACACCGCGCCGGCCAGCGACAGCCCCATGGCGGCCGCCGACTTCGGCAACGGCTACCTGATGCGCGAGGGCTACACGCTGGTCTTCATCGGCTGGGAGCACGATGTGCGTTCGCCGCTGCTGCGAGCGGAGGTCCCGGTGATTGACGGGCTCGTCGAGCCGATCGCCGTGCCGTTCAGGCTCGATGCGAAGGCGAACGACACGGCGCTCAACGACGCGATGTTCTACCACCCGGCCAACCCGGCCGACCCGGCGAGCACGCTGACGGTCCGCGATCGCTTCTGGGATCGGCGGACGACGATCGCGCGGGAGAAATGGCGGTTCGTCGCGGGCGCCGAGGGAGCGCCGCGCATCGCGCTCGATGGCGGCTTCGAACCGGGACGCTGGTACGAGGTGACCTACAAGGCCACCGGCGATCGCGTCGTCGGGTCGGGACTCGCGGCCGTTCGCGACGCGGCGTCGGCATTCCGCTATCGCACCGACCTGCCGGTGCGCGGGACGCATGCGTACGCGTTCGGCGCTTCGCAGAACGGACGGTTCCTCCGCGAGTTCCTGTACGACGGCTTCAATGCCGACGAGAAGGACCGCCGCGTGTTCGATGCCGTCTGGGCACACATCGCAGGCGCCGCGCGCGGCAACTTCAACGACCGCTTCGGCACGCCGGTGGACCTGTCGACCTTCACCGCGACGCGCCTGCCGTTGACGATCGACGAGCAGAAGTTCAACGGCGCGAAGGTGTTCTTCACCAACACCGACGTCGAATACTGGGGCGGCGGCCGCGCGGCGGCGCTCATTCACACGAGCGACGACGGCAGGAAGGACATGCCGATTCCCGGCAGCGAGCGAATCTACTTCCTCTCCGACACGCAGCACGGCGAGTCGGCATTTCCGCCGAAGCTGACGCGCGGGCAGCAGCTGGAGAACCCGGTGCCGCAGCGCGAGATCATGCGCGCGCTGCTGCGCGGTCTCGACGGATGGGTGCGGCGCGGAACGGCGCCGCCCGACAGCCGCTATCCGAAACTGGCGGACGGCACGCTCACGCCCGTCGCTTCGGTGAAGTTTCCCGCGATTCCCGGCGTCTCCGACCCCCGCACCATTCCAGGTCCCGGTGTGACTAAGGACAGTCGCGTGACGATGCTGCCGTATCTCGTCCCGCAGGTGGACGCCGATGGCAACGACCTCGCCGGCATCCACGCGCCCGACGTCAGCGTGCCCGTCGCGACCAGCACGGGATGGAACTTCCGCAGCGAGTCGGTCGGCGGCTCGAATGACATCTACAGCCTGATGGGGTCCTACATCCCGTTCGCGGCGACGAAGGCCGAGCGCGAGGCGCGCAAGGACCCGCGCCCGTCACTCCAGGAGCGGTATCGCGATCGCGACGACTATCTGGCGAAGCTGCGCGCCGCGGCGCAGGGGTTGGTGAAACAGCACTATCTGCTCGAGGAAGACGTCGAGAACGTGATGAAGCGCGGGCAGCAGCAGTGGGAGTTCGTGACCGCGCGGACCGCGACATCCTCGCAATAAAGGTACGTAGGGCGGGTCCCGCGATGCGTCCGATGCCACCGCGTCGCGGACCGCCAGGGGTACGTGGGGCGGGTCCCGCGATGCGGCCGATGCCATCGCGTCGCGACCCGCCAGGGGTACGTAGGGCGGGTCCCGCGATGCGTCCGGCGTCACCGCATCGCGGACCCGCCTCCGTCTGACCTCCGTCCACAGAACGGTATGCTTGCGACATCAGACGATCGATGTCGCGCCCTCCTCGCATCGACGGTTTCGGCTATCTCGGTCCGTACCGCTATTTCGTCACGTTCTGCACGCGCGATCGACGCGACGTGTTCATTGACGTCGGCATTGGGGAATCCGTCGCGTCTCAGTTACGGCGTACTTGCCGCCGCGAAAAGTTCGCACTTCTCGCGTACTGCCTGATGCCCGACCATGCGCATGTGCTCGTCGAAGGAACCTCCGACACGTCGGACCTCCGGCGTCTGATCAAAAGCGCAAAACAGCGGTCCGGCCAAAGCTTCGCCGCTCGCCACAACCAGCCGCTGTGGCAGGAAGGGTTCCACGACCGCGTCCTTCGGCGCGATGAGGATGCGAAGCAGATCGCGAGGTACATCGTCGAGAATCCGGTGCGCGCCGGTCTCGCGCGCTCGGCGCTCGACTATCCGCTCAGCGGGTCCGACGTCTGGACCTTGGAGGAGCTGATAAACGGTCTCTGGTGATGCCGGGTCTGCCGGGTCCGCCTTCGGCGGGCTTCGGTCCTCGGCGGGACCCGGCCTACGTACGTCGTACGTAGGGCGGGTCCCGCGATGCGTCCGATGCCACCGCGTCGCGGACCCGCCGTTGCGCCGCGAGCCGGGTCCGCCTTCGGCGGGCTCCGATCCTCGGCGGGACCCGGCTTACGTACGTAGTACGTAGGGCGGGTTCCGCGAGGCGGCCGATGCCATCGCGTCGCGGACCCGCCGTTGCGCCGCGAGCCGGGTCCGCCTTCGGCGGGCTTCGGTCCTCGGCGGGACCCGGCCTACACCGGGACCAATTGACCCAATTCCAACCGCAGGATCCGATCGCAGGCGGCGGCCAGCCGCGGGTTGTGCGTGGCGATGACGGAGGTCAGCCCGAACTCCGCGTGCATGTCGCGCAGCAGCGCATGCAACGAGTCGGCGGTGGTCTCGTCGAGGTCGCCGGTCGGCTCGTCGGCGAGCAGCAGCGCCGGCTTCATCACCAGCGCCCGCGCGACCGCGACGCGCTGCTGTTCGCCGCCCGACAGCATGCCGGGCCGGTGCTGAAGCCGCTCGGCCAGGCCGACGCGCGTCAGCAGCCCCGTCGCGCGGGCGCTGGCCTGGCTGACCGGCTCCCGCGCGATGCGCATCGGCATCTCGACGTTCTCGAGCGCGTCGAACTCCGGCAGCAGGTGATGAAACTGAAAGACGAAGCCGACGTTCCGGTTCCGGAACTCCACGAGCGCCTCGTCGCTCATCGCCGACAGCTCGTTCCCGTCGATGCGAATCGAGCCGGTGTCGACCCGATCGAGCCCGCCGAGTGCGTGCAGCAGCGTGCTCTTCCCGACGCCCGACGCGCCGACGATCGCGAGCATCTCACCCCGTTCGACGCCGAGCTCGAGGTCGCGCAGCACGTGTATCTGCTGTGCGCCGACCTGGTAGGACTTGTTCAGCCGCTCGGTGACAACGAACGGCATTATTCGAATCGCAGCGCCTGAACCGGGTCGAGCGCCGCCGCGCGGCGCGACGGATAGATCGTCGCAACAAAGCAGATCACGACCGCCGACACGATGACGGCCATGAAGTCGAACGGCAGGACGACGAACGGCACGTAGGCGACCTGGTACACGTCCGCGGAAATCTTGATCAACTTGTACTTGTCCAGGAAGTGGCACAGGACGAGCCCCGACAGCCCGCCAATGACCGTGCCCGTCACCCCGATGATCAGCCCCTGGAGCATGAAGATCGTCATGATCCTCTTGGGCGCCGTCCCCATCGTCTTGAGGATCGCGATGTCGCGGCTCTTCTCCATGACCAGCAGGATCAGCGACGCCACGATGTTCAAGGCCGCGACGAGGACGATCAGGCCGATGGCGATCGAGATGGCCATCTTCTCGATGCCGAGCGCGGAGAAGAGCGACTGGTTCAGGTCCGACCAGTCCTGCGCGACGTAGGCGGTGCCGAGGCGCTTCGGGATGTCGTCCGCGATGCGCGGCGCCTGGTAGATGTCGGTGACGCGCAGCTGGATCAGCTCGATCATGTTCATGCCGGTCAACCGCTCGCCGAACGGCACCGACACGAACCCGTAGGAGGAATCGAACTCGTAGAGCCCGAGGTTGTAGACGCCGCCGACGCGCGCGCGGCGCGTGCGCGGCAGCATCCCCATCGGCGACAGCGTCCCCTGCGGCGTGATGAGCGTCACCAGGTCGCCCAGCTTCACGCCGAGCTGGTGCGCCAGATCCTGGCCGATGAGAATCGCCGGCGGCTCGTCCTCGCTCTCGTGCGCGATCGCGTCAAGGCTCCCTTCCTTCATCGCGCCGCCGATCGCGGTGACCGACGGCTCGAGCTTCGGGTCGATTGCCTTCACCGTGATGAAGGCCTGCGATTCGCCGGCGGTGATGAGCGCCTTGCCGAAGATGGTCGGCGCCGCGCCGACGACGCCGGGAACCTGGCGGAGCTTCTCCACCTCCGGCGCGTAGTCGGGGATGCCGCCGGTCTTCCAGACGTAGATGTGCGCCTGCGAGGAGAGGATCTTGTCGCGCAGCTCGCCCTGCAGCCCGGTCATCAGCGCGAGCGCGATGACGAGCGCCATCACGCCGACACAGACGCCGATCATCGAGATGAGCGAGATGAGCGAGATGAACGCCTGCTTGCGGCGCGCGAAGAGGTAGCGGAGCGCGACGAAGAGTTCGAATGACATGTCAGCCGGCAGCCGGCAGCGGGCAGCTGGCAGCGCTGCCCAGACACCAAACGAAACTGCCAGCGGCCAGCTGCATGCTGCCTGCTATTTTGGCCTCATTAACGGGAACAGGATCACATCCCTGATGGATGGGCTACCAGTCAGCAGCATGACCAGCCGATCGATCCCGACGCCTTCCCCACCCGCCGGCGGCATGCCGAACTCGAGCGCGCGGATGTAGTCCTCGTCCATCGCGTGCGCCTCCTCGTCGCCCCCCGCCCGGCTCTTCAACTGATCCTCGAACCGCCGGCGCTGCTCGACCGGGTCGTTCAGCTCGCTGAAGGCATTGGCGAGCTCGAACCCGCCGGCGTACAACTCGAATCGCTCGACGGTGTCGGGGTCGTCAGGCCTCTGCTTCGACAGCGGGGAGACCTCGGTCGGAAAGTCGTAGACGAACGTCGGCTGAATCAGGTCTGCTTCGCACAGCGCCTCGAAGATCTGCGCGGCGATCTTCCCGGCGCCCATGCCCGGCGCAATCGGCACGTCGAGCTTCGCGGCGAGCGCGGCGGCCTGGTCTGCCGACCGCAGCGTCTCCGGCGCCACCTCGGCGCCGAGGCGCCTCGACGCCGCGGCACGCGCCGCCTCGCGCAGCGAGAGCCTGCGGAACGGCGGCGTGAACGAGATCGCGTGGCCGTTGAACGTCACCTCGTCGCGGGCCTCCGCCTTCCGCGCGACAAACGGCAGCATCTCCTCGGTCAGCGTCATCAGGTCGTTGTAGTCCGCGTACGCCCAGTAGAACTCGAGCATCGTGAACTCGGGATTGTGCTGCGTCGAGATCCCTTCGTTCCTGAAGTTGCGGTTGATCTCGAACACCTTCTCGATGCCGCCCACGGTCAGCCGCTTCAGGTACAGCTCCGGCGCGATGCGCATGAAGAGCCGCATGTCGAGCGCGTTGTGATGCGTGACGAAGGGGCGCGCCAGCGCGCCGCCGGCGAGCGGCTGCATCATCGGCGTTTCGACCTCGAGGAAGCCGCGGCCGATGAGAAACTCGCGGAAGGCGGTGATGACGCGGCTGCGCACCTCGAACACCTGCCGCGACTCGGGGTTGACGATCAGGTCGAGGTAGCGCTGCCGGTATCGGATCTCGACATCCTGCAGCCCGTGCCACTTCTCGGGCAGCGGCAGCAGGCACTTCGAGAGGAACTCCAGCTTCGACGCCCAGATCGTCAGCTCGTTGGTCTTCGTCCGGAACAGACGGCCCTCGACGCCAATCCAGTCGCCGAAATCGAGCAGCTTGAACATCCGGAAGTCGCGCTCGGCGACCGAATCCTGGCGGATGTAGACCTGGACCCGCGAGCGCCCGTCCGAGATCACCAGGAAATTCGCCTTGCCGAAGCTGCGGATGCTGAGGATGCGGCCGGCCGTGCGCGCGTGTGGCCTGGCCGCCTCGAGATCGTCGGCGGTGCGCGCGCCGTGCTCCGCGACGACCGCGTCGACCGTCGCGCCGGTCTCGAAGCGCCGCGGATACGGGTCCACGCCGAGCTTCTTCAGCTCCTCGAGGTTCGCGCGCCGCTGGACGACTTGATCGGATTCGGTGGTCGTGTTCATTCGCGTTTCAGCGTGCGCCGGATGGCATCCAGTATCCCGTTGATGAAGCGCACCGAGTCGTCCGCGCTGAAGGTGCGCGCCAGCTCCAGCGCCTCGTTGATGACGACCTTCGCCGGCGTCTCGGGCTCGTGGAGAAATTCGTAGACGGCGAGACGCAGGATCAGGCGGTCCAGCACGTTCATCCGCTCGATGCGCCAGTTCTCGGCCGCCTCCGCGATCATGGGATCGAGGTCCGCGATCGAGCCGGCCACGCCGATCGCAAGCCTGGTCGCGAACCGCTTCATGTCCTCGCCGAGCGGCTCCGAAGCCGCGGGGCCGGTCCAGAAGGTCTGGCCGACCTCGGACATCGGCGTCCGGCCCACCTCCCATTGGTAGAGCATCTGCACCGCGGCTTCGCGCGCGCGATGCCGCGAATCGTTGGCGGGACGATCGGTCGATCGCCGCTCGGGGGTTGCCTTCATCCGCCGACTCCTTCGTCGAGCTTGCGGAACAACTTCGCCATCTCGACCGCCGCGGCCGCCGCTTCGCGCCCCTTGTTCGCCTCGCCCGCGCCCGACCGCTCCACCGCCTGCTCCTCCGTCAGCGTCGTCAGCACGCCGAACGCCATCGGCACGCCGGTCGCGGCAGCAGCCTGCTGGATGCCGTGCGAGGCCGCCTCGGCGATGTACTCGAAGTGCATCGTGTCACCCTTGATGAGGCAGCCGAGACAGACGATGGCGTCGTAGTCGCCGCTCTCGCCCAGCCGCTGGGCCGCGATCGGAATCTCGAACGCACCCGGCACGTAGAAGATGGTCACCGCGTCCTCGGGGACCGACGCCTCGGCGAAATACTCCCGAGCGCCGCGCAGCAGCCCGCCGGTAATCTCCTCGTTGAAGCGTGACACGACGACGGCAAAGCGAAAGCCGGCCATCACCCTTTCCGCGCCACCCGCCTCACCCGCCTTACTCGCCTTTGAATTGCGGTTTCCGCTTTTCCAGGAACGCGCGCGTCCCCTCGCGCATGTCGGCGGTGGACGCGACGAGCCCGAAGAGCGTCGCTTCGTGGATCTGCGCCTTGTCGAACGGGATCTCGAGGCCGCGGTTCACCGCTTCGATGATGTACTGGACGGCGATGGGCGCCTTGCTGGCGAGCTCTGCGGCGAGCTCCTTCGCGGCGGCCATCAGCTGCCCCGCCGGCACCACCTTGTTGACGAGACCGATGGCGAGCGCCTCGTCCGCCTTGACCTGCCGGCCGGTCAGCAGCAGATCGAGCGCAACGCCCTTCCCCACCAGTCGCGGCAGACGCTGGGAGCCGGCGTAGCCGGGCACGATCCCCAGGTTGATCTCCGGCTGGCCGATGCGCGCGGTGTCGGCGGCGATGCGCAGCGTGCACGCCATGGCCAGCTCGCAGCCGCCGCCGAGGCAGAATCCGTTGATCGCGGCGATCACGGGCTTGCCCATGTTCTCGACGAGATCGAACACGTGCTGCCCGCGCTGCGCGTGCTCCTTCCCCTGCGCCGGCTTCAACGCGGCGAGCTCGTTGATGTCGGCGCCGGCGATGAAGGACTTCTCCCCCGCGCCCGTGATGATGACGACTCGAACCGACGCGTCGTGCTTGAGATCGAGAATGGCGCGGCGGAGCTCGTCGGTCGTCGGCGTGTTCAGGGCGTTGAGGACAGCGGGACGGTTGACGGTGAGGATCGCGACGGGACCGTCACGGTCGAGGAGGAGGTTGTCAAAAGTCATGCGCGCCGACAGGCGCCAGTATACCCCGTGAATTACAGCGGAAAGAAATAGAGGACCCAGCCGAGCGCGATGCCGCCGCCGACGAACGCGGCGAACAGCTGCGCGCCGAAGCGCAGCTGCTCTTTCGGCTCATCGCGCATCAACGTGCCGAAAACGACCGACACGAACAGCGCGAAGACGATCATCAGTCCGAGGTGCGACGCCCTCACTTGCGGCCCTGCGCGGTGTCGTAGGCGTCGAGCACGACCAGCAAGTTCATGAGGCCGGCGACGATGAGGAAGGCGTTGCCGTATTCATAGGTGAGCGCGGTGACGCGCCCGGCGCCCGCGCCCGCGGCGCGCGCGATGAAGAAGGCGACGCCGATGCCCATGTCGGCGAGCGCCGCCAGCGCGACCAGCGGCTGGGTGACGGCGACCGGAAACAGACGCCCCTCGAGCCACAGGCCGAAGAGGAACATCAGCAATAGCGCGATCAGAAACGTGAGGCCCTTCTGGAGGCGTCCGAGAAGCAGATGACCGGCGCCCGGAATGGCCCACGCGGCGAGGCAGATCAGATAGGTGTAGGTGGCCGACTGCTCGCGATCGGCCGTCGTGGCGCGCATCCGCCGTAGTGTAGCGTAGCGGCGACCACGAGCGCGACGACGAAGCCGGGCGGCACCCCCGCCGACGCGCGCGCGGCGCTACTTATTCAGCGACAGCTGCGTCTTGGCCACCTGGTAGCCCGAACGCGTGCGGGTCCGGACGTTCGGCTCGTCCACGCGCACGAGGATGTGGCGGAAGCTGCCGTTCTGCTTCGTGTTGTTCGACGTGTAGCCGAGGGCGTACTGGTTCGACAGCTCGTCGGTGATCAGGCTGTACACGCCGGCCAGCTGCGAGATCTCGTTCGGGAAGAACGCGCGCGCGCCGGTTTCCTGCGCCAGCGCCTTCATCGCGAAGTCCGATTCGGAAAAATATTTCTGGCTGCTGAGCGCAATCGTCGGGTACGGCGACTTGAGCGCAATCGTGTAGATGGCAATTCCCGCCTGCTTGGCCAGCACCAGCAGATCGTCGAACGTCACGAGGCTGGTCGTGTCGTCGCCGTCGGTGAGCACGGTGATGGCCTGCCGCCGGACCTCGCCCTCGGCGGCATGAACCTTCTGCATCTGCTTGATGGTGGTGTAGAGCGCGTTGTACAGCGCGGTGCCGCCGCTCGCGGAGGTCTTGCGGATGGCGTCGCAGGCGCCCTTGATGTCGCCGTCAAGCTCGTGCAGCGTGCGCGCGGTGTCGCGGATGCCGATGACCGTGACACGGTCGCCCTGCCGCAGATGCGACGCGAAGCCAACCGCCGCCTCCTGGACCGTGGCCATCTTGTCGCTCATGCTCGACGACATGTCGAGCAGGATGGCCATGTCGAGCGGGATGTTGGCGGCCGCGAAGAACGACAGGTCCTGCGGGATGCCGTCTTCGAACACCGCGAAATTCTTCTGTGTCAGACCGCTGACGAATTTGTCGTGGTTGTCGGTGACGATCACGTTCAGCGAGACGAGATCGACGGCGCTGCGGAACGTCCCCTGGGTTCCCTGGGCGCGCACCTCGCCACAGCACAACAGGCAAGTCAACGCCACACAAAGGACTCTCATGGGACCCCTCCATCGAGTTCGCCCGCCATCTCGCACGCGTCTGGCGGCTTCAGGCGCGCCTCGTTGCGCGCGGAGGACGGGGCTGCAAAGCATGTTCCTGCTAGACTCCCAATGAAATGACGGAAAATATCGCTGCCGGCGAGCGCGCGGCCGGACCCGCGACTCCCGGCGGCATCGCCGCTGTGTCTGCCGCGCTACTCATGACCGAGCTGGCGCTCACGCGCATCTTCTCGGTCACGATGTATTACCACTTCGCTTTCCTTGCGATTTCGATCGCGCTGTTCGGCCTGAGCGCCAGCGGCGTCGCCGTCTATCTCGCACGGCGGCGCCTGGCGCGCGTCGACTCTCATCTCCTGTTATCGGCAGCTTCTCTGACTCATGCATTGGCAACTCTCTTCGCCCTTTCGTGCCTTGTTCGCATACGCGTCGGTTTGAACTACTCGCCCGCCAACCTGTGGTGGATGCTGTCCATCTACGGTCTCGCCGCGCTGCCGTTCTTCACCGGCGGCAGCGTCATGTCGATCGCCTTCTCGCGGATGACCGGCCGCATCAACGTGCTCTATGCCGCCGACCTGATTGGCGCCGCCACGGGCTGCCTCGTGCTGATCCCGCTGCTGAACTGGCTCGGCGCGCCTGGCGTCGTCATGACCGCCGCGGCGCTGTCCACGGCCGCGGCCATCGCCTTCGCCCCTGCCGCACAGCGACGCCGTATCGCCACGATCGCCATCGTGCTCATTGGCAGCGCATCCGCGGTACAGCTGGCCGGCGCGGCGCCGTTCGACGTCATCGACACCAAGGGACACGTCGGCGACCGCATCCTCTTCAGCAAGTGGAATTCGTTCTCGCGCGTGGGGGTGTACGACCGGCCGCACGGCGACTGGTCGCTGAGCCCGAGGTTCACCGGCACGCGGGCGCCGTCGCTGTACATGGACATCGACTCGGCGGCGTCCACGCCGATCCTCGCGGGGAACGGCCAGATCGGCGGCGCGGCGTACCTGCGGTACGAGCTCACCGCGTTTGCCTACCACCTTGCCGAGCGGCCCGGCGGGTTCACCGCGCTCGTCATCGGCCCGGGCGGCGGACGCGACCTGTGGTCCGCGCTCGTCTTCGGCGCGTCGCACGTCGATGGCGTGGAGATCAACCCGATCATCGCGCGCGACGTGATGCTCGATCGCTTCCGCGAGTACTCGGGCGGTGTCTACGCGAACCCCCGCGTCTCGATTTACGTGGACGACGGGCGCAATTTCGTCCGGCGAAGCGCGTCGAGATACGACGTCATCCAGGCGTCGCTCGTGGACACGTGGGCGGCGACCGCGGCTGGCGCGTACACGCTGACCGAGAACTCGCTCTATACCAAGGAAGCGTTTGGCGAGTACTTCGATCACCTCACCGACAACGGGGTGCTGACCATCACGCGCTGGGTGTTCGACGGCTTGCGGCTCGTCTCGCTGGCGCAGGACGCGTGCGCCGAACGCGGGCTCGACGCGTCCGCGCGGCTCGCGATCGTGCGCTACGACCGGGTGGCGACCTTCCTCCTGAAGAAGCAGCCGTTCACGCCGGCGGAGGTCGCGCGGCTGCGCGACGTCGGCGCGCAGCTTGGCTTCGAGATCCTCTACGCGCCGGGCCTGCCGGCGGCGCATGGAACCGGGGATCCCGTCGAAATGCAGCGTACCGGCACGAGCGCCGCGGACTACCGCCGCCTGATTCTCGCGGGCGACCGCCAGCGGTTCCTCTCGTCGTACCCGCTCGACGAGTCGTCCACGACCGACGACCGGCCGTTCTTCTTCCACACGACGCGGCTGCGCGACCAGATGCAGGTCGCCTTCGGCCGCAGCATGCTGTTCGGCAACGGGCTGAGCGCGCTGATGACGTTGATGGGGATTTCCGCCGCGCTCGTCCTGCTGTTCGTCGTCGGCCCGCTGCTCGTCGGCGGCGAACGGCCCGGCGCAGGATGGGGCGGCTGGCTGGCGTACTTCGGAGCGCTTGGCGCCGGCTTCATGCTGCTCGAGGTGGCGCTGCTGCAGCGGTTCGTGCTGCTGCTCGGCCACCCGGTCTACTCACTGACCGTGACGCTCTTCTCGCTGCTGCTCGGCACCGGGATCGGCGCGCTCGTCAGCCGGAGGATCGAACAGGTCCGCGTGCGCGACGTGACCGTGACCGCGTTGCTCGCGGTGGCGGTCGTCGCGGTCGTGGCGGCGCTCGGCCTGTCCCGGTTGATCGATGCCGGCATTCCATGGCCGCTGCCGGCACGCATCGCGTTCGCCGTCGCGCTCATCGCGCCGGTCGGTATCCTGCTCGGGATGCCGCTGCCCGGCGGCATGCGGCTGGTCGCCGCCGGCCGCGCCGATATCATTCCGTGGGGCTGGGGCATCAACGGCGCCTTCTCCGTGGTCGGCGCCACGCTGGCGGTGTTCATCGCCATGAACTGGGGATTCTCGGTGACACTGGCCAGCGCCGCCGCCGTCTACCTCTTCGCGGCGGCGACGCTGAGGCGGGCCTGATGCCGTCGTTGCTCGATCTCGTTCGCGGCGCCACGTTCGACGACTTCCTCTTCAACCCCCAATACAGCATCGTCGAGCGGCGCGACCCGTCCGCCGTCGATCTCACCTGCCGCGTCTCCACCGGCCTGACGCTGAAGCGCCCGATCGTCTCCGCGAACATGGACACCGTGACGCGATCCGAGATGGCGATCGCGGTGGCGGAAGAGGGCGGCATCGGCATCATCGACCGCGGTTTTCGAAGCGGTGAAATCGAGCCGCAGGTCCGCGAGGTCGAGATCGTCAAGCGGAAGCAGCACGGGACCATCGCGGACCCCTACACGATTGCCGGCGGCGCGAGCCTCGCGGAGGCCTCCGCGCGGATGCGCGCGACCGGCGTCGGCACGCTCGTCGTCGTGGACGGCGGCGGCCGGTTGCAGGGGCTGCTGACCAGCCGCGATCTCCGCTTCGTCGATCGCTCGCAGGGAGACGTGGCGTCGCGGATGACGCCGCGGGCGCGGCTCGTCGTCCATCGGGGCACACCCGATCTTGCCGACGCCGAGGACGTGATGCGGGCGCAGAAGATCAAGAAGCTGCCGCTGGTCGACAAGGACGACCGGCTGCTCGGCCTGATCACCGCGAAGGACCTGCTGCATCAGCGCCAGCTGCCGTTTGCGACGCGCGACGAGCAGGGCCGGCTTCGCGTGGGCGCGGCGATTGGCGCGAAGGGCGATTACCTCGAGCGCGCCGCCGAACTGGTGCGCGCGGAGGTGGACGTCATCGTCATCGACATCGCGCACGGCCATTCCGTCGTGATGGCGCGCGCCATCGAGGCGTTCCGCAAGCGGTTCGACGGCGTGGAGCTGGTCGCCGGCAACGTCGCGACCGCCGAGGGGGCGCGCTTCCTGCTCGAGCGGGGCGTCAACGGCATCAAGGTCGGCATCGGGCCAGGCGGCGGCTGCACCACGCGGCTCAACACGAACTTCGGCGTGCCGCAGGTGCAGGCGCTCGTCGAGTGCCGCGAGGCGGCGGGCGGCCGCGTGCCGTTGATTGCGGACGGTGGCGTGAGACGCCACGGAGCGCTCGTGCAGGCGCTGCTGTTCGGCGGCGACACCGTGATGCTCGGCAGCGCGCTGGCCGGCACCACCGAGACGCCCGGCGACATCGTCCAGAAGCCGGTCGTGGTCCCGGAGTCGCACAAGACCGTCCGCGTGCCCTTCAAGGTGTTCCGGGGGATGGCGTCACTCGAGGCGATCGTCGATCGCCTGGACGTCGAGGATCTCGAAGCCGCCGACGTCGAAGCGCTGGGCGCCGAGGGCATGGAGGTCGCGGTGCCCGCCCGCGGCTCGGTGCGGCCCATCCTCCGCGACATGCTGAAGCACCTGATCTCCGCGATCAGCTACGGCGGCGCGGGGAGTCTCGCCGAGTTGCAGGAGATGTTCCGGAAAAATCCGGAGCGCTACGTCATCAGGCTTTCGGAATCAGCCCGCCGCGAATCGTTTGACCGGTAGGGAACGACAGCCACTCAATCTGCGGGCCCACGAGCCACGGAGACCCAGAGGCACGGAGAAAACACAGAGAGAAATTCGTTAGCTCCGTGTCTCTGCGTCTCCGTGGCCCGTCGCCCGGGCGTGCAGTGAACGTTGCCGCGGATCTACAGTGTCAACGGCCCGAAGTGCTGCGCGTACCGCTCGCTGAATTCCCTGACCGTGTACGCATGGCTCTGTCCCCCGAGGTGCTCCAGCGCGTAGGTCGCGGCCACGGTCCCCAGCTGCGCGCACTCCTTGAACGACTTGCCGCACGCCATCCCTTTCATCAGCCCGCCCCGGAACGCGTCGCCGACGCCGGTCGGATCGATGATGCGGTGCGGCGTGATCGCCTTGATATCGACGCGCGCCCCTTCCCCCTTCCCACTTCCCCTTTCCCCCTCGTACACGGAGCACCCATC
>Ga0070698_100004161_pt1 | contig 15910 bp, 17 predicted proteins | sample KBSK1502metaG_FD_65477 | JGI IMG/M metagenome (GOLD analysis project Ga0070698, IMG submission 65477) | Corn, switchgrass and miscanthus rhizosphere microbial communities from Kellogg Biological Station, Michigan, USA - KBS K1-50-2 metaG | ecosystem: Host-associated > Plants > Roots >...
GTAGTCCTGCCGCCAGCGCATCGCGGCCAGGATCGTGGCGGTGGCGAAGACCGCGGTGATCGCCCGGTAGAACAAGCGGCCCGCGCGGATGTGCCGGGCGCTGCCCTTGCGGGCCAGGGCGGCGATGGCCCCGGTGAGCACCGCGGTCAGCCCGGCGATCACGTGGATGGCGAGGAACGCCAGGAATACCGGCGCGGTGGAGCCGACGTCGGTGCCCAGGATGCGGCTGGCCGAGGCCATGTCACCTGCTCTCCGGCCGCCGGATGGCAGCTCATCTCTATAGGTAGCGACACTACTTATAGAGTTCAACCTACGCCGTGCATTGCCTGGTGGGAAGGCATAAAGTAGGGTTACTACCTATGCGGGCGGAGGAGCTGAAAGGCCACCTGGACGCGCTGCTGCTGGCAACGCTGGAAGACGGGCCGCGGCACGGCTATGCCGTGATGGAGGCGCTGCGCGTCACCACCGGCGGGCGGCTGGACCTGCCGACCGGAACGATCTACCCCGCGCTGCGGCGGCTGGAGACAGCGGGCCTGATCACCGGGTCGTGGTCGGTGGTGGGCGGGCGGCGGCGGCGGTCCTACCGGCTGACCGAGGCCGGAGCGCGGGCGCTGTCGGGCAAGCGCGCCGACTGGCGGGACTTCGCCGCGATCATGACCGCGGCCCTGGAGGGCAGGCCATGGCCGAGCCCAGCCTGATCACTGGCTACCTGGCGGAGTTGTCCGCGCAGCTGCCCGCGCCGGTCGTCGAGGAACTGGCAGACGGGCTCGATCAGACCCTCCGCCATTACCTCGGGCAGGGCCTGGACACCACTGCCGCGGCCGAGGCGGCGATCGCCGAGTTCGGCCAGCCGAAGGTAATCCTCGCCGCCTTCACCCGCGCCAGTCCCGCCAGGTGCGCCGCCCGCAGGCTCCTGGCCACCGGGCCCATCGTCGCCGGCTGCTGGGCGGCAGAGCTGATCACCGGCCGGGCGTGGCGCTGGCCGGTCCCTGTCGAGGCCCGCATCCTGTTCGGCGTGACCCTGATCACCGTCACCGGCCTGCTCGCCGCCGCCGCGCTCGGCAGCCACTATCGATCCGTCGGCCGGGCAGGCGCGGCGGGATGCATCGGCATCGTGGCGCTCGATTCCGCCATGCTCATCGCTGTGCCGCTCGCCGTCCCGGCCGTGGCCTGGCCGCTGATCCTGGCCGCCACGGCAAGCGCGGTCCGTATCGCCATCACCGCGCTGACCCTGCGTCCTGTGCTGACCGGCTGACATTGCCGGGCAGTCACCCGGGCTGTTGTAACTCGCGGTGCCGGCGGCGGCCGGGCTGAGCTGGACCTGGCGATAGGGCCGAGGGCGGCGGCCGCCGGGCCGGCAGCCCTGGGTGCCGGGGCCGGCGATCCCGGTTGGGACACTGGCTCACGTGACACGCGATGTAATCGGACCGAGCACCCGGTGAGCGCGGTAGATAGTGCTGCCAGGCTGCGGCGGCGCGGCTTCTGGCTGGAGTACACCAGCATGGCATGGATGACTGTTGAGGCCGCGGTCGCTGTCACTGCCGGGATCATGGCGTCATCGGTTGCCCTGGTGGGCTTCGGCCTGGACTCGGTGATCGAGTTCTGCTCCGCCGCCATCGTCGTATGGCAGCTCCGCGGCGAAGGCGAGGAACGCCAGACCCGCGCGGTCAGGCTCATCGGCGTGACCTTTTTCGTCCTGGCCGCCTATCTCGCCGTCGAAGGCATCGTGAACCTGGCCACGCAATTCAGGCCCGAGCACTCAGTGGCAGGGCTCGCGGTCACTGCCGCCGCGCTCGTCGTCATGCCTGGGCTGGCGCTGGCCAAGCACCGGACAGGGCGGGCGCTCGGCAACCGGACGCTCATCGCGGACGCCGCCGAAAGCGCGTTCTGCGCGTTCACCTCCGCTGCCGCCTTGCTCGGTGTGGGCCTGAACGCCGGGCTGGGCTGGTGGTGGGCCGATCCCGCCGCCGCGCTGGTCATCGCGGCACTTGCCGTCAAAGAAGGCCTCGAAGCCTGGGAAGAAAGAAACGACGATGATGAAGACGAGGAAAGAGCGCCGGATCACCGCTGAGCACACCGCCCGCACAGCGCGGCTGCCGCGACGGAGGGAGCCTGATGCCCGCTGAAGAGCCTGGCAATGACCGGTGGCACCGCTACTGGGACAAGCATTCCGCGAACTACGACAAGCAGATGGGATTCTTCGACCGGCACCTGTTCGGCGACAGCCGCCAGTGGGTGTGCTCCCGCGCGACCGGGCAAACCTTGGAAGTGGCCATCGGGACCGGCCTGAATCTGCCGTTCTATGGCGAGAATGTCCAGCTGACCGGGATCGACTTCAGCCCGGCCATGCTCGCCGTCGCCCGCAACCGCGCCCGGCAGCTCGGACACCCGGTCGATCTGCGCGAGGCTGACGCCCTGGCGCTGCCCTTTCCCAACGCTAGCTTCGACACCGTGGTCTGCACCTTCTCGCTGTGCGCCATCCCCGACGACGGGCGGGCCGTCACCGAGATGAGCCGGGTGCTGCGCCCTGGCGGGCTGATGCTGCTCGCCGACCATATCGAGGGATCGGCCTGGCCCGTTCGCGTCATCCAGCGGGGGCTGGAACTTCTCACCGTGCCGCTGCAAGGCGAGCATTTCACCCGCCGCCCGCTGCGCCACATCCAGGCCGATGGACTCCGGATCGAGCAGCACGACCGTTTCAAGCTCGGCATCATCGAACGGCTCGCCGCCCGCAAACCCGCCGCCCCGTAGTACGCGCAGGGGTCTGTTACGCCACGAGCACCCTTTAACCTAAGGGACTTAGGTACTACAGTACGGATACGACAGTGGCCTGCCGGACGTGGCAGGCGGGCATGGGGACGGGGAGGGGACGCCGATGAGCGAGATCGCGGCTACCCGGCGCGCCCAGGGAGCCCGGCCCGGCCTTCGGCCAGGCGTGAGCGGATGATGCCTGGTCGCCGCCGGATGGCGCTGGTCCCCACGGCGTCCGCGGCAGTGCTGGCGGGCGTGCTCGCCGCCGGATGCGGAGCACAGGGCACACATGGCACGCCGGCCGCGACAGGCCCCGCCGCTCACGGCGCGCCGACCACGCAAAGCACGCAAGCGCATCGGCCCGCACCTTCGGGCGGGCCGTGGATCGCGCCGTATGACTACCTCGCCGCCGGGGGGCCGTCCCCCGCCGCGGTGATGCAGGCAACCGGGATCCGCCGCTTCACGCTCGCCTTCATCGTCTCCGACGGCGCGTGCCGGCCGGTGTGGGACAACGGTGATCCACTGACGGGCGGCGCGGAGGAGGCGGCTATCCGCGGTATCCGCTCGGCAGGCGGCGAGGCGGCCGTGTCGTTCGGCGGCATGGGCGGCACCAAGCTCGGCCTGACCTGCGACTCGCCCCAGGCGCTGGCAGCCGTCTACCAGCAGGTCATCAGCGCCTACCGGCTGCCCGCCATCGACGTGGACATCGAGGACACCGAGATCGGCAGCGCCGCGGCCCGCCAGCGGATCATTGGCGCGCTGGAAATCGTAAGGCAGCGTGATCCCGGGCTGATGATCTCCGTTACGATCGCGGCCGACCCGGGCGGGCCGCTAGCCGACGGGCAGGCCCTGATCACCGAGGCGGCCGCGGCCGGGCTGCGCATCGACGCGTGGACGGTCATGCCGTTCGACTTCGCCGGCCCCGGCACCGACATGGCCCAGGCCAGCGTGCAGGCCGCGGACGGGCTCAAGAACGACCTGATGAGCGCCTACCACCAGTCGGCGGCCGCCGCCTACCGCACCATGGGCATCTCATCGATGAACGGCCGCACCGACGTGGGCGAGCTGGTCTCGGCGGCCGACTTCCGGGTCATGCTCCGCTACGTGCAGGCCCATCACCTGGCCCGGTTCGCGTTCTGGTCGGTGAACCGCGACCTGCCCTGCACCGCAGCCAGCAACTCCAACACCTGCAGCGGCGTCGCCCAGCAGCCCTACGCGTACACCAAGATCAGCGTCAGCGCCACCGGCTGAGACGGGAACGCGCACCCAAGCGCCGTGAGTCGGCACAAGGGCAGAACCGGACGCGCGGGCAGGCACCACGCGTACGTTCGGAATGATCTTCTTGACCTTCAGGAGGACGGGGGCGGGCCGAGATACTCCCAGAGGCCGGCGTCGCCCACGCCGGGGTCGCCCGGGCCGGCCGTCATCGCTCGCGCGGCGGCGATGCCCTCGCGCAGCGCTGACATTTCCTGTGCTAGCGCTGCCGGCATGCCCGGCGCTCTCTCCTGGCTGGTCTCGGCCAGCAGCCGCGTCTCGGCCGCGAGGTGCTGTGCCGCGTCTGCGAGCCGCTGCGGAAGGCCAGGCGGGAGATCGGGCCGGGACGCCCCGGCGCGCCGCCAGGTGGTCGCGATCTCGCTGAGCGCTCCGGACATGGTCGCCAGGTCCCGGGCTATTAGCCGGATATCGCCAGGAGGTATCGCCGGCGAACCTCGAGTGCCAGCCATCGGCGTCCCCTCTCCGTCCTCGTGCCCGCCTGCCACGCGCAGGCTGCCTTGTATCCGTACTGTAACACCTAACCTACTTAGGTTTAAGCTCAGCGTATCGTGGTGGTGTACGAAGGTCAGGGCCTTGCCAATCAGGCTGATTCACCTATGGTCCTTAGGGGATAATTTCATTCTGAACGGCCGCGGGGTGATTCCCGGGCTCGGCGGTGACGGCGGAGGCGGGATGCGCGGTTTCGGTGACCTGGAAGGCGCCATCATGGAGCGGGTATGGTCGGCGGGCCGGCCGCTGCTTGTCCGCGAGATCCAGCAGGCGCTAGAGCCGGAACGGGCCTACAACACCGTCTGGACAGTGACCGAGATCCTGTACCGCAAGGGCTGGCTGACCCGGGAGAAGGAGGGCCGCGCCTACCGGTACCGGGCGACGGTCTCCCGGGATGAGTACACCGGTGACCTGATGGGCGAGGCCCTGGCAGCCAGCGCGGACCGGGCAGCGGCGTTCCGCCGGTTCGCCAAGCGGATCAACGCCGAAGAGGCCGAGCAGCTGCGGCAGGCGCTCGAGCAGGCACGGCTGGCCGGAGGCCGGCGGTGATCGCGGCGGCGGCCCTGCTGGCGTATGCCGGGCTGCTGCTGGCAGGCGGGCCATTGCTGGCACGAGCAGGCTGGCCAGAGCGGGCGCCGCGGCTGGCGATCGCCGCCTGGCTCGCGCTGGCGTACTCGGCGATCGCGTCCGTGACCCTGGCCGGGCTGGCGCTCCTGGTCCCGACCGAACGGCTCAGCGGCCTGCTGGCCCGGCTAGTTGCGATCTGTGGGATGACGCTGCGCGCACGGTATGCCCACCCGGGCGGGCCGGCCCTCGCCGCGGCGGGCGGGATGGTCGCTGCGGTCGTGGCCGCGCGGCTGGCCTGGTGCGCGGTGACCACGCTGGCCGCCACGGCGCGAGCGGGCCGCAGGCACCGGCTGCGGCTGCGGCTGGCCGGCCGCACGGATGAGCGGCTGGGTGCCTTCGTCGTTGACCACGCTGAGCCCGCCGCCTACTGCATGCCGGGCACGCGGCACCCGGTCGTGCTCACCACGGCGGCGCTGCGGCTGCTCGATGACACCCAGCTCGCCGCCGTGCTGGCGCACGAGCGGGCGCACCAGGCCGGCCGCCACCACCTGCTGGTCGCCCTCGCCACTCTCCCGGCGGCGGCGTTCCCCCTGGTGCCGGCGTTCCGGCATACCCGCGACGAGGTCATGAAGCTGGCCGAGCTGGCCGCCGACGACGCAGCGGCGGCTCGCTCGCCCCGGCTGGCAGTTGCCGAGGCACTGCTGACCTTGGGCTCAGCACCGGCCGTCGCGGGGGCGCTGGGCGCCGGCGGCTCCACGGCCGCTGCCCGGGTCCGCCGGCTGATCGCGGCGCCCGACCCGCTCAGCCGGGCGGCAAGCACCGCCGGAGGCCTCACCGTCGCCGCGCTGAGCATCCTCCCGCTCATCCTGCTGGCCGCTCCGGCCTCATGTCTCTTCTGTGTGGGGTGGTAGCCACTAGCCCTGCCCCGATGCGGCTCTCACGGGCGGACAGCGCCGTTGAAAAGGGGACTCGGTCATAGTCGCCTCCCCGCTGCCCGAGATGTGCACGGCACGGCGAGGGGTTTCATGCTCGCAGTGCCGCTCACGGGCACGGCCCGTGGCAACTGACCAGGATCTGGCTGTTCCCCAGCGGTTCAGGCTCCCCTGTCTTATGGTGGGGAGACAGGCTGGCTCTCAGCACGTTGGAGGGGATGCCATGCCAGACGATGACGCCTTCGCGGCTGACGACACACGCAGGCTCCGGGCCAGGTTTCCCCGATGGGGCATTATGTTTGATCCCGTGGGAAGGGTGTGGGTCGCCGTCCGGGGCAAGCGGATGCTTGTCGCGGCCAGCAGTCCTGAGAAGCTGACCGAGCAGGTGGAGGCAGCGGCACGGGGCGAGGCGGGGCCGGATGAGGGCGACAAGACCCAGGCGTGGCGTGCCCTCCACAAGCATGAGCAGGGCTCGTAGCGGCCTGGACGAATGTCGCCTCTCGTGGTTCCCGGCTGGTCGGCCGGTCTCTTTTGACATACTTCCTGCAAGTGGGGCAGTGGCTGGCTAAACTGGGCGACTCCGGCGAAAGCCAGGAACGGACGTGGCCTCAGTCGCATGTTCGCCGGTAGCGGCGTGTCAGGGGAGGCGGGATTGTGACATGAGTCGTTCAGTCCTGCGGCGGTGGCGGCTGGCCAGCGGCGGCTGGGTTTAGTATTCGGCGGCTGACCATGGTGACACGCTCTGCTTCTCCGGAACTGCCGGGGCCGGAACTGGCCCGTCAGCGTCTCCTGCTGGCCGCGGCCCGGTTGTCCTATGGCGCAATGGCCTCGGCGGCGAACCTGGAACGCTGGGGCCTATCGGCAGGGCGCGCGGCGGGCCTGTTCGCGGTGATCGCCGGGGCGTACGTGGCGGGCGCTGAGCTGGCGTGGCACCACTTCAGCTCTGGCCTGGCATTCGGTTATCCCCCGTCTGGCGTCGATGTGGCCGCTCTGCTGCTAATGGCGCGGCGGCGCTGGCCAGTGGTGATCGCCGCGATCGTTGTCGGTGAGGTCGGTGTTGATCTGCAACATCACTTGACGCTCGCGGTGGCGCTGGCATCGGCGCTGGCCAACGCGGTGGAGCCGGTGACCGGTGCGTCGTTCGTCCGATGGTTTTGCGGAGGACAGCGGCCGGACCTAGGGACCCGCCGCGGTCTGAGGTTGTTCGTATTGGGCGCCGCGGTCCTCGGGCCGTTGGCGGGCGGGCTTATCGGGGCCACTGTGAGCTGGGCGACCAAAGGCGGCTGGTGGCCAGGGCTGGTGCTGCAATGGTGGGCCGGGGACGGGATCGCGGTGCTGGTGATCGGCGGTCCGCTGCTGTTGTGGGCGCAGCGGCGCACACTGGTGTCCTCGCGGTGGCTCGAACTGGTGGTGGTGGTCCTGCTCGCTGCCGGGCTTTCAGTCGTGGCGTTTCGCTTCAACACACCGTCCAGCCTGCTGTTCTTGCCGATTCTAGCGTGGGCGGCGCTCCGGCTACGTGACCTAGGAGTGGTTCTTACCGGCGCGGCGTTTGCGGCGGTGGCCAACTACATGACGGCGGCCGGGTACGGCGAGTTCGCTGACCTCGGGCTATCGCCTCCGACTTCGGTGGCCGTGACGCAAGCATATATCGCCTTGGTCGTCCTGGTCGGCTGGGTTCTGGCCCAGGAAGTCGCGGGCCGGATGTCCGCGGTGCAGGACCGGGAAAGTGCACGGCTGGAACGAGCAATTGCCGAGGCCCGGCGGGAAGCCGCCGAGCTGGGTACGGCACTCGCCGATGCCCTTACGGTCTATTCAGTCGGTGACCAGGTGTCTGCCGCGGTTCACGCCCGCCTGGACGGGGCGCACGTGGTGATCAGCATGCTGTCCGCCGACGGAAACCGGTTCGTGCCGCTCGCGGCTGGCGATGCTGCCGGACAGGTGGCGGTCATGTCAGCGGAGTGGCCGATCGATTCCGACGCACCGGGACCGCGCGCGGTCAGGGACCGCGCTCCTGTGTACCTCGGCGACCTGGGGGGATCGGACGCCGGCATCGGGTCCGCGGCCGCGCTTCCGCTGCTCACCGAGGTAGGCGCCCTTGGCTATCTCGGCGTCTGGTGGGCCGCGCCGCATGAGGCGATCGCCGCGGAACGCGAGTACCTGCAGAGCATGGCCGAGACGACGAGCCGTGCCCTGGAACGGGCCCGACTCCGGGAGGCCGAGCGGCGCGAGCACGCGCGGGTTGAGGCGCTTGCCGAGCTCACCAGGCTGCTCGCCGCGGCGCTGACCCCGGAGGCGGTTGGCGAGGTGGTGGCCGATCGCGTCCGCGCGGCCGTCGGCGGCGCGGACGCGCTGTGCCTCGGCGTCATCAGCCAGGACGGCCGGCGGCTGGTGTGGACCACCACGGCCGGCGACGGCGGGCAGATCCGCGAGCGGTTCTCGGACCTGCCGATGGACATCCCCTCGCCCGCAACTGAGGCTGCCCGGAAGGGCCAGCCGGTGATCATCCGGACGCCCGCAGAATATGAACGGCGCTATCCGGGCCCGGATACCCCAGCGGTCGTCGCGCGGGGATCGAGCTGGCTGACATGGCCGCTGTGGGCAGGCACGGCACCCGTCGGCGCGATCGGCCTGATGTGGAAGCATCCCCAGGAGTTCGGGCCGGGGCAGCTCGCCTTCGTCGCCGCCGTCGCCGAGCTCGTCGCGCAGGCTCACGTCCGCGCCCGCGTCTACGCTGATGAGCACGCGCTCGCTGCAGTCCTGCAGCGAGCGGTCATCCCCACGACGGCCGCGGTGATTCCCGGCCTGGATGTGGGAGCGAGCTACCGGCCGGCCGGAACGACTCAGCAGGTCGGCGGGGACTGGTATGACGCGTTGGCCCTACCGGGCAAGCGCGCCTACCTGGCCGTCGGCGACGTGATCGGACACGGCCTGACTGCCGCCGAGGACATGACGCAGCTGCGCAACGCCGGGCGTACTCTGGCCATCGTTGGCCACCAGCCCGCCAGCATCCTTGAAGAACTGGCGCGCGTCACCGACTGGGCGACCAACGGCAAGTTCGCCACTGTGGCGGCTGCGATCATCGAGCCGGCCGTGTCCCTGATCACCTACGCCAGTGCGGGCCACCCGCCGATCCTGATCCGCCGCGCCAAGACCGGGACGGTGGAGATCCCCCCACCCGCCGAGGGACCGGCCCTGTGCCTTCCGAGCGACCAAGGCCGTCCGCAGTACATTCAGGGCCAGACGGGATTCGACGTCGGCGACATCATGCTCATGTACACCGACGGGCTGATTGAGCGGCGCGGCGAGGATCTCACGGAAGGCATAGCCCGTGTCGCGGAGCGACTGCAGGCATGGCGTCCCGGCGCGCGGCTCGGCGGCCTTTGCGACGAATTGATCGCGTCCCTCGGCACCGAACCGCAGCTCGACGACATGTGCGTGCTGGCCGTCTCCCGGCTAGGGCCAGACCGGCCGCAGGGAGACGCGGTCTGAGCCGCTCGGCACGTCCTGCGTCGGCCTGCTGATCACCCCGTGCAGGCCCTATATACCCTCTGACCTGGTGGGCGCAACAGGGTTCGAACCTGTGACCCTTCGCTTGTAAGGCGCAACCGAACCGTCTGGGGGCGTCGCCTGCTGTCGCGTGAAGGGCCAGCTAGCTGGGCTGATCGTCTGGGTGAGTCGTCTTCTGTCGCCCAGCATCTAGCTGCGTTGGCTCCCCGTTTGGCTCCCCGAAATCTCGTTAGGTTCGCTAAGAAATTTCCGCTAACTTGCCTTCGAGCCAGTGACAGCTGGCTGAAGGAAGTCGAATGGTCTTCGCCTCGCTGACTAGAAAAGTGACCAACGTAACCTATACTTCTGACTATGACGATCGCCGCGACACCCGTGTCGCTGTCCGAAGCGAAGGCGCGCCTTTCCGAACTGGCCAGGCGAGTCCGCCAGCAGCATGAGCGGATCACCTTGACGCGCAACGGCGAGCCCGAGGCCGTGCTGGTCTCAGTAGACGACCTGGAGGGCCTGGAAATGACCCTGGAGATCCTCGGCGACACCGAGGCGGTCGCCCGCATCTCCGAGAGCCTGGCCGCGCTAGGCCGCGGCGAGCCCGGCGTGGATCTGGCCACTGTCCGGCAGGATCTGGCCCGGCGCCGCGCCACTGGCACGTGAGCACCGAGCCAGAGCAGCGGTATCAGATCCGGTTCCAGCCAGCCGCGCGGAGGGCGATCTCGCAGCGGCTTCCCGAGACGGTCGCCGCTGCCGTGCTGGAGTTCTGCGAGGCTGCCCTTGCTGTCAACCCACACCGCGTCGGTAAGCCGCTGTTCGGCCCGTTGGCTGGCTGCCACGGAGCACTGCGCGGCACATACCGGATTGTCTATCGAATCGAGGAAGACATCCGCACGGTCCAGGTCCTCGACATCGACCACCGCGCCGAGATCTACCGTCCGCACACTTAGCGTCCTGGGCCGTCAGGCTGAACAGGGGCGAGCCGCCGCGTCGACTGCTTGAGCCAGATCTGCCAGGAGGTCCTCGACTCTCCTACGCACAGATCGATGGCCTCGGCGCAGATGTGCTCGTCCCGAGGCTTAAGGATGTTCCGCATTACCACGTCAACCTCAAGGCCTAGAAGTTCCTCAAGGTATTGGACCAAGGCAACGTGATCAAGAAGAGAGGCACCGGGCTCGCAGCCGACGAGAAGATCGAGATCACTGCCTGGGCGAGCCTCTCCCTGGCATCTGAACCGAAAACGGCAATTGGATGAGCTCCGCGCTCCCGCGAGGTCAAGGATCTCCGCGCGGCGACGGCGCAACTCCTCTATGGTCAACGCGTCATCGGTCACGCTCCGAAGGTACGGCGCGAGGCGTGCCTTGGCGACGCATCCAACGGGATACGGCTTCCAGACGACTTTCCGTCTCCTCGTCTTGCGCGTCGCGCGTGCTGTTCGGCGCGGCGCCACTCCAGGGGCGTCAGGTCGGCGCCGAGCGCGGCGTCGCGCCGAACAGGCGTGGCGCGGAACATACGCGGCGCGCCTCCATCGCGCGCCGGTTCCGGCGCAGCTTCTCACAGGGTTTTAGCCTCCGCCGCATCCCAGAGGCCGCAGTCGAGTTGCCGCCGATGTAGTCCAAATCTTCGCCCTTGCCCGGGTAGGCGGCGACCGCCGCGCGACCTATGCCCAGGCGAACCTGAGGCAGCTGAAGTAACCATGATCATCAGTGGTGCATGGGTGTGACGCAGTCGAAAGTCATAAGACAAGGGTGACAAAACGGGCCATCAAGATCAGAAAAAGAACGACACAATGGACGGCAGAAAGACTTCTTGGCGATATAGCAAGATGGCGCATGCGGTACGTGTCAGGGCGACATCGCTCGGGACGACGCCGGGCGCCGCGGATGACGCAGTTCAGTTCGATGGCCTTGAGAGGATGAGCATCATGGCGTACCGGGGGCCGCATCGTGCCTGATGCAGCGCGACGCTCACAAGCGCACCGTCGCCACACTGTCAGTCGCTAAGGCGAGCAGTCGTCCGCCTCTGGTTACGGCGCGGCCACCGGGAGGCCCTCTTCGGTCCATCGAGTACGGCCCCGGGTGGACCGCGATTGGTGGGGTGCGGGAGGGCGAACCCTGAACCAACGGATTAAAAGAAGTACGGCCTCTTGCACCATGCGCGCTAGCTGCATAGATGACCCGGATCATGGCACTGACGGCACTCACCACGCTGGGATTATCTGGCGCGCCGGTCCACGAACCGGTCCACGCCGAGGCCCCTCTCGCTCAGTCATCCTGTTACTGTGCGTAACACCGCTAAGAGCGCCTTGTCTACGCCGGGGAGCGAGCCCGGCCGTCATGGGGCCGACGGTTTGCGACCGCGGTCATGGAGGCTCTGACCTGCCGGGATGTGTCTGCTCCTGAAATCAGCCCCGGCGAGAGCCATCTCGCCACCAGCGCGCCAACCGGTAAGCACGGGTTGAGGCGGACCTGCGTCTGGATGACGACCATCGTTGCCGTCCGCACCTCACGGGCGCCACTGATAAGGGAGCACATGGTGGCGGCAACCCAGCCAGCTGGCATCGAGCGGTCAGCTGCTTCCGGCCGTTGAGAAGGCCCCGACACTGGCGCCGCAGGAACGCACCTGCCGTGCCTCGGACTGGCCCAGGACCCGTGGATCCTCGATGGCGACAGCGCCGCGCTCTGTCGTGGCTGGCGGCAGGCGGCTATGCTGCGATCGTGGCCGACCCACTGCTCTCACGGTTCGCCGCAGGTGACGAAGACGCGGTACGGACGGTATATCGCGCGTACGAGCGGCTCGTGTTCGCCGTCGCGTACAAGGTGCTCGGCGACCGGGGGCTGGCAGAGGAGGCGACCCAGCAGGCATTCCTCCAGGCGTGGCGGGCGGCGGCCAGCTTCGAGCCGTCGAAAGAGCTCGGGCCGTGGCTCGCTACGATCGCCAGGCGAGCGGCGATCGACGTCCATCGCAGGGAAGCCCGCCACGCGCACAGCCCGCTCGAGGACGCCGATCCGGCCGCCCCTGACCTGGTCAGCCTGCCGCCGTCCGTGGATCGGATCTATGACGCGTGGCAGGTCCGGCAGGCGCTCAGCGAGCTCAGCCCCGACGAGGCGAATCTCGTCCGGTTGCAGCACATGGAAGGGCTCACGCAAAGCCAGATCGCCGAGCGGCTGAATATCCCGGTGGGCACTGTCAAGTCCCGTAGTTTCCGCGCTCACCGGCGCCTTGCCGGGCTCCTGGGACACCTTCGAGGCGATGATCCGGCTGACTCGGCGCCGAGGCAGCCGCGTATTGGAACGGGAGGCCAGCGATGACTGACGAAGAACGCATCTCCTATCTGGCCGGAGATCACGCTGGCGCGCCAGGTTCGCTCGATCCTGCGGACGCAGCGGAGCTTGACGAGCTCCGCGCGCTGCTGGCCGATCCCGCGATGTGGGAGGTGCCAGGTCAGCATCTCGAAGACACCGTGGTGGCTGCCGTCACCGGGGCGGCCAGCCGGGAAACCGGTGATGAGAGGTCCGATCCGGTCGCGTCCGCCAGGGGGGCCGCGGGCGGCGAGCTCGCGCGCAGAGCGCGGCGCCGGTCACGGCGTTCGGTCGTCGCCTGGGCTGCCGGGGCTGTCGCAGCGGCGGCAATCGCGATCGCCATCGCCATCGGCGTCACGTCGGGCACTGGCATACACGCGACGACGTTCAGCGCAGCGCTGTCGGGCACGTCGTTGGCACCAGGTGCGACCGGCCAGGCAACGTTGACCCAGACGACCGCCGGCTGGCGTGTGACGCTGCACGTCTCGGGACTGCCGCGCCTGGACAACGGCCGGTTCTACCAGGCATGGCTGAAGAATGCCGCCGACATACTCGTCCCCATTGGCACGTTCAACCAGTCCGGAGACGTCACGTTGTGGTCCGGGGTTCCCCCCACCCAGTACCCCACGATCACTGTCACGCGGCAACAGGCGAACGGCAATCCGGCATCGTCCGGGCAGCGCGTTCTCATCGGGCACGCCCACAGCACTAGCTGATCTCCGGGTCCGGCCGCCCCGGGTAGGGGGATTCTGCCTTGCCCTGGGCGCTGAGTGCCTTGTCGGTGAGGTTGTCGCGGATGGCTCGCTGCACGCGGGGGCGCACGGTGCTTCCAGGCGGTCGACCAGGTCGCGTCGGCAAGCTCGTGTTCGAGCGTGCGGCGGTACTCCTCGCCGGACAGCGCGGACGGGTTGCCTTCCTGGAAGAGGCTTGCCTCCTCGCGGCGCAGCCGGGCGATTTCCTCCCGTGTTTCGGTGAAGTTGACGTCCTGGCCGGCGAATCCGGGCAGGACCTCGCCGACCCCTACTGCGGCGGCCTGGCGGAGCTTGCGCTGCAGCCGCTCCTCGATGCCGAGCATCGCCTCAAGCTGCTGGCCGGGGAAGAAGCAGCGGATGAACACCTCTGGGTGAGGGGACCCGATCCGGTCGACCCTTACCCAGCGAGATCTAACGAGATCTAAGTGGACAACTTCACTCCGGACATGCCTTAGCCACCACGCCAACGGCCCAGGCTTGCCGCGGTTTTGCCGTCTGTGTTTTGAGCGTTGTCACGAGAGTCCTCTATGGCGTTTAGCTGCGCTGATGGTGGCTGACGGTAGCCTGACATAGCCCAGGTTCTACTCGTCTTGGCTCAGCAGCGCGCGCTGATGTGCGGAGCAATCAGCCTCTCCCCAAGTAGGGATGTCCCGTTCGGCTGGGTTTATCAGGCCGCGGGTGGTGCGGTGGCCATGGCGGGCTGCTGCTCGTCATAAATCCGGGCTGGACCCAGGACTACCTGACCCGTATCCGCGCCCGCCTGCCCGGCCGGGTCCGTGACGCGAATCCGGACCGCGATACCCCCGGAGCACGGTGACCCTCCTGCACTTAGGCAGCATCGGCGCTCGGATCCTCCGCACGAGCGACTCGACGCGCTCGGCCGCGTGCAGAGCCGGCTGATGTCCGGGCTGGTGCAGGAGAAAGTCCGGCGGGCGACCGAGCAGCCACCCCAGGGCTGACACCAAGCTGACGAGCACCGCCGCGACACCACAGGCGACTGAGACGCTCATGCTGGCCGACTCGAGGGCCGTTCCAGGAGACTTCCATGGCCAGTCGGCAATGCTCTGACCTGCACTTACCCGGCAGCAGAGGCGGGGTGTGGCTGGGGGTGCGATGTGACGCTACGTGTCAGGGCCGTGATCTGGCTCTCTCGCATCGCTGTGAGCTTTTCCACATTTTCAAATTGGAACGCCCGGGCCGCTGCCCTGCGTACAAGTCCGCGGAGGCCATGCCACGAGGCACCGGCCGCAAAAGTTTCCGGAAGGACATTCATCATGATTAGCACCACCAAGCGCCGCCTGGCTCGCGGGATCGGGGCTGGCCTGGCCGCAGCGGCGGCGCTGGGCACCCTCGGCGTCACCGCCGCCTCAGCCAGCACCACCCCGGAGGGGATCACCGTGCCGGGCAGCACCACCGCCGCGCCCGCCACCTTGATCGCCAGCCTGGAGGGCCGCAACGAGGTCACCGCGGGCTCCGCGACCGGGCAGGCCCTGGAACTGATCGGCATCTCGGGCAACACCCTCAGCTACTCGATCTCCTGGCGCGGCCTCGGCCTCCCCACCGGGGCAGCCATCCACGCCGCTGGCCTCGGGCAGGACGGCCCCGTCGTAGTGCCCCTGTTCACCACGCCGCCTCCGGCCGACGGCTTCACCTCCGGCACCGTCACGGTCACCGACCCGGCCGTGCTCGCCGCGCTGCAAGCTAACCCGGGTGCCTTCTACGCCGACCTGACCACGGACAAGTTCCCGGCCGGCGCGGTCCGCGCCCAGCTCCACCAGCTCACCCACGCGGTGAGCACCAGCGGGACCGCGGCAGTGCAGGAGTCGGTGATCCACGGTGCGCAGATCTACGCGTGCACCGCGACGGGCAGCGGCACCTTCGCCTTCACCCAGTTCGGCGTGGACGCCCGCCTGACCGACGACATCCACCACACCTTCGTCAACCCCGGGCCCGCCGGCCCGCCGCAGTGGCAGGCCCCAGACGGCAGCGGCGTCACTGGCAAGGTCGTCACCAAGAACGCCAACGGCAACGGTAACATCGCCGAGCTGAACCTCGACGCCACACAGGAAGGCACCCCCGCCGGACTGCTGTCTAACGTCGTGGAGGTGCTTCGCCTTAACACCCACGGCGGCGTGCAGCCGGCGGGCACCTGCGACCCGCAGGCCACCCCCACCGTCGCCGTCCCCTACGCCGCCGACTACATCTTCATCAACGGCTAGTACCACTTCCCAACCACCAATCGGCACAACAACGGCCGCTGAGGTGCCCCGGGGCTTCCGGACAGTCCGTCCATTAGGATGGACTATCTGGAAAGGTGAAATCTTGCCCCGACCGAAGAAGAGCTTCT
>Ga0070698_100004162_pt1 | contig 15905 bp, 13 predicted proteins | sample KBSK1502metaG_FD_65477 | JGI IMG/M metagenome (GOLD analysis project Ga0070698, IMG submission 65477) | Corn, switchgrass and miscanthus rhizosphere microbial communities from Kellogg Biological Station, Michigan, USA - KBS K1-50-2 metaG | ecosystem: Host-associated > Plants > Roots >...
GTGTGCCAGCCGCCCGGCGGCAAGCTCGCGAGGATCATCCCGTTGTTGTGGCGCCGCGGGCTGTCGAGCCAGCTCTCGCGGATCTGCCCCATGCGCAGCACGGCTTCGGCTTGTCGCCACACCGCGGTTTGCGTCGCGCTCATGCCGGGTGCGACGGGCTTGCGCCACGCTTCGAACTCGGCGAGCAGCGCGGCGTGCAATTGCTCGGCGGTCCTGCCCGCGAGAAAGCTCGCCCACGCGTTGCGCGCATTGGCGGCGTTGCCGTCGGCATCGAACAACAGCGCGACGCCCCACCACCGCGATTCACCGGCGGCAATCGTGCCGAGGTCTTTCTGGAACGCGTTCTTCTGATCGGTGCCGCTGCAGTTGCCCTGTGCGGTCAGCGTGCCGCCGCCGGCGACCGTCGTGTACGCGTTCGCGTTGCAGCTCGAGACATCCGCGCCGCCGATCGGCGCGTACACCATGATGCCGCCGCCGGGGCCGGTCTCGGTCGCCGAGCTGCCGTCGAACGCGATCACCTCACTGTTTGAATCGGGCGCGTCGGGATTCGTCGCTGTGCCAAGCTTGAAGTTGTGCATCGCAAACGCGAGCACGGGTTGCGGGCTGCCGGTCGTGTTCGTGACCTTGAGCAGCATGACGAGCGCGTTGCCTTCGTAGCCAAACGGCGCCACGAAGTACGACTCGGTAAGAACGCCGCCAACCGTCGCCGCCGACCTGATGATGTTCGACTGATCCTCGTAGCCAACCTCGCTCGGTGATCGACCGCCGAGCCAGGCTGCCGTGCCGCCCGCCTTGACGCCGAAATACGTATCGAACGCGAGGTTTCTGCGCACGATGCCTTCGCCGTCGGGGTTCGATGGATTCGCGCGCAAATACCGGTACGGCCGCTCGAGGAACTGCTTGACCGCATTCGCGGTCACGTCGAAGACCTGAAAGCCGTGCCCGTTGCCGGTGACGAGGTACCGAAACGAGGGCACCGGATCGACCGCATACGCCGGGGTCGCGCCGACGTAGATCGCCACGGCGAGCGCGAGGGCAGACAGAGCACGACGCATCGCGGTGCGCGTTCGCACGATTCATGCCCAGGCGTGCGCCTGCAGATTCGCGCACCTGCGCCGGGAACGAGGTTGCCAAACGCAACCCGCCCGCGGCCGACCGCGCTGCCAATCGCGACGTCTCGCCGATATCTGGTGGAGTTGCCGCGGCGGCGTCATGGCATGTCGCTTGAACTACGTGCCGCGCCGATGCGCCTCGTTGTCCTCGCCTTGCTGCTCGTGTGCGCGTGCGAGCCGCCGGGCTGGAACAAGAAGCCGACCGTCGATGGCGGCGACGGCGATGGGATGGTCACCGTCGATGCGCCGCCCGATAGCGCACCCGGCTGCGATCACGTGTTTCGGCTCGATGGCCAGGCGACCGCAAGCTCGGTCTGGCTGACCGGCGACTTCGTGCAATGGGCCGGCGATCCGCAGGCCGGCGCGGTGCCATTGTCGCTCGGCGCCGACGGAGGTTGGACGGGCACCTACCACTTCCCACCCGGCATGCATCAGTACAAGTTCATCGTCGACGGCACACAGTGGATCGCGGACCCGACGAACCCAAACCAGATCGACGACGGCTTCGGCGGTAAGAACAGCGTCTACGACTGCATGCCGTAGCGATACACTGGGGGCGTGCGCGCGTGGCTGTTCGTTGTGCTCGTCGGCTGTCATTCCGTCACCGGTGGCGCGAGTGATGACGAGCCCGCGATCGATGCAGCGGGCAGCGGCGGCGGTGCCGGCGTGTTCGAGGCGACGAGCGTGATCGTCGAGATCGATTACGAGATGGGGCAGGAGCCCTACACCGGCCCGATCCTCGGGTTTGGCGATACGTTCGATCCGACGGTGACGAACATCGATCGTCTGTTCGCGGGCAAGAAGATGCTGACGATCCCGCGCACGGTCGGCGAGATGGAAAACATCGGCGCGATCGCCGACGAAGAGCTCACCATCGCCGATCTCAGCGCGCTCGCGATGCAGCATCGCACCGAGCACGACACGACGGGCGTGAAGACGTTCTACGTCGTCTTCGTCAGCGGCCACTTCACGGATGCGAACGGACCGAATGCAGGCGTGCTCGGCGTTTCGTTCGGCGACACGATCGCGATGTTCAAGGACGTGATCCGCTCGACAGACGTGATCGGTTTGCCGAACATCGTGCGCTACGTCGAGCAGTCGACGCTCATCCACGAGCTCGGCCATTCGATCGGCCTCGTCGACAACGGCGTCGCGATGGTCGCCGCGCACAAAGATGCAGAACACGGTGCGCACTGCAGCAATCCCGATTGCGTGATGTATTGGCAAAACGAAGGCGCCACGGATGCGGCGCAGTTCGCGCAGAACAAGCTGGTGACAGGGCGCGACGTCTTGTTCGATGCGCAGTGCCTGGCGGATGTCGACGCGCTGACCGGCGGACCGTGACATCGCGGCGCCAGGTCCTCGAGGATGTGCTGCGCGCCGATTTTTCGCGCGAGAACCTCGCGATTTATGCCGACGCGCTGCAAGAAGAGGGCGACCCGCGCGGCGAGCTGATCGCGATCGATCTGCGCATCGCGGAGCACGGCCTCGTCGATGCGCTGACGACTCGGCGCACAGAGCTGCTGCACGAGCTACTCGGCAGGGAGGCGGCGGAACACTTCAGGTACTATCGCAAGGGGGCATTCCAGTTCGCCTTCGGCGATGTCCACATCAATGCCACCGGCGGCGCGTGGCTCGATGCCGAGCGCGCGATGTTCGATAGCCCGCTCGGCGCCTATCTGCGCCGCGTCACAATCGGTGGCGGCGAGAAGCAGATCCGATCGGGCGTTGCCACGCTCGTGCAGCGCACGCATACATGGCTGCGCGCGTTGCACGTTCATTACAACACGATGGCGTCCCAAAGCACGCAGACCATCGTATCCGCGCGGAAAACACGGGAGCTGATCGAGGCGACGCCCGTGCTCGAGAGCATGAAGGTGACGCGCTCGACGACGACTGCAAACGCGGCGCTGAGGCCCGTCGTTCGATCATCCCAATGTGCGTGACCTCGAGCTCGGCTGAGCGCGCCTTCGTTAGCAATCGCTCGGGCAATCTTCGCCGACTTCGCAGAACCCATTGCCGCATACGGGCACGCACGAGCCGCTCGACGTGAGCTCGCAGCAATCGTTCGCGCACGAGGCGTGATCCTCGCCCGCTTCACACATGCCGTTGCCGCACGTCGCTGCGCAGCCCCCGCTGCCAGTCAGCTCGCAGCAATCGCTCGCGCATGATGCGTGATCCTCGCCGATCTCGCAGAAGCCGTTGCCGCATGTCGGCGTGCCGTTCGAGCCGCTGTTCGAGCCCGCGGGCGGCTGGGGACTGCGCGTGATCGTCGGGCGCGAGGGGCACGTGAACGGATCGGCGCAGGTCCAGCAGCCATCGTGGATCGCGGCGATGCGATGACCGGAGCACGTCGGCGTTCGCTGCGAGCAGCGAAGCTTCGTGCCGTCGTTGCACGTGCGGGGCAGCCCGAGCGGTGCGCACGTCTGCTCGTCGGCGCAGGTCCAACAGCCTTCGCTGATCGCGGGGATCGTCGTCGCGGGGCAATACGGCGGAAACCAGGCACAGGTGCGGGGCGAGCTGTCATCGCAGGGGCCGGCGGGCACATCGTTTGGCTGATTTGCCGCGTACGTGAGCTCGTCGAAGACATCGAGTCCACTCCGGCGCGGCGTGCTCGAAGTGCGGGCGGCGAGCATCGACTCGGCGACCGTTGTCGGAGTCGACGCGGCGCTGGTCGCAGTCGGCTCGTCGATGCCGCCGCTCGAGACATCGCTGGGCAACATATCGCCCCGCGACATATCGCTGCTCTGCGTCGACATATCGTTCGCGGATCTTGGCGCGGGCGTTCGCGGGCTCGCGTTCGGTGTCTTCTCATGTGCACGCGACATTTGGTTCGCATCGCGCTGGACGAGCAACCGATTGATGATCGTCGTCGGTCGCGGCACGCTCGCCACGAACGCGACGATCGCCGCTATCGTGACGCTCGCAACGGCGACACGCCGCCGCTTGCGAGACATGCGACGGATGATCCTCGCGAGCAGATCATCCATCGTGGGATATCGATCATCGCGGTCGACGGCCAGTCCGCGTTGGAGCATCCGCGCCAGCCATGCGGGTGCTGTATCGCCGAGTGCCTCGCGAAACGAGACGCAGAACGCATACTGATCGGCGCGTGCGTCGATGCGGTTGCCGCGCTTCTGTTCGGGCGCCATATATGCGGGCGTGCCGGCGATGACGTGCGAACGTGCGGCGGGCTGCGCATCGACATTGCCGATCGCCCGCGCCAGGCCGAAGTCGGTCACGCGCACGCGCCGCTCGCGATCGCAAGGCCCGAGTCGATCGACAAGAACATTGTCGGGCTTGAAGTCGCGATGCACGAGGCCCGCGCGATGCACGTACGCGAGACCCTCGCCGGCTGCGATGTAGACGTGCGCGATCTCGCGCCAGCTGCGCTCGCGTTCGAGACTCCACGCGCGCAGCGTCGAGCCGGCGACGAGCTCCATGCACACGTAGATGTTGCCGTCGACCGTGCCCGCGTCATGCACCGTGACGATGTTCGGGTGCGCGAGCCGCGCCATCGCCCGCGCCTCGGCGAGCAGACTGTCGCTCTCGATCAGGTCGGGCCGCAGCAGCTTGAGCGCGACGCGTCGATCGAGCGTCGAATCGTGCGCTTCGTAGACGACGCCCATGCCGCCCACACCGATGGCGCGCAGGATCTCGTACCGCCCGAGCGTAGCGCCGGGGCGCGGCAGATCCGAGCTGGGGCCACGTGCGCCGTGTTCGCTCAGCGCCGAAAGCCCGCGGCCAAGATCGGCGACGAGACGCCGGCACGCCGGGCATCGATCGAGATGGATCTCGAGGCGCTCGGCGACGGCGGCATCGACGGCACCCGCGAGCAGCGCCGCGATCGTGTTGGTGCTCGCACAGCCGGTCATCGCCGATCCGGCGCGACTGTTCACGTTCCGCGCCAAGTAATCCTGGCCTTTGCATTCGCGGTTTTTGCGGGCGTCAGCCATCAGATTTTCGCGCCGCGCGGGCGCCGCGGCCCCAGGATTTCGCGCAGCGTGACATCGGCGAGGCTGACCAGCACGCGAAAGATGCTATCGAGCTCTGTCTCGCCGACGCCCAGTGCGGCACGCATGCGCTCGCGCGTCGCGCCGACGAGGTTGGCGCGCGCCTGCTTGAGCTGACGCGCCGCCGTCGCACGGTGGACGTGATAGATCGCCGCGATCTGATCGATGCCGAGACCATCGATTACCGAGTGGCGAAGCAAGTTGCGCTCGCGCGGCGATAGATCCGCGAGCGCAGCCGCGAACGCGGCGCGAAACTGCGCGCCGTAGTGTTGCTGCAAGTACGCGAGCTCGGGATCGGGCACGCCGGGCGCGAGGTTTTCGAGCTGCTCGTCTTCGATCGGTTGGTTGCGCTGCTCGCGCTCGGCCTGCCTCATGCCGATGCGCGCGGCGCACACCCGCAGCCAGATCGCGAGCGGCGCGCGGCCGTCGTACGCGGCGATGCCTGGCTCGTCACCGACGAGCATTTGCTCGCGCAGCATCTGGAGCAGCTCGCGCCGACCATCGTCGGAGCTCGCAAACCGCGCCACGCCACGCAACACGATCGGCAACGTCTGCTGCTCGAGCGTTGCGAGCGCCGCGCGATCGCCACACGCGCAACCGCACGCGAGATACAGATCCTCGACGTGTCGGCGCTCGAGCTCACCGCCGGGATCCGGCGTGCGGATGCGCTCCGCCGCGAAGGTCATGAGCTCGACATCGCTGACCGTGAGCGAAGGATGTGCGGCGCGTGCACGTTCCCAGGCGCGACCGATCGGCTCCGCCAGCTCGTCGACGCGACTCGGCCGATGCGCGACGAGCGCGGCCCAGAACGCGTCGATCGCACCGCGCGACACCATCGCCGATCGATACCCTAGCTCACTGGCAGTCGGCGCAGCTCGGATCTTCATTGATCTCGCAAAAGCCGTTGCCGCACACGGGCAAGCAGGCGCCGTTCGAGTCCGTCTCGCAGCAATCGTTTGCGCACGAGGCATGTGTCTCGCCGATTTCGCAGAACCCGTTGCCGCACGTTGCGATGCACGAGCCGTTCTCGTTCGTCGCGCAGCAATCGCTTTCGCACGACGCGTGGTCCTCGCCGACCTCGCAAAAGCCGTTGCCACAAACCGCGAGGCAGTAGCCGTCGGCGCCGGTCTCGCAGCAATCGCTGGGGCAGCTCCCGTGCGTCTCGTCACCTTCGCAAAATCCGTTGCCGCACCGCGGTGCGCACGCGCCACTTGCATCGGTTTCGCAGCAATCGTGCTCGCACGAAGCGTGCGTTTCACCGACCTCGCAAAATCCATTGCCGCACGTCGTGCCGCTATTCGGATCGCTTCCGTCGAGTGCGAGAGGGCTCGTGCCGCCGGATTCGGTGGCCGACGTACACGCAAAAACACAAACGATAAGACCTACAAACAAACGCATGACCATGCTCCTCGTGAAAGACAAAGGAGATAGGCAAGGGGCCGCGAAAAGTCGCACCGCCATCGCAAGCTCGTCGCTTTCGCGAACCGTGTTGCGGCGTTAGCGGCCGGCCCCCGCGCTCCCCTATAGTCGCCGGCATGTCGATCCGTGCTGCTCTCTTGCTGCTCGTCGCGTGCGGTAGCGCCGAGAAGCCTGCCGCGCGACAACCGTCACCACCGCCCGCTGCTGCGCCGGTCGCTCGTGCCGGCATCACGCTGCTCGACCGCGCGCCGCCCGACGCGCTCGAGCTTTCCGTCGACGCGGTTCGATGGCACTGCACGATCACGATCGCGGACGGCGTGCAAGATGACGATCTGCGCGTGCCGATAGGGCGCGCGATCAAGCTCGTGCTCACAACGCTCGACCGCGTCGACGGCATCGAGGTCTCGCTCGTCGGTACCTCGGCGAAGCGCGCGGTGCATTTCGGCAAGACCGAAGTGATCGCGTTTCGCATCGATCAAGCCGGCACGTACAACTGGATCTGTCCAACCCTGCAGCCGCCGACACCGGACCCGCGCGGCCGCGAGCTGCCGCTCTACGCGGAGACGCCCGAGGCTTACGCCGCGTACGTCGCGAAGAAGCGCGAAGAGATCAACCCGACGACGCGCGAAGGCAAGCTCGCACTCGGCCAGAAAGTCTACGAACACAAGGGCTGCAACTCGTGTCACACGATCGATGGCTCGCCGCGCGTCGGCGTCTCGCTCGCTCGGCTGTGGGGCACGCGGGTCAAGCTCAGCGATGGCTCGACGCGCGTCGTCGACGCCGCCTTCATCGAAGGTGCGCTCAAGACGCCGCAGGCGTACACGCGTGAAGGCTATCCGCCGTCGATGCCGTCCTATGATGGCCAGCTCAAGCCTCACGAGCTCAAGGCGCTCGTGGTGTTCATCGAGCTGCTCGCGAATCGTCAGTAGGTCGTCGCGAGGTGCACGCTCATCGTCGAGCTCGTCGTACCGATGCCGTGCAAGAGAACTATGTCGCCGCGGTGATCGCCATCGAGATCGCCGATCGCGAACGCATCTCCGCCGCTCGCGAGTAGCGGTGCGCTGGTTAGCAGACCTGTCGCGCTTACGACGACGCGACGAACCTGCGTGCGATCCGCGGTGAGGTACACCGCGTCGACAACGCCATCGCCGTTGACATCGCCGGTCGCGACTTCGGCCGGTTGCTCCTCGAGAAACGTCAACGTGCCGGTCTTCGAGCTGCGCACGAAGAGATGTGAGGTTCCGCCGATCACGTCGGGCAGCTGATCGCCATCGACATCGGCAACCACGAGCGGCACGGGCTTCGTCGCCGGATCCGCGACGACATCGCCGAGCGAGAACGTCTTCGGCGCGGTCTGGATCGCGATGCCGAGCTCGTTGCCAGCCTGTGACGATGCAACGAAGAACAGATCCAGCGCCGCGTCACCGCCGAGATTCGCGACCGCGACACGCGTGAACGGCTTGCCGCTCAGCACCTCGATTTCGTCGAGCTGCGTGCCCTGCGGAAACAAGCCGTCCTGCATGCGGATCGCGTTATCGCCCGCGAACACGAAGTCACCGCCGGCCATGTTGTCGAAGTTCGCCAGCACCGCGTCGGCGATCGGCCGTGTCGACGCGTAGCGATAACCACCCCAGCTCGCGAACACCCAGCCGCCGGGGTTGTATTGCTGAATCGTGAGCACCTTGCTTGGCAATTGGCCATCGTTGCCGACAGTCGCCCGTACGAACGGTTCCTGATAATCGGCGCGGGCCGTCCCGGCGACGAGCGCACCACCCGTGTACGTGAGGTACTCGATGATTCCGCCCGCGCCGGGCGCATCGCAGACATACGTCAGAAAGATTTCGTCGTTGCCACCGAGCATGAAGTCGCCGACGGCGACCGCGCGGATGCACGAGCGCGCGACGACATTGCTCGGCAGCGCGGCGTCGCCGAAGGTCCCGCCATCCAATGCGTCATCGTCGCCGTTATCGAAGTAGAGCGAGCAGCCCGACAGCAGCGCCGACACGACCAAGCCCGTGCGCAAATCCATCGTTGCAAACCTTGCAACCGATATGCCCCCCGCAAGTCCGCTCGATGCGAGCTCGCGCGAGCGCGCACCACGACACGCGTGTCACTCAGTACTCGTCATGGTCGACGATCGCGAGCGGGCCCGCATTCGCACCGACGAGCGCGCGCTCGGCGTGATCGGCCGTCGTCACACATACGGTGACGGCGTCATCGGGACGCAAATGGCGCCGACATGCGGCGCGCACGTCGTCGGCGCTGAGGCCGCGCAGCGCTTCGGGCAAATGGCTCGTGTATCCAACCGGCAGCTCGAACACCGCGTCGCGCACGGCGAGCTGCATGCGCTGGCGTCCGGTCGCGATGTGAAATGGCATCGCGCCGATCAGATAGCTGCGCGCGAAATCGACTTCGTCGTCGGTCGGGCCCTTCGCGGCGTAATCGGCGAGCAGCTCGAGCGTGAGCGCGACGGCCGAGCCCGCGACATCGATCGCCGCTGCGGTCCAGATCTCGAACCAATGGGGCAGGCGCGAGCGGCGCAGCGCGCAGCCAGCGCCATAGCTCCAGCCGCGCTTGACTCGAATCTCTTGCATCAGCCGCGAGCTGAACATGCCGCCGAAGATCGCTTCGGCGATCGCGAGCGCGGCGGTATCGGGATGGCCATAGCGCAGCGCGAGGTGGCCGATGCGAATCTGCGCTTGCGTGCGATCGGGCTTATCGACGAGCACGATGCGCCGGCCGGTCAAGTGATCCGATTCGTCGCCGATGTCTTCGACGATCGTCGTGGCGCGACCGCCCGGTGGAATGCGCTCGACGAGGCGCTGCACGACCGTCTGCGCGACGGCGTCATCGATATCGCCGGCGAGGCCGATCACGATGTTGTTCGCGACGACCTCGCGCTTCCACAGCTCGGTCGCGGCCGCGCGATCGATATGCTCGAGCGACGCGGTGGTGCCGAGCGACGTGCGGCCGTACGGGTGGCCCGGGCAACACACCCAGTCGAACCAGCGCGTCGCGAGCGCGCTGTCGTCATCGCGGATCTCGTCGAGCACTTGCGGCGTCTCGCGCAGTAGACGCGCGTGCTCTTCTTCGGAGAGCCGCGGCGCCGCGAGGATGTCGGCGCACAGATCGACGACGGCGTCGAGGTGGCGCGACAGCGAGAGCCCCGACAGCGTGACGGCATCGCGCGACACCGACACATCGATCGATGCGCCGAGCGAATCGAGCGTCTCGTCGAGTGCGGCGCGATCGCGCGAGCCGGCACCACGCCGCGCGAGCAAACCGGCGTGGCGATGGAGGCCCTCGATGCCGAGTGGATCCGCCGACGCGCCGCCGCGAATCGCGACATCGAACCAAACGAGTGGAGTATCGGGCTCGGCCTCGACGATGACGGTCGGTTGCGTCATCCGGCCTCGTCTTCCTCTTCGTCGTCGTGTTCGGGCTCGGCGATCACGATCGTGCGCTTCGTCGGCATGAGATACGTGCGCACGACACGCGCGACATCTTCGACCGACACGACGGTGAGCTGCTCGGCGATCGCCGACAGCCGGCGGAAATCACCGAGTGCGACCTGATAGTGGCCGAGCGCCTCCGCCTTGCCATCGACATCGACGAGCGAGCTCCAGAAATCGGTCTCGGCGAGTGCCTTCGCCTTCTCGACTTCCTTCGCACTCGGCGGCGTTGCGACAAGGGTCGCGATCTCGCTATCGATCACATCGAGGATCTCGCTTGCCTTGTGGCCGCGCGCGGTCGTCACCGCGAGCCGAAGCAACGATGGATCGCGAAACGGCGTCAGCTGTGCATCGACGGACGATGCGGCCTCGCGCTCGATGACGAGCCTGCGGTACAGCCGCGCCGATGGGCAACCGGCGAGTAGCGTCGCCACGATCTCGAGCGCCGCCCAATCGCGATCATCCTGGCCCGGCGCTTTGTAGCCGACGAGCAAGCGATCCGTCGCGATCGGCTTCGGCGCGCGCACGATGCGCTCGCGGGTTTGCTCGGGCTCGACAACCTGCGCGAGCTCCGGCAGCTGCGCCGGCTCGAGGTGGCCGTAGTACTGCGCGATGAGCTCGCGCAGCTTCGCATCATCGAAATCGCCGACGCACACGATCGTCGCGTTGTTCGGCGCGTACCACGTGCGATAGAACGCGCGAATATCATCGAGCGCGAGCGCGCGGATGTCTTCCATCCAACCGATCGTCGGCCAGCGATACGGATGCTCGGTGAACGCGTGCGCCATCAGCTGCTCGTCGAGCCAACCATCGACATCATCTTCGACGCGCTCGCGGCGCTCGTTCGTGACGACATCGCGCTCCGCCTCGACGGGCGTTGGCTCGAGCACGAGATGCTGCATGCGCTCGGCTTCGAGCTTGATGCCGAGCTCGAGGTCGCGCGCGGGCAGCGACAACCGGTAGTACGTCCAGTCGACCCACGTCGCGGCGTTCGATTCGCCGCCCGTGCGCTCGACGAGGCGATCGAACTCGCCCGGTGGCAGATGTTCTGTCTGGCCGAACATCAGATGCTCGAACAAATGCGCCATGCCCGTCGCGCCCGGCCGCTCGTGACGAGAGCCAACGCCGAACCATGTCTGCAGTGCGACGATCGGCGCGCGACGATCGATCGCCGCGATCAAAACGAGACCGTTCGCGAGGCGGTATCGCTGCGCCGTGACCCCGCGGCCGGCAGGACCCTCGGCCTCGAGTTGCCACAACTGCGCCATTGATCGTTGATATCACGATCAGCGAAAGCTCGGTTCAACATCGAGACCGACTGCGGCCGCGACCTCACGCAACGCCATGTCGGGTCGAAATAGCTCGCTAACCGCGCGCATCCCGATTGGACCCTCGGTCCGTGTCAAAAGCGCACGGGCGACCCACGCCGCGATGCCTGCACTCGTGCGGTAGAGATCCGCGCCGCGTACCGCGACTTGCGCAGCGGAGAAGCCGCGACGCGCTTGCGCGATCACGACAAAGCGCGTGCGCGCGTATTCGTGCTCGTCGGGTTGATACGGCGCGAGCAAGTCGGTCGCGCGCTTGGGCACGTACGGCAGTGCGCGCGCGAGCAAGCGCAGCGCCGTCTGCGCGACTTGGTTGCGCGTCGTCGACAGATACGTTTGCACGATGCGAGCGTCGACGTGACGCGGCACGCTGAGCACGTCGCAACCGGGAAACGACACGACATCGCGCTCGCCGCCGAACGCGGGGCCGACGTTCACGCGCCTGCGCTCGGCACCTGCCGCGATGGGTTCCCAGCGATCGCGTCGCCACACGAGCGAGCGCGCGTGCAGGTTGCCGAACACGGCCTTCTGGCTGCCCGGCGAGAGCACGAGATCATCGAACACATAACTGACCGCTACTTCGTCGAGAGGCTTCGCTTCGCCGATGCGCGGCGGCGCGGTCGCGCGCACGAGGTCACTTGCATCGCGGACCTCGCACACGTGCGCGGCAGCCCACGCGGCAGCTAAATCACCGATCGCGCAATCGAGGCCACATCCCGGCACCACGACGCGCGTCGCTTTGCGCGCGCTCGAATCGTAGCGCTCGAAGATCGTGTGCATGAACGCCTGATCGCCGCCGATGTCGACGTAGTGCGTGCCCGCGGCGAGCGCCGCGGCGAGCACGTATTCGCCGATCTCGGCGAGCGGCCCTGCACAGTTCACGACGACGCGCGCGCCCGAGAACGCACGCACGAGCGCTTCGTGGTGATCGGCCTCGGCGATGTGCACACCGCTTGCGCCGACGAGTTGCGCGAGGCGATCGAGCTCGGGCTTGCGACGACCGGCGATCGCGAACGGCACCTCCATCGCGTCGAGCGCCGCGCAGACGCGGCCGCCGACGAGCCCGGTCGCGCCGTAGACGACGATGTCACCACTCATAGCGCATCGCGAGGCGACTCGAGAGCTGGAAGCGCTGATAGTCGCCGGCTGCCGTTGGTAACGCGTAACCTTCTCGCACCGAGCGGCATGCGTTTGTCGTGTAGTCGTGGCCGCTATCAGCACACGCAAGTCGCGCGAGCGGATCGAACGCGCTGTCGTTGACGTTGACGGCGGGGTAGTACTGCAGCCCGAGCGTCAGTTGAAAGACAACGGATTCGAATCGCACTTGTGCTCCGCCGTCGACGGTGAACGAGAACGGCGCGACCGTCAGCGGTGATGTTCGATCGTCGCGGACCGACTCGGTCTCCACACCAACACGAGCTCCCAAGCGGAATGGTGTCGGCTCGAAACCGTTTTGCTCTACTTGCTCGATGCCCGCCCATGCAGCGACGTTGTTGCGTAGCCCGCGCGGCCTCGGCATCCACTCGGGCACGCCAGCATCCTCGAACAGCGATCCGTATGCGCGCACATCGTAGCGCTGAAACCGCGCCAGGAATTCGAGCCGCGAGCCGAAGTGCAGCTCCCACTGAGAACGCAAGCGTGCGCGCACTTCGAGATTGAGCGTTGCCGGTTGCGAGATGTAGACCGTCGCAGCGCCGTCGAGATGACCGCCTCCGTCGCGCGGTGCGCGCTCGACATCGATCGTGCCATGGAGCTCGCTTTCGGGCGCGAGACCCGGCGGTGCGTGGTACGCAAGCGCGAGCCACACGTTCTTCCACGGCTCGCCAACGACGCCGATGTTAAAGCCGAAGTTCGAGGGGGCCACGATGTCGGACTCCACGGCGACCGAATACGTCTCCGTCGCTTGCGGATTTTCGACGCCGCATGGCGACCCGCCGCAATCGCTGTCGACGCCGCGAGCCGGATCTCGCTCCGCTTCGAGCGCTGTGTCGCGCGCGTAGTGCAACCAGAGAAATGTTGGCTGCGCCGTCAGGCTGATTCCAACGTGAAAATGGGGATCGATCTTGAAGCTGCCCGCGATTGCGACTGAAAGCTGGCGGTGCTCGCCACCGAGCGTGTGGTAGCGCAGCGCCTCTTCATTTTCGATGAACCGCTCTGCAGGCGAGCTTCGTGCGTTCAGCCCGAGCGTGACCTGACCTGCCGTATCGGGGTGCCAGACCACCGCCCCCATCGCGCCGGGCGAGGGCACCCACTGAGCGACATGCTCGCCGTCGCTCAGGGTGCCGCTGTCGATGTCGAGATGCTTGCGGTCGATCGAATACGAATCGAGCGTTCCCATCAACGCGAGATAGACTTCGTTCCACGTGCTGAGGCCGAGCGCGGCGGGATTCACGTCAATCGAGGTCGCGTTTGGCGTCGACGCGCCGGTGAACACCGCACGCCCCATCGTTGGATCGCTCAGCGGCGAGCCGAGCGCGTGCGCGTGCAGAGCGCAGAGCACTGCGAGCGGGAACGCGCGAGACATCGCGCGGAACGTATCACCAGGCTAAGCTGCCGCCATGTTTGCGCGGCTGCTACCGATCGTCCTCATTATGATCGTGGGGTGCGAGAAGCCCACTCACGAGAACATCGAGAAGTGGGCCAGCACGAAGAAGGGGCCGGGCAAGCTTCGCAGTGCGCTCATCGACAACTCGCTCGATGTCGATCTCTCCGCGCACGCCGCAGCGGTAATGATCAAGACCGGCCGCGATCAGATCGTCAAGCGCGACCTCGAGCAGATGCCGGAGAAGCGGCGCGCGCAGCTCGTCGCAAAGCTCGCGCCGCGGCTGTGGGAGCTCGCGCGCATCGAAGGCGACATGCTGCGGCCCGCGCCGCAGCAGACCCAGGCCAAAGACGCACTCGTGCTCGTTCGCAAATACGCCGACGCGTCAACGCGCACGCTCATCGACGGCTATCTGATCGATTGGTACGGCGTCCCTTCCTATGAAGGGCGCGCCGGCGCGGGCGCGAACCTCGGCGCATCCGTGATTCGCATGATCGGCCCGCCCGCGGCAAAGAAGCTGATGGCGGTCACGAACGGCATCATCGCGGCACCCGGCCAGCAGACAACGAAGAAGCGCCTCGGCGACGAGCTCTTGCTCGCGCTCGCGGTGACCGGCGATCCGGGCGCGGTTCGCTATGTCCTCGACATCGCGCGCATGGATCGCGGCGATCCGTCGCTGCCGACGCGTGCGATGGGCGCCTTGTATCGCGCGTACGTCGAGCCCGAGGGACTGTTCGAGACCGTCGAGCCGACCGCCCTCATTCCTAATCTCGACGAGCTCGTCAAGGTCGCAAAGGATGATCATTTGCCGGGCGCGGCCGCGAACTCGGCCATCCGACTTATCCGGGCGGTCGGGCCGCCGCAGTGTCTACAGGCGCTGGTTGCGATGATTCCCCACCCGCACGCAGACCCGGCCTTCCGCTACAAAGGACCCGACGACGCCATCAAGTGCGGCGGGGTCGCGGCGATCAAGCCGGTCGTCCAGGCCATGCCGGACCTGCCGTATGGCCAGGCGCAGCTGGCCGGGTCGGTCGTCAACGCCATCACCCAGCTCCGGCCGCGCGAGCAAGTCCTCGTAGAGCTGCGCGATCTGCTATCCGACAAGCATCGGGTCGCACGGTGGGTGGCGGTGGAGACCCTGGCCGCGATGAAGTCGGTGGAGGATGCGCCCAAGATCGCGGCCGTGAAGGGCGGCGGCGACCGGTTGGTCGGTTACTGGGGCGACGGTAGTGGTAAGAAAGACCCCTCCCTCGGCCAGCGCGCGAAGGAGCTTGCACAAGCAATGGCCAAATAGCCCGCTTCCTCGCGTCTTTCGAGGCGATGTAGTAAGGTAGATGTCGCCCGGGAGAGGGAAGGGGCGTAGGCTCGTCTAGGAGTACTTCGCGAATGGATCAGAGCAAGAAGACGATGCGGCACTTCTATTGCCGCGACGTGCTTTGGGAGACGTTCGAGCAAATGGCGAACGACTTCGACTGCTCTATCGATTACCTAGTCAACGAAGCGATGCGCTATTACGCACGCTCGAAGAACTACCAGTCGCCGGGCGGGCCGCAGGTAACCGGTGGCCAGGCAGTGCAGGGTGGTCCGAACAACAATAGCGGGCCGAACAGTTATCCGCCGCCGTCGCAGCGGCCGCAGCCGCGTGCGGGCGCACTCACGAATCAGCAGAATCCACCGTCGGCCGGTGGTGGCATGGCAGCGCGGCGTCCCGCGCCGCCGACGCCGGGCTATGCGAACCAACCGCGCGTTGGTGGCACAGCCGGTCCCATGGGGCAGGTCGCGCCGAGCGCACCGCCGAGCGCACCGCCGATGCCGCCGATGTCAGCGGGCGGCCCGACGCTCTTCCTCATCTATAACGGGCAGCGCTATCCGGTGACGAAGGATCAATTCATCATCGGTCGCGGCAGCAAGACGTCGGATTTGCCGATCAAAGACGGCAACATCTCGCGCAAGCACGCCGCGGTCATTCGCCGCAACGGCACGTTCTATATCAAAGACCTCGGCTCGACGAACGGCATCGACTACAAGGGCATGCGCATCGA
>Ga0070698_100004163_pt1 | contig 15903 bp, 14 predicted proteins | sample KBSK1502metaG_FD_65477 | JGI IMG/M metagenome (GOLD analysis project Ga0070698, IMG submission 65477) | Corn, switchgrass and miscanthus rhizosphere microbial communities from Kellogg Biological Station, Michigan, USA - KBS K1-50-2 metaG | ecosystem: Host-associated > Plants > Roots >...
GTCTTTTTTTAATATCTCGGGATAGTTAAAAAATTTAATAAGACTATCCATCATTTTTATTTTTGATGACTGAAATTCCATTCCTTCGTTAAGCAATCGAATATCATCTTTCAAGTCAGCTATAAGCGATTGTATATATTGTTTTTCTCTTTTGACCTCTATGTAATGTTCTCTGAGGTTTTCAGCAAAAAACCCTGCCAGCACCGCAAGGAATAACATCAAGAATTCCCAGAAATAATGAGTCCATTTTTTGCCTACAGTATGTGAATGATGATGAACTTCCATAAACAGTTGTTCATTTAAAACAGCCATACTAATCTACCATTTTATTCCTTATCAATTTGCAGATTGTTAATTCACGCCACTTTCTTAACTTGTATGTCTGCTTACTCATCCATTATTCTTCCCTCTGAATTCTTTTAATTTATTTAAAAATATTTTTTTATGAAACAGAGATCCCTCCTTATCGTTTTTGTTTTTATTTCAGCGTTCGTCCTGAGCATAGTCAAAGGATCTGCTCAAACTAAAACCAACTGGAGCCCTGCACAATGTTTAAAAATGAAAAACATTTCTTCCGTGGCGCCTTCGCCCGATGGAAGTAAGGTTTTATACACAGTTCGTGAAGCGATAATGGCCGATGACCGCAGTGAATATGTGAACCAGGTTTTTTTATGCAATAGTGACGGTAGCAATACAATTCAACTAACCAAAGGAGATAAAAATTCTTCCAATCCAAAATGGAGCCCCGATGGTAAATGGATCGCTTTTACTTCTTCAAGAGATGGGAAAAATAATCTTTACATTCTTCCATTGGGCGGAGGCGAAGCAGAAAAAGTTACTGATGTAAAATCAGGCGTTGGTAACTATGACTGGAGCCGTGATGGTAACATGATCGCATTTGTTATGACTGATGCCGCATCCGATAAAGAAGAAAAAGATAAAAAATCAAAGAACGACTGGTATTTTATGGATGAAGTAGTTAAACAAAATCAATTGTATGTTTTATGGTTGAATGAAAAAGATACCAGTGGAAAAAGAAAACAAAAACAGGTTGTAAAAGAAAACTATAATATCAATTCATTTGACTGGAGTGCAGATGGTAAAAGCATTGCCTATAGCCATGGTAAAACACCCGAAGCAAATGATAATGTTTACAGTGATGTATCATGGGTTGATATAGAAAGCGGAAACATAAAGAAAATCGCTGCAACTAATGCCGGTGAATCAAATCCATTGTTTAGCCCGGATGGAAAACTTATCGCTTATTTCAGCACTGAAGATCCTGTGGATTGGGCAGGTCCAAGACATGCAAGAATTTATTCCATTGCTGATGGTAAATCATGGCGGCTAAAAGCAACACCGGATGAGAATGGTGGCATTGCCGGCTGGACAGCAGATGGAAAAAATATTATTTGGACAGAAGCAAATAAAACATTGAATAGTGTTTATGTTTTAAGTACGGATGGCAAATCAATAACAGAGTGGAATAAAGATTCAAAGGACCTGATCGGCGCCGTTACACTCAATAACAAGGGAACGCATTTTGGTTTTATTTTACAAAACCCATCTCAATTACCAGAAGCTTATATAAGCAGCGTTGATAATTTTTCACCTGTAAAAGTCACAAGCCTGAATGCCGAACATGCAAATAAACCTTTGCCAAAAACTGAAATAATAAAATGGAAAGGTGCTGATGGAAAAGAGATCGAAGGACTGCTTACTTACCCGATAGATTATAAACCGGGAACAAAAGTTCCTTTTATATTAAATGTACATGGCGGGCCTGCCGGAGTTTTTCAGCAAACATGTGTAGCAGCCAATGGTGGCACTTATCCAATCGCAGCATTTGCAGAAATAGGTTTTGCTGTGTTGCGTCCGAATCCCCGCGGCTCCTCTGGTTACGGAACTGAATTCCGCACTGCGAATCGTTCCGATTGGGGTGGAAAAGATTTTATTGACCTGATGGCCGGCGTTGACCAGGTGATTAAAATGGGAGTTGCAGATGAAAACAAAATGGGTGTGATGGGTTGGAGTTATGGAGGATTTATGAGCAGTTGGATCGTTGGTCATACTGATCGTTTCAAAGCTGCATCAATCGGCGCACCTGTTGTTGATCTTTCATATCAAAACCTTACTGATGATATTGAAGGATTTCTTCCTTCCTATTTCAAAACCGATCCATGGAATGACTGGAGTTTGTATGATAAACATTCACCATTACGCTTTGTACAAAATGTGAAAACTCCGGTAATGCTTCAACACTGCGAAGGTGATCAACGTGTGCCGATTAGCAATGGCATTATGTTTTATAATGCACTACGCAGACGCAATGTTCCGGTTCGTATGCTGGCTATGCCGCGACAAGGACATGGACCCGTTGAGCCAACAATGGTTTTAAAAACCATGCAATCAAATGTTGAATGGTTTGAAAAAAATATTGGGAATAAGAAGAGTTTTTAGTTTGAATAATATAATTATGTGCCCAACGTAAGTACTACTATTATACTTTCGTTGCGTCGCACACTTTTACTTTTTGTTCACTATTGACCAAAAAATTTTCACGCAAAGACGCAAAGTTTTCGCTAAGGCGCAAAGACAACTTTGCAGCTTAATTATCTTGGTCTTTGCGTGAAATAGAAAATATTTTTACGCTCAAAACCAACTGCATGACAAATGAATCCACTACTATGCTGGCTGCACCCGTAAGCCAGCAAGAAAGAATAACTATACTCGACAGCCTTCGCGGAATTGCAATTCTTGGAATCTTACTAATGAATATTCCTGGTTTTGGATTTCCGGAAGTACAGTCTTCAGATCCATCCGTGTTAAATGAAACCGGTATCAATTATAAAACATGGTTCATTGTTGATTGGGCATTAGCCGGAACACAGCGGGCTATTTTCACCATGTTATTCGGTGCTGGTATTATTCTTTTTATCACAAGACTAGAAAAGAGAATGAGTGGCATGGAACCAGCCGTTTATTTTTTTCGCAGGCAAATGTGGCTTTTAGCATTTGGATTGTTCAATGCGTTTGTGCTATTATGGTTCTGGGATATTCTTTATGCCTACGCAATTTTTGGAATGCTGCTTTTTATTTTCTATCGTAAATCGCCTAAAACATTATTGATACTTGCTTTTGTCTGCCTGCTATTAATGACGGTAAGAGAGAATGTAGACCTCTATAGAAATAAAAAGGTTATTAGCAAAGGCGAAATGATCGCAAAGACCGATACAACACAAACTAAGCTAACTCCGCAACAGCAAGACGATCTTGGTGCATTGAATGGAATGAAAGAAGAATCATCACAGGAAAGTAAATTGAAAAAATATAATAACGAGTTGAAAGCAATTGGTGGCGATTATGCATCATTATACAAAGCGCAAGGTGATAAAAGCCTTCATGTGGAATTGTATTACACCTATTTTCTATGTTGGGATCTTATTCTATTCATGTTTCTTGGTATGGCATTTTTTAAAATGGGAATATTAACGGGGAACGCTTCAACAAAAATCTATTGGCTATTATTCATTGGCGGTGTCGGTTTAGGTCTTTTATTATCTTATTACAATCAGAAGGCTGTTGTTGATACTCATTTCAGTCAGTATGAATACAGTAAAAGCGTCCCTTTTAATTTTTACCAGGTACAACGAATGTTGCGTTCGCTTGGTTTCTTTGGCCTGATCATGTTATTATACAAGTCAGGTTGGTTCAAATGGTTGTTTGCCTTGTTCCGCCCGGTTGGTCAAATGGCATTCACCAATTATTTAATGCAATCGTTGATTGGGGCCATATTTTTTTATGGGGTTGGTTTGAATTATTTTGGAAAGTTGGAAAGATATGAACTCTATATTTACACCGGTGTTGTTTGGATAATTGAAATTATATGGAGTCATATCTGGCTTCGCTATTTTCGTTTTGGACCATTGGAATGGTTATGGAGAAGTCTTACTTATTGGAAAAGACAGCCATTCAAAAAAAATAATTTCAACACAAATACTATGGGAATATCGTAACTTAACAAGACAAAACTTTTCTTATGCCACGCATCAAAACAATTCTTTGCAGTGGTATTTGTTTGTTATACATCACTGCAATTGCTGCACAAGTACTTTCTCCAAAAAATAAAACCATCAGTAATCTTGTGAGCTACCAGGTTTACCAGCAAAAACTATGGAACATGAAACAATTACCAAAAAATTCAGTGTTGTACCAATACTATTCAAAATATAGTTTTCATCATGATGTATTACCGAATAAAAGTTTAAGTTTATCGCCGGCAAATATTCTTTTTAGAGGACATTCCTCTATTCGGCACTCAAATATTTCAGAACCTGTTCCACATTTAAATGTTTCAGAAAGGTTACAGTTACATCTGCAAAAAAACTTGTTTTTGTTGCAGCCGTACACATATTTTCTGGTCATGAGTTGCTGGGATCCGGATTTTTTTAAACGGTCTGAAGCCAATAAAACGTTTTTCAAATATCAATGACTCCTTTCTGCTAATAGCTGCACAGCGAGGCTAACTGTTTCTTACATTTACGTATGCGACAACTCGCCGCTATATTATTTGCTGATATGACCGGTTATACTGCACTCATGCAGGATAACGAGCATCTTGCCCGTCAGAAAAGAAAGCGTTTCAAAGATGTGCTGGAAGCTGCAATTGAAAAGCATGATGGCAAGATCTTACAGAACTATGGTGACGGTTCACTGAGTATTTTCAACAGTGCCATCAATAGTGTTGCTTGTGCTATCTCAATACAACAACAATTGCAATTAGAACCAAAAGTTGAATTGCGCATTGGCATTCATACCGGGGATGTGGTGATCGAGGATGAGTCTGTATATGGTGATGGTGTTAACCTTGCATCCCGCATTGAATCATTGGCTGTGCCCGGTGGTATTTTTATTTCAGAAAAAGTTTATGATGAAATAAAAAATCATGAGAACGTTAAAACCCGTGATATGGGTTTTTTTGAATTAAAGAATGTAAAACAACCTGTTCATCTTTTTGCGATCGCCAATGATGGAATTATTGTGCCGTCCCGCGACGAGCTGAAAGGAAAAACAAAGCAACCCACCAATCGTCTCGCTGTTTTGCCATTTGTAAATATGAGTGCCGATCCCGAGAATGAATATTTTAGCGATGGAATAACCGAAGAGCTTCTAAATTCATTGACCAAAGTAGATGGCTTACAGGTTACATCCCGCACATCAGCATTTGCATTCAAAGGCAAAAATGATGATGTAAGGGAGATCGCTATCAAATTAAACGTTGATAAGATACTGGAAGGAAGTGTTCGCAAAGCAGGTAACCGTGTTCGTATTACAGCGCAGCTGATCAATGCTGCCGATGGTTATCATATCTGGAGTGAGAATTATGATCGAAACCTTACTGATATTTTTGAAGTGCAGGACGAGATAAGCAATATCATTACTAATAAGCTCAGAGAAAATTTAATTACAGGACATAACAAATCGAATGGTAAAAAGCATGTGAGGAATATTGAGGCCTATACGCTTTTTCTGAAAGGTCTTCATTTCCGGAATAAGATAACTCCACAAGATATGCGTAAGGCTATTGATTTGTTTGAGCAAGCAATACAAATTGAACCCAACTATGCCGAGGCTTATGCATATGCAGCCGGAACTTATGGTTATCTTGGTGCTACCGGGCAAATGAAACAAGATATAGCATTTGGCAAGGTGAATGAGTATGGAGAGAAAGCAATGGAGTTGGATGATACTTTAGCAGAAAGTCATTTAGCAAAGGTTAATGCTCACATATTTTATAAATGGGATCCCAAAGCTGCTCATGAATCGATTCAAAAAGCATTGGAGTTAAATCCGTCTCACCCGGAAGTTAATGATCTATTTGGTTTGTACTATATACTTATCGGTAAAAAAGAAGAAGCTGTAAAGGTGCTAAGTAAGGCTGCAGAAAAAGATCCGCTATCACCACATCTTAATCATTTGCTGGCACAATCATATATAATGACAGGCAAATATGATGAGGCTATACAAATAGCCGACAAGTTCATTGAGATGAATCCGCAGATGCGTGTTGCTATTGAAATAAAGGGTTGGTGCACCGGCTTAAAAGGAGATTGGAAAAAAGCGGCTGAATATTTTAAAGAAGTGCATCGGCTTACCAATCATCCGTTGAAAGGTTTAGCTCCTTTGGGGTTTGCATATGGAATGTTGGGTGAAAAAGAAAAAGTTCATGAGATCATTAAAAAGATCGAGCAAAGACAGATCGAAGATCCCAATATACCACAGGACGGTGACCTGATGATGGTTTGGTGGTCACTGAGAGATTTTGATAAAGTCTATTATCATTTGAACAGGAGTATTGGAGGGAGATCAGGGCCATTTAATTTTATGCTCGAGTTGCCGATCATGAAAGGTATTGAAGCTGATCCAAGAATTGCTAAACTTATTGAACAGGTTCATAGCAAATTCCCATCTTAAAAATGTAAAAGTTTACCAGATGTATAAGCTGCTTTTAATAGTGACTATCTTTTTTATTAGTTGCGGGCAAACACTAACAAAAAAGAAAGAGATTGCTTCTGTTAGTTTTGATTCAAGTTATCAGCCTGCCACATTTACTGATGCCGGCCGCATGGAAAAAATAATGCAGGCGTTTCCGATAATGGATAAAATATTTAAAGACTATGCGGATTCAAATCATTTACCCGGCGTTGCTTATGGATTAGTTGTTGACGGTAAATTGGTTTATAAAGGAAATATCGGCTACACCGATATTGAAAAGAAGATCCCGGTTACATCATCTTCATTGTTTCGCATTGCAAGCATGAGTAAAAGTTTTGCAGCGATGGCAATACTTAAACTTCGTGATGAAGGAAAATTAAATCTCGATGATCCTGCTTATTTATATATTCCTGAATTAAAGAATTTAAAATATCCAACTGCTGATGCACCACATATAACTGTTCGTCATTTGCTTTCACATGGCGCCGGTTTTCCCGAAGATAATCCATGGGGCGATCGGCAACTTGCAGATACAGATAAAGACCTGATGGAGTTTCTTGGTAAACAAGTTTCATTCAGTAACGCCCCAGGCATTGCTTATGAGTACAGCAATCTTGGTTTTGCGTTGCTTGGAAAAATTATTACTAATGTGTCGGGTATGCGTTACCAGGATTATATCAAAAAAAATATCTGGGAACCGTTGGGTATGAAAACAACAACTTATGAATATGCTGATGTTGCTCCCGATAAACTTGCACATGGTTATCGCTGGTTAAATGAAAAATGGAATGATGAAGAACTTCTTCATGATACAAAAGATGGAAGCTGGGGTGCAATGGGAGCCATGATCTCATCAATTGACGAATTTGCAAACTATATGGCATTTCATCTTTCTGCATGGCCGCCGAATAATGCAAAAGATGAAGGACCGATAAAAAGGAGTTCAGTACGGGAAATGCATCACCCCTGGAGATGGAATGGATTTAATCCGAATTATAAATATCCAAGTGGAAGAACTTGTGCAGTTACTTCAGCTTATTGTTATGGGTTAGGCTGGCTTAAAGATTGTGAAGGCAGAACTTATATAGCGCATAGCGGGGGATTACCAGGTTTTGGAAGTCAGTGGCGCATTATGCCTGATTATGGTATCGGCATTGTTTCATTTGCCAATCGAACTTATTCTCCTATGGGCTTTGTAAATATGCAGATCCTGGACACGATAATAAAAATTGCCGGGCTGCAACCGATGCAATTACCGCCTTCAAAAATCTTAGAGCAAAGAAAAAATGATCTTGTAAGACTTTTACCCAATTGGAACAATGCAGAGCAAAGTGGGATTTTTGCAGAAAACTTTTTTCCGGATTATCCAATCGACACATTAAAAAAATATGCAAGAGATCTTTATTCAAAAGCAGGGAATATAATTTCAGTAAAACAAGTAATACCCGAAAACCAGTTAAGGGGTTCATTTATTATTGAAGGCGAGAAAACAAATATTGAAATATATTTCACTTTATCACCAGAAAATCCACCGCTGATACAGGAATATCATATTAAAGAAGTGCCGAAAGGAAAATAACGGAAAGATTTTTGCTGTTAGTTCATTCTTCAAACTCTTTTTATGAAAAAGCAACCAATTGCAATTTTTATTGCAACGATATTGGCATTTATCCTTTTTGCCTGTAATAGTAATTCAGAAAAAACTGAGACACAAGCAATGCCACCAATAACTCCAGATGTAAAAAGTGTTTTTATTAATGGTGATTCACTGCATTACATTGATATCGGCAAAGGCGAACCGGTAGTGTTTGTTCATGGTACACTGGATGATTATCGTGTCTGGCAAATGGAGTTGGACACTTTTGCAAAGAAGCACCGCGTGATTGCGTACAGCCGACGGTATGCTTTTCCTAATAAGCAAGTGATTAATGATTCGGCTGATTATAGCGTTACTATTCATGCAAATGATCTTTCTGAACTCATCAAAAAGCTCGATCTTGGCCCGGTGCACCTGGTGGGACATTCATATGGAGCCTATACTGCCTTACTGACTACTATAAATCATCCTGAATTGGTAAAATCTCTTACGCTGGGCGAACCACCCGTGATGCCTTTGCTTCAAAATACTCCGGGAGGGGATACTATTATAAATAACTTCATGGCCAGAAGCATTAAACCTGCTGCAGAAGCGTTCAAATCGGGTAACAACGAAAAAGCAATCGCTGTTTTTATCGGAGGCGTGATTGGTGACAGTAGTTTCTTTTCCAAAATACCACCGGAGGGACGAAGTATGATGATGAGCAATATCCTCGAATTAAGGGGAGCGGCGCTTTCAAAAAATCCTTTTCCGCCTGTCAGCTGTGATGATCTTAAAAAAATCAATACCCGGGTGTTATTACTGACCGGCGAAAAAACAGCATTATTGTTTAATGCCATAACGGACGAGTTGGATAAATGTTTAACGAATAAAGAAAGAGCTTTTGTACCCGGAGCTACGCATGGACTGGAAATAGAAAATCCTTACGATTTTAATAAGATTGTCCTGGCTTTTATTGATAAACATTGAGTTTAAGGATTTCCTCTAAAGCTTTAATTAAACCAACAAAATCTTGATGTGCATTATTATTTAAGATAATAATTGTTTTCTTTTTATCAATGTAACGGATGATCTGTGTTTTATAACCGGGGTTATCTCCATTGTGCCAAACAATTTTTCCAAATGACGGATCGGTTTTTAAAACCCATCCAAAACCATAATCAGAAAAACTCCCATCATTTAATTTCATTGGAGTAAATGCTTCTTGTAATGATGATTGTTTTATTAATTTTTCTGTATATAAAGCTTTATCCCATTTCAACAGATCAAAAGCAGTTGAACTTATTCTTCCCGGTCCTTTACGATTTCCTAACCAAATTGTATAATTGGATGAAGGAAATGAATCTGCACGAACCCATTTGCTTCGTTCTTCAACATAAATATGCCCGATCGCAAAATTTTTTGTCGCCTTCTTTTCTTCCAATGTTCTAATGTCCGTGCTTTTCATTTTTAATTTCCTGAATATCCATTTGCGACACATTTCTATAAAATCTTTACCACTTGCTATTTCAGCAATACTTGCAAGCAGCATATAGCCGGTGTTACTGTATTCATATTTATCGCCGGGTTCGAAATGTTTTGGCGGTGCATACCTATTTAAATATTCAATGCAATCAGGATTACCGGCAACTCTTGATTTATCCCAGTATTTATCCATGATATCCTGGTAATCTGGTAAACCACTGGTATGAGTGAGTAGATCCCGGATCGTAATTCCTTTGTAAGGTATTTCGAGATATTTACTAACTGAATCATCATAGTTAAGAAGCCCTTTTTCTTTCAGCATCATGAGGATCATAGCTGTGAATTGCTTTGATACAGATGCCAGTTCAAAGATGTCTGTCTTTTGCAATGGAATTTGATTTTCAAACTCACGATAACCAAAAGTTTTATAATAAACCGGCTTACTGTTTTCGGCGATCAGTACAACCCCGCTGAAATCTTTTTGTACAGCAAATAATGAGTCAAGTTTTTCTTGTTGCGAAAAAACATTACAAGTAACAAGCAGAAGAAACGGTAAAATATTTTTCATGTTTTTTTTATTCTAAGTGATATTCTTTTTTTAGTAATAGAATTAATTCACTTGCTTTTTTGTTTAGTGGCTCCAAAAAACCAGGGATATATTTTTTCCAAAACATTCCTTCTGTCTTCACCCACCCAATGAATTCCTTCATTAGCCTTGGATCGTCATTTATCAAAGGCGGATTTAATTTAAATAAAGAGTCTCTTAATTCGCCATACCTGCCTGTATTGTTTTGAAAGAGATTGACTGAAATATTTCCATCAAATATCTTTAAGTACAAGCCATTAATTGTTTCGTATTCCGTTTTAAAAAGGATGTAATTAGCCTCAAGGTTCCTGAGTTGTTTGTCATAGTCGCTGATATTTAAAGCAATTCCCGTTGTTAGTAATCTTAGATTACCAGAGCTTTTCAATTGTTCCAGCGTAGAGCTGCTTGAAGAAAAATATCTTGCAGCTGCAACAATGATGGAATAATAATAAAGTTTGCCATTGGTTACTCCCTGTTGTTTTCCAGTGCTCAGGTCGCAGAGTGTATCGTATTTCTTTGCAAGATCTGATGTGTATTCTATTAAACTAATCAACTGAGCAGTATCTTTCTTTAATTCTTTATATAAATTAGAAGCATAAATTTTTGCCCGTTGGCGTTCTACAATATGCTCCCGTTGGTTCTCTGCAAGAAAACCAGCAAACACTGCCAGGAACAACATTAAAAATTCCCAGAAATAATGAGTCCATTTTTTTCTTGCAGTGTAGGTGTGGGCATGTACTTCCATAAAACTTATTTCAGGTGATATTCTTTTTTTATAAGCGAAACAAGGACACTAACATTTTCAGCTTGCCTTTCCAGACGTCTCTCATAATTAAATTTTAGCAAATTACTCATGTGTGAGACGCGATTTGCAAACTCAAAAAGTACGGGAGTGTTCTGGGTCATTAATTCAGGAACGCCATTAAATATGCCATATGAGAACCCATCTGTGTCTTTATAATATTTATTGTTGAATATGGTAAAAGAAACATCTTTGGCTTTAATGCGGTGACTATTAATATTATCCTTCTGCTCATATAGCAATTCTGTTACACTCCAATAATTGATAATAGAGTCTGCAACTGCTCTGTTGCGGATAAGTCGCATACCTCCTGCATTCTTCAATTGCAATTCGGTGCGATCGATCAATCGAATTTGTATCGGCCTAAGAAATCTTCTTTGTAACTCATACATTTTACTGACAGCGGGCTGATCAAAGTTTCCTCCATAAATTATCCCGGTGAGTGAATCCAATCCTTTATACTGCTGTGTAACCAACCGGGCTTCATTATCCAGCAATACCTTATCTTTTTCCAGATCTTCGACCATTGATTTCATGAATTGTTTTTCCCGCTGATGTTCTATCAGATGCTCCAATTGATATTCTGCTAAAAAACCACAGAATACAGCAAGGAACAACATAAGAAACTCCCAGAAATAATGCGTCCATTTTTTTCTTTCAGTATGACTGTGGGCATGTACTTCCATAAGTTTTTATTTATTCAAGGCGATACTCTTTTTTAATAAAACTGATCAAGTTCGTCGCTTCCTGTATCATTCTCTCAAGCGTTTTTATATAAAATATCTCTGAAGCTTTTGTACCAGCATAAATATCATACATCTCTTTTAGATTTTCCTTGCTTTCCGGACGCAGAATTAATGGATAAACAGAAGGATCAGCATTGATTTTATTAGCAAACCAATCGTTGAGAAACTGGTTAAAGTATGTATAGTCGAAAGTCTTTTCTGGCAGCTGTAACATTCGCTTATTGAATTCTACGACATAATTTGTTTGATTCAGGAATGATCCGTTAATATGACTTTCGTATATAAGGATACTGTCAAGAACTAATTTATTTTCTATCAACCGCAGGTTACCTGAATTCTTTAGTTGTTGTATGGTTGGTTCTACCGGGGTATAAAAGATCTCATCATTTGTAGTCATATAGACCCTAAATGGTATTTTATTATCATATGCTTTAGGGTTTATGAAGAATTGAAAGATAGAATCATAAAAGGGGATCTTGTCACTGATTTTACGAATCGTTTCTTTAAACTGCATCGTATCATACTGGAGGTCTTTTGCCAATGATCTTATGTATTCCTTTTCCCGGTGTCGTTCCAATTTATTCTCCCTGATATTCTCTGCTAAAAAACCGCAGAACACCGCCAGGAACAACATTAAAAATTCCCAGAGATAATGAGTCCATTTTTTTCTTTCAGTGTGGGTGTGTGCATGTACTTCCATAAATGATTTATTTCAGATGAATCTCTTTTTGAATAATATCCATCAGCTCTTTTGCTTTCTTTTCTGCGGGGTCAAGATAGAAATTCACACTCACCAAATTCAGATGTTTTAATGAAACTGCATTGTATTTAAAGTAATTCAATTTCATTTTGTCCATATTGTATAAAGGAGCATTAGCCGGCACAGGTATAGCGGTCAGTCGATTGGCCCAGGAATTATTAGCAATATCCGCATCCAAATGCTGAAATACCAGGTATACAAATTGATCAAGATTCCTATCATAAGTATTTTCAAACTCTACCAGATTTCCCACAATTCTGTCATATTCCATCAATTTATTAGGAATGGACGTTTTGGAGAAATACCGCAAATAGCCGGAGTTCTTCAACTGGTCGACAGTACCTTCAGCTCTTTTAAAATGTATTTTGAAAATGGTATTATAAACATGATGATATATTTTGGAAATGTTGGCTGAAGCAGGGTAATTCTTCAACGCTGACAGCAAGGAATCAATATTGTTGATTTTTTCTGAACGGATTTTCCTGATCTCATGAAAAGTGGCGGTATCAATTTTCAAATCTTCCCGCAGGCTTTTTGCCAATTCTTTGGCCCGTTGATGTTCTATATAATGTTCCCGTTGGTTTTCTGCCAAAAATCCACAAAAGACAGCAAGGAACAACATGAGAAACTCCCAGAAATAATGCGTCCATTTTTTTCTTGGAGTTTGGGTATGAGTATGCACCTCCATAAATATTTTATTTCAAGTGATATTCCTTTTTTAGAAATGCTATTAGTCGTATGGCTTCGTTGATCAAATTTGATTGGTTGATAATTATTATGTAATTCTCCCGTCTATAAAAATGAGCTTGTGTACAAATTCTGTTAATGGTTTCCACATCTTCTGTCAACAATTTAGGATTTCCTTGCGGTCTTTTGATCCTGCTAATTTCTTTTTCATCTATCATAGATTGAAAAACAGATGCATCAAAAACAGAACCCGCAATAGCTCTGTACTCATTAAGTATCTGGATGCCGAATTCTTCATTATTTCTTATATGGTCGATTCCCCTGTCATAATTGAGTATGCTGTCTGAGGCTCCTTTTACACGAATCAAGCGCATTCCTCCGGAATTCTTCAATTGTTGTATTGTACGGTCATTGTAGCTTAATCTGTTATTCCGGGTAATAATTAATCCATGATAATAGATATTGTTTGTGTTTTCGTTTCTGCCTGATGATTTCAACAACATGATCAAAGAATCACATGACCGAATTCTTCTCGATCTTATTTCAATTGACAAATTGAGGTCTGCAGTGTCCAGTTTCAAATCTTCAATAAAAGACTTTATATATTCTACTTCTCTTTTGTTTTCAATTACATGTTCAAGCTGATGTTCAGCGAGAAAACCACAGAACACAGCAAGGAATAACATGAGAAATTCCCAGAAGTAATGCGTCCATTTTTTGCGTGGTGTGGGTGTGTGCATGCACTTCCATAAATGATTTTTATTTTAAATGATACTCTTTTTCTACTGTCTCCAGCAGGTTAGCTGCTTTTTTGCGCAGGCCAATTGAAAAAGACCTGTATGCTATGTTAGCGGCTTTAACAGAATACAGGCTCGAAATGAAATCATTCAATTCTTCTTTGGTGTATGGTAATAATGCAGGGCTACCGGGTGGCCGTCTAATCCTGTCGTCTTCGCTCAGCATTTTATCATAAACACGGCCATCAAAAATTTTATAAGAGTAAGGGATCATCGCCCGGATATATTCTTGTTCATTTTCTTCTGTCTTTTCAAGCCGCCTGACATGACTGTCATACAGAACAATGCTGTCAGAAACAATTTGATTCCGTATTAATCGTAAGCTGCCGGAGTTTTTTAATTGCTGGATGGTACGGTCGTTATAAACAAACTTCATGAGTGCAGTCCTTCTAATGTGAAGGGAAGAGTGATAAAGTTTAGACAGGTAACTTGTATCAATGGGGTCATTCAGGAGTATTGAAATTGAATCAAGGTCTTTAATACGACGGGTTCTTAACTCAATTATCCGGTTTAAAGCAGCTGTATCCAGTTTCAGATCTTCCACCATCGAACGGGCATATTGTTTTTCTCTGTTTGTCTCGATCTTATGTTCTAAAGCATACTCTGCTAAAAAACCACAGAATACCGCCAGGAACAGCATAAAGAACTCCCAGAAATAATGCGTCCATTTTTTTCGGGGCGTATGTGTGTGTGCATGGACTTCCATAATAATTTATTTCAGGTGATATTCGTTTCTGATAGTGGAATCTAATTTAACTGCCATCTTCGTGGCACTTTTTACATTAATATTGAACCATTCAACAGCAACTGCATACTGTTCACAAAGATTAATTAGTCTTTGAATTTTGTTTTTTTCTGTAGAAAGGAAATAAGGCTCTGTCGGCATTTGTATGTATGGTACCTGATTGTTCAGGCCTGCATTTAAATACCTTCTGAATACGGATGATTTGAAAATATCCGTACCTGTTTCATTCAATGTTTTCCATTGAGGCAGAATATACAAGTCCTGCATATCACCTACAAAATTTTTCACATTTCCATCATAAGCCATTATCATATCAGAAACTTTCTTATTTCTGATAAGCCTGAAATTTCCTGAATTCTTCAATTGATTAATTGTGCGATCCGTGTAACTCCACTTATAAAAAAAATTAAGGTATACGGATTGCTGATATATTTTCATTGCCTTTTCTCGTGACCCCATATCATCTTGTAGTAAGGAAATCAGGCTATCAATATGATGAATAACTTTGGAAAAAGCTTCGTGCATGAAACTTAAATTGGCAGTATCAGCCCGAAGGTCACTTAGCATACTAGTCATAAATTCTTTTTCCCGCCCGTGCTCAACATAATGTTCACGTTGATTTTCTACAAAAAAACCAAGTGTAATAGCAAGGAATAACATGAGAAACTCCCAGAGATAATGTGTCCATTTCTTTCTTTCAGTGTGTGAGTGAGCATGTACTTCCATAATTATTTTTTATTGAATTGTCTTTCTACAAATTCGAAAGTTGCCGAATAGGCTTTTACCCAATTGCTATAAAGTAAAAAACTATGCACTTCATCGGGCAATACTAATTGTTCTACATGCACGCCTTGTTTTCGAAGCGTCTCCGCCATATTCACTGACTCACTGAAAGGAACATTACGGTCATCGTCTCCATGTATCATCAGAACGGGGTTCTTCCACCCTTTTACAAAGTATTCAGGAGAAGATTCAAATGCTTTCTTTGCAATGGCAGGAAATTTTGCATAGTCATACCATTGTGCAAATGTTGGTATCTCTGTATTCCAGTTATGTACACCATGAATATCTACTCCACAGGCAAAAAGGCTGGAAGCCTGGGCTAATCCATGCGCAGTAAGATAACCGCCATAAGAGCCGCCCCATAATGCGATCTTATTTGCATTTACATCAGCCCGGCTTTTTAAATACTGACCAGCGCCGACCAGGTCTTTTACTTCACTG
>Ga0070698_100004164_pt1 | contig 15900 bp, 14 predicted proteins | sample KBSK1502metaG_FD_65477 | JGI IMG/M metagenome (GOLD analysis project Ga0070698, IMG submission 65477) | Corn, switchgrass and miscanthus rhizosphere microbial communities from Kellogg Biological Station, Michigan, USA - KBS K1-50-2 metaG | ecosystem: Host-associated > Plants > Roots >...
GGCGGACCGGACTGGCGGTTAACGGGCGTCCCGAGGCCAGCTGTTCGAAGAAAAGTTACGCGCAACTTAGTCGCAATCGCGATAGTTTATACAGACGTGTAGAGTGACGACTGCCCGGCATTGGTATGGAGCATACGACGTTTTTCGAACATTATCGCGTCTGCACAAGCGATGATGAATCGGCCCAGGAAGTCAGCCGGACCGGCGCGGCGATTAATTATAAGGCGATCGATACCCGCTCGAATGAACCGGTCCAGCTCCAACTGATTCCGGTCGCGACGATCGAGCCATCGAAACTCCAGCAGTTAAAAGAGCGCGCGGAAACGGCAGAGAAGCTCGATCACGTTAATATTGCCAAAACGTTCGCGGTCGGGGTTGAGCACGATTACGTCGCTTTGGTCTCGGAACATTTGGAAGGCGAAACGGCCGATTCATGGATTGTCGCCAACGGCCCAATGCCGGCGGACGCTGCTTTACGCGTTGGGCTGCAAGTGGTCAGAGCAATCGGCGCCGCTGCGTTCTTCAATCTGACCCATCGCGCCATTCAACCGTCAAATCTCATGATCGCGCCCGGGCAATCGCCCGACGGCGGTTGGCCGTTCGTGAAGCTTTTAAATTTCGGTCTCGCCGGACTCGAGCTTCATTCGGACAGCGGCGAAGCGCGTGAACTGGCGCCTTCGATCTCGCCGCAATTCGCGAGTCCGGAGCAACGAGCGAATGGTGAAATCGATTTCCGATCGGAGATGTATTCGCTCGGCGCGACGATGTGTTTTCTTCTCACCGGCGCGGCGCCGCTGGCGGTCAGCGGAATGAAAGCGCGGTTGCGGATCCGCCGTCTGCCGGAGCTGCGCCGTGCGCCCAAGGTGTTGCACAATCTCCTCGTCTACCTGCTCCGCGAAAATCCGGAAAACCGGCCGCAAGATCCAGTCGCGCTCGAGCACCAGATGCGCGATTGCCTGACGAAGATCGAGCGGCGTCAGGCGATCGGCCGCAAATTCGGTATTCCGTTGGCAGCGGTCATCCCGAGAAAATCGAAACAACCGAAGGAACCGGCAACGCCGCTCGCTCAAGTGATGCGTGGAGTCGTGGCGTTCGCCATTTTCATCCTGGCGGCGGGAGCAGCAGCCGAATTTTTCTTCCCGGACAAAATTCCATTCCTGCATCGCGACGGAAAAATTGGCACTCCAATTGGCGTTCCTGACGCCTCGAAGTTCGCGTCCGCGCCAGCTCAAGCGACCAATACTGGGCCGGTTGCAGCGAACCAACCGGCGTCGAATCCGTCGCCAGCGGTTGCGGTTGCTGCGGCAGACCAAAACGCGTCGTCGAACGGTGAACAAACGCAAACTTCGAACGCGTCAGGACCGGAGACGGCTACGACGCCCGTGACTGCGAGTACTGCCGCCCAAATTGCCTCGGTTTCCCAACAACCGGAACCGGCATTAGGACAAGGCGCGCAACCACCGGCCGCGACGGAAAGCTCAGAACAACACTCATCGACACAATCCAGCGAGTCGACTGAGCGGAGCAAAAAGAAAACGATCGCGTCGAATCGAACATCGACATCGCGAAGCGCCCGGATCAATCGCACGTTGCCGGACGAAGATGAGTACGGCCGAGGACCGATTTACCAAGGTCGACCACACGTTGCCCGGGTCATCGGCAGGACGCCCGACGGTAGAATAATTGTACGTTTATCGTCGGGCCGGGTCGTGACTCTTCCGCGCCTAAACGACGAGGACATTTACTCACCGCGCCCGCGCCGACGCGTTTTCGTGGAACGACCGGACGACGATTTCATTCCACCAGCGCAACCGTTTTACCCTAACGACTGAAGTCCGAGCCGGACTGGCCATTGACAGAGCGCATCAATTGCGAAATCGCATTTCAGTTGTAAGAACAAAGCCGAGTCGTTCGTAAAGAGCGCGGCCTTCGTCGGAAGCGTGGAGAACGACGGAATCGATCCCATCCCCGCGCGTCCAATCGATGATCCCCTTTATTAAGAGGGCCGCCAGCCCGCGTCGTCGCCAGTCCGGCTCGGTGAAAACATTTTGGATGATTGCCTCGCGGCCGGAGACGATGTCGATCTTGCCGTTCGCGTTGGTTTGCGGATGCGGTGTGACTTCGCGCAGTTGCACTCCCGCGCCAGCGACGATCCGTTCGGGTTGATTTTCGGGACTGGCGAGCCAGCCGATGTAATCGCCGCGCTCAAGCATCTTTTGCAGCTTGTCGTGGGATTGAACACGAAAGGATTCAAACAAATCCGGCGGCACCTCGCCCATGTCCTGAAACATGCGGGCGCGATGCCAACTAATCAGTTCAGCATCGGCAATTGTGGCGAGACGAATCTGGAACGCGGACATCCGCAATAAATAGAGCTTTTTCTGGGGCCGCACCAAATCGAAACTCGCAATTCGGTCGCGCTGATTTCATTCTTAAGGCATGCAGGATGCGCTCACCCCTATGATGCAGCAGTATCAGCGGCTGCGGAAAAGCATTCCGGCGGACACGCTTCTGCTTTTTCGCCTGGGCGATTTTTACGAGCTGTTTTTCGAGGACGCCAAGGAAGCATCGGTGCTGTTGAATGTTGCGCTGACCAAGCGAAACGAAGTGCCAATGTGCGGCGTCCCCTACCATGCGGCGCCGGGTTACATCGCGAAATTAATCAAGGCTGGTCGGCGCGTCGCGATCTGCGATCAAACAAGCGAACCGGAGCCGGGAAAAATCGTTTCGCGCGATATCACCCAAATCATCAGCGCGGGAACGGTGAGCGAATTGAATTTGCTCGACGCCAAGCGCGCGAATTATCTCGGCGCGATTTACGCCGGCAACGACACTTTCGGTTTTGCCTATGCCGATCTGACTACCGGAGAATTTCGATTAACCCAGCTGCAAGATCGACAAGCACTTTTGGACGAGCTGGCGCGCGTGTCGCCGTCGGAATTGTTGGTCAGCGCCGAGCAAAAGGAGTCGTTGGGCCAGATTGATCACGCGATTGAGTACGACAGCTACGCGTTCCTGCCGGAGCACGCGACTTTTACCTTGTCCGAACATTTCCAGGTAAAATCGCTGGACGGCTTCGGTTGCGCGCAGATGCCACAGGCGGTCGCCGCCGCCGGTGCAATCGTGCATTACCTGAAGCATCAGCTGCGGCGCAAAATCGATCATCTCAGCTCGCTCCGATGCGATGCGCCGAGCGATTACATTTTACTCGACGCAGCGACGCAAACCAATCTCGAATTGGTTGAATCGCGAAGCAGGCGCGACACGAGTCTTCTCGCGGTGCTCGATCGGACGGTGACACCAATGGGTGCACGCAAACTGCGCTCGTGGATTCTGCAGCCGCTGCGCGATGTGACCGAGCTCGGCTGCCGTCAGCAAATGATCGCCGATCTTTTGCAGGAGCCCGACCTGCTCGACTCGATTCGGACAGAATTGAAATCGATCCGCGATATCGAGCGCGCGGTCGGGCGATTGAGTCAGGCTTCCGGCAACGCGCGCGACTTGGTCGCTCTGAAAGCGTCGCTCCAGCAAATCCCAAAACTGAAAACGGAACTCGCGAAATTATTGGAACGAATTGCGTTCGGAACGGGTAGCGACGCTTCTCCGAAGCGTCCGACAAATATTAAAGAGGCTTCGACGGACGGCTCGGAGAGCCATCCCTACCCGAATTTGACGCAACGGCTGCAAAACGAAATTCAGGAAATGCCAGCGCTGGCCGGGAAATTAACGAACGCACTGGTGGACGATCCGCCACTGGCTTTGAAAGAAGGCGGAATTATCCGTGACGGCTACGATGTCGATCTTGATGACCTGCGAAACGGCTCGCGCGAGGGCAAGAACTGGATCAGCCAACTTCAGGAGCGCGAGATCGTGGCGACTGGAATCAAGTCGCTCAAAGTGCGTTACAATTCAGTCTTCGGTTACTTCATCGAAGTGACGAAATCGAATTTGGCGAGCGTGCCTGAACATTACACGCGCAAACAAACGACCGTCGGCGGCGAGCGTTTCATTACGCCGGAGTTGAAAGAGATGGAGGGAAAAATTCTCGGCGCAGACGAGCGCGCTCGAAACCTGGAATACGAACTTTTCCAAAAGTTGCGCGAAGAAACACTACACGAGCTCGGACCAATTCAGCAAACCGCAGAGGCGATCGCGATTGTCGATGTTATCTGCTCGCTCGCAGAAACGGCGCGGCTGTTCAATTATTGCCGGCCGGCTTTAAACCAATCATTGCAGCTCGAGATCAAGGATGGTCGACATCCGGTGCTCGATCAGAACCTGGTCGAAGAGAAATTTGTGCCGAACGACACGACGTTGGATGGCGAAAACCTGCGGCTCGCGATTGTGACCGGTCCAAACATGGCCGGCAAATCGACTTACATCCGGCAAGTCGCGCTGATCGTGTTGATGGCGCAGATCGGCAGCTTCGTCCCAGCGGCGAGCGCGGAGATCGGATTGGTTGATCGGATTTTTACACGGGTCGGCGCGAACGACGATCTGGCGCGCGGCCAATCGACGTTCATGGTGGAGATGAATGAGACCTCGAACATCGTGAACAACGCGACCGAAAGCAGCCTGATCATTTTGGATGAGATCGGCCGCGGAACGTCGACATTCGACGGCTTGTCGATTGCCTGGAGCGTGGCGGAATTTCTTCACGACAAAATCAAAGCGCGCACGCTGTTCGCGACGCATTATCATGAGCTGACGAAACTGGCCGCGGAACGCAAAGGCGTTGGTAATTTTAACGTCGCTGTGCGGGAGTGGAACGAGCAGATTATTTTTCTGCGCAAGATCGTGCCGGGCGGTGCGGACAAAAGCTACGGCATCCAGGTGGCGCGACTGGCTGGTTTGCCGAAGGAAATCTTGGATCGGGCGAAGGAAATTCTGGCGCACCTGGAAAATCCAAACGGCGTAACGGAACAACAGCCCAAACCGCGCAAGAAAAGATCGACATCTACGCCTGCGAAATCCGAGAAACCGCAGCTTGATCTGTTGTGATAGTCCGAGCCGGACCGGCCCTTTTTCACTGACCGTAACCGCCAAGCGATTTATAATCGTAGCCGAGACGACCTATGCCGGTTAAAACCGAAAAAGAGCTCAACGAAACGCAGCGCAGTTTTTGGTTGAAAGCGTTGGCGGCGGTTGAGCTGCGCAATTTTGGTTACGCGATTTCACTTTTGCAGGGGATCCTGAAACAGGAGCCACAATTTCTGACCGGACGCCAATTGTTGCGCCGGGCAGAAATCGCGAAACAAAAATCGGGCAAGAAAAGCTTTTTCAACATTTCGACCACGCCGATCGCAGTGATGAAAGCACAGCGCGAAGTCAAGAAAGCACCGCGGCGCGCGGTGGAAATGGTCGAAAAAGTCTTGGAAGAGGAGCCTTATAATCGCCAGGCAAACCTGACGTTGAAAGAAGCCGCGGTCGCGGCGGGCTGGCCCGAGATCGGCGTGTTCGCGCTGCGGACGTTGCTCGAGGAAAATCCGCGCGACCTAAAACTGTTGCACGAACTCGGTCAGCTTTATCATCAGACCGGTCAAAGCGACGAAGAGGTGCTGGTTTACAATCTCATCACCGAGATCGATCCGCTCGACGCTGCGGCGCTGCGGTTGGGAAAAGACGCGTCGGCACGAGCATCGATGAGCACCGGCGGCTGGACCCAGGCGGAAAGTTATCGCGAATTGATCAAAGACAAAGATGTTGCGACTTCGCTCGAGCAGCAGAGCCGGATGCAATTAACCGGCGACGCGCTCGATCAGCAGATCGCCGAATTGCAAGCACGGCAGGAGGCTCAACCGCAGAATGTCGATCTTGCCCGGCGACTGGGTGCGTTGTGCGAACAAAAGGACGACATCGAATCGGCGGTGAAATGGTATCAGCATGCCATCGAGTTAACTGGCAGCAGCGATGCCGGTCTCATCCGAAAGCTGTCCAATTTGAAAATGCGCGGCGCCGAGCGCGACATCGCGGCGCATGAGGAATTTCTGGCCGGCCACCAGAAAAAAGACGCGGTCCACGCGAAGAAGACCGAGGAACTCCAGGCCGCGAAGAAAAAACGAGCCGCAATATTGATCGAGGAAGTGAAAAAACGGTTGGAGCGCAACCCGACCGATCTACAATTGCGTTTTGAACTGGGCGAGCACCTGATTCATGCGCAACGATTTCGCGAGGCGGTGCCGGAATTGCAACGGGCGCGACAAAATCCAAACGCGCGCCTGAAGGCGATGAATTTGCTTGGCGTTTGCTATCGCGAACTGGGCATGCTCGATCTGGCGATGAAACAATTCGAGGACGCGGCGAGAGAGATCATGACGATGGACGCGATGAAAAAGGAAATCGTCTACAACCTCGGGATCGTTTACGAAAAGATGGGCGCGGGCGAGAAGTCGCTCAATTGCATGAAACAAATTTACGAAGCGGATTATGGCTACAGGGACGTGGCTGAACGCGTGGAAAGCTCATATCAGCCGGGCAAGGAGGGAAGTTAATTTGCTGAATGTTCGCCGCGGCGAATCCGTCCTCTTTCGGATCGATCTACGGCCTCGAATAGCTGGCTTGCATCCACGTCCAAAGCTGTGTCAAGATACGAACCTCTGGATGCCGAATGTCGGCATCCTAACCTGCAAACACCTATGAAAAAGAATCTTCTAATCTCACGAATCGCAATTGTCGCGTTGGGCGCGGGAGCGCTTTGCCTGGCTACGACAAGCAGCGCACTGAATCAATATCCACCCTTAAGAACCGGAGCGAACACGGACGCTCCAAAAGCCACCCCGTCGCCGGCAAAGGGCGCCACGAAAGCTGCCAGCAAACTGAGCGCGGCGGACAAAACTTTCATGATGAACGCGGCCAAAGGCGGCATGATGGAAGTTGAATGGGGCAAATTGGCGGCCCAGAACGGCCAAAATGCCGATGTGAAAAAATTCGGCAACCGGATGGTGACCGATCATTCCAAGGCCAACAGCGAGTTGATGGCGCTGGCCAAGGAAGAAGGGGTCTCGCTTCCAGCCGCGAAATCGCCGGGCAAATGGAAATCCGACAAGGATTACATGGACATGATGGTGAAGGATCATCAGGCGGTCCTGGCCGAATTCCAAAAAGAATCACAAAGCGGAACTGATCCGGACCTAAAGGCGTACGCGGCCAAAGGCGCGAAAATGGTCAGTACTCACCTCAAGCTCGCTCAGGAGACGCAGGGCAAGCTGAAGTAAACCTGTAAAAATTACGTTTTGACGCGGCACGTCGTTTGGCGGCGTGCCGCGTTCTTTTTTGGAGTTTGCTAAGGTGGCTCGCGTTCGCCTCAACGCGATCTTAATAATAATGGCGGCAAAGCCGCGTTGAATTTAGCATCGTCTTCGGAGAAGCCGATCCACCTCACTAAATGCGGAAGACAAAAATCATCTGCACGCTTGGCCCGGCGACGGAAAAATCGGAAGTCATTCGCGGATTGATCGCGCGCGGAGCGGATGTCTTTCGCTTGAACATGAGTCATGCGCCCCCCGAATGGGTGCGCGAGATTGTTCCGCGCATTCGCAAGCTCGCGGATGAATTGGGGCGTCCGATCGGGATTTTGCTCGATACGCAAGGTCCGGCAATTCGAACGGGACCATTGAAGACGCCGTTGGAGTTGAAGAAAGGCGACGTTCTGGAGTTTACGGTCGGCCACGCGAAAAGGACGCAAAAAAACTCGGTCGACGTAAATTATAATAACTTCGCGAACGATGTCAGCGCCGGCGACACGGTTTTGGTCGATAACGGCCTGATCAAGCTGGTTGTGATCGAGAAGAAAAAGAATCGTGTTCTTTGCAAAGTCATTACTCCGGCGGCACTCGGCTCGCGACGGCATATTAATTTGCCCGGCGTCCATGTCAGTCTTCCACCACTGACAAAAAAAGACGTTGTCGATGTTGGACTCGGGGCAAAGTTGGGCGTCGATTTTGTCGCGCTCAGCTTTGTCCGCAAAGCCAGCGATCTGGTGGAGCTTCGCGATTTGCTCGCCCGCAAGAAGAGCAAAGCGCAGGTGCTGGCGAAAATTGAGGACCAGGCGGCGGTCGAATCGATTGAGGTCATTATTAAGACCGCGGACCTCGTCATGGTCGCCCGCGGAGACCTTGGGATCGAAGTGCCGATGGAAGAACTGCCGATTATTCAGCGCCGAATCGTCAAGAGTTGTATTCGGCTGGGCAAACCGGTTGTGGTAGCGACTCATCTGCTGGAATCGATGATCACAAATCGGATTCCGACGCGAGCGGAGATCACCGACGTGGCGAATGCGGTTTTCGAGCAAGCGGATGCGATCATGTTGAGCGGCGAAACCAGCATTGGCCAATATCCAGTCGAATGTGTGGAGGTTTTGAATCGGGTGGCCACACGAATTGAGCGGAGTGGCGGTGCCGGTTATGCCGAATCGGCCATTCTGGAAGATGCGCGGCAAAAGACGGTGGCAGCTGCAGTCGTGCTGGCCAACTCCCTCGCCCGCTCAAAAATCATTATCTTCACGCGGCATGGAACAATGGCGCGCAATGCCTCAAATCTGAGGCCAGCACACTCCACCATTTTTGCATTCACGCCGAGCGAAGAAGTTCGGCGGCAGTTGTCGATCTGCTGGGGAGTTTGTCCGGCAGAGATTGAATTCAGCGAAGATCCGAATGTGACGATTGAGACGGCGCAGAAGTATTTGCGCGATGAGAAACTGACCACGGCGGGCGACAACCTGGTCATCATCAGCGACATGCGGGCGCGGGACGCCTTAGTCGATTGCGTCCAGTTGCGAACGGCAAAATAATGTAGCCACCGGCCTGTGGCCGGTTTGTGGTTCAGCCCAGTATTCCGACGGCCCGCAGGGCCGTGGCGACATTTATGCTTCGACCGGCAGCTCGACGTCGATCGGTTTTTCTTTCTTACTGAGCGCGCGCCGCAATTTCGACAGCGCAATGTTTTGCAGCTGACGAATGCGCTCGCGAGTCACGCCGAATTTCTTTCCGACTTCCTCGAGCGTTTTTGGCTTTCCACCATCGAGACCGAAGCGCTGGAAAATGATTTTCTTTTCGCGATCATCGAGGACGTCGAGTAAACCGCCGACTTCGTTGCGCAGATTTTTATCGCGCAAAAGTTCGAAAGGCGTCTGGGCGTCTTCGTCACCGACGATTTCACCAAACTCGGTCGAATCGTCGTCGCTGATCGGCGCGTCGAGTGAAGCCGGACGAATCGAAACCGTTTTCAGCTGCGAAACTTTGCCGGCAGCGATTCCGATCTCTTCCCCAAGCTCATCGTCAGTCGGTTCGCGACCAAGCTCTTCACTCATCTGCAAGGAGACGCGGCGCATCTTGGAAATTTTGTCGACCAGATGAACCGGCAAACGAATCGTCTTCGACTGATTCGCGAGCGCGCGCTTGATCGATTGTTTGATCCACCACGCAGCGTAAGTACTGAGCTTACCGCCTTTGGCCGGATCAAAACGCTCAACTGCCTTCATTAAGCCGATGTTCCCTTCCGAGATCAGGTCGAGCAATGGCAGTCCGAGATTGGCGTAGTCGTGCGCAATCTTGACGACGAGTCGCAAGTTGGAGCGAATCATCAGGGCGCGGGCCTCGCGGTCGCCCCTTTTGATCTTGGCGGCGAGCTCAATCTCCTGTTGCGGGGTCAAAAGCGGGATTTGCCCGATCTCGCGCAGGTAAATCTTTATTCCGGTATCGCTATCTTCAGCGGCCATATAGCCTTTCTTCATGAAAAATTGGGGGTAGGTCCGACAAGTTGCCGGCTTTTAGTTTCGTGGCTGGCTCCTTAAACGGATTTCTTAACATGAGGGAAACTACTTAACAAGGTTAAATATTCCGAATATTGACATCCCGCCGATGGGCTTTGTTCAAATTTTCTTAAAATATCTACCGTGACCGATTTCGCTAAGGCGAAAGCCACCTAACGCCCGGGCATTTTGCCGCTTTTCGCCTTCGAAATTTTCTGCGAGGCTCTGCCCAACAGTTCCTCCCATGCTGGCAAAGATTTATTCGGCGGCGGTTTACGGCGTCGACGCTTACGAAGTAGAAATTGAGGTCAACGCCGGCGCGGGCGACCCGAAGATGGTCATTGTGGGCTTGCCCGATGCCGCCGTAAAGGAAAGCAAAGATCGCGTCCGAACAGCGATTGCGAATAGCGCATATAAATGGTCGCGGAAACGGACCACCATCAACCTGGCGCCCGCCGACATTAAAAAAGAAGGGCCGAGCTTCGATCTCCCAATCGCGCTTGGAATGATTGCCGTTGCCGAAGAACTGAATACTTCGGCGTTCGAGAAATTTAGTTTCGTCGGCGAACTGGCACTCGATGGGAGCGTCCGCGCGGTCAAAGGCGTGCTCCCGGTCGCGTTAGAAGCCCGGCGTCGCGGCAAGCAAGCGCTCTTCGTGCCGGAAGCGAATGCGCTCGAAGCCGCCATGGTGAACAAGATCGACATCTATGGCGTGCAGAATTTGCGCGAGACATTCCAATTTCTTCGCGGCGAACTTCCGCTCCTCCCCACCCGCAGCGATCTCACCGGATTTTTCGCAACCCACCAAAGTTACGATGTCGATTTCGCCGATGTAAAAGGACAGCGTCACGTGAAACGCGCGATCGAAGTCGCGGTCGCCGGCGGTCACAACATTCTCATGATTGGCCCGCCTGGGTCCGGCAAATCGATGCTGTCGAAGCGCATTCCGACAATTATTCCGCCGATGTCGCTCGATGAAGCAATTAAGACGACGAAGATCCACAGCATTGCCGGATTTCTTGACGGCGAAAAATCGTTTGTCGCCACCCGGCCGTTCCGCTCGCCGCATCACACCATTAGCGACATCGGCCTGCTCGGCGGCGGCGCGTTCCCGACCCCGGGCGAAGTCAGTCTCGCGCATAACGGCGTGCTTTTTCTCGACGAATTGCCGGAGTTCAAACGATCTGCGCTTGAAGTGATGCGCCAGCCGCTTGAAGACGGAAAAGTAACGATCTCCCGCGCGGCCGGCAGTCTGACCTTTCCGAGCGAATTCATGCTGGTCGCAGCGATGAACCCGTGCCCGTGCGGATATTTTGGCGATCTCAAACGCGAATGCCGCTGCAGCCCGGTCCAAGTGCAACGGTATCGACAGCGAATCTCCGGTCCCCTCCTCGATCGGATCGACCTGCACATCGAAGTGCCGGCAGTGGAATACCGCGATGTTGCGAGCGAACGCACAGAAGAACATTCCACTGCTATTCGTGAACGAATTGCTCGCGCGCGACAAAAACAGCACGACCGTTTTGCGCGCGACGCGAAAACTAATTGCAACGCGCGCATGACTACGCGGCACTTGAAAACGAATTGCAAGCTCAACCCCGATTCTCACGAGCTGATCCGCGTCGCGATGACGGAGTTGAACCTGAGCGCGCGCGCCTACGATCGTATCCTGAAAGTCTCCCGGACGATCGCCGATTTGGACGACAAGTCCGCCAATCGGACGGACTCGTCCCGCGGCGAGATCGACATCGCGCCGGAGCACGTGAGCGAAGCGATCCAATATCGAACGTTCGATCGGACACTCTGGATTTAAGCCGGTTTTGTGGGAATGTTGAATCCGAGTTTGAAACCGGCTGCATCTGATAAAAGAAAGATGGGCAAACGATGAAAGTGAGCTCCGAGACAGACGATTATCGGAGATTCGGAAATTTTCGAAGCCGGCAGAGGACAAAATTCCCCACGACCGACTGTAATTTTCAGGCGTTCTCTATGGATCGTTATCATGGCGGATCCGCTGGCAGTCCGGCCGCTTCCTTCCTGAACATCAGCCGTGAATACTTCCGTTACGAAGCGCGACGGAATTTTCTGGCCGAGGCCGCATTCTTTCTCGCCTTTGTTGCGATCCTGGCAGTGACGTTCATCAGCGGTGCGCTCGCGATCATTCACTTCCTCCATCTTCCCGCGGCTTGAGCCGGACACTGGAAAGAATGCGCATGATCAAAGCAATCTGGTTTGCCCCTTTGTCGATCGCTTTTTGTTTGCTCGGGAGTTGTCGCCCGGCCGTCGACCAAACATTGGAGGAAATGATCGATCACAGTTATCCAGTCGAGCCGACAGCCACTCTCAGTGTGACTAATCGCGATGGCTCGATTCGCATTTACGGCGCTGGCGCCGAGACCCACGATATCCGGGTCGAAGCAATCAAAAAAGCCTACAGCGCTGAGCGGCTGAAGGCGATTTCGGTCCAAATATCAGCGCAACCCAACTCGATCTCGATCGAAACAACCTATCCGCCAGATTCAGGGGCAGCATTTTCCGACCGATCCGGAACGGTCGATTACGTCATTGTTGTTCCACAAACAATCCGCATTTCAAAATTAGAGCTGACCAATGGCGAGGTGCTGGTCGAAGAGATGCAGAGCGAAGAAGCGCGCGCACGACTCGGCAACGGCCGATTGTTCGCGCACAATTGCTTCGGCAATCTCGATCTCAGCCTCGGGACCGGCAATCTCGCGATCGCTTACGAATGGTGGGAGGACCGCGAGTTTTCGATCCACGCCACGATCCAAAACGGCAATGCCTTCGCTTATATTCCAGCGGACGCCGCCTTTCATGTTATCGCCCACACGTCCACTGGAAAAATCGCTAACGATTTCGCAGAAAAGGAGCAGCGGCATGCCGAACTCATCGACAAGATCGACATGCTGGTCGGCGGCGGCGGCAAAACGACCTTTCAGTTCGAAACGCAGGATGGCAACATCAAGATTGCCGAACACAATCCATAACCAAAATCCTTAACGATGCCTTCGTTTGATATTGTTTCCGAAGTCGACGGACAGGAAATTGATAACGCGCTCAATCAGGCACGGAAAGAACTCGCCACCCGGTTCGATCTCAAGGATGCCAAGACTGAGATTGTTCACGAAAAGGACAAGATTGTGCTCACCGCCGATGACGCCGCCCATTTGAAGGCGCTCCGTGAAATTGTGATCGGCAAACTTTCCAAACGCGGGGTCGATCTTCGCAATCTGAAACAAGAAGAACCTGCGCTCTCTTCGGTGGGTCATGCCCGGCAGGAATTAAAGATTCAGCAAGGTCTAGAAGGCGAAAAAGCCAAAGAAATCATTCAGGCGATCAAATCGCAGAACTTCAAAGTCCAGAGTCAGTTGCAAGATCGACAGATCCGGGTGACCGGAAAAAAGAGAGACGAGCTCCAAACCGTCATTCAGTTCGTGCGCGGCCGCGACTTCGGCGTCGCGACAAATTTCAAAAACTTTCGAGATTGATCAGACAACCACGAATTGACACCAATCAACACGAATAACAAGCAACCGTTACAGAAGGAAACAAAGCAAACAAAGTTGAGTCTTTTCATTTCTGACGTCTGACTTGTGATCTCTGACCGCTGACCTCTGCTTTCAGCCGCCTTGCACTGGCGGCATGATCGAAATTTCGTCGTCAGCCTTCAATTTGTAATTGCGATCGACGAATTCAACACCGGCGCCGACTAAAATGTTTTTGTCGTGGACGTGCAGCGCGGGAAACTTGGCATAAAGATTTTCCAACAAATCGGAAACCGCCACGCCGTTGGTTAGATCGAGATCTACTGCTTCAGTTCCGGCCGAATCGCGCAGTTGCGCATAAAATTGCACGTGAATTTTCACGAGATCTGTTTACAAGTCCGCCTTTCCCCGTTTCTCGGGGCGAGGATTGCCTGCCGCGCCATCGCACAGGTAGGCGGGAGGCGGGGGGGGCTTCTTTTGCGGATTATCCGCAATCCTGACTCTGTCGCTAATATGCATCTTCATCTATTCGATTGAGCAATCAATTCTTTCCGCAGAACTCCGATGCAGGGCAAATTGCGATACCGCTCGTCGTAGTCAAGACCGTAGCCGACCACGAATTCGTCCTCGATTTCAAAGCCGAGATAATCGGCGTCGACCTCACGTGCGCGTCGTTTCTTTTTACTGAGAAGCACGCAGACCCGAATACTGCGTGGCTGCGCGGTTTCAAGTTTCTCGCGAATCGCGGCAAGGGTGTGTCCGCTGTCAAGAATGTCGTCAAGGATGAGAACGTGCCGATCTTTGACGTCCGGCGGCGCGACCTGTTTGAAAATCACTTCGCTGCTGGTTTGCGCTTTGCCGTGGTAACTCGCGACGCTTAGGCAATCCAATTTCAGGGGGAGCGGAATTCGCCGGAGCAAATCGGCCATGAACATCAAGCTACCGTTCAACACTGCAACCACTGTCAGTTCGCGATCGCGATAATCCTGAGAAATTTGCGCGGCGATTTCATCGAGGCGGCGCAAAATGGTCGGCTCATCAAACAAAACGCGCTCGAGGTCGCCTTGCACCGTTCATTATTAGGCCATCAGCGCGGCGAAAGATCAACGCGCGACTGCTAGTCCGAGCGATGTTATGTTCGGAATCGTAAATTCTGGATTTATAGGGGAAGCAGATTGCTTCCCGTTTCTAGCGGGACGCTGACAGCGTCCCCTACAGTTTCCGAGGTTTAAATGAGTATTCGTATTCATCAAGAACAACTCGAGATACCTACCGATGGCAAAGGCACCTATGAGATCACGGACGAAGTCCAGGATAAGATCGACAAGTCGGACGTCCGCAATGGAACGGTCACGATTTTCGTCCAGCACACGAGTTGCAGTCTGACCATGATGGAGAACGCAGCGCCGGCGGCGCGACGCGACGTCGAACGATTTTTTGAAGAGGTAGTGCCAGAGGACGCCGACTACGAACACGACGACGAAGGACCGGACGATATGCCCTCGCACATTCGCATGGTCCTGACCCGCACCAGCGAAACAGTGCCGATTGTCGATGGAAAAATGCAGCTCGGAACCTGGCAGGGAATTTTTCTTTTCGAACACCGTCGCGGGCCGCACCGGCGTCGGATTCATCTCACTATGGTGGGCGATTAACGAGTGCCTGCGGTTTGTTCTCGATCGTCACTTGCGCGTGGGAGGGTGATCCGACGCGATACCGTCTTCCGCCCATAATATTAGCGATGGCCGTTTCGCTGAACCTTCCATCGTCGTCGTACAACGAGTGCAATGTGATCGTCGACCTAGATTGGCCTGCCGCAATCAGCACTTGCCCCGCATTGTTGAAATCTCGATCAGGACATAGTCGCCGCCGAGGGCTGCGCTTCCAGTCATAATCAGATTGACCGCGATATTACGGGGGGGCGGAGGCGAGACTGTCAGCGTAACGGTCGCTTCTTCTCCTTCATTTGTAATCGTCGACGGCGAAACCGAAACACTAACTGATCTGTGCGCGCACCGATGAAGCGCCAACAAATAACGCGACGCAAACGAAAACAACGGCAGAGAGAAACGGGTAACTCTTCATAGTGATTCCTGAGTAAAAGAAAACCCGCGGCGATGAAAGAAGTTTCGACCGTCGCTGGCGTTTACTAAGGAGTGTAAATCGCGTCCACCAAGCGCAATGATTTTTCGTTAGGTAGAACCGATTGCTCCATCTGATTCATCACGTAAGCGAAACTGATCTTGTTTTCCGGATCAGCGAACGCGTGACTTCCACCGGCGCCGGGATGACCGAATGCCTCCATGGACTTTCCGAAAATGGTGCGCTCAGAAACTTGACTGCTTAAAGCAGTCAAGTTTTCACCCGCACAGCGCGAATCTTTCATGAATCCAGCAGAGAAAGCAGTCGGAATTTGAAAGACACGGTCGGTTCCATCGGTGAGCGTTGTTGTCATCCAATCGATTGTTTTTCCGGAAAAGAATTGCTCGCCGCGCCGTAGCGCCGCGAAGGCGGGCCGATCTTCTCCGCCACCGGACGGATTCGCCTTGGCGAGGATCCGACCGCCGTTTGCCAGCATGGCGTAAAATTTCGCGAGCGCGCTCGCGCTGCCAATTCCACCAAACGAAACGATCGGTTGCGCGCGAATCT
>Ga0070698_100004165_pt1 | contig 15900 bp, 15 predicted proteins | sample KBSK1502metaG_FD_65477 | JGI IMG/M metagenome (GOLD analysis project Ga0070698, IMG submission 65477) | Corn, switchgrass and miscanthus rhizosphere microbial communities from Kellogg Biological Station, Michigan, USA - KBS K1-50-2 metaG | ecosystem: Host-associated > Plants > Roots >...
CTGCCAGCCGCCCTCGTGGACCTTGCGATGGTGGTGGTAGCAGAGCAGAACCAGGTTGTCGAGCTCGGTCGGCCCTCCCTTGATCCAGTGTCGAAGATGATGGCCTTCGCTCCAGTAAGCCGGCCGGTCACAGCCGGGTCAGCGGCAGCCGCCGTCTCGAGCATTCAGCCCTCGACGCATCGCAGGAGATCTTTCGGGTCGCCTTGCCGACGTCGATAACAGCTGAGTCGGCGCCCATCAAAACCCGAACCACGCTGCAGTCGCAGGCCATCCGCTCCACCGTCTTGGCCGAGATGGGCAGGGAAAACTCCATCTCCGCAGCCGGCGCCCCCGCCAACCCCATCAAGGTCTCGATCGAGGCCGTGACCTGGAGCTGGGCAGGCTTGGCGCCAGTCGCGAGCTGGACCAACGCATCAGCCAGCCGGCGTTCGCGCTCGCGCTTGTCGTCCGCGCCCGCCTTCCTGGCCAGCGGCTCCAGCGCCTTGCGCACCGCAGCGGCGACGGCGGAGTCGAAAAAGCCCTTGATCGAGACAAAGCCGTTGCCGCCGCTCTTGATCTCCAGCGTGCGCGCCTCCACGGCCTCGACCTCGTCGGCGGCGTAGCCCTGGGGGTCGTGAGCGTGGCGCAGGTGCTGGCAGTCGTAATAGAGGCGGCCCACCGTGTTCTCTCGCGCCATGGCGAGCACCACGTTCTCGTCAAACGGAGTACCGGTCATGGAGCGCTTCAGCGCCTGCGCCGTTCGCGCCATCACCATCAAGTGCGCGAAGCCGATCTCTCCCACCTCCATCGCCCGCACACTCTCGGGCATCGCCCCCATCTGCTCCCCGACCGCCACCCGGTCGGCTGCCTGCGGGCCGGTCATCTTGCAGGTGATCCGGATCCACTCCAGCGGAGTGGCGAAGCCCTCGTACTCATAGCGATCGGTGGCGGCCAGGGCGGCGGCCTCCTGTGACCACTCGAGCTCCAGCAGATCGATTTCGTGCCGGCGCTGAATCTGCCTTTCAGTGCGCTCCTCGAGCGAGAGCCCGTGCGTCGCGGCGATCATGACCAAATGATACGAACATCAGTTCCAATTGTCAAGATCCAGTTTACGATGCAATGCTAACTGGCCTTACAACATTACCACAAGCCCAATCCCAACTCCCTCTTCACTGTCCCAAAACGTGGTCAGTAATCAAAGCCTCGTAGAGCGCCTCCTGCCTCGCCTCGGCCGCATGCAGTGCCCGGGTCGCCGCCGCCCGCGGCCGGTACACCCGCCCCACCCCCGGGTCCAACCTCGCCGGGTTCGCCAGCCCCAGTCGCTCGAGCACGTACAGCGCCGCCCCCCGGCTCGACGCTTCCAAAGCCCGCCCCGCCGCCACCGGCCGCCCCATCGCGTCGGCGATCGTCTGCATCCACCCCGGCGAATGCAGAACCCCGCCCCCGCTCGCCACCACCCGCACCGCGGGCGCCACCTCGTCGAGCCGGCGGCTGACTCGTGCGAGCTCGATCGCGACGGCCTCGAGGCCGGCCTGCGCAATGTCCTCCGCGGTCGATGAGATCGTCAGTCCCGCGATCGCCCCGAATGCCTGCGGCGCGTAGCCGAGCCCACGCTCCCCCGCCAGGAGCGGCAGGAACGTGAGCCCGTGCGCGCCCGGCGCCCTGGAACGCATCCGCAGCTCCAGCTCGCGGTCGCTGAGCCTGAGCGTCGCCACCAGCCAGTCGCGCACGTTGCCGCCGCTGCTCAACGCGCCACCGGTCACCAGGCGCGAAGCGTCGAGCCGGTAACGCCACAACCCCTCGGGCACCCGCGAGGCGGACGGCGGATGCATCAAGCGCAAGGCAGCCGTCGTGCCGACGGTCAGCGACCGCCGTGACGGCACGAGGCAGCCGCTCCCAAAGTTGGCCAGGGCGCCATCGCCCAGGGCATGAAACCACGCCACGTCGGCCAGCGCCGGCCAGGCCCTGCGATGGGCAGGCAGCAGCCCGCGCTCCACCTCCGCGACCGGGGGCACTCTGGTCACCGGCACGTCCAGCTCGTCGAGCAGCGCGGCGTCCCAATGCAGTCCATCGAGCAGGAAGAGCCCCGTCCCCGACGCCATCGAGAGGCTGGTGCCAAGCCTGCCGAACAAGCGCCAGAAGAAGAGATCGCCCAGGCTGACCCACCGCACCGGCCGGCGCCAGAGCTCCGGCCGCGCCTCGCGCAGCCACGCGAGCTTGGCCGGCCAGTAGCTGGGGTGGATCGGGCAGCCGGTCCTCTGCCGGACGGCCTCGGCGTCTAGGCGGCCACGCAGGTGTTCGCTGGCGGCGGAGCTTCGGGTGTCGCCCCACAGGTAGACCGGCGTCAGCGCCCGCGAGGCATCGTCCGCGCCCACCAGGCCGTGCCAGAAGGTGGACATACCCACCCCGACCACGCTCGCACGCGCACGCGGGCCGGCCGCCGCCAGAGCCTGCGACACGCAGCGCGAGGCCAACCGCAGCAGCGCGTCGGCGTCCGCCTCGCTCGTCCCGTCGGCGCGGGCTCGGTGACGATACGGGTGCCGCACCTCGGTTTGCGGACTGGCCCGGCCGTGCACGTCGTACAGAGCGGCCCGCACCGATGACGAGCCGAGGTCAACCGCTACGACGTGGTCGATGGCCACTCCGGGCCGGCTCCGGGCCAGACGAGCGCCCTCACGTCGCGGTAATGCTAAGGCGCGCCGATTCCGGCCTTGCCAGGGCTCCCGAGGGGTGCGAACATTCATTCGCTGTGCCCGCCCCAACCGCCGAGGCCGTCGAGCTAGGGCTCAACACGGCCGACTCGACGGTCCTCGTGATCGATCTCAACTGCGCGTTCGCTTCGATCGAGCAGCAGCACGACCCGTCCCTCCGCGGCCGCCCGCTGGCGATCGCGGCCTACGCGACCGACGCGGCGACGATCGTCTCCTCCTCGAGGGAGGCACGCGACCTCGGCATCAAGACCGGGATGAAAGTGTTCGAGGCCAAGGCCATCTTCAAGAAGATCGAGATTCGGGAGCCCGACCCGCCGCTGTACCGGGCCGCGTCCGACCAGCTGGTCGAGATCATGGAGCGCCATAGTCCGGATGTCCTGCGCATGTCCATCGACGAGGGCTCGATGAATCTCGCCGGTACGCCCGGCCTGAAGAAGCTCGGGCCCGAAGGCGTCGCGCGCGCCGTCAAGGCCGCGATCCGGGAGGAGGTCGGCGAGTGCGTGACCTCCTCGGTCGGCATCTCGACCTCGATCTGGATGGCGAAGCAGGCCTCGAACCTGGACAAGCGCGACGGCCTGCAGCGGATCGATCACACCAATCTGCTCGCGGTGTTCGCCCGGCTGCGCCTCACCGACCTGTCCGGCATCGCCGAGGCGACCGCCGCCCGGCTCGCGCGAGCGGGCATCCACACCCCGCTGGAATTCCTTCGGGCAACCAATTCGCGGCTGGGCCGCGCCGGCATGCACACCGAGGTGGCCGACGGATGGGGCCGCCGGCTGCGCGGATTCGAGGTGGCTGGATTCGAGCACGTGGCCCGCAAGAGCTACAGCCACTCGCACGTGCTCGCGCGCGCGACGAGCTCGCAAACGGAGCTGGAGGAATTGCTGATGCGCCTGTGCGACATGGTCGGTCGGCGCCTGCGGGCCGGCGGCGGGCAGGGCCGTGTGGTCTCGGTGGGCGCGGTCTACCGCCCGGAGGAAGAAGGCCATTTCTCCAAACAGACGACGCTCGCCCGCCCCATAGCCATGGGCGACGAGATCTATCGGACGGCGCTGAAGCTGCTCGACGCACGCGACCGCAGGCGCCTGATCGGCACCCTGGGAGTCGGGCTCTCGGGGCTCAGCGACGCCGGCGGAGGCCAGCTGGATCTCTTCGCCGAGCCCCTCCACCCTCGGTACGAGCGGCTCGAGGCGGCGGTCGATGCGATCCGAGATCGCTTCGGCGAGGACGCGATGCAGCGCTCCCGCCTGCTCGGCCGCGCGCCCGTCGTGCGCGACCGGATCGCCTTCGGCAACACCGGGCACCCCGACGAGCGACGGTAGTCAGTTGCGCGCTCAATGATTCAGAATAAGTTGCGAACGCAACTGATTACTAGCGCTCGAGACTCCGTTGGCTTGTGTGGGAGGTTGATTCGATGGGCACGTGGAAGTTCGATCCGTTTCACCTTCAGGTCGAGTTCTCGGCCAAGCACCTCGGGATGATGACGGTGCGCGGCCATTTCGCGGAGGTGACCGCCGGGGGCAACATCGACCCTGAGCACCCGGAGAAGACCGCCGTGGAGGCCACCATCAACACCGCCAGCATCCGCACTCACAACGAGCAGCGCGACAAAGACCTCAGGTCGTCAAACTTCCTGGAGGTCGACAAGTTCCCGACCATGCACTTCAAGAGCACGAAGCTCGAGGTCGACAGCGCAGAACGAGCGACGCTCACAGGCGACCTGACGATCAAGGACACGACCAAGCCCGTCAAGCTGAAGGTCATCAAGTACGGGGAGTTCAACGACCCGAGCATGGGCCACCGGATCGGCTACGCGGCGGAGACCACGATCAACCGCAAAGACTTCGGCATGCGGTTCGACATGATGCTGGACGGCAAGTTCATCGTCAGCAACGAGATCCAGATCAACATCGAGGGCGAGATCATCGAGTCGGCCGACTGACCGGCTGCGGTTTCACCGCCTCCACCGCCGCGATCCCCGCGAGGTCGTCGATGGCCGCCATGAAGGCCAGGCTGCCGTGGTCCGCACGCGAGCTGGCGTGGGCGATCTCGTGCAGGAGCACGCTGGCGAAATGGCGTCGCGAGTCGAGCACCGACCGCTTGACCACGATGTTCGGTGAGTCCCACAGGCCCTCGGTCTCGTATTGGGCCTCGTCCAGCCGCATGGTCGCCGAGATGCGCACCGCGGCCACTCGCCTGGCATGCTCTCCTGCCAGGTCCCGCAGCTCGGGCAGGATGCTCCAGACGTCCTTCTCTTCTGGGTTCAGGTCCGCCGGATCGACAAAATCGAACTGGAACGAGGCGTTCCACGTCTTCACGAAACCCGCCAGGTCCAGAATCGGATTGCCGTTGAGGTCGCGCAGCCTGGGCAGGCGGGCGATCAGGCGGTCGGGTACGAACACGATCCTGTAGCCGTCGCGCTTCGCCTCCTGAACTGTGGCGCCGAAGATCGACATCTGGTGCGCGCTCACGAACACCGTCTTGCCGCGGGCGGCCAGGATCCGCACCGCCTGCTCCTGCACGTCCAGCCATGTGATCTCGTCGTGGTTGGTGCCCTGTGGGATCCGCGTGAGGTCGTCAGCGAGCGCCTGCGCGACCTTCTCTGAAAAGCACCTCAGAAGGATCGCCTTCACCCGGTCCTGATAGGCGGTCCGCCCTACGTTCGTACGCTCCCTGTTGAGCGCCTTCTGCAGCTGCGCCGTCGTGGACGTGATGTTGTAGGAGAAAAGGAACTGCTCCTCGGTCGCGATCCGCACACCCTTGACGTAGACATGAGCGGGCTCGTTTTCGCGCCGCCGCAGAACCGATCCGAAGTCGGTCAGCTCGATTTCCTCATCGCCGCGGAACCGGAGGAAGTAGTCCCGGGCCGCCGCCATGTCGGCGTCGGAGAGCCCTCGCATGAGGAAGTCGGTCCCCTTCCGGTGGGGGTCTGCCGCCGGTGTGATCGCGGCATGGAGGGTCTTGAGGTCGGCGAAATCGCTCTTGGCCGCTCGCGTCAGGGCGATATCGGAGTGCGGGCTCTTGATGCGGACGTCGATGCCGCGTCGGTGAAACGTCGCCAGCGCGTCCTTCAAGCCCACACCAAACTTGCCGACCACCAGATCCGCCTTGCGCCGTTTCTCCGGGTTCTCGTTCTGGGTCAGGTGCTGGTACCGCAGCCCGCGGCCGAAGTCGCGAACGTGCCAGCCGTCCTTGCGCTTGACGATCTCAGTCTCGGCCGTCGCACTCAGCGCCTGCTCGTCGAGCGCGTTGGCGATGACCTCGCGCACGGCCTCAGGCACACCCCAGTGGTCGAGGATCTTCTCGACGTTGAGGTCGAACAGCAGGACGCGCTTTCTGGCCAACCGTTTGTTCATCGGGAACTGAAAAATACGCCCCGCACTGCCCAGGGTTAGTGTGCTAGCCGATGCCGCGCCGGGCCGACGTCTCCTTACTGTTCGACCTGTTCGTCGCGAGCCAGCGGGTGCGGCGGGTGCTGGCTGACGGCATGGCCGGCTCGGGCATGCGCCACGATGAGTACGCGGCCTACAGCCTGCTGTTCGAAGCTGGACCGCTCACCGCCACCGAGATGGCCCGGCAGCTCGGAACGCCGCTTTCGACGGTCCTCGACTACCTCAAGACGATGAACCAGGCCGGTCACCTCAGGCGCCTGCCCCATCCGAACGACGGGCGCGCGCTGCAGCTTGCCCTCAACGCGCGCGGGGTGGCCGCGCACCGGCGGGCGAACCAACACTGGGAGATCGTGCGCAAGCAGATCGAGTCGGCGCTGGCCGTTTCTGCGGCCGACGTCCGCAAGTCACTCCAGGCTCTCGACGATGCCGCAGCTGCCGCGCTCGCTTCAAGCGTTCGCGCGGAGCCAGTTCGCAAGCGTGGGCACGAGGTCCGGCGCCAGGCCCGCTGACCGGTCGTCGTCGGCGAGCAGGCCCGTGGAGTTCACGAGCAGCGCGTGGCCGGTCGGGAGCAGGTGGATCGTGAAGTTGGGCTTGTTCATGGCCGTCAGGATCTCGACGCAGACCCGGGTCGGGACGGTCCGATCGTTGGCTCCCAAGAGCCAGAGGGTGGGAACGATGAGGGAGGCCAGGGCAGGGGCCGGGTCGTAGCCCGAGTGCGCGGCGCGGACCGCGGCCTCCATGTCCGCCTCGGACGCCGTCGGCATGGAGGCGCCGCCCCCGCTGAACCCGGCCCAGAGGTCCGTGGCGTCGACAGTGGCGGCCGAGGCGGAGGCCAGGATCGCAAAGCTCGCGCCGCCGTGGAGGCGAATCGCCAGCGGCACCGTCCAGCCGCCCTGGCTCCCCCCGTGGAACCCGACTCGCGTGGGGTCCACGCGCGGCCAGGCGCGCAGAAAGGCGAGGGCCGCCGAGGCGTCGTCCGCGTAGGTCTTGAGCGCCGCGTCGGTTGGCTGCTCGCCGGGATACATGCCGGTGGACGCGCCCAACCCGCGCTTGTCATAGGTGAGCACCGTCAACCCCAGGCCGGTGTAAACGCCCACCCAGATGTCATAGAAGTACCGCTCGCCGGGCTCGGCGCCGTGAACGATCACGATCCCAGGCGTCGGGCTTTCCCCCAACGGTTCCGTTATCGCTCCGGCCAACGTCGCCCCCTTGGCGGCAATCTGCACCTGCGTTTCGCGGTAGCCGATGCGATGCGCGATCACCCTAGAGGCAGGTCCGGCGATCGTCAGCATCTCGCCCTGGAACGTAAGGTCCGCGAACTTCGGCAGCGCCTGAGCGAAGGCCGGGCCGATGGTGAAGCGATTCGCGGCCCTGCCCTGGTAGATCGTCCGGTAGTCGGCGTCGGCGAGGTCGAAGAACCAGCCGTGACGGGCGACCGCGTAGACCGCTCCAGAGGCGGTGCGGTAACTGCCGTAGTAAGAGGAGAGCTGCTCGGGACGCGCGACGGCGGGCGGCTGCTCAGGTGTTGGGCGGGGACCCTGCGCCCCGCCGGCGAGGTCGCATCCGGCCAGCAGCAGCGCGATGGAGGCGGCCATGAGCGCCTTCATGCCGCGCCGAGAGTATCACGGATCCGTGGTAGTTAATCCAGGCGGGCGAACTTGTGCAGCGCCGCGCGCGGAGGCGCCAGCCCCGAGCTGTTGGAGGCCGTCACCTCGCCGATGTAAACGTCGCCGCGAGAGTCGACGGCGATCCCGTGCGGCGCGAACCAAACTCGCTCGGGCTCCGGCGCGCCCCACTCCGCGAGGATGGCGCCGCTCGAATCGCGCACCGTCACGCGTGGTACGAGCGCATCCGCAACGACGAACTTGGCGCCCGGCGGCCCCTGGACGGTCCGGCCGAGCTCGGCCGTGTAGTAGTTGCCGTCGGGACCGCGAACGATGTTGTTCGGGCAGTTCATGCCGGTCCAGGCGCCCACGAACTCACCGGTCGCGTTGAAGATCTGCGCCCGCTCGTTCTCGCGGTCGGAGACGTACGTCGTGCCGTCGGTCTCGACGTGGATCCCGTGCGGGATGATGAACTGTGACGGTCCGTCGCCGGGATCGCCGAACGAGCTCACGAGCGCGCCCTGCTGGTCGAATCGGTGCAGGCGCGCGTTGCCGTAGCCGTCGGTGACCATGAGATGCCGGCCGTCGTGGCTGGGCGCAGCCGCGGTCGGAAAGCAGAAGGGCGGCGCCGATCGCTGCACGCTGCGGTGGTAGCCACGCCGGTACCCAGTGACTTCGGACTGGTCGGGCGCCGTGATCTCGAGCTGCAAGACGCCATCGGGTGAGAAGCGGCGGATCGCCTGGCCCACGTCGTCCACGCAGTACACGGAATCGTCGGGCGCTATGTGGAGGCCGTGCGTGCGCTTGAAGACGCCATCGCCCCACGAGGCGACGAACTCGCCGTCGCGATCGAAGATGACGATCGGCGGCTCGCCGCGCTGAAACGCGAACAGCCGGTCCTGCGAGTCGACGGCAACCCCCGGCACATCTCCTACCGTCATCCCGTCGGGCAACCGGCCCCAGCTCTTGATCCAGCGAAACCGGAACGCGCCTGAGCCCACTATCACGTCGCTCACGTCACGCGCACGCCCAGCTCCGACGCGAGCCCGCTAATCGCGCGATGCGTCGCGGCCGGAATCGGGATCCCGTCCTTGCTTCGCTGGATGCGTGAGCGCCATTCAGGCTCGCCGGGGGTCAGGATCTCGTCGAAGCCAGGAGCCTTTGGCGCGCCATGGAGGATGTTGGAGAACGCGGTGGCCTGCCGCATGAAGTCTGCGGCCGGCATGAACCTGGCCACGTCGATGGCGAGCACAGTAGTTCCGTTGCCGTTGGCGAAGTCACGGGCGGCTGACGCGCCCGTGCCCGAAAGGACGCCACCCATCAGCTCGGCCATCACGCTCAGGCCGAATCCCTTGTGGCCGCCGAAGGGCATCAGCGCGCCCCCGTCGTAGAAGGCGGCGGTCTCGTCGCTCGGACGGCCTTCCTTGTCGACCACGGCGCCCGCGGGCGCCCTGGCGCCGGCCGCGTGGGCGACCTTGAGCTTGCCCTCGGCGATGGCGGCGGTGGCGAAGTCGACGACCAAAGGCGCCGTGCCGGCCTCCTGGGGGGCGCCCCACGCGATCGGGTTGGTGCCCAGGAGACGCGTGTAGCCGCCATACGGCGCGACCGCGGGCCTGGCATTGCAGATCATCAAGCTCATGAGGCCGCCTCGGCTCAGCTTCTCGATGTACTCACCGAGCCGGCCCACGTGATTGCAGCGGCCCACCGTGACGAGGCCGACCCCGCTCGCCCTGGCCAGCTCCGCCGCCGTGTCGACGGCCAGATGGGCCGCGGGCTGTCCCCAACCCCAACCGCCGTCCACCCGGGCGCAAGCACCTTGTAGCGGTTCGAGGTGGGCGCGGGCATCGGGCGTGACCTGCCCGCTTCGGACGTTCGCAACATACGAGGTGAGCCTGATCACTCGGTGTGAGTCATGGCCCGCAAGGTTGGCGTCGACAAGCGAGGCCGCAACGACCGAGGCCAAGTCCTCCGGTGTGCCGACAGCCTCGAGAATCGACCGGCTGACACGGGCCAACTCGGCCGCCTGGAAACGGACGGCGCGATCCACTTCTTTTACGGCATGGTAGGGCGTGACATGAATGCACAGCCAGGCCGGATCGGAATCGGCGTCGTCGGGGCGGGCGGGATCGTGCGCGACCGGCACATCCCTGGTTTCAAGCGCATCCCAGGCATGGAGCTCGTCGGCGTGGCCAACCGCACCGCCGAGTCGTCGCGCCGCGCCATGCAGGAGCACGGCTTCCAACGAATGTACGCAAACTGGCGCGACCTCCTCGCCGATCCGCAGGTCGATGCGGTGGTGATCGCCACGTGGCCGTACCTCCACGCGCCCATAACCTTGGCGGCGCTTGACGCTGGGAAGCACGTGCTGAGCCAAGCACGGATGGCGATGAACGGCGCCGAGGCGCGCGCCATGCTCGCCGCGTCGCGGGCACACCCGGAGCTGGCGACCATGGTCGTCCCTTCTCCGTACACGCTGTGGGCCGATCGGACCATCGAGCGGCTGCTGAGCGAGAAGGCGGTGGGCGACCTCCGCAGCGTGCGCGTGTTCTGGTCGCCAGGTCCGCGCGACCCCGAGCAGCGGCTGCACTGGCGGCACGACCGCGAGCTGTCTGGCAACAACGTGATGGCGCTCGGCATCGTTTACGAGGCGATCGCGCGATGGTTCGGCCAGGCGACCTCGGTTCAGGCGATGACGCATGTGTTCGACCCGTTCAAGGTCGCGCCCGACGGTGGGCGGGCGGTCAGCTCGATTGCCGATCACCTTGCGCTACTGGCGGAGTTCCCCGGTCCGGTGTTCGCGAGCCTCGAGATGTCCGTACACGCGCAACACGAGTCGACTGAGGTCCTGTTCTTCGGCACCGGCGGGACGATCCGCCTTCGACCAGGCCCGCCCATCGAGCTGGCCACCGGGGCGAACGGTTTCCGGCCCGTCGAGCAGCGCGCGGGCGAGGCGCAGGACTGGCGCGTCGAGGAGGAGTTCGTCGCCGCCATCCGGGGCGAAGGCGAGGTGCACCTCACCGACTTCGCGACCGGCGCCGCCTACATGGCGTTCACGGACGCGGTCCAGGAGTCGGCGCAGACCGGCCGGCGGATCAGCCTCTAACTCAGGGCGTTGTGCTGGGGCCGGTGAACTTTTCGCCGCCCTGGAACTGGTAGGCGGGCAGCGGCTCGACGTCCGCCGCGAACTGCTCCGAGTCGTCCTCCGGCTCGTAGCCGAGCCGCCGGCCTGGCTCGAGGTCCCACCACCCGCGGGTGTTGCGCGAGACGCCGTAAACGATCGAAAAGCCGAGCTCCGGTGACGTGAGGCAGGCGGTCACGAGGCGACCCAGGTCGCCGGGCGAGATCCATGTCGAGAGGTGGCGAACGTCGACCGGCCGCGGCAGAGCCGAGCCGATGCGGACGCAGGCCACGCGCAGCCCGAACTTGTCGTGGTACAGGCTGCCGAGGGCCTCGCCGAACGCCTTGCTCACGCCGTAGTAAGTGTCGGGGCGCACCGGGTCGGAGGGCGCGACGTGACAGGTGATCGGATAGAAGCCGGTGGCGTGGTTCGAGGACGCGAACACGATGCGCTCGCAGCCTTCGAGCCGCGCGGCCTCGAAGACCGCCCAGGCTCCCTGGATGTTGGAGCGCAGGATCTGGTCGAACGGCGCCTCCACGGGTATGGCCGCGAGATGTACGCACGCGTCGCAGCCCGCGATGGCGCGGCCCGCAAACGCCAGCTCGGTGACGTCGCCGATCAGCACGTCCTCACCCTCGATCGGACGCAGGTCGGCCAGCCGGATCTCGTCTGCAAGGCCGCGCAGACGCTGCCGGAGCATCGTGCCCACACCACCCGCTGCACCAGTGATGAGAAGTCGTTTCAACGCACTCGATATCGTGGGCCGTTCTCCAGGCCCGGCGCGCCGGCCACATGCCACCGGGCGCCGAGCGGCCGCACCCTATATATGAAGGGGGGGCGGCCGCCAGCAACCAGGTAACCGCCGGATACCGTGGGCGTTCCATATGACGATGGATGCACGCGCCCTTGCCCTCGCCGCCCTGCTCGCCTGCAGCGCGTGCGGAACGAGCTCGGAGATCGCCTCCCCGCCGTCGCCGTCGCCGACTCCACCAAGCTGCAGCGAGGCGCTTTTCGCGAGGCTCTCGCCGACCCAGCGCGCCGGCCAGCTGATCTTCCTCGGCCTGGCCGTCAACCAGCTCGGCCCGGCTGAGCGGACGGCGATCCAGTCCTACGGCGTCGGGTCCGTCTGGTTCACGGAGCTCACCGCCGCGCCGTCGAGCTATGTGGCGGACGTGAGCGCGCAGGTCCAGGCGCTGGCACCGGCTGCCGGAGGGGTCGGCTTCCTGGTCGGGGCCAACCAGGAGGGCGGGCAGATCGATCAGTTCCACGGTCTTGGGTTCACGCCGATACCGAGCGCGCTGCAGCAGGGAACCGAGGACCCGGCCGCCTTGCAGGGCCAGGCGGTGGCCTGGGCGGCACAGCTGAAGGATGCGGGCGTCAACCTCAACCTCGCGCCGGTCATGGACACAGTGCCACCCGGGCAGGACCAATCCAACGCGCCGATCGGCGCCCTGCAGCGGGAGTTCGGCCACGACCCCGAGACCGTCAGCTCGCACGGGCTGGCCTTCATCGCCGGCATGCACCAGTCGGGCGAGCTGGTCACGATCAAGCACTTTCCGGGGCTGGGCCGGGTCGCGGGCAACACCGACTTCGCTTCCGCGGCTGTCGATCAGACCACCACCGCGGACGACCCCTACCTCGGCCCATTTCAGCAGGCGATCGCGGCGGGAGCAGACCTGGTCATGGTTTCAACCGCCACCTACACGAGGATCGATCCCGAGCACCTGGCCGTGTTCTCGCCGGCGATCATGGGCCTGCTTCGCGACACGCTTCACTTCCAGGGCGTGATCGTCTCGGACGACCTCGGATCGGCGGCCGCGGTGGCCTCGATCGCGCCCGGCGACAGGGCGGTCGACTTCATTGCGGCGGGCGGCGACCTGATCACCGTCAAGACCGCGAACCTGGCCGGCCCGATGGTGGCCGCGATCCTCGACCGCGCGGCAGCGGACCCCGCTTTTGCCGCCCAGGTCGACGCGGCCGTGAAGCGGGTCCTGGAGCTCAAGATCCACGCCGGCCTCGCCACCTGCGGGGCCTGAATAGAGGTTCTCAGCCCCGCGTTACCGGACAGAGTCGGGCGGTCGGCCGACCCGATCCACCGCAAGGAACGTACCGTCAAACCGGCGCCCGGCGGCTGAATTGTTCGAAATTTTTCAGTTAAGGCGGATGAGTTCGGCCAGCGCGGGAATACCATTCCGTACCAGATTCGGGCCCGGCGACGCCGGGAGTGGAAGGGAGAGGGGATAAGAACGTGGTTTCAACGGTACGGGTCGTTGCCGCGCGCCTTGGCGCGGCCGCCCTCGCGCTCCCGGTTCTCCTCGGCGGAGGCGCGGCTCCCGCTGTCGTCAGCCATGCCGTGTTGCCCGCGATGGGCGGGCTGGCCCAGTTCCAGGACCTCGGCGACGCCAGCGACCTGGGCGCGATCGTGGCGAGCTGCAAGGCACCCCTGTGCTACGCGCCCGACGCGCTCCGCACCGCCTATGACGTCCAGCCCCTGCTCGACGCCGGCATAGACGGCACCGGCACGACGATCGTGATCGTCGACGCCTTCCAGGACCCGATGATCCGGCATGACCTGGCCATGTTCGACGCGGCGTGGGGTCTACCGGCTGCGAGCCTCGACTTCGTGGCGCCCGACGGGCTGACGCCATTCACCGGCAGCAAGCTTCAGATGGGTTGGGCTGGAGAGATAGCGCTCGACGCGGAGTGGGCGCACGTGATCGCTCCAGGCGCTCACCTCGAGCTCGTCCTGGCCAAGAGCGAGCAGGACACCGACTTGCTCAGCGCCACCCGGTTCGCGATCGACCACAACCTCGGCGACGTGATCACGCAGAGCTTCGGCGAGTCCGAATCGTGCGCCGACCCCGAGCTGCTTCGGGAGCAGCACGCCGTCTTCGAAAGGGCTGCGTCCCGCGGCATCACGCTGCTCGCCGCCTCTGGGGACTTCGGAGCGACGAACCCGCTGCGCAGCAGCCACGGATTCGCGCAGTCGGCCAACGTGACGACGCCGGCCTCCGACCCGGACGTCACCGCTGTCGGCGGAACCCGACTGACTGTCAATCTGGCCACCGGCGCCTATGGCTCGGAGATCGCGTGGAACGACATGTTCGGAGCGAGCGGCGGTGGCTTGAGCACGGTGTACCCGCGTCCGGGCTACCAGGCCCCCTTCATCGACGACAACAGCGCCCGCGGCCTGCCCGACGTGGCGTACTCGGCCGACGCCTTCGGGGCCTCAGTCATAGTCGCGCTGGGTGGTGTCCATGCCGTCTTCGGCACGAGCGCCGGCACGCCGCAGTGGGCGGGCATCGACGCGCTGGCCCGCCAGTTCGCGGGACACCGGCAGTCGCAGCTCAACATCCGGCTCTACCACGTCGCCAAGAGCGACGGGTATGCGGCGGCCTTCCACGACATCACGAGCGGGAACAACAACTTCGCGGGAGTTGCCGGGTCCTCAGCCGGACCGGGGTGGGATGCTGTCACCGGGCTGGGCACGCCCGACGTTGCGCAGCTCGTGCCTCTGCTGGCGATACCGGCGGGCGACTAGAGCAGAGACTCGATCGCCTCGACGACCTTGGTGTCTTCGGGGACCGTCTTCGACCGGAAGCGTCGCACCACCCTGCCGTCGCGACCGACCAGGAACTTCTCGAAGTTCCACCCTACGTTGCCCGCCTTGCCCGAGTCATCCGCCGACTCGCTGAGGATGGCGTAGAGCGGATGCTGGTTGGCGCCTTTCACGTCGAGCTTGGCGAAAAGCGGAAACGTAACGCCGTAGTTCAGGCTGCAGAACTCCTGGATCTGGTCCGCCGGCCCCGGTTCCTGGTTGAAGAACTGGTTGCACGGAAAGCCGAGAACGACAAAGCCTCGGTCCGAGTAGCGGTCGTTCAATGCCTGCAGCCCCGCGTATTGAGGTGTAAACCCGCAGCGCGACGCGACGTTGACGGCGAGCACGACCTTGCCCGCGTAGTCGGACAGCCGCGCCGGCCTGCCATCGAGTCGTGGCAGGTCGATCTCGTAGATGGAACGCGCATGTGCCTGAGCCACGTAATTGGAAAGCAAAGGCGCCCGCGGACTATTCCCGCTGCATCCGGAGCTGGCGCCACGCCACCGACGACATCCATGTCCAGCCTCCGATGATCGCGATGCGCTGAAAGAAACCGGTGGGAGCGTTGGCCACCACGCCTGTCGCGTCCAGGGTCGAGAAGGCGGTGCTGGCGATGAAGCAGACGATCATCAGCGCGCCGACGCACGCCGAATAGAGCGCCCACCGGCGGGTCGCCGGATCCCCCGCGAAGCGTCCAGCCATGACAAAGGTCGACGCGGGCAGGAGGGTGAACGCAGCCAGGCCGGCCAGGCCGTGGATCATTCCGTGCGTGGTGTGGACCTGAGGAGCGCCGACCGGGTAGCCGAGCGCGGGGTCCGTGGTGAAGACTCCCGCGACGATGAGCGCCGCCGCGAACAGGCCGATCAGGACCGCGGCCGCGACCGAAGCGCGACCTGATCGAAGGGACAGGCGCAGCCCGGCCGCGAAGCAGGCCACGAGCGCGCCGCAAACAAGGAAGTTGACCGTCTGGACCCATCCTCCGTCGCCAGTAGCCAGCTGGCTGACGAAATCGCGCCACGCGCTGTAGCCGGGACGCGTGATGCCTTCGATCAGGAAGACTCCGATGAAGAGCAAGGGTCCGACGACTCCCGCGAGCAGGAGTGTGCGGTTGGCCGATCTCATGACCGGCAACGTAAGCGTCGCGCGGTTTGGTTGTCGTCAGCCCTGAGAGCGAATTTCGAGGTCCTCCTCGGGGATTACGCACGTTCGCTTCTGCCCATTCGGGCAACTTCCGATAGCGGGTAGGACATAGGTCCCATAGAAATCGCGACCCGTCCGAACTGAAATCCGGTGCACATTAGCGGTCGTTTGCAGGCATGCTTGCGCCGAGCAAGCAGACACGCGCGACGCACGGTGCGCCGCGCGCGTCCAAGGAGTGCGGATCGTCTAGCACATCACGGGTAGCTGACCACGTCGACGGGTTCGACAATTCCGGGGTTGGTCGACGTGTCGGGGCCGCCGACTCCGTTGATCACCGAGTTGTCGCCGCCGGACCCGG